>Ga0209023_10008174_pt1 | contig 10561 bp, 10 predicted proteins | sample LakOneMetagenome_FD_187468 | JGI IMG/M metagenome (GOLD analysis project Ga0209023, IMG submission 187468) | Freshwater and sediment microbial communities from Lake Erie, Canada (SPAdes) (version 2) | ecosystem: Environmental > Aquatic > Freshwater > Lentic | place: Lake Erie, Canada...
CTCATCGTCGGCGCGGGCGTCGGGTGGAGCCAACGGGAGTACGAAGCGCTCGGCCACTCGTTCGCCGATCGCGGTCGGCGCCTCGACGAGATCCTCGATCTCCTGAGAGCCGCGTGGACCGACGACCCGACGTCTTTCCACGGCACGTTCTACGACTTCGACGACATCCGCTTCCTTCCCAAGCCCGCGCGCCGCATCCCGATCTGGATCGGTGGTGGCGTCGAAGCCGCGTTCCGTCGAGCCGTCGACAAGGGAGACGGGTTCCACGTCGTGGGGCTCGAGCCCGCTGAGGTGGCGCCCATCGTCGAACGCCTGCGGCGCGACCGCCCCGCGGGGAGCTTCACGATCTCCGCCCGCACCGGCTGGGACCCACAAGGCATGGACCCCGACCTCATCCGCCGCGAACGAGACGAGTTCGAGGCTGCCGGCGTGCAGCACATGGTCGCCGCCCCCTGGCAGAAGGACCTCGACGGCTGGCTGCGCTCGATGGACCAGCTGGCGGCGCTCGTCGGTCTCGCCTGACCTCGCCCCGCCTTTACCCGCCTCGCCGTGGGGACGGTCGTTCGACGAGTCGGCGCAGCGCCGACCGCATGACAACAGCACCGTCACCATGGCGATCACCTGACGGTGCCGTCGCCCGCCACGGCATCCGGACGACCGGCCGCAGTTCGAGCCGGTACCGTCGAGAAGGTGCAGATCTCTCACGCCGGAGGAACAGGCGTCCGGTTGCTGGCGGTGGCGATGCTCGGGGCGCTGCTCGTCCTGGTCCCGGCCCCGTCGGCGCGGGCCCTGACCATCGAGGTCACGACCACGGCCGATGGGGTGGACGCGGGAACGTTGCGTGCGGCGGTGGACGAGGCGAACGTCGCGGTGGCGGGACCGGTCGTGATCTCGTTGCCCGAAGGGGTCTACGACCTCACCCGGTGTGGAGGAGACGAGGACGCGAACGTCTGGGAGGACCTCGACCACCTCGGGGACCTGGACCTGTCGATCGTGGGTGAGGGCGCCGGCGCCACGATCCGGTCGACCTGTGTGGATCGGGTCATCGACCAACACGGAACGGGTGTGCTGACGCTTTCGAACGTGACGGTGACGGGTGGCGTCGTGGGCGGGAACGGTCAACGGGGGAACGCCGTTCCGTTGGGTGGCGGCGTGCGGGCCAACGGCTCGGTGCACCTCGACCGCGCCACCATCGACGACAACACGCTGTATGGCGGTTACGGGGGAGTCGGTCAAGACGGAGGAGCGGCACTGGGCGCCGGCCTCTGGGTCGCGGGAGCGCTCGTGGCGACGAACAGCTCGATCACCGACAACGGGGCGTCGGGCGGGGCGGCCGGGGCGTGTCAGCCGTACCCGAACGTCGGCGGAGCTGCGCTGGGTGGCGCCGCGTTCGTCGGGGGTGATGTGACACTGATCCAGACCGTGGTCGCCGGCAACTCCGTCGCCTCGAGCTCCGGGCCTCCCTGCCCCCTCCGCGGGTACCAGACGGGAAGCGGTCGGGCGATCGGCGCAGGCATCTACGGCGGGGCGTCGGTCACCGTCGACCAGTCGCAGGTGTCGCGCAACCGCGCCATCAACGGTGGGTCCCCCTACGAGTACCCGATCTCGTCGGGTGACATCGCCGCGGCCGGGATCGCCGCGTCGGCAACGTTGCACATCGCGGATTCCACCTTCGACGCGAACGTCGTCGAGGCCTACTCGGGGAACGTGCGTGCATCGGCCGCCTGGTCAGCGGGGGCGATGGGCGTCGAGCGGTCGACCTTCGGCGCCAACCGGATCGAAGCCTCGGCCATCCCGACGCCGGCGGTCGGCGACGGCGCCACGCTGTCGTCCGCCGCCTCGGTCACGGCGACGAACGTGACGTTCAGCGCGAACCAGGTCTCGACGTTCCCGTATGCCGGTCCGGCCACGGTGTCGGCACCGACGGTCCAGCTCCTCCACGTCACCGTGGACGGAGATGCCGGTCCGTCGCAGTACGAAGGCCGTGCCGCCGGCCCCCTGTTCTCGGCGAACACGATGACCATGCGCGCCAGCGTGCTGCACCCTGACGCGGCGTCGACGTCCCCGGGGTGCAGCACCACCGGGGCGTACTCATCGACGGGTGACAACTGGGCGACCGACCCGTCCTGCGGCCTGACCGACCCGACCGATGTCGTGGCGCCTGGTGGCGATCCGCTGCTCGGCGCCATCGCCGACAACGGCGGCCCGACCAAGACGCTGTTGCCGCAACCGGGGAGCCCCCTGATCGACGCCGTCGCGGTGGATCGGTGTGCGCTGGCCACGGACCAGCGCGGCGCCCCTCGCCCAAGCGGTGCCGGGTGCGACGTCGGTGCGGTCGAGGCGGACGGTGTCGTGCCGCCGACGACGACGACCACGACCACGATCCCGACCACGACCACATCGACGACCATCCCGACGTCGACTTCGACATCCACGACATCCACGACATCGACCACGATCCCCACCACCACCACCACCACGTCGCCCCCGACGCCCGGGGGCTCGCGGTTCTTCCCGCGAGCGCCGGTGCGCGTGGTGGATTCGCGCATCGGGACGGGGTGGAGCGGCAAGGTCGTGGCGGGCGTCCCCCGCGCGTTGACGGTTTGGGGCGCCAACGACGTCCCCGCCGGCGCGGATGCGGTGGTGCTCAACGTGACGGCGACGGGTGGGAGCGCCAACAGCTTCCTCACCGTCTACCCCTCGGGCACCACGGCTCCCCACACGTCGAACCTGAACTTCGCGGCGGGACAGACGACACCGAACCTCGTCACCGCAAAGGTCGGCGCCGACGGCAAGGTGGCCTTCGTGAACGCCCTCGGCTCGGTGGACGTGGTCGCCGACCTCGTCGGCTACTACAGCCCGAGCGCTGCTGGCGGCGATCGCTACAACTCGTTTGCCCCGGTGCGTGCGCTCGATTCGCGCACCGGTGCTGGCTGGTCGGGCCAGCTCGCGAACAGCGCGCCGCGGGCACTGCAGATCGCTGGCACCCACGGCGTGCCCGTGACCGCGGATGCGGTGGTCCTCAACGTCACTGCGACGGCCGGTTCCGCCAACAGCTTCCTCACGGCCTACCCGACGGGCGGCGTGGTCCCGAACACGTCGAACCTCAACTTCGCGGCGGGCGAGACGGTCCCGAACCTCGTCACCGTCAAGCTCGGCACCGGCGGCAAGGTCAGCTTCGCCAATGCCGTCGGCGCGGTCGATGTCGTGGCCGATCTGGTCGGGTACTTCGACGCGAACACGGGCGACTCCTTCCATGTCCTGGCACCGACGCGTGCACTCGACTCGCGCTCGGGCGCCGGATGGCTCGGCGCGCTGGCCCAGGGTGCCCCGCGCTCGCTGCAGCTCACCGGGGCCAACGGGATCCCGTCCGGCGCGCACGCCGTCCTGGCCAACGTGACCGCGACCGCGGGGACCGCCAACAGCTTCGTGACCGTCTACCCCGCAGGAGCACCGCTGCCGACCGCGTCCAACCTCAACTTCGCAACGGGACAGACGATCGCCAACCTCGCGGCGGTCACGTTGGGCGAGTCGGGCGCGGCGACGTTCGCGAACGCACAGGGCTCGGTCCACGTCATCGCGGATCTGGTCGGGTACTACGCGTAGCGGAGGAGGTCCCCGGGACGGCGTCGCGCATGTCGCTCGCGCCAGCCGGTCCCGACGTGGTGCGGGGCGGTGCTCGATCTGGTGTCAGCGGGCGACGAGGCCGCCGTCGGCGTGGACCACGGTGCCCGTCAGGAAGCTCGACGCGTCAGACGCCAGGAACAAGGCCGGGCCGACCATCTCGGACGCGTCGGCGATGCGACCCATCAGACAGGCGCGGGCCATCATCTCCTCGCCTTGGGGCCCGGTGTTGCGGACCATGTCCGTATCGACGGCGCCCGGGGCCAGGGCGTTGACCCTGATGTCGTCGGAGGCCAACGCCGCCGCCATCGACTTCGTGTACGACACCATCGCCGCCTTGTTGGCGGCGTACATCGCGACGAAGGCCGAGTACAGCCACGCACCGGCGGAGACGATGTTGATCACGGACGCGTGCGACGAGGTGCGCAGGTGGGGGAGGGCTTCCTGGGTGAGGAAGACCGGGCCCTTGACGTTGACCCCGACCGACTTGTCGAACCCGTCGGAGCTGAACGAGCCGACCGGCTCGGTCAGCGCGTTGGCGGCGTTGTTGACGACGATGTCGATGCTGCCGAAGCGGTCGACGGTTGCCGCGACCAGCGCCTGCACGTCGCTGAGCGAGCCCATGTGGCAGGGAACGCCGATGGCCTCGATCCCGGCGTCGGTGAGCTCGGCGGCCGCCCTCTGGCACGCCTCCGGCTTGCGGCTCGCGACGACGAGCCGCGCGCCGGCCGACCCGAAGCCCTCCGCGATGGCGCGTCCGATGCCGCGGGTGCCACCCGTGATGATCGCGGTGCGGCCGTCGAGGCGGAAGAGCGCAGTGGTGTCGAGCATGACGTCGTCTCCCCGAGGACGTGAGCAGGACCCGCCAGCAGAGCACGGTCCACCCCGGGCGTGCGAACCGCTCGCGCCCGGTCGACGAGGACAGCCTCGGGACCTCGAACCGTGTCATCGTGCGATGAGTCTCGCCGTGCGGGATCGTCATGTGCGGTGATGTCCGTGAGCAGTGCCGTGGTTGCAGGATGAGGAGCAGAACATGACGTCGATGGCGCGCACGATGTTCGAGCTGGTCGAGCCGATCGGGGTCATCCCCTACTCGGCGGACGAGCCCAACGAGGCGATGTTCGCGTTGGGGTTCACCAACTACTGGGACACCTACTTCGCGGGACGGGCGGCGCCATTGGGTCTGGTGCCGGCCGAGGTGGTGGACGCGCTCTTCTACAACTTCGCTCCCGGTGAGGTCGCTCGCCACATCCCGCAGGTGTGGCGCACCACCACGCCCGACGCGGCGATCGACGCCCGTCAGCGCGGCTGCGTCAAGGCGCTGCGGCGGATCCTCGGCGATCAGGTCGACGCGCCCGAGTTCGCCCGCGCCGCCGATCTGTTGCTCGAGGCCGCGACCAGCGCACCGTTCGAGGGGCGGCCGATGTACGCGGCCCTCCGCTCGATCCCGATCCCCGACGAGGTCGTGGCCCGTCTCTTCCATGCGGCGTCCTTGCTGCGCGAGCACCGCGGTGACGGGCACATCGCGGCGCTGATGATCGAAGGGGTCGGTGGTCTCGAGGCGCACGTCCTGCTCGCCCTCGACCTGGGCATGCCGGCCGAGAGGTTCGGACGCATCCACCACCTGCCGGCGCCCCAGCTCGGCGCCGTGATCGACGCGATGCGCGATCGGGGCCTGATCGGCGACGACGGTTGGCTGAGCGAACAAGGCCGCGCCGTGAAGGAGCGGGTCGAGTCGCTCACCGACGACCTCGCCGCGAGGCCCTACGAGTGCCTCGAGCCCAAGGAGCTCGATGAGCTCGTGGCCGCTCTCGAACCGATCGCCTCGCGGTTGCTCGCCGCGCAGGACTGATGGCGACGTTCGACCCGAACGATCCGGTTCGCCTGTCCTCGTGCGTCCTTCGGGTGTCCTGCGCTCACTCAGGCCGGAGGATCTTGCCCATGCAATAGCTGATCTCTGATTCGACGTATTGACCGAACTTGTCGATCTGCTCGTACCCGAAGGCCTGGTAGAGCGACCGGGCGGAGGGCGGACTGGTGACCGTCTCCAAGACGATTCGGGACGCGCCCAACGAGCGCGCCTGGGACTCCAGGAACTGGAGGATCGCAGACGCGACCCCGTGCCTGCGGTACTCGGGCACGACGTACATCCGCTTGAGCTCGGCTGTGTCGTCGGCGATGAGACGAACGGCGCCGCACCCCACAGCGTCGTCACCCGCCCAGGCCAGCGCGAACGCCCCGAGCCGAGGTGCCACCTCTGCCAGTCCGAGATCGAGAACGAGACCTTGGATTGGGTCCTCGTAGCGAGCGCGAATCTCCGCGTCCAGGGCGACGATGAGCTTCGCCGCCGCGGGATGGCCGAGCTCACCGACACGTACGTCCACCTGCATGCGCCAAGTCCAGCACATACGTCCGTGTTGTCGACCGCTTCTCCCCTCACCGAGATGGTGATCGTTGAGGCTCGCCTGACGTTGACCCAGAGCGGCGCGCACAAGCCTACGAACGCACCCTCCTCGCCCGGCGTCTGCCCCTTGGCCCGGACGTCGGATGGGACTCGCCGCTCGGCAGTGTCGCGATAGGTTGTCGATCTGGGTGATCCGATGCCTCCCGAACAGGAGGATGTCATGGTCACAGGAACCAAGGAGTACTACGCGCAGCGGGCTGCCGAGTACGACCAGGTGTACGCGAAGCCCGAGCGGCAGCAAGACATCGAGGCGGTGGGCCGCCTCGTTGCTCACACGCTGGCTCGGCGCGCGGTGATCGACATCGCTGCGGGAACCGGGTTCTGGACCGAGCGGTTTGCCGGCGCCGCGCGAAGCACGACGGTCTGCGACGTGAACGACGAGACGCTGCAGGTCGCACGCTTGCGGCGAAGTGGCCGGAGGGGGTGAGCTTCGCTCGCGGCGACGCGTTCGCGTTGGAAACCGTCGCGGGCGTGTTCGATGCTGCGTTCGTCGGCTTCTTCTGGTCGCACATCGACATCGAGGAGCTCGACGGCTTCCTCGACGGTGTCGTTCGACGACTCGAACCCGGGGCGGTCGTGGTCATCGTCGACAACAACTACGTGGAGGGCAGCAGCCACCGGATCACACGGATCGACGGGAAGGGCAACACCTACCAGCGACGACGACTTGCCGACGGGTCTGCGTGGGAGGTGCGGAAGAACTTTCCGTCCATCGAGGAGGTGACGACCCGACTGGCGCCGCTCGACCGAGCCGTGACGGTCACGTCCCTGACCTACTTCTGGGTGGCGACGTTTCGGACCTCTGATGAGCGCTGAGCCGCGAGGGGGAGACTTCTACGACGATGCGGTGACTGCCCGCTACTTGGTGCATCGCCACGCGGGCGCAGCCAGCCCGAACGTGGTGATGGAGGAGCCGGCCGTCCTCGCTCACCTGGGCGATCTCACCGATCTCCGTGTCGTCGATCTCGGGTGCGGCGACGGCACGTTCGCCGAGGTCGTCCTCGCCCGTGGCGCGCGCATGTACCTGGGCATCGACGGTTCGGCGGCGATGATCGACACCGCCCGCAAGCTGGCGCCTCACCCGCTGGCGCGATTCGAGCTGGGCACCATCGAGGACTTCCGACCGGGGCCCGAGACCGCCGACCTCGTGACATCGCGGATGGCGTTGCACTACCTGCGGGATCTGTCCGCGACCATCCGCTCGATCCGCCAGGCCCTCGTCCCCGGTGGCCGGATGCTGTTCACCGTCGTCCACCCAGTCATCACCTCACACGACAACCAGGTCCCGGGACGACGAACGAACTGGACCGTCGACGACTACTTCGAGACCGGAGAGCGGCATCGGAGCTGGTTCGGCGCCGAGGTCACCTGGCACCACCGGACCGTCGAGCAGTACCTCTCCGCCGTTCTCGAAGCAGGGTTCACCTTGGAAGCCGTGTCCGAATGCGAGCCGGACCGCCGACGGTTCTCCAATGCCCCCGACGAACTTGCACGACGACGACGAGTCCCGCTCGTCCTGTTGGTCAGCGCACGCCGCCGATGAGCCCCTCCGCCCGCAAGGCGAACCGACACCAACCGACCAGCCACAACGGCTTGCCGTGAAGGCTCTCTGCGGCGAAGGGCTCGGTCTGGACGACCACGACCTTCGGTTGGAACGAACGACCGACGGGTGGGCGGGTGACGGCATGGAAGGCGCATCGGAACTCCGATCGTGCGTCAGGCAGCGTTGATCGAGATCCGACCGAGCTAGCGTGTCCGGACACTGACCGGCGACGTTCTTGGATGACGGGAGCTGTGATGGGAGAGCGGGACTCGGCTGGCATAGCCGTCGTCACTGGTTCAAGTTCGGGAATCGGTCACGCGACGGTGCTGCGCCTCGCTCGCGACGGCCACCATGTGGTTGCCACGATGCGACAGCCTGACGGTTCTGACCTGACTGAGTTGGCTGCTTCCGAGAGCCTGTCTATCGAAACGGCAGCGCTCGACGTGGTATCGGACGACTCGGTCGCGCAGTTGTTCAGCGACGTCTTCGAACGTCATGGCCGGGTCGATGTGCTCGTGGCGAACGCCGGAATAGGCGGAAGTGGCGGGCCCCTGGAGATGGCGCCGCTCGATGACCTGCGCGACGCGATGGAGACGAACTTCTTCGGCGCAGTCAGGTGCGTCAAAGCCGTGCTGCCCTCGATGCGTGAACGCGGCTCGGGCTCGATCGTCGCGATGTCAAGTCAGGCCGGCCGGATAGCGCCGGCGACCATGCCCGCGTACGTCGCATCGAAGTGGGCCCTCGAAGGAGCAATGGAATCGCTCGCGGCGTCCGTTGCCCCATTCGGCATCCGGGTCGCGATCATCGAACCCGGTGTCATCCTCACGCCGATCTTCGGCAAGGGTGACCTCGGCCCGCCATCTCCGTACCAGCCCGCGACCGACGTGTTCGTGCAGACCCTCATGCATGACATCGGGCGGGGAAGCGACCCGTCGGTCGTGGCCGATTGCGTTTCACACGCGATCACCACCGACAACCCTCAACTTCGGTATCCGACTGGCCAGGGCGCCGAACGCAACATACGGGTGCGAGCGTCCATGACCGACCAGGAGTACGTCGAGCTCAATCGGCTCCCAGTCGCCGAACAGGTAGCACGCCTCCTCGACGGAGAGAGCTGAACGTGAGCGGTACCGGGGCTGATCCCTGAAGCCCCGAACAACGGCGACGACCGTCCCCTGTTCGCGGGCAGCGACCGTCCCCTCTCGCCGGCCTGTGGGGATCACCCGTAGACCAGGCCACCGATGAACCCGTGCGAATTGGCATCGCCCTGACCCAGAACGTGCGCCCCTCTGGGCGAACGCCGGGATGGCGCAGCCTCGGGTGACAGCATGGAGCCATGCACGTGGAGGTCCTCGCGAGCGATCGCTATCCAGGGCGGGGGCACGGTCATGTCACCTTCTCCTCGCCGACCTTGCGCCGAGTCCTCACGCTGCATGACCGGCGAGAGATCTCCATGGCAGGACCGTGGCGGGCGCGAGCCCGGGTGAGCGATCTCGACACCGGCAACAGCGTCGAGCTCGGCCGCATCGGGTTCCCTGCCGTCAACTACTGGCCCTGGGTCGATGAGGCGACCCTCGTCGTGAACGATCGACGGGGTCGACCGATCATGGTCACCGCCGCGGACCCCGAAACGACGAAGCCGCTGCCACTGCGACGCTGGCCCGGCAACATCGTCGGGTCTGGCGCCGGCCTCGGACTGGCGTGGACCACCCCGCGCAACGGGCCCACCGAACACGCCGTGTTCGACAGCGCGGGAACAACCGCTGGCTCGCTCCGCTTCGCCTCATGGTGCGCCGGGTTCTCCCGTGACGGCTCCTTGGTGAGCGAAGTCTCCGCCGGCGGCACCGAGATCTGGCTCACCGCGTGGTCTCCAACAACCGGACAGCCGGTCGCCCGTCAGGAGCTGACCGCCCTCGACCCACGATTTGAGCGGCAATGCTCCATCAGCGTCGACGGCCTTCCTGATCGGCGGTTCACCGTCGCGAACAGCGGGCTCTGGCAGGGAGGACCATGGCGAAGCCCGCGCGTTGAGATAGAACCGATCTCGAGGACGTTCGTGGTGGAGCTGCTCGTTCCGACCGGCGACGTCGTGACTGACCACGGCAAGCCCTGCACCGAGGTCACCCGCGAGTGGGTTCACCTCGCGGTCGATCCGTAGCCCAACCGGCGTCGTCGAACCTCGCCTCAGCAATGCGACACCGGCTGGTGCGACGCGGCGGCGGCCCGTTCGAACAACCGCTTCTCGGTCGGGTCGACTCGGATTTGGAGGCGTTCTTCCTGGACCCCGGTCATGGCATGGCGTTGGCAGTACAGCCGATGATTGTCAAGGGACGGCCAACCGCACCGGTACTGGTCACCCCACCCGGCCGGTAGCAACGTCAGCGCCAGGCGCGAACGCGTGATGAAAGCATCCCCGACCGGCCCTTTAGCGCGCGTCACGCAGGTGATTGGGTCGGGATATTGGGACACCCCCGTTGCTCCCAACTCCGCGACCCAGACGATCAGGGTTCGGCGGTCGGCGGTTGCGGCGTGGTCCACGTCTCGAGCCGCGCAGCGATCTGTTCGAGCGTGAGGGGCACTACGGCGATGTCGATCATGAGCGCGACGCGGCATCGTCTTCGGCGTTGACCGTCAGGCCGTTCATACCGAGGAACACGAACGTCGCCAAGACCGCCACCCGCTTGTTGCCGTCTTCGAACGGTTGGTTCTGGGCCAGGGACTGCAGCAGCGCAGCGGCCTTGAGATGCAGGGTCGGGTACGCGTCTTCGCCGAACGCAGACTGCTGCGGACGGGCGACGGCGGACTCGAGAAGACCGCGATCGCGCAGCGGCACGTCGGGGCCGACTTCGAGGGCGTGCAGGTACAACACGTCGTGCACGTGGAGGTAGCGCACGGATGGTGCTACTTGGCGAGCTCGTCGAGCGCGCGCC
>Ga0209023_10008175_pt1 | contig 10560 bp, 8 predicted proteins | sample LakOneMetagenome_FD_187468 | JGI IMG/M metagenome (GOLD analysis project Ga0209023, IMG submission 187468) | Freshwater and sediment microbial communities from Lake Erie, Canada (SPAdes) (version 2) | ecosystem: Environmental > Aquatic > Freshwater > Lentic | place: Lake Erie, Canada | collected...
CGCCGCGAGCTGGTCATCTACGGCCAGGACGACCCCGACGCGTGCGTGGCGGCGATCCCGCTGACCACCGAGGAGGCCGACGCGCTGGCCAGCTTCCTCGGCGGCTCACTCATCGTCGAACAGCTCGCCAGCCTGCGCGAACAGGCCGCCGGCCTGCTCACCGAGCACACCCCGCTACCGGCCGACTCGCCGTACGTGGGGCGGCAGCTGGGTGACGCGTCGATCCGTACCCGGACCAGTGCGTCGATCGTGGCGGTGCTGCGCGGGCACGAGGTGATTCCGTCGCCGGGCCCGTCGTTCGTCTTCTTCGCCAGTGACGTGGTCGTCATGGTCGGCACCCGGCACGGCCTGGATTCGGCCAGCGCTATCCTCACCCGCCCGGACGCCTGAGCGTGCACGACGCGGCGCCCGTCCACCTGGAGACCGGCAAACTCTTCGTCGAAGTCGGCGCGCTGCTCTTCGGCCTGGGTGTGCTGGGCCGGATGGCCCGGCGGATCGGGCTGTCCCCCATCTCGCTCTACCTGCTGGCCGGGCTGGCCTTCGGGCACGGCGGGCTGCTGCCCCTGTCGGCCAGCACCAACTTCATCGAGGTCGGCGCCGAGCTGGGCGTGATCCTGCTGCTGGTGATGCTGGGCCTGGAGTACTCCGCCGACGAACTCATCGGCAACCTGCGCAAATCGGCGGCGGCCGGGGTCCTGGACGCCGTACTCAACGCGGTACCGGGCGCGCTGTTCGGCCTGATCATGGGCTGGCCGCTGCCGGCAGTGATCGCACTGGCCGGCGTGACCTGGGTTTCCTCCTCCGGCGTGATCGCCAAGGTGCTCGGCGACCTCAACCGGGTCGCCAACCGGGAGACCCCGATCGTGCTGTCAGTCCTGGTCATCGAAGACCTGGCAATGGCGTTCTACCTGCCGATTCTCAGCGCCCTGATTCTCGGCGCGACCGTACTGGCTGGCGCGATCTCACTGACCATCGCCGTGGTGAGTGTGCTGGTCGTGCTCTACATCGCGATCAAGCACGGCGGGAAGGTCTCCAAGCTGATCTCCCCGGACGACCCGGAGGTGCTCCTGCTGGGCGTCCTGGGGATGAGCATGCTGATCGCCGGCCTCGCCGACCAGCTCCAGGTGTCAGCGGCGGTGGGGGCGTTCCTGGTCGGGATCGCCCTGTCCGGCAAGGTCGCACACAGCGCCACCGAGATCCTGGCCCCGCTACGGGACCTGTTCGCGGCGGTGTTCTTCGTCTTCTTCGGCCTCAACACCAACCCGGCGGCCCTGCCGGACGTCCTGCCGCAGGCCGCGGGCTTGGCCGTCGTCACAATGGCCACCAAGGTGCTGACCGGGATGCTGGCCGCACGCCGGGCCGGCATCGCCCGCCCCGGCCAGTGGCGGGCCGGGCTGGCGCTGATGCCGCGCGGCGAGTTCTCCATCGTCATCGCCGGCCTGGCCAGCGCCACCGCACCCGGACTGGCGCCACTCGCCACCGCGTACGTATTGATTACTGTCGTTGTCGCACCGCTGCTGGCCCGGGTGCCCGACACCCGCTGGTTCAAGGCCAAGATGGTCGCCCGGGCGCAGGCCGAACAGCGCAAACAACAGGAGGCGCTCGCCGCCGAGCCAGCCTGAGTTGGACCGTCCAGCCGACCCGAACCGGACCGTTAGCGCCTACCCGACCTGCCGACCAGCGGGTTAGCGTTGCCGCCTCCGCGTCGGCATTGGGGCTCGCGGGGCGGTTTCAGGAGGCGGAGCATGGCAGCTCCACACGCACCGCTGGTGGGTTTCCGCAACGCGGTCGACCCCACCCCCGCCGAACTACGCACCTGGGCGTACGCGCCGGACGCGGTCCCACTGTCGAGCCTGCCCGCCGATTGGGACCTGCTGCTGGCCGGCGAGGCGCTGATCGGCACCCTGTTCGCACTGGCCAAGGACCCGGCCTGCCCGGCCCGCCGGTTCGCGCTGCACTGCCTGCACATCTACGCCGCCGACGCGATCCGCACCGGTTTTCGGTCCCACTCCAAGCGGCGGCTGCGCAAGATGCTGGACCATGCCGAGCACGGCGACGACGCGATCCGGCTGTGGAGCGCCAACTGCCGCGCCCTGCTGGCCCAACCGGACCTGTTCAGCTACGAGGACTGGTGCGCCGGCGGCCTGGTCCGCACCCCGCGACACATCGTTTAAGCAGCACAAACGCCGCCTACCCGAGGGTGTGGCGGCGTTTTGGGCAAGCAGGGCTACTGGTCGGCGCCGGTGTAGTCGTCGGCCTTCTTGTTCGCGAAGTCCTGTGCCTTGTCGGTCATCGAGGCGTACTTGCCGTCGGTGGCTTCATCGAACTTGTCGCCGGCGAGGTCGATGCCCTTCTCCAGGATCGAGTCGTCGTCCTTGAGCTTGTCCTTGGCCATGTCAGTGATCTTGTCGAACGAGTCCGCGAAACCCATAGCAATCTCCACAGTGAACGTGGCCGCCCGAGCTGCGGCGGCGTCCGGCATCGGAACGCTCCCAGGCTAGCCGGTCCACGGCGAAGCTGGCTGGTCCGCCGATGCGATAGCGGGATTGGCCGATCCGACGCCGCCTCTCACCTAGCGGCGGGCCGGCAGCCTCAGATCACGCCGAGGGGCGGCGGTGCTGCCGCGGCCGCCACACCACCAGGGCACTACTGGCTGGCACCACCGGCACCAGGTCCTGTCGCGGGAAAGCCCGCATCGTCTGCTGCTCGGCGATCTGCTGATAGGCCTGACCGAGCGCCTGCTCCACTTCGGCCACCCGGTCGTGCAGGTCACCGACCAACTGCTCCAACGCGATGATCCGCTTGATGCCGGCCAGGTTGACGCCGTCCTCCTGGCTGAGCCGCTGGATCTCCCGCAGCAGCGCCACATCCCGCACGCTGTAGCGGCGGCCCCCGCCGACGGCCCGGCCCGGCTGGACCAGGCCCATCCGGTCGTACTGGCGCAGGGTCTGCGGGTGCATGCCGGCCAACCTGGCCGCCACCGAGATCAGCAGCACCTTGGCATCGGAAGCAGCCTCGACCGTCACCGACACGGATACATCCTGCTCACGCATGCCGCGACAGCCTCGCCTCTAGCTGTTCTCGGCCGGCGCCCGGCGTGTTGGCGGCGAACGTCTGCAACGCCTTGCGGGCCTCGTCCGAGAGCTGGTCGGGAACCACCACTTCCAGGGTTACCAGCAGGTCGCCGGCCTGGCCGTCGCGCTTGGCGACGCCCTTGCCGCGCGCCCGCAGCGTCCGGCCGCTAGGGGTGCCCGGCGGGACCCGCAACGTCACCGAACCGTCCAGCGTCGGCACCTTCAGGTCAGTGCCCAATACAGCCTCGGCGAACGTCACCGGGACGGTCAGGGTCAGGTCGTCGCCATTACGGCCGAACAGCGCGTCGGTCTTGACCCGGACGGTGACGTACAGGTTGCCGGCGGGGCCGCCGCGAGCGCCCGGCTCACCGCGTCCGGCCAGCCGGATCCGCTGCCCGTCGGCGACTCCCGGCGGGAACCGGACGGTCAGGGATCGGGTCTTGGTGACGCCGCCGGTGCCGCGGCACTCGGGGCACTTGTCCTCCACGACGGTGCCGACGCCCTGGCAGTCCCGGCAGGGTTCGGCGAAGCTGAATGAGCCCTGGTTGCGGTCGACGATGCCCGTGCCGTGGCACACGTTGCACTTGCGCAGGTTGGTGCCGGGGCGGGCGCCGTTGCCGTTGCAGGTGTCGCAGACGCCGGGCGAGCGCAGCGTCAGCGGCAGGGTGGTGCCGCGGACCGCGTCGGTGAAGCCGAGCGAGACCTCGGTCTCGACATCACGGCCACGGGCCGGGCCTCGGCGCTGTTGCTGCTGCTGGGCCTGGTTGGCGTTGCCGGTGAAGATCGAGCTGAACAGGTCGGAGAAGGCCGACCCGCGTCCCGGCTCGGTCTGCACGCCACCGAAGAGGTCGTTGGGGTTGAAGCCGGGCGGCGTACCCGGGCGGGCGCCTGCGCCGGCGTTGCGCCGGAACTGGCCCGAGCCGAACAGCGAGCGCATCTCGTCGTACTCGCGGCGCTGCTTGTCGTCGGACAGCACGCCGTACGCCTCGGAGACCGCCTTGAAGCGCTCCTCGGCCTGGGTGTTGCCGGGGTTGCGGTCGGGGTGGAGTTCCCGCGCGAGTTTCCGATAGGCCTTTTTGATCTCGTCGGTGGAAGTCGTCTTCGAAACGCCCAGTTCGGCGTAGAAGTCCTTTTCCAGCCAGTCTTTGCTGCTCACACCCCGTCACCTCCTACCTGAATCCGGCGATCAGGGCTCCCCGCCGTAGCCGTGGCACCTAGCTATCGGCACGGCGGGGAGAACCCTGATCAGGTCGCGACTACTTACTCGGGATCCGCCACGGCGACCATGGCTGGGCGCAGCAGCCGATCGCCGAGGCTGTAGCCGCGGCGCATCACGTTGACGCAGGTCGGCACGGTCACCTCGGCGGAGGTGAGGTGCGCGACCGCTTCATGCCGGGTCGGGTCGAACGGGTCACCGGACTCACCGAACGGGGTCAGCCCGAACTTCGCCACGGTGGCGCTGAGCTGCTCCGCCAGCGAGGCGAACGGCCCGACCAGGTCGCCGTGTTCGCGCGCCCGGTCGAGGTCGTCCAGGATCGGCAGCAGACTGGCCAGTACGGCGCCGGTGGTCTGCTCCGCCGCCACGCCCCGGTCGCGGTCGACCCGCTTGCGGTAGTTGGCGTACTCGGCGGTGACCCGCTGCAGGTCCTGGGTCCGCTCGTCCAGCTCGGTGCGCAGGGCGCCGACTTCGGCGCTGAAACCAGCACCGCCGAGGGGCCCTTCGCCCGAGTTCAGGTCGTCCGTGATCGGCTCACCGAACTCGGCGGCGTGCCGCCCAGCCGGGTTGCCGATCTTGCGGTTGTCCCGGATGACCAGCCGTTCCGCACCGGAGTCGGCGCCCGCGTGGTGTTCAGTCATTGGTGTGCCTCCTTCCGGTATCGGGGACAGGTCACTTCTTGTCGTCTTCGATGATCTCGGCGTCAACGACGTCGTCCGGGCCACCGGCGTTGGCGCTGCCCGCACCCGGGGCGTCAGCGCCCGGCGTACCGGTGGCGTCGTCGCCGGCCTTGGCGGCGTTGGCCTGCTCGTAGATGGCCGTACCGGCCTTCTGCGATGCGGTGGCCAGCTTCTCCTGGGCCGACTTGATCGACTCCAGGTCGGTGCCGCCGAGGGCCGAGCGCAGCTCGGTCAGGGCTTCGTTGATCTCTTCCTTGGTCTCGGCCGGCATCTTGTCGCCGTTCTCGGCCAGGAACTTCTCGGTCTGCCACTGCAGCTGCTCGGCGAGGTTGCGGGTCTCCGCCTCTTCCTTGCGCTTCTTGTCCTCGTCGGCGTGGTCCTGCGCGTCGCGCATCATCCGCTCGATGTCGTCCTTCGGCAGCGCCGAGCCGCCGGAGATCGTCATCGACTGCTCCTTGCCGGTGCCCAGATCCTTGGCGTTGACGTGGACGATGCCGTTGGCGTCGATGTCGAAGGTCACCTCGACCTGCGGGACGCCACGCGGTGCCGGCGGCAGGCCGGTCAGCTCGAACGTGCCGAGCTTCTTGTTGTACGAGGCGATCTCGCGCTCACCCTGGAAGACCTGGATGAGGACCGACGGCTGGTTGTCGTCGGCGGTGGTGAAGATCTCCGAGCGCTTGGTCGGGATGGTGGTGTTGCGCTCGATCAGCTTGGTGAAGATGCCGCCCTTGGTCTCGATGCCCAGCGACAGCGGGGTCACGTCGAGCAGCAGGACGTCCTTGACCTCACCCTTGAGTACACCGGCCTGCAGGGCGGCGCCGACGGCGACGACCTCGTCCGGGTTGACGCCCTTGTTCGGGTCGCGGCCGATCATCTGCTTGACCAGGTCGGCGACGGCCGGCATCCGGGTCGAGCCACCGACGAGGATGACGTGGTCCACGTCGGACACCTTGATGCCGGCGTCCTTGATCGCCTGCTCGAACGGGTGCTTGCACCGGTCCAGCAGGTCCTGGGTCATCTTCTGGAAGTCCGACCGGCTGAGGGTGACGTCCAGGTGCAGCGGGCCTTCCGGGCCGGCCGTGATGTACGGCAGGTTGATCCCGGTGGTGGAGGAGGCCGACAGCTCGATCTTGGCCTTCTCGGCGGCCTCGCGCAGGCGCTGCAGGGCCATCTTGTCCTGAGCCAGGTCGATGCCGTGCTGGCCACGGAACGTCTTGACCAGGTGGTCGATGATCCGCTGGTCCCAGTCGTCGCCGCCGAGGTGGTTGTCACCGGAGGTCGACTTGACCTCGATGACGCCTTCGCCCAGCTCCAGCAGCGAGACGTCGAAGGTGCCGCCACCGAGGTCGAAGACCAGGACGGTCTGCTCCTTGGAGCCCTTGTCCAGCCCGTACGCCAGCGCGGCGGCGGTGGGCTCGTTGACGATGCGCAGGACGTTGAAGCCGGCGATCTCGCCGGCCTCCTTGGTGGCCTGGCGCTGGGCGTCGTTGAAGTACGCCGGGACGGTGATGACCGCGTCGGTGATGGTCTCGCCCAGGTACGACTCGGCGTCGCGCTTGAGCTTCATCAGTACCCGCGCGGAGATCTCCTGCGAGGTGTACTTCTTGTCATCGATGTCGATGGTCCAGTTGGTACCGATTTCCCGCTTGACCGAACGAATCGTCCGGTCCGGGTTCGTCACCGCCTGCCGCTTGGCGACCTCACCGACGAGCACCTCGCCGTTGCGGGCGAAGGCGACGATCGACGGGGTGGTCCGCGAGCCTTCCGCGTTGGCGATGACGGTGGGCTCGCCGCCCTCAAGGACACTGACGCAGGAGTTCGTCGTGCCGAGGTCGATGCCGACCGCTCGTGCCATGTTCTGCCGTCCTTCAAATCGGTCGCGCCGGGGGCCAGGGAAGCCCAGTCGGGCCGGGTAGGCCGGACGTCGACGCTAAGTTGAGTGAACCGGACTCAATATTGCCACGGGTTCGCGGATCGTCAACCCGAAGTTGAGTCGGTCACACGCAACTCTGTGAACATCCCCACTATTGGGGGGTTTTCACGGACTTGCGGCATATGCCCTAGGGAGAAAGCCCCTGTTCACCGCAGCATGGGCGAATACCCCCAGGCGACCAGCGAGTTGTCCCCAACTCCCGGATCGTGCACGCTGGAGCCGTGACAACGCCCGGTGATGCGAAAGCCGTGTGCGAGCCGCAGACCGCCCCCACCCCAGCCCCCCACAAGGCGACCGTGTCCGAGACCCCTCCGCCCCCCGCCGCGCCCGCCGGACCAGCAGTAACGGCAACACCACCCCCGGACGAGGCACCCCCCGCCGGCACCCCGTCGGCGGACACCACCCGACTCAACGACGCCCTGTTGCGGCTACGTTCAGTGATCGAATCGTCGACGTTCCCACTGCGGCTGCCATCCGCCGAGCAGGCCACCGTCGCCGCCGAAGCGGTCCGGGCCCAACTCGACGACTACCTGCTGCCGCGCCTGCGCCGGCTGGACGCGCCGCTGCTGGTCGTCGTCGGCGGCTCCACCGGTGCCGGCAAGTCCACCCTGGTCAACAGCCTGATCCGTACCCCCGTCAGCACCTCGGGCGTCCTGCGCCCGACCACCCGGTGCCCGGTCTTGGTCTGCCACCCCGACGACGCAGCCTGGTTCCGGACCGGCGACCTGCTGCCCGGCTTGACCCGCACCAGCACCGCCACCAACGAACCGGGCGCACTGCAACTGGTGCCGGCCCAGGCCATGCCGGCCGGCCTGGCGCTGCTCGACGCGCCCGACATCGACTCCGTCGTGGACGCCAACCGTGCCCTGGCCGGCCAACTCCTCGCCGCCGCCGACCTGTGGCTGTTCGTCACCACCGCCGCCCGCTACGCCGACGCGGTGCCCTGGCAGGCACTGCGCGGCGCCCGCAGCCGCGGCACCGCCGTAGCCCTCGTCCTCGATCGGGTGCCAACCGAAGCCCAGGGCGAGGTCGCCGACCACCTCCGCGAGATGCTGACCGAACACGAGCTGGCCGCCGCGCCGCTGTTCGTCCTCGCCGAGACCGAAGTGGACGGACACGGGCTGCTGCCCGACGCCGCGATCGCCCCGCTGCGCGGTTGGCTGAACCGGCTCGCCGACGACGCCACCGTCCGGGCCACCGTGGTCCGGCAGACCCTCGACGGGGCCCTGGCAGCGCTCACCCCCACCGTGGAAACGCTCGCCGCCGCCGCCGAGGAGCAGGCCCGTACCGCCACGGACCTGACCGTCCAGCTCGGCAACGCCCGCGAAGCCGCCCGCGGCACCATCGACCGCGGCGTACGCGACGGCGCGCTGCTGCGCGGCGAGGTCCTCACCCGCTGGCAGGAGTTCGTCGGTACCGGCGAGCTGCTGCGCACACTCGAAGCCCACGTCGGCCGGGCCCGCGACCGGCTGGTGGCCGCGTTGACCGGGCGACCGGCACCCGGCAAAAAGCTGCGTGGCGCCCTGGAGTCAAGCCTGGTGGCGCTGCTGCGCGGCGCGGCCGCCGACGCGGTCGAGCAGGCATACACGACCTGGCAGACCCAGCCCGGCGGCGCGGCGCTCCTCGATCCGAGCCTGGCCCGTACCGGGCCCACGCTGGACGAACAGGTGCAGCGACTGGTCCGGGACTGGCAACGAGCGGTGCTGGAACTGGTCCGCACCGAGGGCGCCAGCAAGCGCTCGCTGGCCCGCGGGGCGGCCTACGCCGTCAACGCCACCAGCCTGGCGGTCATGATCGCCGTATTCGCCTCCACCGCGTTCCTGCCGACCGGGCTGGAGGTCGCCGCAGCCGGCGGTACCACCATCGCCGGCCAGAAGCTGCTGGAGGCGATCTTCGGCGACCAGGCCATCCGTACGTTGGCCGGCAAGGCCCGCGGGGACCTGCTGCACCGGGCCGATGCACTGCTGGAGCAGGAGCTGGCCCGGTTCGGTGAACGACTGCCGGTGGTCGCCGACGCCACCGCGCTCGCCCACAAACTGCGGTTCGCCGCCAGCGAGGTGGCCGAGGCGCGCGACGCTGCGGGACTGACCGTCGATGGGCCCGTACTGCCCGCGTGGGAAGGCGACGCGTGACCACTGTGCTGCCATCAGAGTCCACCATCGCGGCCGAGCGGGTCGCCGACATCGAGGCGCTGACCAGCCGGGTCGACGGCGTTCGCCGCTTCCTGCGGTTGGCGGCCGACCATCTGCCGGCCGAGGAGCTGGCCCCCGCAGCCACGCTGGTCCAACGGGCGGGTCGTCGACTCGAACTGTCCCGCGAACACACCGTGGTCGCGCTCGCCGGGGCGACCGGCAGCGGAAAATCGAGCCTGTTCAACGCGGTGGCGCGGCTGGACCTGTCCGCGGTGGGCGTCCGCCGACCCACCACCGGCACCGCGCACGCCTGCGTCTGGGGCAAACTGGACGGTGCCGGCGCCCTGCTGGACTGGGTGGGCGTTCTACCGCGCCAGCGTTTCGTCCGGGAGAGTCCATTGGACGGCAACGACGAGGCCGCGCTGCGTGGCCTGGTCCTGCTCGACCTACCCGACTTCGACTCCGTCACGCAGGCCCACCGGCTGGAGGTCGACCGGCTGCTCGGCCTCGTCGACCTGATCGTCTGGGTGGTGGACCCGCAGAAGTACGCCGACCGGACCCTGCACCAGCAGTACGTGAGCCAGTTCGCCGCACACCAGGCCGTCACCCTGGTGGTCCTCAACCAGGCCGACCGACTGACCGACGCGGACGTCGAACGGGTCCTGACCGACCTGCGGGAGTTGCTGGCCGCCGACGGACTGCCCGAGGTGCCGGTGCTGGCCACCGCCGCGAACATCCCCGCTCGCATGGCGCCCCTGCGGGCGGCGCTGGAGTCGACCGTGGCCCGCCGGCAGGCCGCGCTGCGCCGCCTCGACGCCGACCTGGATGTGACCACCGAGGCGCTGGGCCGTTTCGTCGGACCTGCCGTTGCCGAGGACTCCATCGACCGGGCCGCCGTCCGCGACCTGGCCGCTGCCCTGGCCGCTGCCGCCGGCGTGGAGGCGGTCGCCGAGGCCGCCCAGCACGCCTACCAACACCGTGCCCGACGAGCCACTGGCTGGCCGCCGCTGCGGTGGCTGCGCATGCTGCGCCCCGATCCGCTCCAACGCCTGCACCTCGACCAGGGCGAGCAGGCCGCCGGCGGGGTCAGCTCGCTGCCCGCACCGGAGCCGGCTCAGCGCGCCGCCGCCGAATTGGCCGTCCGCGACATCGCCGCCCGGGCCGCCACCGACCTGCCGGCACCGTGGCCGGCCGCAGTCCTCGCCGGTGGTCGTTCGCGCCAACGTGACCTGCCGGACGCGCTGGACCGCGCCATCGTGGACACCGATCTCGGCCTCGGTCGGACGCCATCCTGGTGGCAGGTATGGCGGGTGATCCACTGGTGCGGGATGCTCGCCGTGCTGCTCGGGCTGGGCGTCCTGATCGCCGACTACGTGGTCCGGGCCCTGGGCCTGCCGCGACTGGATGTCCCGCAGGTGGGCGTGGTGCCGCTGCCACTGCTGGTGCTGACCGGCGGGATGGTGCTCGGCCTGCTGTTGGCATTCGTGGCGCGACCGATGGTGCGGTTCGGCGCCCGGCGGGCCCG
>Ga0209023_10008176_pt1 | contig 10557 bp, 7 predicted proteins | sample LakOneMetagenome_FD_187468 | JGI IMG/M metagenome (GOLD analysis project Ga0209023, IMG submission 187468) | Freshwater and sediment microbial communities from Lake Erie, Canada (SPAdes) (version 2) | ecosystem: Environmental > Aquatic > Freshwater > Lentic | place: Lake Erie, Canada | collected...
CCCCTGCCGATGGCCCAAAGGCCATCGGCCAGCGCCCGCCCCGCCCATGGCGGGCGCTTCGCGCCCACCGGGGCAGGCGCTGGCCTCTGTCGGTGAGTGACACAAACGGTCCAGCGGACATGTTCCCACACGGGCGGGGGAAACGCTGTGCGTTTCCTGATCCCGCCCGGCCCGGCCGAGCGTAGGGAGTGATCCGAGTCTGTCCTAACTGTTCTGCACGATCAGGATCGCGCGCGCCGGCGCATCGCCCGCGCGGATCGAATGCGGCCGGTCGGCCAGGTAGCGGGCCGTGTCGCCAAGGGCGAGCGTCTGGCCGTCCTCGCCCGAGCGGACGGTGACGGTGCCCTGAAGAACCGTCAGATGCTCGCGGCAGCCGGGGCTGTGGGGGTCTGAAACCAGCGCGCCGCCGGGGGCGAACGTCAGGTCGTAGACCTCGTGATGGCCCGCCTCTTCGGCCGGCGACAGGATGCGGATGCGCACGCCCTGGCCGCGCCCGTCGATGGTCGGCGCGGCATCCGCGCGGATGACCTCGATGTCCGGCGCCGCGCGCCCCTCCAGAAGCCCGGCGAAATCGACCTGCAGCGCCTGGGTCAGGTTCCAGAGCGTCGCGACCGTGGGGCTGCTCTCGCCACGCTCGATCTGGCTGACCATCGAGCGGCTGACGCCCGACAGGCGCGCGACGGCGTCGAGGCTCAGCCCCTTCGATTTGCGCGCGGCCTTGAGCGCGGTGGCCAGGCGGTCGTGGATGTCGGGGCGTTCGGCCATGATGGCGCGACCATGCGGTCTGGGCGCGGGCTTTTCAACCCGGCAGATAGGCGGTGCCGTCGGGGTCCTCTGCCTCGGTCGCCAGCCAGGTGCGGAAGGCCTGCAGGGGCGGATACCATTCGCCGACGCGCGGCCAGACCAGGTAATAGCTGCCATCGCCCGGCGTCGGCGCGCCCCATGCCGCGACAAGGCGCCCGTCGGCCAGTTCCGACCGGGCGAGGAAGTCGGGCAGCAGAGCCACGCCCAGGCCGAAGATCGCCGACTGGATCATCGGGCCGAACTGGTCGAAGAGCATGCCATAGGGCAGGTTCGTCTCGACCCCGTTCTGGCGGAACCAGCCGGCCCAGGCTCCGGGGCGGGTTTCCAGCTGCAAGAGCGGCAGGGTCAGAAGGTCGCGGGGGCCCGCGACCGGGTGGTCGGCCAGGAAGGCCGGGCTGGCGCAGGCCACCAGCCGTTCGTCGAAAAGCTTCTGGAAGCCCGCGTCGGGCCAGCTTTCGGTGCCGAAATGGATGGCGGCATCGAAGCCCTCTTCCTCGAAATCGAAGGGGCGGAGACGCGTGCCGAGGTTGATGGTGATGCCCGGATGGGCGGCCAGGAAGCGCGGCAGGCGGGGGGCGAGCCAGCGCGTGCCGAAGGTGGGCAGGATCGACAGCGACAGGGTGCCGCCCCCGGCGTTCGAGCGCACCCGCATCGACCCGCGCGAGATCAGGTCGAGCGCCTTCGCGACATCGCGGGCATAGGCGAGCGCGCCCTCGGTCGGGACCAGGCGGCGGCCCTGCCGCAGGAACAGGGTGACGCCGATCTGCGCTTCCAGGTTCTGGATCAGCCGGCTGACGGCGCCTTGCGTCAGGTCCAGGTCGCGTGCCGCAGCAAGCGTCGAGCCGGTGCGGCAGACCGATTCGAAGGCGGTCAGCAGGCTGACCGAGGGCAGAAGGCGGCGAGGAACGGCCAGCTATGTGCTCCGTGCATAGTTCATCGCCAGAATAGAGGTATTCTTGCGGTGAACAATGGCCTATGGGCATAGGCGCATCCGATAGCCCCCGGGAAAAGCCCATGTCCGAACAGCTGACCGACCCGCTGCGCCGCGCCGCGCGCATCGCTTCTGTGGAACTCTCGGAAATCCTTCAGATTTCCGAAGCGGCTGCGGCGATGAAGAAGGCGGGGCACGATGTGATCTCGCTCGGCACCGGCGAGCCGGACTTTCCGACTCCCCCTGTCGTGATCGACGCGGCCTACCGCGCGGCCCAGGGTGGCGAGACGACCTACACCGCGACGGTGGGCACGCTGGCGCTGCGCCAGGCGATCGCGGCCGATTGCGAGCGGGTGAACGGCTACAAGCCCGAAGTGGGCGAGGTCATCGTCTGCACCGGCGCCAAGCAAGTCATCTTCAACGCGCTTTTCGCGACGCTGGAACCCGGCGACGAGGTGATCCTCGGCGCGCCCTACTGGACGAGCTATCCCGACATCATCGGCGTCTGCGGCGGCAAACCCGTGGTGGTGCCGACGACGGCCGATAGCGGCTTTGCGATCACGCCCGACCAACTCCGTGCCGCAATCACGCCCCGGACGCGCTGGCTTCTCCTCAATTCGCCCGGCAACCCTTCGGGTGCGGTCTATTCGGCCGCCCAGCTGCGTGCGCTGGCAGAGGTGCTGCTGGACTTCCCCCATGTCGGCGTCATCGCGGACGAGATCTACCAGCATATCTGCTACGTCCCCTTCACTTCGTTCCGCGTGGTGTCGCCGGACCTGGCGAACCGGATGCTGATCGTGAACGGCGTGTCGAAGAGCTATGCCATGACCGGCTGGCGGATCGGCTGGGGCATCGCGCCCCGGCGGCTCATCGACGCGATGGTGGCGGTGCAGGGCCAGATCACCTCCGGCGCCTCGTCGGTCAGCCAGGCGGCGGCGCTTGCCGCGCTGACCGGGGACCAGCAGATGCTGGCCGAGCGCAACGACGATTTCCGCGCCCGCCGCGACATGGTGCGCGACGCGCTGAACCAGACCGGACTGATCCGGTCGGGGTCGGCGGATGGCGCCTTCTACCTTTTCCCCGACTGCACCGCGACCTTCGGCAAGACCGCGCCGGACGGAACGGGGATCGAAAAGGACGCCGACTTCTGCCAGGCGCTCCTGAAGTCCGAGGGCGTGGCCCTCGTCCCCGGCCGCGCCTTCGGCGTGCCCGGCCACTTCCGCCTGTCCTACGCCTATTCGCGCGCCTCGCTGACCGAGGCCTGCAAACGTATCGCCCGCTTCTGTCAATCGCTGACCTGAGGAACCATCATGGCCCTGAAACCCAAGGACGCCCCCGATCTGAGCCGCTTCGACTGGGAAGACGCCTTCCGCCTGAACGAGCAGCTGACCGAGGATGAGCGGATGCTGCGCGACGCGGCCCGCGCCTATGCGCAGGACAAGCTGCAACCGCGCGTCACCGAAGCCTACCGCGAGGAAAAGACCGACCCCGCGATCTTCCGCGAGATGGGCGAGATGGGCCTTCTGGGCGTCACGGTGCCCGAGGAATACGGCGGGCTCGGCGCGTCCTATGTCAGCTACGGGCTGATCGCGCGCGAGGTCGAGCGGGTCGATTCGGGCTACCGGTCGATGATGTCGGTCCAGTCCTCGCTGGTGATGTATCCGATCTATGCCTACGGCTCGGAAGAGCAGCGCAAGAAGTACCTCCCGAAGCTCGCCTCGGGCGAATTCATCGGCTGTTTCGGCCTGACCGAGCCCGACGCGGGGTCGGACCCCGCGGGCATGAAGACCCGCGCCGTCAAGACCGCGAACGGCTATGTGCTGAACGGGTCGAAGATGTGGATCTCGAACGCGCCGATCGCGGATGTGTTCGTGGTCTGGGCCAAGTCCGACGCGCATGGCGGCAAGATCCGCGGCTTCGTCCTGGAAAAGGGCATGAAGGGCCTGTCGGCGCCGAAGATCGGCGGCAAGCTGAGCCTTCGCGCCTCGATCACGGGCGAGATCGTGATGAAGGACGTCGAGGTCGGCGAGGATGCGCTTCTGCCGAACGTCGAGGGGCTCAAGGGGCCGTTCGGCTGCCTCAACCGCGCGCGCTACGGGATTTCCTGGGGCGTCCTCGGCGCGGCCGAGGCCTGCTTCCACGCCGCCCGCCAGTATGGGCTTGACCGCAAGCAGTTCAACAAGCCCTTGGCGCAGACCCAGATCTACCAGTTGAAGCTTGCCAACATGCTGACCGAGATTTCCCTGGGCCTGCAAGCCTCGCTCCGCGTCGGCCGGCTGATGGACGAGGCCAATGCCGCGCCCGAGATGATCTCGGTCATCAAGCGCAACAACTGCGGCAAGGCGCTGGAGATCGCGCGCCACGCCCGCGACATGCATGGCGGCAACGGCATCCAGGAAGATTTCCAGATCATGCGCCACATGGTGAACCTGGAAACGGTCAACACCTACGAAGGCACGCATGACGTTCACGCCCTGATCCTCGGCCGCGCCATCACCGGGTTGCAGGCCTTCTTCTGATTTCATCTGTTCATAAATATCCCCGCCGGAGGCTCCCGACCCAACCGCCGAAGCCTCCGGCGGGGATATTTGGAAACAGATGAGTTTGCATGGTGGAGTGACATGGACCGCGCCGAGATCGTTCACGACAACTTCCTGCGCCGCGTCGCGGCCCGCGACTTTCCGCAAGGCGAGGCGCCGTCCGGGCCGCTGTCCGCGCCCGAGGCGGTTGCCGCCTATCGCGCGGGGTGCCTGACGCGCGCGCTCGACCGGCAGAGCCGGGCGATGCAGAAGGCGGGGCAGGGGTTCTACACGATCGGCTCGTCGGGGCATGAGGGGCTGGCCGCCGTCGCGCTGGCGCTTCGGCCCAGCGACATGGCGTTCCTGCATTACCGCGATGCGGCCTTCCAGATCGCGCGGGCGGGGCAGGTTCCGGGCCAGACCATCGCCTGGGACATGCTCCTGTCCTTTGCGGCGAGTTCCGATGACCCGATTTCGGGCGGCCGGCACAAGGTTCTGGGGTCGAAGGCGCTGGCCATACCGCCCCAGACCTCGACCATCGCCTCGCACCTGCCGAAGGCTGTGGGCGCGGCCTATGCCATCGGTGCCGCACGGCGCCACCGGCCGGAACATCAGGAACTGCCGGACGATTCGATCGTCTATTGCTCGTTCGGCGATGCGTCCGCAAACCATGCCACGGCGCAGGTCGCCTTCAACACGGCTGGCTGGACCTCCTACCAGTCGATTCCCCTGCCGCTTCTCTTTGTCTGCGAGGACAACGGAATCGGCATTTCCACCAAGACGCCGAAGGGCTGGATCGCTGCGGGGTTCCAGAACCGGCCCGGCATCAAGTATTTCCACTGCAACGGGCTCGACATCTACGACACGTTCCGCGTGGCGAGCGAGGCGGCGGACTATGTGCGCAACCGCCGCAAGCCCGCCTTCCTGCATGTGAAGACGATACGGCTTTACGGCCATGCCGGGGCCGACGTGCCCACGACCTATCTTTCCCGCGATGAGGTCGAGGCGGAAGAGGCGCATGATCCGCTGTTGCACTCGGTCCGGCTGATGGACGAGGCCGGTGCGCTCGATCCGGCCGAGGCGCTGGCGATCTACGAAGAGACGGGTGCGCGGGTCGGGCGGGTCGCGGCAGACGCGGTGAAGCGCCCGCGGCTGAAGACGGCGGCCGAGGTGATGGCGAGCCTCATCCCGCCGCGCCGGGTCTGCAAGCCGACGAACGGTCCCACGCCCGAAGCGCGGGCGGCGGCCTTCGGCGGCGACATGAAGCAGATGGACGAACCACAGATCATGTCGCGCCTCATCAACTGGGCGCTGACGGACCTGATGCTGGAGCATGGCGAAATCGTCCTGATGGGCGAGGATGTGGGCCGCAAGGGTGGCGTCTATGGCGTGACCCAGAAGCTCTGGCAGCGGTTCGGGCAGGACCGGATGGTCGATACGCTTCTGGACGAGCAGTCGATCCTGGGCCTTGCCATCGGCATGGCGCAGAACGGTTTCCTGCCGATGCCGGAAATCCAGTTCCTGGCCTATCTGCACAATGCCGAGGACCAGATCCGGGGCGAGGCGGCGACGCTTTCCTTCTTCTCGAACGGGCAGTTCACCAACCCGATGGTGCTGCGCATTGCCGGGCTAGGCTACCAGAAGGGCTTTGGCGGGCATTTCCACAACGACAACTCGGTTGCCGTCCTGCGCGACATTCCGGGGGTGATCCTCGCGGTGCCGTCGAATGGCGCCGATGCCGCGCGGATGCTGCGCGAATGCGTGCGGCTGGCGCGCGAAGAGCAACGCGTGGTGGTGTTCCTGGAGCCCATCGCGCTTTACCCGATGCGCGACCTTCTGGCCGACAGGGACGGCGGCTGGATGACGCGTTACCCGGACCCGTCCGAGGTCATCGGGCTGGGCGAGGTCGGGGTTCATGGCGATGGCACGGATCTGGCCATCGTGACCTTCGGCAACGGCGCCTACCTGTCGCGCCAGGCCAAGGCGCGGCTAGCGGCCGAGGGGGTCAAGACCCGCGTCGTCGACATGCGCTGGCTGTCGCCCCTGCCGGTCGAGGGGCTGGTTCAGGCGGTCGAGGGTGCCAAGCGCATCCTGATCGTCGATGAAACCCGCCGCTCGGGCGGCGTGGCCGAGGCCTTGATGGCGCTTTACACGGAACGGACCGACGTGCCCCTGGCACGCGTGGTGGCCGAGGACAGCTTCATCGCCACGGGACCGGCCTATGCGGCGACGATGCCGTCGGCCGACAGTATCCATGCGGCCGCGAAGGCCCTGATCGGGGGCGGAAAATGAGCCGCAAGACCGCCGTCGTCATCTGCCCCGGCCGGGGCACCTACACGAAGACCGAGCTGGGCGTCCTGGGCCGCCAGTTCACCGACAAGCCGCTTTTGGCGCGCTTCGATGCGGTGCGCGAGGGGCTGGGGCAGGAGACGCTCACCGCGCTCGACAGTGCTGCCACCTATTCGGTCGCGCGCCACACGCGGGGCGACAACGCAAGCGGGCTGATCTATGCCGCAACGCTCGGTGATTTCCGCGCCATCGACCCCGATAAGGTCGAGGTCGTGGCGGTTACCGGCAATTCGATGGGCTGGTATTCGACGCTGGCCTGCGGGGGCGCGCTGAGCGCCGAGGCGGGGTTTCAGGTGGTGAACACCATGGGCACGCTGATGCAGGAGGCGCTGATCGGCGGGCAGACCATCTATCCGTTCGTGGGCGACGACTGGCGGCCGGACCCGGCGCGCAAGGCCGGGCTCTTGGCGCTGGTGGCGGAGATCGGCGCACGGCCGGGCCATGTGCTGACGCTGTCGATCGACCTTGGCGGGATGCTGGTCCTGGCCGGCAATGACGAGGGGCTGAAGGCGTTCGAGGCGTCGGTGCCGCCGGTGCAGGGCCGCTTCCCGCTACGGCTGGCGAACCATGCCGCCTTCCATTCGGCCCTTCAGGCGCCGGTCGCCGAACGTGGCCGGGCGCGGCTGGCGCCTGCGCTTTTCGGCCAGCCCCGGCTGCCGATGGTGGACGGGCGCGGCGCGATCTGGTGGCCGGGCGCCACCGATCCGGTGGCGCTTTGGGACTATACGCTCGGCCACCAGGTGACCGAGACCTACGACTTCACCGATGCGATCCGGGTTGCGGCGCGGGAATTTGCGCCCGACCTCTTCATCGTCACCGGCCCCGGCACCACATTGGGCGGAGCCGTTGCTCAATCGCTCATTCTTGCCAACTGGCGCGACATGGGGTCCAAGGCGGACTTTCAGGCGCTGCAACAAACCGCGCCGGTCCTTGCCGCCATGGGCATGGACGACCAGCGCGCCACCGTTATCTGAGGAGACCCCGATGACCCATGACGAGATCCTGAAGGCCGCGGGCCTGACCAAGGCGGACCTGACCGGCGGCACGCTGGCCGTGCATTCGCCGATCGACGGCGCCATTCTGGCGCAGGTCCACCAGACCGACCCGACCACGATGCCGGACGTGATCGCCCGTTCGCAGGCCGCTTTCCGCGCCTGGCGCGACGTGCCGGCGCCCCGCCGGGGCGAGCTGGTGCGGCTTCTGGGCGAAGAGCTGCGCGCGGCTAAGGCCGAACTGGGCGCGCTCGTGACGCTCGAGGTCGGCAAGATCACCTCGGAAGGCCTGGGCGAAGTGCAGGAGATGATCGACATCTGCGACTTCGCGGTCGGCCTGTCGCGCCAGATCTACGGCCTGACCATCGCGTCCGAACGGCCCGGCCACCGGATGATGGAAACCTGGCACCCGCTTGGACCTTGCGCGATCATCACCGCCTTCAACTTCCCGGTCGCGGTCTGGGCATGGAACACGGCGCTGGCCTTGGTCTGCGGCGATCCGGTGATCTGGAAGCCGTCGGAAAAGACGCCTCTGTCCGCCATCGCCACGCAGAAGATCATGGAGCGCGCGCTGAAGCGGTTCGGTGCGGACGCGCCGGCGGACTTGTGCCAGCTGGTGATCGGCGGCCCGGCGCTGGGCGAGGCGCTGGTCGCGTCGAAGGACGTGCCGATCCTGTCGGCCACCGGCTCGACCCGGATGGGCGGCATCGTCGGCCCGAAGGTCGCGGCGCGCTGGGGTCGCTCGATCCTCGAGCTTGGCGGCAACAACGCGATGATCGTGGCGCCGTCGGCCGACATGGACATGGCGGTGCGCGCCATCGTCTTTTCGGCCGTCGGCACCGCCGGTCAGCGCTGCACCTCGCTTCGCCGGCTGATCGCGCACAACTCGATCAAGGACGAGCTGGTCGCGAAACTGTCGAAGGCCTACGCCAGCCTGCCGGTCGGCGATCCGCGCCAGCAGGGCACGCTGGTCGGGCCGCTGGTCGACAAGGCCGCGCGCGACAAGATGATGGGCATGATCGACCGGGCCAAGGCCGAGGGCGGCAAGGTCCATGGCGGCAAGGCGGTCACGGCGAATGTGCCGGCGGGCAACTATGTCAGCCCCGCCATCGTCGAGATGCCGGGCCAGACCGACACGGTGCGCGAAGAGACGTTTGCGCCGATCCTCTACGTCATGGGCTATGACACGCTGGACGAAGCCATCGCCATGCAGAACGACGTGCCGCAGGGCCTGTCGTCCTGCATCTTCACGCTGAACATGCGCGAGGCGGAAAGCTTCCTGTCGGCGTCGGGTTCGGACTGCGGCATCGCCAACGTCAACATCGGCCCCTCGGGCGCCGAGATCGGCGGCGCGTTCGGCGGCGAGAAGGAAACCGGCGGCGGGCGCGAATCGGGCTCGGACGCCTGGAAGGGCTACATGCGGCGGCAGACGAATACGCTGAACTATTCGGCGAAGCTGCCGCTGGCGCAGGGCGTGCAGTTCGACATCTGACGCGCGCCCCTTGAACAAGGCCTGACCGGGCCGCCCCGCACCTGCCGGGGCGGCCCGTTGCTTATCGCGACGCCGGTCCGGCATTTCGCCGGTTGAGCCGTCATAAATCACCAAATGGCGCGTCTTTCTGACGAAATGACCGGTGTTTTCGTCGCCGTGGTCCGGCAAAAAGCGGCTCTCACCCGTGCGGGCTCGCCCTTTGGCAGGGCCCCGGACCGAAAGGATATTCCATGTCATTCACCAAAGTCGCCGTTCTCGGCCTTGGCAAGGTCGGCCACCTGGCCGCCGAACTTCTGCAAGCCTCGGGCTTCGATGTCACGGGCATCGACGCCCGCGCGGTCAAGGCGCCCTTCGCCACCAAGATCGCCGACCTGACCGACACCAAGGGCCTGGCCGAGGTGCTGAAGGGCCAGGAGGCGATCCTGTCCTGCCTGCCCTACCACCTGAACATCGGCGTCTCGACCGTCGCCCACGGGCTTGGCCTGCACTATTTCGACCTGACCGAGGACGTGCCGACGACCAAGCACATCCGCGAGCTTGCCAAGACCTCGAAGGGGCTGATGGCGCCGCAGTGCGGGCTGGCGCCGGGCTTCGTCGGCATCGTCGGCGCGCATCTGGCCGAACAGTTCGACAAGGTCCGCTCGATCCGCCTGCGCGTCGGTGCCTTGCCGCAGAACCCGACCGGGCTTCTGGGCTATGCCTTCAACTGGTCGCCCGAAGGCGTCGTCAACGAATATCTGAACGACTGCGACGTGATCGAAGAGGGCGTGCAGAAGACGGTTTCGGCGATGGAATGGCTCGAGACGATCTACATCGACGGCATGCAGCTTGAAGCCTTCACCACCTCTGGCGGGCTTGGCACGATGACCGAAACCTATGCCGACCGGATCGAGAACCTGGACTACAAGACCATGCGCTATCCGGGCCATGTGAAGCTGATGAACTTCTTCTTCCACGAGCTTCTGATGCGCGAGAACCGGGCCGAGGCGGGGCGGATCCTGACCAACGCCAAGCCCCCGGTCGACGAGGACGTGGTCTATGTCCATGTCGCGGCCGAAGGCATGACCGGCGGCCAGATGCGCCGCAAGGAATTCGTGCGCGCCTACTACCCGATCGAGATCGGCGGCAAGTCGCGGACTGCGATCGCCTGGACCACTTCGGCCTCGGTCGTCGCGGTGATCGAGATGGTGAAGGCGGGCAAGCTGCCGCAGAAAGGGTTCCTCAAGCAGGAGGAAATCCCGCTCGAGCCCTACCTCGCGACGCGGACCGGCAACTATTACAACATCGGCCACCGCAGCCGCCACGCGCGGAGAGCTGTTGCCCACCGTGGTGACGGCGAGACTGCCACGTACCGAGCCGACGCCGGCTTGCACGAAGTCGACCAGGCGCTGAGCCACGCTGCCGCGCCCCATCAGTTCGCCGGCATAGACAAAAAATGGAATGGCCAGCAGCGCAAAGGCATTGATCGAT
>Ga0209023_10008177_pt1 | contig 10554 bp, 13 predicted proteins | sample LakOneMetagenome_FD_187468 | JGI IMG/M metagenome (GOLD analysis project Ga0209023, IMG submission 187468) | Freshwater and sediment microbial communities from Lake Erie, Canada (SPAdes) (version 2) | ecosystem: Environmental > Aquatic > Freshwater > Lentic | place: Lake Erie, Canada...
GAACCGGTGAGTTGGAGGCGCTCGCGCAGCACGTCGAGCAGCGTGACCCAGGCTTCCAGTTCCAGCTGGTGTTCGCGGCCGTTGATGCGCAGGGTGAGCGGATGGCGCTCGGGAGCTGGCATGGTGAATCCTTTCTGGATGATGGCGAAAGGCTGCCCGCGCCACAGGCATCGATCCCGGGCGGCAGGCAGCCATGGGGACGCATGGCGCGCCCCGTCGCAATCATCTTAGTATTATCTTTTGGATAACCGGCGCACGGTAGCCGGGCTCGCCGGCGGCCTTGCGCGCTTCAGGACAGATAACTTGCCAGCCCGAATTCATCGATAAATTCGAGCAAGGCCGACAGCGCCGCGGGCCGGTGGCTGCGGCCCGGGTAGACCACGTAATAGCTGTTGTCGGTGGGCGGATGCTCGGGCAATACCAGCTGCACGCTGCCCGCATCCAGGGCGTCGCGCACCATGAACCATGGCAGCAGCGCGATGCCGGCGCCGGCCACGGCCAGGCCGCGCAGGGTGTTCAGGTTGTTTGCACGGAGCAGTGCCCCGGTCGCCGGTACCTGTACGACCTTGCCTTCGCTGTGCAGCGGCCACTGCTGGAGCACGTCGTGCAGCAGCAATTGGTGGCGCGCCAGGTCTGCCGGATGGGCGGGCGTGCCGTGCTGCTGCAGATAGGCGGGCGCCGCGACCAGCACGCGCCGCACCGTGCCCACGCGGCGCGACACGAAAGTGGAGTCGCCCAGCTGCCCGGTGCGCAGCGCCAGGTCGATGCGCTCGGCCACCAGGTCGAGGTGGGCATCGGTGATCACACAGTCGATCGTCACCGCCGGATAGCGCGCGTGAAAGGCGGCCAGCAGCGGCGGCAGCAGCAGGATTCCCGAGGCTTCCGGCGCGGTCAGGCGCAGGTTTCCCGCCGGTTCGTCGCGCAGGCGCGAGATGGCGGCGTCGGCGGCGTGGGCCGCATCGAGCATGGTTTCGCAGTGGGTGAGATAAACCTGGCCGGCGGCGGTGAGGCTCAATCGGCGCGTAGTCCGGTGCAGCAAACGTACGCCGAGCGCCGTTTCGAGTTCGGCCACGCGCTGGCTGACCGTGGATTTCGGCAGCCCGGTGGCGGTGGCCGCGGCCGTGAAGCTGCCCGCATGCGCAACCTGGACGAACAGCGCCATGGCATCGAGCTTCATTGTCCGTTCCTTTGGATAGTCTTTTCGGATTATAGCGTCTAATCAATACAATCTTTTCTGGCTACACTGGGCTTGTTCAAACAAACAAACAAGGAAACCCCATGAAAGCGATTGCCGCCTTTGCCGCCCTGCCCGCCGACCACCCGAGCGCCCTGCAAGACCTGCACCTGGCCGATCCGGTCGCCAGCGGCCACGATGTGCTGGTCGAAGTGCATGCCGTGTCCGTGAATCCGGTCGACACCAAGGTACGCCGAGGCCTGCCGGCCGAGGGCCAGTCCGAACCGCGCGTGCTGGGCTGGGATGCGAGCGGCATCGTGCGCGCCGTCGGGCCGAACGTGACCCTGTTCCAGCCGGGCGACCGCGTCTGGTATGCCGGCGCCATCAATCGCGCCGGCAGCAACAGCGAACTGCACCTGGTGGACGAGCGCATCGTCGGCCGCATGCCAAGCTCGCTCGGCTTTGCCGAAGCCGCCGCCCTGCCGCTGACCGCCATCACGGCCTGGGAGCTGCTGTTCGACCGTCTCGGCCTGCAGCAAGGCGGCCACGCGGGCGAGAAGCTGCTGGTGGTCGGCGCGGCCGGCGGCGTCGGCTCGATCCTGATCCAGCTGGCGCGCCAGCTGACCGGCATCACCGTGATCGCCACCGCCTCGCGTCCGCAAACCCAGGCCTGGGTGCGCGACCTCGGCGCCCAGCACGTAATCGACCACAGCCAGCCGCTGGACAAGGCCCTGCTGGACGCGGAACTCGGCGAAGTCGACTACGCCATCAGCCTGACCCACACCGACCAGCACTTCGCCGCCCTGGTAAACGCCATCAAACCGCAGGGCAAGCTGGCGCTGATCGACGATCCGGAGCCGATCGATATCCGCCTGCTCAAGCGCAAGAGCATCTCGTTGCACTGGGAATTGATGTTCACCCGTTCGCTGTTCGGCACGCCGGATATCCAGGCCCAGCACGATTTGCTGAACGCCGTGGCGCAATTGGTCGACGCTGGCCGCATCCGCACCACGCTGGCCGAGCACTTCGGCGCCATCAATGCCGCGAACCTGCGCCGCGCCCATGCCTTTATCGAGAGCGGCGCGGCGAACGGCAAGGTGGTGCTGGAAGGCTTCGGGGAGTGAGCTCAAGCCCGGTTTTCCGGGCGTCGCACCGGATTTTATGGATGAGGTTTCCGGGCCGTTGAATACAACCGGATTCAGGCATCATACGGTTTATACGATTTAATTAAAATAAATCGTATAAACGATATATGCGATTTAACGCGTAGTTTCGAAGATTGTCGATGTGCGCGGAAAATTGTGTAAAAAAGCTTGATTAACGGTAACACAGAACGTGCGCTGGTCAGTTGGCTTCATTGTCATAATGGGCGGACCCACCACTGGGAGAATCCCATGTTCCGACGCATGTTCCTGTGCCTGCTGACCCTTCTCCCGCTAGCCTGCGCGGCCCAGGCCACGGCGGACGAGGCCCTGTGGCAGCGCCTGCGTGCCGGCGGCGTCATCGTGCTGATGCGCCACGCGGCCACCACGCCCGGCGTCGGCGACCCGCCCGGCTTCGAACTCGGCAAGTGCGCCACCCAACGCAATCTCTCCGCTGCGGGCCGCGACGACGCCCGCGCCATCGGCGCCGCTTTCCGCCACCACAACATCGTTCCCGGCGCCGTCTGGTCGAGCCGCTGGTGCCGCTGCCTGGAAACCGCCCGCCTCGCCTTCGATGGCGCGAAACCCGAACCCACGCTCGATTCGATGTTCCAGCTCGACGAGGCAACGGGCGCGGCCAGGCTGCAAGACCTGCGCAACCGCCTGGAAGCGCGGCGCGGCATGGGGCCGCTGGTGCTGGTCACGCACGACGTGAACATCCGCGCCCTCACCGGGGAATACCTGGAGCAGGGAGAAATGCTGCTCACCGAGCTGCGCGATGGACGCCTGGCCGTGATCGGGCGTTTGAATGCCCACAGCGGCAGGCCGGCAACGCCGGCGCGCGCACGATAGACGCGGACCGTCCTGCGCGCCACAGAAGCGACGTACAATCCGCACGTGTCATCCCGTCCTGTCGTGTTCCGGAGGATCGTCATGAAAAAGCGTCTGTTCCTGCTCGCCGCGCTGGCCGCCACCGCCAGCGCCTTTGCCCACCACGGCTGGAGCGAATACCAGTCCGACAAGCCGCTCGACCTCACCGGCACCATCGAACAGGCCGGCTACGAGCAGCCGCACGGCTTCGTGCGCCTGAAAACGGCCGATAAAACCTGGCTGGTCGTGCTGGCGCCGCCTTCGCGCATGGAAAGCCGCGGCCTGCCGCGCGATAAACTGGTGGCTGGCCAGAAAGCCAGCGTCCACGGTTATCCGCACCGCAGCAAGGGCGACGAGTTGCGCGCCGAACGCATCACCATCGAGGGCAAGACCACGGAGCTGCGTTAGTGGCGTCCGCGGGCGCGAGCGCCTGGCTGGCCTGGCTGGCGGACACGCCGCTGTCCCCGGCGATGCGCGGCGATCCCTGGCTGTACCCGCTGGTCGAGATCGTCCATATCTTCGGGTTTGCCGTGCTGGTCGGCAGCGTGGTGCTGTTCGATTTGCGCGTGCTCGGCTTTGCGCGGAGTCTCCCGGTGGGGATGCTGGCGCGGCACTTGCTGCGCTGGGCAGTCGCCGCGCTGCTGTTGATCGTCCCGGCCGGCCTGCTGCTGTTTTCTGCCCATCCTGGCGAGCTGGCGCGTAATCCGGCCTTCCAGCTGAAACTGGCGCTGATCGCCGCTGCCGGGCTGAATGCACTGGCCTTCCACGTCTTCCCTTACCGCAGCGTGGCGCGCTGGGAACGCGAGACGCCGGCGCCGCCCGCCGCGCGCATGCACGCCCTGCTGTCGATCCTGCTCTGGCTGGGGGTGATCACCTGCGGACGCCTGCTGGCCTATCTGTGACCAAGCGCCGTCACTGCGCCTTGTCACCGCGCTGTGGCGCCCGCAACGCCGCGCCTGCCTTCATGCTAGAGTGACCGCTCCGATCAGCCTCATCCAGCCATCCCATGCTGAAAAAAACCGCCTTCGCCGCCCTGGCCCTTACCGCGCTTGCCGGCAGCGCCGCGCAAGCCGCGATTCCCGTCTACGGCTTCATCGTCAAGAACACCTACCCGCACGATCCGCAAGCCTTTACCCAGGGCCTGTTCTTCCGCGACGGCCATCTGTACGAAAGCACAGGCCTGAACGGGCGCTCGACGCTGCGCAAGGTCGAGCTGAAGACCGGCAAGGTGCTGCAAAAGACGGATCTGCCGGCCGAGGTCTTCGGCGAGGGCTCGACGGCGTTCGGCGACAACATCTTCGGGCTGACCTGGCAATCGAAAGTCGGCTACGTGTTCGACGCCAGGACCTTTGCCGTGAAGGGCCGCTTCCAGTACGAGGGAGAGGGCTGGGGCCTGGCCAGCGATGCCAAGTACGTCTACATGAGCGACGGCAGCGCCAGCATCCGCGTGCTGGACCCGAACAACCTGAAGGAGCTGCGGCGCGTGCAGGTGACGGCCGAGGGCAAGCCGATCGACTCCCTGAACGAACTGGAAATCGTCGACGGCGAACTGTATGCGAACGTCTGGGGAACGGATGTCATCGCCCGCATCGATCCGGCTTCGGGCAAGGTGGTCGGCTGGGTCGACCTGCGCAACCTGCTGCCGCGCGAACAACGCGGCACCGCCTCGGTCGATGCCGTGTTGAACGGCATCGCCTGGGATGGCAAGCATCGCCGGCTCTACGTCACCGGCAAGTTCTGGCCGAAGCTGTTCGAGATCGAACTGGTGCGCTTCGAAGGACGATAGACGTCAGGCAGTCACCGCAATGACCACCTTGCCGAAGTGCGAGCCCGATTCCATGTAGCGGTAGGCTTCCTTCGCCTGGTCGAAGGTGAACACACGGTCGACCACCGGCTTGATGTCGGTGGTGGCGGCAAAGCGCATCACGTCTTCCAGCATCTTGCTGCTGCCGACAAAAATCCCGACCATGCGCTTGGCGGTGGCCAGCAGCGTCGCCGGATTGACTTCGCCGCCGAAGCCGCTCACGCCGCCGATGATGGCCACGCTGCCGCCCATCGCCGCCGAGGCCACCGAACGGTTCACCGTGCCCTGGCCGCCCACTTCCAGCACCACGTCGGCGCCGCGTCCGTGCGTCACGCGCAGGACTTCTTCCTGCCATTCCGGCGTGCTGCGGTAGTTGATCGTGTGGTGGGCGCCGAGTTCGCGCGCGCGCTGCAGCTTTTCGTCGCTCGACGAGGTGATGATGGTGCGCAGGCCGGCCGCTTTCGCCAGTTGCAGGCCCAGCACCGACACGCCGCCGGTACCCAGCAGCAGCACGGTGTCGCCCGGCTGGATGGCGTTGCTCGACACAAAGATCGCATTCCAGGCGGTGACGCCGGCGCAGGGCATGGTCGACGCTTCCACGAAGTTCAGTTGCGGCGGAATCTTCACCAACGCGTCTTCGTGCAGGATGACTTCCTCGGCCAGCATGCCGTCGACGTCGCCGCCCAGGGCGTGGCGGATCTTCTCGGGCGTGCTGCGCCCGTCATGCCAGTGCGGGAAGAAGGAGCCGGCCACGCGGTCGCCGACCTGCAGGCGCGTCACGCCGCTGCCCACCGCCAGCACTTCGCCGGCGCCGTCCGAGCAGGGGATGATCGGATCGTCCACATTCACCAGGTAGTTCCCGCTGGCTACCATCAAATCGCGGTAGTTCAGCGATACCGCGTGTACCCGCATCCGTACTTCGCCCGGCGCAAGTTCGCGCTCGGGATAGTCCACGCACTGCAGTCCATCGATGTTACTGCCGGGAAGTATCTGGTAAGCCCGCATTGCTTCCTCCATCGGTTAGTGGTCAAGGCGGGCCATTCTACTGCGGCCCGTGCGCCAGGTTCGTTCGCTACATCGGCTTGGCCACCATCAGCCAGAAGATCACGACAAACGCGGCAAATGCCGGCACGCCCAGCGCCACCCAGGTCTTGAAGTAGCGCCAGTACTGCGGCGGCAAGTCGGTGTTGTTGCGCACCGCTTCGGCGGACAAGTCGCGCAGCCGCATCTGGATCCAGACCACCGGCAGCCAGCAGGCGCCGGCCAGGATGTAGAGGCCGATCGACCATGTGATCCAGGTGCTGTCGAGCGGGTAGCCGGCCAGGTGGATCATGTAGAAGCCGGTGGCCGGCTGGATGACGGCGGTGGTGGCGGTGAAGACCCAGTCGGCGATGACCACGTTGCGCGCCACCACCGCAATCGCTCGCACGTCGCGGCTGAGGTTCGCAAACAGCATGTACCAGGCCGAGCCGATGCCGGTGCCGAACAGGAAGGTCGACGACAGGATGTGCAGCCACTTCACGACAACGTAATCCATCTATGCTTCCTCGAGTTCGTACAGCAGCCAGATGGCCGCCAGCATGGGCAGGTTCTTGGTCAGGGGCCCGTAGGGGTGCAGCAGGAATTCGGGCAGCTTCCACGCTATCACGATCGTGTAGAAGCCGATCAGGGCCAATTGTGCAAGCCACAGGAGCCGCCGCCGCGGCAGGAAGGCGATGCCCAGGCCGAGCAGCAGGTCGAAGCCGGCCGCGCCGTACAGCATCAGCGGCTGCAAGGATGGCGCAATGCCGGTGCGCGCCAGCAGGTCGTAGCTGGCTTCGACCGGATACAGGCCGAAGGAAACGATGGCCGTGGCCAGCCACACCGCGACGATGCTCCAGCGTAGCGTAGGCAGCAGCCAGCCCAGCTTGGCCAGGGTGCGCTCGGCCTGCGGATCGGTGACGAATGCGCTGATCGGCTTTGGGGCGCGCCCGAGCAGCTGGGTGATCGGCCCCGGGTCGCCGGCATTGCCGCGGTCGAGCATGCGCAGGGCGTCTGCGTCGAGCAGGCCGCCCGGCAGCCAGCGCCCGCATGTCGCCATGGCGCGCGCCAGCACGCCGGGCAGCGGCAGCACGCGCAGGCGGCCCATGCCCAGCGCCCGGCGCAGCGCCGCCAGGTAATCGATGAAGGGCAGCGCCTGCGGCCCGACCAGGGGAATACGCTGGGCGGTCAGGCCTGGAGAAGGCGGCAGCCGCCCGCGCAACAGGCCGAGGATGGCTTCCACCACGTCGTCGATGTGTACCGGCTGCACCAGCTGGGGCGCGCTGCCGAAGCGTAGCGCGAACGGCAGGCTGGCCAGGGTCTTGAACATGCGTGCGCTGGCGCCGCCTTTGCCATACACGAGCGAGGGCTGGACGATGTAAGCCCGGATGGGCAGCGCCGCCAGGACATCGTCGGCCGCCTTCTTGCTCAGGTGGTAAGCGGTGTCGGCGCCGCTGTCGGCGCCGAGGGCTGAGAGCTGCACGACGGTTTGCACCTGCGGCGCGTCGGCGCAGGCGGCGAACAGCGCGCGCGGCGTGTCCCGGTGCAGGCGTTCGAAGGTCTGGCTGCCGGATTCGCGGAAGATGCCGACCAGGTTGACGACGGCGTCGATGCCAATCAGGCGCGCCGCCCACACGGATTTCTCGGTATCGTGGACGAAGTCGGCCTGCACATGGCGCAGGCGCGGATCGTCGCTGTGTTTCGGGGTGCGCACCGCGCAGAGCACCTCGTGGCCCTCGCGCAGCAGCGCCGGCAGCAGGTGTTGCCCGATGAAGCCGCTGGCGCCCGTCAGCAAGATCCGCATGCATTTCCTTTCATTCGATTCAGCGAGGACAACCAAGATGGCAGATTGGACTACATCCCTGGAGCGCGGCCTGGTATCGGGCGCCGCATCCAGCCTGGTATCGACCGCGGCGCTGGCCCTGGCCGGACGCGGCGAAACGGGCAGCGCCTATGCCCCGACCAACGCCGTCAGCCACTGGATCTGGGGCGACGAGGCGGCCGAACACGACGGCTTTTCGTTGAAATACACCATCACCGGCTACGTCATCCACCACCTCAGCGCCACCTTCTGGTCGGTGCTGTTCGAGCACCTGGCCGGCGAAAAGCTCGACCGCAAGGACCTGCGCGTGACGCTTGCCACCTCGGCCGCCACGTCGGCGCTGGCCTGCTTTGCCGACTACAAGCTCACGCCGCAGCGCCTGCAGCCGGGCTACGAAAAACGCCTGTCGAAGAAATCGCTGGCCGGCGTGTATGCCGCCTTTGCCGTTGGCATGGCGATCGGCGCGATTGTCCTGCGCCGCAACCGGCCACCAGTCTAGAGCAGGCAGGGAAAACGTGCCGCCCTTTGTCTATGTGCTGATGCTGCATGGCGTGCTTGGCTTCATCGACATCATTGTGAACCACGAGCTGCTCGAGAAGCTGCCCGCGCGCGCCGATTCCTCGCACGAGGAAGGCCTGCACGCGGCGCGCGAGACCATCTTCGCCTGCCTGTTCGCGTCGCTCGCCTGGTTCGAGTGGCACGGGGTGCTGGTGTGGTGGATCGGCGCCCTGCTGCTGTGCGAGGTGTTCGTCTCGGCACATGACGTCATCGTCGAAGGCGATACCCGCGTGCTGCCGGTGTCCGAGCGCGTGCTGCATTTGCTGATGTTCGTGAACCTGGGGATCACCATCACGCTGGTGGCGCATGCGCTGCTGTGGTGGCATGCGGCGCCGGCGGAGCTGGTGCGCGTGGATTACGGGTGGGCGAGCTGGGTGCTGACGGGGATGTCGGTGCTGTCGGCGATCTGGGCGGTGCGCGATGGGGTGGCGGCGATGCGCAGGAGGGATGTGGCGGCGGTGTGAAGGCGTTTCGATGGGGAGACGTTGTGGTGGGTTCGAGAACCCACCCTACGTTCCTGGGCGGTGCGGCGTGGATTCCGGGTAGGGTGGGTTCTCGAACCCACCACAACAGCGCCGGAACAATTGCGCAGCGCTCAATGCGCCGGCACCGCCTTCTTCCCACGCAGCTTGTTCACCACCGTTACCACCAGCAGCACCAGCGCGCCGACGATCACGCCCGCCAGCGCATCGATCACGGTCGGCGTGATGGCGGACAGCACGCCGCCGATGCCCGACACGGCGGCCATGCGTTCGGCCGATTCCAGCGCGAAGTGGTGTAGCGGTTCCCAGTTGTGGCCGATGATGCCGCCGCCGACCATGAACATGGCGGCCGTGCCGACGATCGTCAGCAGCTTCATCAGGCGCGGGGCGGCGGCCAGCAGCATGCGGCCCAGGCCGCGCGCGAAGCCGCTCGTCTTCCTGCTCAGGTACAGGCCGGCGTCATCGAGCTTGACGATGCCCGCCACCAGGCCGTACACGCCGACCGTCATCACCAGCGCGATGATCACCAGCACCGCCAGCTGCTGCATGAACGGCATGCTCGACACCGTACCCAGCGAAATCACGATGATCTCGGCCGACAGGATGAAGTCGGTGCGGATCGCGCCCTTGATCTTGTCCTTCTCCACCGCGCACAGATCGACCTGGCTGGCGGCCAGGGCGGTGGCCAGGCGTTCCTCGTTGGCCGCGTCTTCCTCGGGACTATGCAGGAATTTGTGGGCCAGCTTCTCGAAACCCTCGAAGCAGAGGAAAGCGCCGCCGATCATCAGGAGCGGAATGATCGCCCAGGGGATGAAGGCGGAAATCAGCAGTGCCGCCGGCACCAGGATCGCCTTGTTCATCAGCGAACCCTTGGCGACCGCCCAGACCACCGGCAGTTCGCGCTCGGCGTGCACGCCGCTCACTTGCTGGGCGTTCAGCGCCAGGTCGTCGCCCAGCACGCCGGCGGTCTTCTTCGCCGCCACCTTGCTCATCAGCGTGACGTCGTCCAGCACGCTGGCGATGTCGTCGAGTAATGCCAGCAAACTGCCTGCAGCCATGAACCTGCTCCTTGATATCAATATGGCAGCATCTTAACCGAGCGCAGTACCCGCAGGCACACAGTTCAGCGCGTTTTTCTTGCATTTCAGGCCCGGAAAACTGCAACTCGTCGCTTTCGCCAGCGGCGCACGGCGGGCATACGTATAGTTCATCATCAAGAGCTGCGCCACGGCAGCTTCGCCCAGACGAAGGAGACCAGGATGAACCAGACCATGACGCCAACCATGCCCCAAGCCGCTGCCCCGGTGCGCCGCACCCGTCCGCCGAAACGCAAGACCCGCATCACCATCTACCTCGACGACGAGGTGCTCGACGAGTTCCGCAACCTGTCGGAACGCTCGGGCACGGGTTACCAGACGCTGATCAACGCCGCCCTGCGCACCCGCCTGGCGAGCGTCAAGCCGGATGTTGGACTGCTCTGATTTTGCAGAACGCCCGTATTTCCAGCCGCCCCGGGAAACACGGCTGTCGCGCACGGCCGTGCGAAAGATTACAACTGAGAATTTTTTATGCTAATCTTTCCGCTCTTTCAACCCCGGAGGCACCATGAAAAAAGGCGAACTGGTCGCTGAATTTGCCAAGCGTACCGAAATGTCCGGTACCGCGGCCAACAGCGCGGTCAA
>Ga0209023_10008178_pt1 | contig 10553 bp, 12 predicted proteins | sample LakOneMetagenome_FD_187468 | JGI IMG/M metagenome (GOLD analysis project Ga0209023, IMG submission 187468) | Freshwater and sediment microbial communities from Lake Erie, Canada (SPAdes) (version 2) | ecosystem: Environmental > Aquatic > Freshwater > Lentic | place: Lake Erie, Canada...
GGTCTCGCCGACGACGCGGCGCGCCCGGCCGGGCTGCTCAGCCACGGCGGCCAGCGCCAGCTCGAGATCGCGATGTGCCTGGCGACGAAGCCGCGCGTCCTGTTGCTCGACGAGCCGCTGGCCGGCATGGGCGCCGAAGAGACGAGCCGCATGCTCGCGCTGTTGACCGACCTCAAGCGCGAGCACGCGGTGCTGCTGGTCGAGCACGACATGGATGCGGTGTTCCGCATCGCCGACCGCATCACGGTGATGGTCAATGGCGCGGTGATCGCCAGCGACGTGCCGGAGCGCATCCGGACCAATCCCGATGTGCAGGTCGCCTACCTCGGCGAGGCGCATTGATGGCCGACGCGATGCTGCAGCTCAGCGGGCTCCACACCTACTACGGCGACAGCCACACGCTGCGCGGTGTCGACCTGGCGTTGCCGGCCGGCACCTCGCTCGGCCTGCTCGGACGCAACGGCATGGGCAAGACCACGCTGATCCGCACGCTGATGGGCTACGTGCGAGCCGCGCGCGGTCGGGTGCAGTGGGAGGGCACCGACGTGACCAACCGCGCGCCGGAGCGCGTCGCGCGGCTCGGCGTCGGCTACGTGCCGGAGGGGCGCGGCATCTTTCCGAATCTGTCGGTGCGCGAGAACCTGGTGATGAGCGCACGACGTGGCATCGACGGCCGCAACGACTGGACCTACGACCGCGTGCTCGCCACCTTCCCGCGCCTGACCGAGCGGCTCGGCCACGGCGGACAGCAGCTCTCTGGCGGCGAGCAGCAGATGCTGGCGATCGGGCGCGCGTTGATGACGAATCCGAAACTGTTGATCCTCGACGAGGCCACCGAGGGCCTTGCGCCGTTGATCGTCGCGGAGATCTGGCGCGTGATCGGTGCGATCCGCGCCACCGGCATCAGCACGCTCATCGTCGACCGCAACTACCGCGCGGTGCTCGCGCACACCGATCGTGCGGTCGTGCTGGAAAAGGGCTTGATCGTGATGGCCGGAGCGTCGAGCGCACTCGCGGGCGACCACGAGGCCTTGGCGCGGGCGCTCGGCGTGTGACTGGGTAGACTGTGCGACCGCAGTCCACTTGCAACGAGGCCGCCCGATGATTCTCGAAATCGCCGACATCCGCATCCCGCCCGGCAAGCAGGCCGAGTTCGACGCCGCCATCCAGCATGGCCTGAAGACCGTGATCTCCACCGCCAAGGGGTTCCGCGGCTTCGAGGTTCGCAAGGGCATCGAGTCGCCCGAGCGCTATGTGCTGATGATCCAATGGGAGACGCTGGAGAACCACACCGTCGACTTTCGCCAGGGGCCGCTGTTCCCGCAGTGGCGCGCGATTGTCGGGCCGTATTTCGCCGCGCCGCCGGTGGTCGAGCACTTCACGCTGGTGGCCGGCACGCGCTGAAGGCGCAACGCCGATGGGCGCGAGCGGGCTCATCGTCCGCGTGCCGCCGGCGCAGGCGCTGGTCGACGATCTGCGTTTGCGATACGACGAGGCAGCCCGGCTGGGCGTGCCGGCGCACATCACGGTGCTCTTTCCGTTCGTGCCGCCCGAGCGTGTCGACGCGGCCGTGCTCGCGCGAGTCCGGCAGGCGCTCGCAGCGATACGAGCTTTCGACTTCACGCTCACGTCGGTGCGGCGCTTCCCCGCGACGGCCTATCTCGCGCCCGACCCGCCTGCGCCATTCGTTGCGCTCACCGAGGCCTTGGTGCGCGAGTTCCCCGAGCATCCTCCGTTCGGCGGCGAGTTCGACAGCGTGATCCCGCACCTCACCGTGGCCCACGGCGACGCGGACGGCGCCACCGCGGTCGAGCGTGAACTGGCGGCACGGCTCGCTGCGCACGGGCCGGTGCGCGCTCGCTGCGTCGCGGTCGACCTCTATGAAAACGCCACGGGCCGCTGGCGGCCGATGCACCGGTTCGAGCTGACGGGCTGAGCGCAATCCCTTGAATGGTCTCGGGATTGCAAACTAGGGCTGTGCCCGAAGGACCGAATGCTGGGACAATGAGAGGTTGTCCGCGTCTTAGGCGCGGCCGTCCGCACTCTTTTTCAGGGATCGCAATGGCCACCCGTCGCCCGTCTACCTCGTCCGCCGCCACACCCGAGACCGCCGCCCCCAGCACCCAGAAACTCCGCCAGACCCAGGCCGAATACGTGGCCGCCCGCCCCGCGGGCGAGCCGGGCGTGAAGCCGATGATGTCGAGCTCGAAGATGTACGTCTGCCGGCGCTGCCAGGCGAACTTCAAGACCGGCGACGGCAAGCCCGACGCGCGCCTGCCCGGCCTGGGCAAGTGCAACAAGTGCCTGGCCGCCGCCACGGCGCAGCTCGCGGCCTGACCGCTTTCGCGTCGACTGACCGACCGATCGACTAGATCGGCGGGCCCTCGGCCCGCCCGAGCCGCGCCAGCACATGGCCGGCCATGCCGAGCGCGAGCTCGTGTTCGCCCATGAACACCTTGCCGACCTGCTCCTGCTCCAGCAGGCCGGCTTCTTCCTCGCTGTGAGTGCGAACCACGACTTCGATGCCCGGGTTGAGCTGACGCGCGGTCGCGGCCATCTTGCGCACGCCGAACGTGTCCGGCGTCGCGATCACCAGCATCGCGGCCTGCGCGATGTGCGCCTGGATCAGGACCGCCGGGTCCGACGCATCCCCGCCGACGGCAGGCACGCCCTGCGCCCTCAGCTTCTCGACGATCTCGCGGTTCTGTTCCGCGACGACGAACGGCGCCCCCTTGGCCGACAGCGCCAAGGCGATCCGCTTGCCGACACGCCCGTAGCCAACCAGCACGACCTGCCCGCTGAGGAACTTCTGATCGACCGTCGTCGGCAGTTCGGCGAGCGGATCGTCCGACCGTTCGAGCCGGCGTGCGAGCGCCGAGCGCGCGCGCAGCCAGCGTTGCGCCGGCCCGATCGCGTTGAACAGCAGCGAGTTCAATGCGATCGAGATGAGGGCGCCGGCCAGAATCAGGCTTTGCCCTTCGACCGGCAGCAGTTTGAGCGCCACGCCGAGCCCCGCCAGGATGAACGAGAACTCGCCGATCTGCGCCAGGCTCGCGCCGACCGTCAGCGCGCTGTTCAGCGGGTAGCGCAACGCCACCACCAGCGCAATCGCCGCCAGCGTCTTTCCGACCATGATGATCGCGACCACCGCCATCACCTTCATCGGCTGGTCGATCAGCACGCGCGGGTCGAACAGCATCCCGACCGAGACGAAGAACAGCACCGAGAACGCGTCGCGCAGCGGCAGCGACTCCTCGGCGGCGCGGTGGGCGAATTCCGACTCGCGCATCATCATCCCGGCGAAGAACGCCCCGAGCGCGAACGAGACGTCGAACAGCTTGGCCGAGCCGTAGGCGACGCTAACCGCGCCGGCGATCACGCACAGCGTGAACAGCTCGCGCGAGCCGACGCGCGCCACCAGCCACAGCAGCCGCGGGAACACGCGTCGCCCGACCATGAGCATCAGCGCGATGAACGCGCCGACCTTGGCCAGGGTCAGCCCGAGCGTGACCCAGACATCGACGCCGTTCGGGTGCTTCGGATCGTCCGCGCCACCGCCGAGCATCGGCGCGAGCGCCGGCAGCAGCACCAGCACGAGCACCATCACCAGGTCTTCGACGATCAGCCAGCCGACCGCGATCTGCCCGTTCACCGATTCGAGCACGCCGCGCGATTCGAGCGCGCGCAGCAGCACGACCGTGCTCGCGACCGACAGCGCCAGGCCGAACACCAGCGCCGCGCCGAGGCTCCAGCCCCACCACGTCGCGGTCGCCATGCCGAGCGCGGTCGCGACCGCGATCTGGATCAGCGCGCCCGGAATCGCGATGCGCTTGACCGCGAGCAGGTCGGAGAGCGAGAAATGCAGCCCGACGCCCAGCATCAGCAGCATCACCCCGATCTCGGCAAGTTGACTGGCGAGGTCGAGATCGGCGACGAAGCCCGGCGTGGCCGGACCGATCAGGATACCGGCGAGCAGGTAGCCGACCAGCGGCGGCACCTTCGCACGCGCGGCAATGAAGCCGAAGATCAGTGCCAGCCCCAGGCCCGTGGCAATCGTGGAGATGAGGCTGACGTTGTGGTGCATCCAGTCGGGTTCCTTGCGCGGCGCATGAAGAACAGGGCGCGCGAAGTCTAAGGCTCGACCGAAATCGCCCCGCGTCGCGCGGGGCCTTGGAACTCAGCGGCGGTTCAGCAGGCGAGTTTGGGCGAGCGGTTGCGGATCGCTTCCTGCGCCTTGCTCATCGCATACGCCAGCGCGTCCGCGGCCGAGGCCCAGCGGTGGCCGCAGGCCAGGCTCTCGTCGCGCAGCGCCTCGCGCGGCACCGGGACGCCGTGGACGCGCTGCACGATCAGCGCCGCGATATAGCCATCGCCCATCGGGCCTTCGAGCGCTCCGGCGTAGATCCGGTAGTCGCCGACATCTCGTTCGTCGAAATGCATTTGTTTTGCTCCGGCCGGCCAGCGCCTGCCCAACGAGCAAATCATCTGCGCATCAGTTAACGTTTTCCATCCACCCGATGGGGGAAGCCGCCACGGTCGGGCGCCTCAGCGTGCCGGGATGCCGAAACGGGCCTCGCCCAGGCGCCGGAACTCCTTCGGCGTCATCCCCTTGATCTCCAGGAAGCGCCGGTTGAAGTTCGCGACGTTGTTGAAGCCGCAGTCGTAGCAGACGTTGCTGATGTAGCGGTCGGTCTCCATCAGCAGTTGGCAGGCCCGCGTGATGCGCAATCGGTTCACAAAATCGGTGAACGTGTTGCCGGTCGCGCGCTTGAAGTAGCGCGAGAACTGGCTCTCGCTCATGCCGACGCGCTGACTCAGCTCGCCCATCGAGAACGATTCGGTCGCGTGCTCGGTGATGTAGTCGACGATCGCGCTGATCTGCGCGAGCGAGTTGTCATCGTCGAAGCTTTGCAGCGGCATGCTCGACAGCAACCGGTAGTCGGCGCATTCGGCCAGCTCGCCGAGAAACTTCAGGAACTCGCTGAAGCGCTTCACGCCGTGCAGCGTCTTGATCTTCTCGAGGTAGTCGCGGGCGCGCTCGGTCATGCCGAAGAACTCGATGCCCAGACGCGCCCGTTCGAGCAGCGGCAGCACGTCGCGCAGGTCGGTGATCAGCTCGGACGCGCGGCGCAGCGGCTCGTCGGAGAACTGCAGCACCATGTCGCGCTTGGCCACGCCCTCCGGGCCGACGTCGACCGAGATCCAGTTGTGCGGCAGGCGCGGTCCGGTCAGCACCAGGTGACCGGGCTCGAAGTGGCCGATGTAGTCGCCGACGAAGACCTTGCCGCGCGTCTGCAGGATCAAATGCAGCTCGTATTCTTCGTGGTAGTGCCAACGCACCAACGGGTTCGGGAAACCATGCTCCAGGCAGCGCACGTAGCCATAGCTGCCCTCGGGCTCGTAGCCGAGGTTCGGATCGCGCACGAAGTCGTGCTCCAGCTCCGGTGTGCGGGTGTGCTTGTGGCCCGAGATGTTCCTCATGGTCTGCATTCTGAACTTCTCAGGACATGACGTTGCCGCCGTCGACGTTGAGGGTCTGCGCGGTGATGTAGGCGGCCGCCGGGCTGGCGAGGAACACGGCGGCGCCGGCGATGTCGTCGGGCACGCCCATGCGGCCCAGCGGCACGGCGTTGCCGACGGCGGCCTTCTTCTCACCCGGCCGCAGCCCTTCGTGGCGCGCGAACAAGGCATCGACCTGGCCCCACATCGGCGTGTCGACCACGCCGGGCGAGATGCCGTTGACGCGGATGCCGTGCGGCGCCATCGCCAGCGCGGCCGACTGCGTGTAGCTGATCACCGCCGCCTTGCTGGCGCAGTAGTGCGAGACCAGTGCCTCGCCGCGGCGCCCCGCCTGCGACGCGAGGTTGATCACGCTGCCGTTCAGACCCGCGTCGACCATCTGCGCCAGCACCGCCTGCATCGTGAAGAACATGCCCTTCACGTTGACGTCGAAGATGCGCTGGTAGCTCGCCTCGTCGGCCTCCAGCAGCGGCGCCAGATCGAACACCGCGGCGTTGTTGAACAGGATGCCGATGGCGCCGAACCGCGCGCGCGCTTCGGTGATCATCGGCGCGATGCCCGCGGTCTTCGAGATGTCGGCCGCGATGTAGTGCAGTGCTTGCGGATGTGCGTCGAGCAGCGCGAGCAGCTCGGCCGACGGCGCGTCGCGCAGGTCGACCGCGCTGACACGCGCCCCCTCGCGCAGGTAAGCGCGCGTGACCGCCAGCCCGATGCCGCCGCCCGCGCCGGTGATCAGCGCGTGCTGGCCGTGCAGCTGGCCACGCTCAGGCACGCCCGGCATCCTTGATGAACGCCTGCACCACCTGCTGCTGCCGGCGCAGCGCGGCGAGCAACTGCTCGTTGTTCGCGAGCGGCCCCCACAGGATCGGATCGGCCGCGAACGCCGCGAGCGGATCGGGCGCGGCGAACAGCGCATGCGCCGCCGCCGGGTCCATGTTCTGATCCTGGTAGTCGAACGGCAGCTCGCCGCGGTGCCAGCGCCCGAGGAACTCGAAGAACAGCGCCGGCAGCATCACCGTCGATGCGATCGACGCGCCACGAGCCAGGCACTCGCGCAATGTCGGCCACAGGAAGCCGGGAATCTTCGCGTAGCCGTCGGCGGCGACGCGCTGGTTCGTGTCGCGCAGGTGCGGATTGCTGAATCGGTCGATCACGACATCGCGGTACGCGGCGAGGTCCAGCGGATACGGGTTCGTCGTCGCGTGCAGCGACGGGATCACGTCGTCGGTCACGTAGTCGAACGCCATCTTGCGGATCGTCGGGTGCGCCACGCCTTCGTGGATGTACGTGAGGCCGATCAGCGTGCCGGCCCACGCGAAGCAGCTGTGGCTGGAATTGAGGATGCGGATCTTCGCTTCCTCGTATGGCAGCACCGACTCGACCATTTCGGCACCGACCTTCTCCCACGCCGGGCGGCCGTTGATGAAGTGGTCCTCGATCACCCACTGGATGAACTTCTCGCCCATCACCGGCGCGCCGTCGGCCCAGCCGGTCGCGGCCTTCACGCGCTCGGCCACTTCGGGCAACGGGCGCGGCGTGATGCGGTCGACCATGTCGTTCGGCGCACTGGTGCTCGTCTGCACCCAGGCCAGCAGCGCCGGGTCGTTGCGGCGCTTCAGGAAGTCCCTGAAGCCGGACATGAAGCGTTCGCCGTTGCTGCGCAGGTTGTCGCAGTTCAGCAGCGTGACCGGCCCGCTGCCGCGCTTCTTGCGCTCGTTCAGGATCGCCGCGAGCGCGCCGTAGATCGTGCTGCGCGTCGCACCGGCGATGTCGCTGGCCAGATCGGTGTAGGTCGTCTCGAGGCGGTTCTGGCTGTCCAGGTAGTAGCCGGCTTCGGTGACGGTGAACGAGATCACGCGCGTGTCCGGATCGGCCCCGACCTCGATCAGCCCGGCGAGCGACGGTTCGTACGGAATGATCTGGCGGATCGATGTGACGCGCTCGTAGTGGCGCTCGCCCGCGGGCGAGACGGTCTCGAGCGTGTACGCGCCGCCCTGCTTCTGCAGCGCGGCGACGGTGTCGGCCATGTCCGGGCGCAGGTTCCCGCCGGCCAGCACCCAGCTCGGGCCCTGGCCCGCGGCCGCTTCCTGCTTGATCAGCTCGTGCAGGTAGACCGCCTGGTGGGCGCGGTGGAACGACCCCAGACCGAGGTGCAGGATGACGTAAGGTCGGCTGGCCATGATCGTCACGCCGCCTGCTGCACGTCGCGCAGAGCACGGCCCTGCTTGTCGAAGAACAGCAGCGCGGTCGGATCGATGGTCACGCCGACCGCGTCGCCGAGCTTGAGCGACGTGCGCTCGCTCTGGCGCGAGATCAGGTGCACGTCGCCCGCGACCTTGGCGTGGATCAGCGTGTCGGAGCCGAGCGCCTCGACCAGTTCGACCACGCCCGCGATGCCCTCGCCCGAACGCACGATGCGCACGTACTCGGGCCGCACGCCGACCGAGCCGTCCGGCGGCAGGCGCGAGCCGGCGATGCGCGTCAGCTCCGGCAGCGCGGCGGCCGACAACACGTTCATCTGCGGCGTGCCGATGAACTGCGCGACAAACTGGTTCGCCGGCCGGTCGTAGAGTTCGAGCGGCGTGCCGACCTGCTCGATCAGGCCGTCGCGCAGCACGACGACGCGGTCCGCGAGCGTCATCGCCTCGATCTGGTCGTGCGTCACGTAGATCGTCGTCGCGCCCAGGCTGCGGTGCAGGTTCGCGATCTCGACGCGCGTCTGGCCGCGCAGCGCGGCGTCGAGGTTCGACAGCGGCTCATCGAACAGGAACACCTTGGGCGCGCGCACGATCGCGCGGCCGATCGCGACGCGCTGGCGCTGGCCGCCAGAGAGCTGCTTCGGGGTGCGATCCAGGTACTGCGTCAGGTTCAGGATCTGCGCGGCACGCTCGACCTTCTCCTTGCGCACCGCCGGGTCGACCTTGGCGAGCTTGAGCGCGAACGACATGTTGTCGAACACCGTCATGTGCGGGTACAGGGCGTACGACTGGAACACCATCGCCAGATCGCGCTTGGATGACGGCGTGTTGGTGATCTCGCGCCCGTCGAGAAAGAGCTGACCGCTGGTGATCGACTCGAGCCCGGCGATCAGGCGCAGCAGCGTCGACTTGCCGCAGCCCGACGGGCCGACGAAGACGATGAACTCGCCCTTGTTGATCGCCAAATCGACGCCCTTGATGGTGCGGACCGGGCCGAATTCTTTGATGATGTTCTTGAGTTCGAGGAAAGCCATCTCTGTCTCCTTACTTCACTGCGCCGAAGGTCAGGCCTTGGACGAGTTGTTTTTGGCTGAACCAGCCGAACACGATGATCGGCGCGATGGCGAGCAGCGAGGCCGCCGACAACTTGGCCCAGAACAGGCCTTCCGGGCTCGAGTACTGCGCGATCAGCGCGGCCAGCGTGCCGGCGTGCGCCGAGGTCAGATTCAGCGACCAGAACGCCTCGTTCCACGCCAGCACCAGACACAGCAACCCGGTCGATGCGATGCCGCCCATCGTCAACGGCAGGATCGCGTGGCGGAACTCGTCCCACACCGTCGCGCCGTCCAGGCGCACCGCCTCGAGGATGTCGTTCGGCACCTCCTTGAACGCGCTGTACAGCATCCACACCATGATCGGCAGGTTCGACAGCGTGAAGACGATGATCAGCGCCGGCAGCGAATCGAGCATGCCGGTGGTCTGCGCCATCACGTAGACCGGCACCAGCGCGCCGACGGCCGGCATCATCTTGGTCGACAGCATCCACATCAGGATGTCGCGGGTCTTCTTGGTGCGGAAGAACGCCATCGAGTAGGCCGCGGGTGCGGCGATCAGCAGACCGAGGATCGTCGAGACCACGCTCGTGATCAGCGAGTTCTTCGCGAACGTCAGGTAGTCGCTGCGCGCCTGCACCTCGACAAAGCTGTGCAGTGTCGGCGTGAAGATCATCTGCGCGGCAATCGCCTGCTCCTCGGTCTTGAACGCGGTGATGCCGAGCCAGAACAGCGGGAAGAAGATCAGCAGCGCGAAGAACCACGCGAAGAATGTGCGCACGTAGACCGTGGTCGGGGATTGGTTCGGGGAGGAAGTCATCGTCTGGTCCTCAGTCGAGGTTCTTGCCGACCATGCGGATCAGGAACACCGCCGCGATGTTGGCGAGCACGACCGCGAACAGCGCGCCGGCCGACGCGACGCCGACGTCGAAGCTCATCAGCGCCTGCTTGTAGATCAGGAACGCGAGGTTCGTGCTCTCGTTGCCGGGGCCGCCGCTGGTGGTGGTGAAGATCTCGGCGAACACGCTCATCAAAAAGATCATCTCGATCATGATCACGACCGCGATCGAGCGCCCGAGGTGCGGCAGCGTCAGGTACCAGAACTTGTGGAACGCGTTCGCGCCGTCCATGCCGGCGGCTTCCATCTGCTCGCGGTCGAGCGACTGCAGCGACGTGATGAAGATCAGGCAGGCGAACGGCAGCCACTGCCACGACAGGATGATGATCACCGACAGCAGCGGCCAGTCCGTCATCCAGTCGATCGGTGTCGCGCCGAAGAAGGTCCAGACCTTGCCGAGCACGCCGTAGATCGGGTTCATCATCATGTGCTTCCACAGCAGCGCATTGACCGTGGGCATGACGAAGAACGGCGAGATCAGGAGCACGCGCACGATGCCCTGACCAGGGAACGGGTCGTTGACGAGCAGCGCCAGGCCGACGCCGAGCACGACGGTGATGATGATCACCCAGCCGAGCAGCTCGATCGTCTGGATCACCGACGGCCAGAAGTCCGGGTCGGTGATGAAGTACGTGAAGTTCTCGAGGCCGACCCAGCCGTGTTCGCCAGGCTGGTTCAGGTTGTAGTGGATGAGCGAGAAATAGATCGTCATCACCAGCGGGACGATCATCCACGCGAACAGCGTGACGACCGCCGGCGCCATCAGCGCGCGGGGCAGGAAACGGGACATGGTGGGCTCTCCAGGACCGGCGCGCGATCTTCGCGGCGCCGCGGCTCCCTCTCCCGCCGCGCGGGAGAGGGTTGGGGTGAGGGTCGATCGACCGC
>Ga0209023_10008179_pt1 | contig 10553 bp, 13 predicted proteins | sample LakOneMetagenome_FD_187468 | JGI IMG/M metagenome (GOLD analysis project Ga0209023, IMG submission 187468) | Freshwater and sediment microbial communities from Lake Erie, Canada (SPAdes) (version 2) | ecosystem: Environmental > Aquatic > Freshwater > Lentic | place: Lake Erie, Canada...
AAATTCCATGGCAGCACTGCTGCATATTTTGCCGGGCATCAGCAATATTCTTTTCAGATATTGCCAGGCCAGCTGATCAAGACGAGCCAAGATGATAGCCAATACCAATACTAACAGGGAATTGAACCAAAACCATTTGCGCCTGGTGCTGATGGCTAATGAAATACCAAAGGCAACCAAAAGCCCGGCCGTATTGGCAACACTTGTCCATAATACAAAATCAGTAAGCTCAGAAGCTGCTATTCCATGCTGGCTTAAAATTGGCTCTATATCATGGGAGCCTTGTTTTGTAACAATATTCAATAAAGCTGTATTGTGCAGTACTGCCAGGGTTTGAAATGAATACATAAAGAACCAGGCCGCCAAATAATGAACGGCTACCAGCCTCCAGTTTAATTGTGCTATGAATTTTTTAATGGTCATTGATCATGCAGCTAAGTACCTGTGCTGCCAGGTGGTTACTGTAATTCCTCCTCCAGTTTTCCGTTTGCTTTTGCTTCAGATAGTTTTTTAAGATGCTTTGTCATTTTCATATTGTTATTCTCATTCTCGCAATAAGTAAGCAGCAGGGTTATGGCATTCAACCTAACCAGTTTCTCATCTTTAGAGCCGGCTTTGTTTTCCAGGCAGTATTTGGTCATGGCGGCCATGTACAATCCCAGCAGGTCATCATTACCTTTCATTATTTTACTGGCAACTGCTTCCAGCGTAAAACTATAATCGGGTGTTGCTTCCATCCATTTAATAATAAACTGCAAGGCTTCCAGCCGGTGAAGACTGTTCTTATCATAAGGGGTAGATAATAAATAATTGGCAGCTACCAGGGCAAAAGTATCTGCAGCACGTACGTCTTCTTTAGTTTCCAGTTTAATCTTCTCATAATCGGGGCGGCTTTGCGCAAAACAAAAACTGCAGGCAAACAGCAATACAATAAAAAGGGCTTTTTTCATAAAGTTAGTTTGAGTAAAAAATAGGTTTAGGTATCATGTACAGAGCTTTGTTTCAATACCCGAAGTAATGAACCTTTACCCCGACAAATATTAAATTTATAATTAAATACTCAATATCAGCAATACTTCTTTGCAGGTGGAAATATAGAGGTCCAGTCGTAGGGCCATAAGAAGGGCTAGATTGTGTGTCAGCGGGGTTTTGGCAAACACGCTGTTTTATCTGAATGCATCCTGCTGCGAAACCCCGCTGGAACGTAAATTTTATTAGCCGCAGTCCCTTAAGAGATAATTAATTTGTCTTTAAGATGTTGGATAAAAGTTTCACATTGTTTGCTGTCGTCACCATAAACGTGAATATAAGAGCCTGGCCTGTTATACCAGGTACCTTGATGAATGATTAACTTTTCGTCTGACAGCCATTTATTGTAGTCATCGTTGGCTGTATCGTGACGGAAGAAGTTTCGAGTAATAACCTCAAAACTAGTTTTGTCAATTAAGTTATAATAATACGGATGCTCGTACTTCTTGTTTTGCCCTAACAAATCTTCGAAAGCATATATCTCAATAAATTTATCAAAAGATGAAGAAATGATATTTACTGTTTCACTATTATTGTCGTAAGTGCAAATTTGTCCGTTACCACTGATGACGAACCAAAATTGAGCGGTCGCATGGTCGCCACAGGAAAAATACAGTTGTCCGTCAATTTTTATTGTGTCAATTGGTTTGTTTTGTTTTATGTCAGCCTGAGAAAAAAGGCTTACCTGAAAAGTTGAATCCGGCTTATTAGTTATAGTGAGCTCAAGACCTGAAAAGTCTGTTTGAAATTCAATTACCTTATCAAAAGGTTGCATGTTTTGACTTTTAAAATAATCAACAACAAGCTGCCTATCTGATATGACAAAGTCCTTGTCTCGGGATAGTTTGTCAAGATATTTGTATGCCTTGTTGGAAAATCTCATCGAAGTGTTGGTCGTTTTAAAATTGTGTCTCATCAGGGTTTTCGCAAACACGCTGTTTTATCTGAATGCATTCTACTGCAAAACACCGCTGGAACGTAAAAATGCCTTTGCTGGCTGCAGTGCCTTACTGCTGCATCAGAAGTTCTTTTAAAATCAATGCAAGTTTTATATCACACTTGTAATTATCTGTATCTGACGATAAAGAAACAAGATAGCAATACGGTTTACCAGTCTTCTGAAACCATATTTTAGTTATGGTTAACAGATTGCCCGGTATTAATGACTTTTTTACTTTTTCTTTATTTTTCTTTGAGTCTTCATAATTTTCAATCGCATTTTCATATCTCATATCTTGTCCCCATATTGATGGAACCAGTGCAGCTTTATTTGAAATAATAGATCGGTATTGACCGGCTTCACCCGCTGCATTTCCTACGATTAACTTTTGCCCGATAAATAATTTTAAACCATTGCTATAAAACAATGTGTCATTATTTAATTCTACCGTTGTGTTCTTGTTAAGTATTTTATCACTGGTTGTTTGTGCTTCAAGTAAAAAAGGAAAAAGGGCGAAGACAACCAGAATACCACATTTGTTAAAAATCTTAAACATACAATTAGAATTAAGGATTCGATTCATTACAGCAAACAAGCAAGGCTTTATGCAAGTTGGGAATTAGTTTCCGGTCCGCCCACAACCGCTGCTGATTGAAAATATAAAGTTGAAAGTAAGAACTAATCCCGATAGCTATCGGGAGAAAGTTGTTTATCAAGCCAGAGCCACAGCTTATATCAGCCAGATTAATGCTCAGCTAAACCATAAAAAGAGCAAAACTTATTTGGTTTTTTAAACAATTCATATCAGCAGAAGTTTCTTATTCTCTCAAGTTTGCTTTTGTCCTCAGTTGTAAGCCCTTTTAGTCTTATTTGATACTTATTGTGATTCTCATGATACTGAATTTCTATTTCATCTTTAATTACTTCCTTGAAAATGATCTTGTCCGGACTGAATATGTTTAGAAAGTAAAAAATACTTTTCAAGCTACTTTTTTCTTTTGTTAAAAGAATAGGTTTATGGTAAGCTTTAAAAGGGAATGTCTGAAAAGGAATAACTGTACAGTAATTTTCAGATAAGTAAATATCGCAGTCTGTAATAAATGAAAAATACTCCTTCATACCACTTGTGCATATAAATTTCATTCTAATATTTGTCATTACCAAATCTGCAGGACTACTGATCTGTTTAAATAAAGTTATTTGGTCTGTCGCTTTTCTATGTCTAACCAGAATGATAAAATAATTTATCAAAAGCAATAAAGGAATTGGGATTAAAAAAAAATAGTTCATTTCAGGAGTTGTTTTTGTGTCTCAGCGTTTTTTTTTGGCAAACACGCTTTTTTATCTGAATGCATCCTGCAACGAAACCCTGCTGGAACGTAACACTACCAGTCTGGCTGCATCATGCACCCTTAAACCTGAAATACTTCCCGTTTTTATTTAGCATGATTAAAAACAACCTGCCTCACTTCACTTACCTGTATAACCGGTTGAATATTTGTATAGTTTTTAAAGTCGCTGATGATTGTATCCCTGTGCTGGCCAATGGCTTTATTATATGCTGTTACATCCTTTACATAAAAATAGCCAACTGCTAAATAGGGTACTTTATCATTGGGGGTTCTGCCTGCAATGCCTTTATCAATTTCGTAAAACTGTAAATTAGTACCCAAAAATGCCGCTACCATGGGCATGTGTTTATTTTCATAGTACTCCATGTCAAAGGTTTTTCCTTCCCCGTTTGGATAAAGAACCGCAACTTTAAACAATTCATTGCCCGGCGATGAACTATGTATAAGCTGGCTGGTTTTGCAACTTAATAAGCCGGTAATAGCTAAGAATAACAGGCATTTAATTTTTATTGTCATTGCTGATGTTTTGTTGCCGTAAACAGGCAGTGATTTTACAATAATCTGTTCTTTTAAGTTCGGAATGGTTGGCTTTTTACACAGTTCATGTTGTACGCAGACTACTTTGCCTTGAACTCGTAGGTTATGTCAACGCCATTGGGTAAAAATGGCATATTGGCTAATAGTATTAACCTACTCTGGTCAAGTTTCATGATTTTGAAATTAATGAAATCGCTCTCCTTATCAAGTTTAATTGAGAGAGTGTCTTTACCCAGTATTTTCCATGAACCATTAGATTTTTGTAAAGATGGGCAATCGTATTGATTGTCATCTTTGATAAAAACACCTTTGTCTTTAAAAATAAAAATGTCGTCTGTTATGCAAAATGGACTTTGTGATAACACGTCCGTTGATAAAGTTCCTTTTCTGTTTAAATCAATTGGTTTAGCCGAAGTAGCACTTTGTGTCAACCACTTTTTTGATTTTAATACAGAGAGATTAACATTTTGTCCATACACAAAAGATGTGAGGATAGTCAAAAAAATGGGAAAAATTATTTTATTCATTATAGAAGTTTAAGGTTCGTTCTGTTTGTGTACAACGGGCAGGTATTGCCGATGGAGGGGAAATAGAATTCCGTCCGCCGGAACTGCTGCCTGGCTTTTTGATAAAGTTAAATATTAAGAACTAAAGCTGGGCTTTATTCGTCGAGCCCCGAACTACAGTACAACAGAATTACCGCTGCTGATTGCTCCAATGTCAAGCCCCACTATTGGCAATACCTTGTTGGCTGAAGTATTATTCCCATTTCTGATTGTCACGCAATTCAAAGATTAACCGGTAAAGTCTTTTCAGCCCAAATGTGCCTTTTTCACCATAATCATATATCTGTTTACTTGTCCCATCTGTGAAAAATATTTTTAGTTTACAGGTTGGATTATCTGTTGCGTCAACTGAGTATACGTTGCCAAGCTTAGTAATATTCAGATAATTTATTAAACCCAACATTACATTCATTTTATCTTTACTGATTATTGTTTTGAAATCTCCAGATTTACTATTGTATTGTTTTGCAATATATTTTGCTGAACCGTCTTCATAAATAGTCATGTTAAAGACAGGACATTCTCCGAAACAAAAGCCAGTTTCAAAATAGATTGATTTGACCTTTTTATGGCTCGAACTCTTGTTTAGCTCAATAAAACTTTCATATTTATAAATCAAGGTGTCATTTGCCCTTACATAGTTAAACTTAGGATTGTTTGCAAAAGGAACATCACTATTAAATAAGCTATCCATAGTGTACACTTTTTTGTAGTGGCCAAAAATAATTGTTGGCTGATAATCATCAGAAACTACTTTTGCTACATGACACAGTGTTAGAAAATCGTCATCGATTTGGTGAACTATAAACGCACCTTTGCCATCATCAATTATTGCGATGAATATATCAAAAGATGTCTTGTCCTTTTTATATTTAAGACTTACGATGGCAAATAAGTCAGTTAGGTTGTCTAGATTAAAGTCTATTTTTCTCCAACTTTTTGTATCGCACTTAAAAAAAAGACTTTGACAATGGGTTTCATCGGGAGATGAAGTTCTCTTTAATGAAATATTATAAATGCTGGGATTGTAATCCTTCAAAGCGAGTTTTGAGATAAACTTTACTATTTCCTCATCAGACTTTAACGAATCTATTTTGTTTGCAAATAAGGAATTTGCTAAGAAAAGTAAAACTATGGTACCGAAAAGTTTCATAAATATTTCAGCCAACGAGCAGGTATTGCCGATGGTGGGGAATTATATATTCATCCGCCGGAACCACTGCCTGGCTTTTTGATAAAGTTAAATAATAAGAACTAAGTTGGTTGCAGTTGTTCGGACTTTATATTTCCATTCCAACATATTGTAAATACTTTTTCCGTACTCTTTTTAAATACTCAGAAAACGGTAAAATCTCAGAATCTTTGTCGGCTTCTAGATACAAGTTAAAGTCGTAAATAGTTGGTAGTCCTTCATCAGGAACATATTTTCTAAAGGTAACAGCAATTTTAAAAAACATTACACCCTTTTTCTTTTTGATATATTTTGGTATTGATTCCTTCTGAATTAGGTTTAACTGTACAAATTTTGTAGTGATGTGATTTGTGTAGTCTATCGTGTCGCCAAGGTAATTAATAAATTTTGACTCTTCATTGATCGCTCTAATTAGAATATCTGGAGTAACAATCCCATTCTTAAATAGATCAATTGTTATGCTATCTAAAATATACCAACTACCTAACCTCATTTCAGAGCTATCTGTTCGAAGTATAGTAGTAGAATCAATAGTTAAAATTTCAAGTCTGCCAGTTTGTAGGGGATAGTCAAATCGGAAATTAGAAATAGGATATGATCTGCCTTTTGGCGGTAATTTTCTCTTTTGTGCTGAGGTAGAGAAACAAAAAAGTAAAAGTGTTAGTATGATTATAAGGTGTCTCATTACAATTGCAACCAAAGAGCAGGGCTTTATGCAGGTTGGGAATTGTTATTCGTCCGCCCACAACCGCTGCTGATTGAAAATATAAAGTTGAATTTAAAAACTAATCCCGATAGCTATCGGGAAAAAGTTGTTTATCCAGCCCGAGCCACAGCTTGGATTTGCAACCTGCCTGCCGGCAGGCAAGTTAGCTGATGTTTGCTGGTCATGCCCAACTTGCATGAAACCCAATGTTGCCTGCAGTTTATTTATTTAGGGTGTAACTGTCCTCAAATTCAATGTCACGATAATAGTCAGGCAATATGGTTTTTGTCTTTGAACTTGAAACAATTTTAAGAGTTTCATTTTTTACAACTGCTTTGATTGTTCTGTAAACAATTTCTTTCCTTGGATTTTCCAAAAACTCAACGTCTATAATGTTGGGAACATCTACTTGTTTAACATTAATAGTTTTGTTTTCTGTCAAATAATTATACCTTTTCTCCGTGTAGTTTAAAAGATACTCAATTCTGATTGCAGCAAGTTTGTCTAAGTTAGCAACCTCTTTATATGGAATAATAATTGAATTGTCTGCATTCAGGGAAAACGTCCTTTCAATATTATCTAAGTGTGCGTCGTAGTCATATTCGTATTGAATTTTTATGCTCTTATTTTTAAGAACAGAACCTTTGTCTGTTTTAAAGGTTATTAGAAATTCTTGTTTTGAGCCTCTTTTGTAAGTTGCTTTTGTGTCGTTCTCATCAACTTGATATTTGTCGTAAAAAAGCAAAGTGTCATTACTCTTTTTCCAAGTTCCTTTATAACTGTGCCAGGTAAAACAACTCATGCTCGGTCTGCTCCAAAATTCAAATGTTGCGTCAGTGTTTAAGGTGATATCATTTATTTTAGGTTCAAAAAACCTAAAACCTATAAGTGTATCGTTTGGTCTTGTCTTACTGTAATAAGCATTAAAGTCATTACTGAATGTAATTGCTTTGTTTTGTCCAAAGGATGTCTGTCCTGAGAAAATGCTGAATAAAGAGATAGTAGCTATTAATTGAAAAAGTTTTGCCATGATACTTTGTCTGATGCGGCACTTTAGAGTTTTACACAAATTGCAGGCAACATTAGTATTGATGCTATTACACACAACTCACTCCGCAAAATATACACTGGGTATCAGTATTTTAGTGCTTTACATTTTGTACCTGCCGGCAGGCAGGCTGTTCGTTGCGTCCATGCAATTTAATAAAAGTTATAATATAGAATAATCTTATTCCTTTGGTTAGCGCTACCCCTGTTTATCCCAAAGAACCTCCACCCCCTTTAAAAATACCCGGCTGGTATTACTGAACTGCCCGGCTGGTATTAAAGAGATACCAGGCTGGTATTATCCTGGTACCAGCTTGGTACCTGCCATATACCAGCCTGGTATTGTAAAAATACAAAGCTGGTATATTGTAAATACCCGGTTGGTATTAAAAGAATACATCGCAGGGCGTTTTACAATACCAGCAGGGTATTATGATAATAGTAGCCGGGTATTTCTGAAGGGGTTGCCACCCCCTTAACCGGGCCCTTTTACCCCCTTCCGAAGGGGGTAAAAGGGCGCAAAAAAAAAGAGTGCAGCTGCAGCCTGCACTCTTGTAACCTGCTTAGGGTCAATCATTAATCCTTAGGTTCTTCACCGGGGTTGCCCGTTTGGGGAGAATTTCCGGGAAACTGCTGCTTCAGGTCTTTGTAAATACTGCTGGCACCAGGTGCATTGCTTTTACTGGCCTCACGCAGGCTGCGGTAAAATGCTATCAGGTTGTTATACAGGTCGGTGCCCAGCAACAGGTTGGTATCAAGCATACCCTGCAGCAGGGTTTGCAGCCTGTCAATTCTAGGGTTCAGCTGGCTATGTGTGGTAAAATCGGCCATCAGCTCGGTTTTATCTACATAGTTGGGTAGCAAGGCCGGGTTGGCATTGGCATAATTAACTGCCTTGCCCACCCATACTTCCATCTCGTACTTAACACGGCCATGCTGCTGCCGCTGCTTGCTGCTGAGGTTTACCACCTTGCCGGTAAGTACATTTTCAATTGTGTCTAAAGCAGCATCCAGCTGCCTTAGTTCATCAGGCGTAAAGCTTACGCTGATCAGATTTTCAAGAGCCATTTTTATAAGTTTTAATTGTTAATAAATAACACAGGAAAGGATCTTATAAAAATGACAAGCGCTTATCAAATTCAGGATAAAACTATATAATCATTTTGAAAAATACATGGGGAAAACCCACCTAAAAAAGTGGGTTTTTCCTCCTTTCTATTCATATGTTTGCGCCTGCACCATTGCCCGTTAGCAGGTAAAATAATGCTGATCTACGGGTAATTTGCAAAGCCCCTTTTTCATCTACCATTAATGGCTGATATGCTTTTTTATTGGGTGCAGCAACAAGCCACCCGCTTAAAAAAGAATACCTTTGCACAAAAACAGGCATTGGAACTCACTAACCGAAAGGCGCATTTTGAATATTTTTTTGAAGCTACTTATACAGCCGGCATGGTACTCAGCGGCACCGAAATAAAATCTTTAAGGGCCGGCAAAGCCAGCTTTAACGACAGCTACTGCTATTTTCATAATGGCGAGCTGTTTGTAAAAAGCCTGCACATATCTGAATATGCATTTGGTACCTATACCAACCATGAACCCATGCAGGAACGCAAACTGCTGCTGAATAAAAAGGAACTGAAAAAACTGGAAGGCAAGATCAAAGAGAAGGGCTATTCCATCATACCGCTACGCTTATTCCTGGCCGAATCGGGCTACTTCAAACTGGAAATAGGCCTGGGCAAAGGCAAAAAGAACTACGACAAGCGCAATACCATTAAAGAAAGAGAAAGCGACCGGGATATTAAGAGGAAGTATGGGGTGTAAAACCCCCTCCGCCCCCTAAAGGGGGAACTTTGTACTCTGATACTGCAAGGATTTTTTAATTTATTTCGAAAACCGAAATGAATATGAAAGAAAATATGTTTTATGGTGCAGGGCATTTGATTTTTGAGAAGGCGAAACTGCTGAGAAATAATGTTACCCCAACCGAAATGATATTATGGGGTAGATTAAAAGAATCTTTTCCTAATCTAAAATTCAGAAGACAGCATCCCATTTCTTTTTACATAGCAGACTTCTATTGTCACTCAAAAAAACTGGTTATTGAAATAGATGGAAGCATACATAATCTGCAGGAGGTTAAAATCAACGATGAGTTAAGACAAAAAGAATTGGAAACCCTGGGCCTCAGAGTGATCAGGTTTACAACTAAAGAGATCACCCACGAGTTAGAATCAGTCTTACAAAGAATTGAAAGTTATCTAAAGTAGTCAGGCTGCCAGGTTCCCCCTTCAGGGGGCGGAGTGGGTTAACACTCGCTTCGTTAAGTTCCCCCTTCAGGGGGCGGAGGGGGTTTTAGCTTCGCTTCGTTAGGTTCCCCCTTCAGGGGGCGGAGGGGGTTTTTTAACACTCGCTAAGGCTCAGCGGCACATTCACCGCCAATCCCCCATCTGCAGTTTCCTTGTATTTATGGTTCATATCCAGGGCGGTTTGCCACATGGTTTTTATTACGCCGTCGAGGCTTACTTTGGCATAATCAGGACTGCTTTGCATGGCCAGCTGGCTGGCAGTAATGGCTTTGATGGCGCCCATGGTATTACGCTCAATACAGGGCACCTGCACCAGCCCGCCAATGGGGTCGCAGGTCATGCCCAGGTGATGTTCCATGGCAATTTCGGCAGCCATTAATGCCTGGCGCTGTGTACCACCCAGGCATTCGGTAAGTGCTGCAGCCGCCATGGCACTGCTAACACCAATCTCGGCCTGGCAGCCACCCATGGCGGCAGATATGGTAGCACCTTTTTTAAAGATGCTGCCGATCTCGGCAGCCGTAAGCATGAACTGGATGATCTTTTCTTCATGATCGCCATCGCAAAATGCAATATAGTATTGCAGCACGGCGGGTATTACACCGGCAGCACCATTGGTAGGTGCGGTTACTACCCTGCCAAAGCTGGCATTTTCTTCGTTCACCGCCAGGGCAAAACAACTTACCCAATCTAATGTGTATGTAAAATGATTACCCCCTTTTTTAATAAGATCCAGCCAGCTGTTATAATCGCTGTAGGTTTTGCCGCTCATTAATTTTTGGTTGAGGTTGGCGGCACGGCGCTTTACCTGCAGCCCGCCGGGCAGTGTACCCGTAACATGGCAGCCGCGATAGATAAATTCCTTCATCACC
>Ga0209023_10008181_pt1 | contig 10550 bp, 7 predicted proteins | sample LakOneMetagenome_FD_187468 | JGI IMG/M metagenome (GOLD analysis project Ga0209023, IMG submission 187468) | Freshwater and sediment microbial communities from Lake Erie, Canada (SPAdes) (version 2) | ecosystem: Environmental > Aquatic > Freshwater > Lentic | place: Lake Erie, Canada | collected...
CCCTCCCCCTCCCCCTCCACCTCCGCCGCCGCCGCCCGCCGTCCCCTCAGCGACGTCGGCCGAATATCTGCGCAACTACGGCGTGGCCAACTCGGGAGCCATGACGGCCTGGAACAACGGGGCCACCGGAACCGGCGTGACCGTCGGAGTCATCGACACCGGCATCCAGATGGACCAGGCCGACCTCGCCGGCCGTATCTCGTCCCTGTCGACAGACATCGTCGCCGGACGCGGCCTGCCCGGCGGGACCTCCAACCACGGCACCTTCGTCTCTGGGGTCATCGCGGCCGGCTTCAACGGCTTCGGCACTGTGGGCGTGGCCTATAACTCCACCGTCCTGTCGGTCCGCGCAGATATCAGCGAATGCACCGATCCGGACGACGACGCCTGTTTCCGCAGCGGCGACCTGGCCCGGGCGATCGACTATGCCGTCGCCAACGGCGCCAGGGTCATCAACATGTCGCTGGGCGGCGACAGCAGCCTGGGCGGAACCTTCGAGGCCGCGCTGCTGCGCGCCGTCAACGCCGGGGTGGTGTTCGCCATCTCCTCGGGCAACGACAGCGGCGCCAATCCGGAATACCCTGGCCGTTACGCCACCGATCCCCGGTTCGCCGGCAGCATCATCGTGGTCGGCGCCCACAACGCGTCCAACACCATCGCCGACTTCTCCAACCGTGCCGGCGTCTCCGCCCAGAGCTTCCTCAGCGCGGCTGGCGTCGACATCATCAGCGTCTGTGACGGAACCAGCTGCTACCGCGGCAGCGGCACCTCCTTCTCCTCGCCCGCCGTGGCCGGCGCCCTGGCCCTGCTGATCGAGGTCTTCCCCAACCTGACGGGCAAGCAGGCGGTCGATCTCCTGCTGCGCACGGCCCGCGACGCGGGCGATCCCGGCGCCGACATCGTCTACGGTCGCGGCCTGCTGGACCTGGCCCGCGCCTTCGCCCCCGTAGGAACCACCAGCACACCGTCCGCGACCGGCGCCCTGGTCCGGGTCTCGACCGAGCCGGGCGCCTTCATCGGTGGAGCCTTCGGCGACGCCCTGAGCCGCACCACCGCCCTGGAGACCATCACCCACGACGAATACGGCCGGCTGTTCCGCACCGACCTCGGCGCGGCCTATCCGACCGCCCCGAGACGCAGTTACCAGCCCGAGGTCCGGCAGGCGTCGCAGACGGCCCGGCTGTCCTTCGCCATGCCGGACGGCACGCATCTGAACCTGATGGCCTCCACCCCGGCGCCGGAGCCCGAGGCGGTGATGGCGCGCATCACCCCCTTCAACGCCCCCTGGCTGGGCGCTGAGCCGCGTCAGGAGGCCATGCTGGACCTGACGGTGGGTCGCTACGGCTTTTCCGCCTGGCAGGGTCAGGGCGGGGCGCGTTCGCCCTTCCACGCGGCTTCGGGCGACGGCTTCGCGGCCCTGGCCAACGCCGACCACGCGGTGCGCGGCGCCGTCTCGCTGGGAGCCCTGACCTTCACGGCCGAAACCGGCGGCGGCGACCGCACCGCCTTCCTGCGTCCGGTGGCCCGTGACGCCTCCACCTACGCCCGCGCCGCCCTCGACTGGCGCACGGCTCGCGGAGGCCTGAACCTCAGCCTCGGCGCCCTGGACGAGCGCATGGGGCCGCTGGGCGCCTATTTTCCGGTCGGATCGGACCTGGCCCTGCCGTCAAAGACCACCTTTTCGGCCATCGGCGGCGACTGGCGAATCTCGAAGCACGCCTGGCTCAGCGGCGAGTTCGGCCTGGGCCGCACCGAGCTGGACGGCCGCCTGCTGAGCCTGGACGGCGCGGCCCTCTCCTCGACCTGGCGGGCTGGCGTGACCGCCGACTGCCCGTCATGGGCCCCGTGGTGCGCCAGCCTGACCTGGGAGGTCTCCCAGCCTCTCAGGATCGAGAGCGGAACCTTCTCGGCCCGGCTCGCGGATGTTCCGCTCGCGTATTTCGACCCGGTCACCTTCTCGACGCGGCGCTTCTCCGCCACACCGTCGGGCCGCGAGCTGGACTATACGGTGCGCAGCCTCCACCCGCTGCCCGACGGTTCGACCCTGCGGCTCGAAGCGGTCGCCGTCAGCCAGGAACAGCACCGCCGCGACGCCGGCATGGGCTACGCCCTGCTGGCCAGCTGGGCCCGCGGCTTTTGACCCTCGACTCACTGGTACGAGGCCTTTTGCGGGGCCCGTACCCATGCCATCCGAAGAATGTGACGAAAGGCGCTTGCGCCCCCCGTATCGAGCCGCTAGATAGCCGCCCTCGCCGAAAGGCCATGCGCGCCCGTAGCTCAGCTGGATAGAGCATCAGACTACGAATCTGAGGGTCGGACGTTCGAATCGTTCCGGGCGCGCCATTCTTCTTCTCCCCACCCTGTAAACACTGCGGTTTCACCGTCTGGGGGACCGTCTTCGGACGATTGCTACACAACCCTGCTACACAATCCCGACGACGATCTGGGATCAAGCTCCGGTAAACCCTCGGAAAAACAGCTGGGCGGCTGCGACACAAACGATCGACGCAAACGGTCCCACATCATGTGGCGAGCCGGTAGGCTCCACTACCGGCGACGGGCGCCGACATCGTTGCTGCTGATTGTGGGAAAGCGGGAAGTCTGGCGTTCGTTGGGGACGCACAGCCTGAAGCCAAGGCTGCGGGTTGATGCCGGATCGCCTTGTCCTCTCGCCCGGGTGACAACCGGCAATGACGATGACTCGACAGTATGCGCGATTGGTCGATGCCTGGATGAGGACGATCGCCCTGAACCCAGGCGCCTGGGGTCCCCGCAGCCTTCGACGGACAAAGGGGGCCTTGACCTACAAGAAGACCCGCGACCTGCGCGCCTGCCCGCTACGGCTCGGCCACGGGAAGCTGGAGGTGCGGCGGTCGATCAGAGCGCCATGACCGCGTTCAGCTCGTATAGAAGTCCGGCTGCGGTGAACGGCTTGCCGAGGTGACGCTCGGCGCCGGCCGCGCGGCTGGCCGCGATATGTTCGGGCTGGGTATTGGCGGTCAGCATGATGACCGGCGTGGCCGCGACGCCAGAAGAGCGTTCGTCCTCGCGAATGCGGGCGACGGCGGTGATGCCGTCCATGCGCGGCATCTGAATATCCATGAATATCACGTCGAACCGTTCCAGCCGGGCCGCCTCGACGGCTTCGATTCCGTCCTCGGCGAGATGAACCTCGGCGATGTCTTCCAGCATCATTTCGACGATTCGACGATTGGTCGGATGATCGTCGACGACCAGAACCTTGACCCGTTCATCGCGCGCCGGAGGGCTTGCGGGCGCGCTCAACAGCGGGAGTTCGAGCCAGAAGACGGCGCCGCCGTCATCGCCAGGGCGGGCGTCGATGACTCCGCCGATCGCCCGGGCCTGCCGTCTTGCGAGGGCCAGACCCAGTCCGAGACCGCCGAACGTCCTTGAGAGCGCGGCGTCACGTTGATGAAAGGCGGCGAAGAGCGCCTCTTTCTCACCGGCCTCGAACCCGATCCCGGTATCGATGCAGCTGAATCGGACCCACCCGGTTCCGGCGGCTTCGACGACCAGACGGATAGAGCCCGCCTGGGTGAATTTCGCAGCGTTATCAAGCAGGGGGGCCAGCGCGCCTTCGATCCCCTGGCTGTCGCCCTTCATGACCGGGGGGAGATCCGCCTCGATCTCGACCGTGACGGTTACCCCCCTGGGGCCACAGGCGGCACGACAGGATGTCACAGCGCGATCGGCAAGCTCGGCCAGATTGAACGTCGCACAGCGGGGAGGGTCCGGATCCTGCAGGCGGGAAATCGCCAGCAACTCGTCAAACCGCGTCTGCAGTTCAGCCGCAGAGGCGCGGATCATCGTCGTGATTTCGTCGACGTCGGTGCTCGATCGTGATTTCAGCAGATCGATGCCGGCTATGACGCCGTTTAACGGCGTCCGGATCTCGTGGCTGATATTGCTGACAAAGGTACAGCGCGCCAGCTCGCCCTGTTCGGCCTGTTCGAGGGCGCGCTTGAGATCCTCGGCATCCTGGTGCTGCTGGGTGATGTCATCGATCAGGTCGATCTGGTGCCGCACGCCTTCGTCGTCATAGGTCGCCACCTGGGTGGCGGACAGATAGCGAACGCTGCCGGGACAGTGGTCATCCTGGATGACGCAAGGGGAACCAGGGCCATGCTCTGCCTCGTCCGCCCAGGCAGCGAGGGCCGGCGGCAGGACGTCTTCGGGAACCATCCCGGTAAAGCCTTCGAATCTGGAGAACAACTTCTCCGCAGCCCGGTTCGCCAGAATGTAGCGGCCGGTTCGGGCGTCCTTGACGGTCAGGGCCAGCGGCAGAACGTCGATCACGGTGTTGAGAAAAGCGTTGGTTTCGGCCGCGGCGGTGACGTCCTCCGCCTTGACCAGCAGCCGGACGATGCGGCCCGTATTGTCGGTGACGGCGCTGACCGTGGTCTCGAGGTAGGGCCCGGCCGAGTCTTCTGTGGCGAAGCGCGTGCGAAACGCGAACGGCCGGCCCGCCTGGGCCTCCTCGAGCCCGCGATCGATGGAAAAGCGGCAGGCGGCGGGCCAGGCGTCGCGCCAGGCCATGGTGTGGGGCGCGGGGCGGTCGGGCTGAAATCGCCGGGCCGCGAGATTGACGTGTACGATCCGCCCCAGCGGATTCAGCAGCCAGATATAGGCGGGAGAGGCGTCCGCGATCTGCGCGTGGAAGACATCGCCCTCGTAGGTCTTTTCCGCACACGCGCCGGCGCTGATCAATTCGGGCCTCCCTTGGTCAGCCATTCTGCTGACACCCCAAGCCTAGCCGCGCGAAATGAAGTCGAGGTAAATTGCCCAGCCTCGTATCGGTTTGTCGGACTCCGTAAACTTACCTAGGTCGGCCTTGAGCCGAGCTTAACCGTTGTCGTCAACCCTAGGTCACGGTTGCAGGTGTCACGCCGCGACCGGGGGAAGTGGCATGACGACACGCGTTCTGATCGACGCCGCCCTTGTGGTGAAGAATGTGAGTGTTCTCAGGCAGTCGATTCTCGACGCCTTCGAGGAAGCCGACGCGATCAGCCTGGACCTTGTGGAAGGCCAGGCTGTGGACCTCTGCGGACTGCAACTTATCGAGTCTGCGCGGCGCCAGGCGCGGGCCGTCGGAAAGACGCTTGTACTGGAACGTCCGGGTACGGAATTTCGACCTGTTCTTGAAGCCGCAGGTTTCCTCGCCGGCGGGGACGCCGATGACATGCAGTTCTGGCTTCACGAAGGGACCGCCCAATGACCGCCTCGATTCTCACGGTCGATGACTCGCCCAGCATCCGCGTCGCACTCAAGATCGCGTTGACCAACGCTGGCTATTCGGTCGCCGAGGCCGCCAACGGCGCCGAGGGCATCGAGAAGGCCAAGGCCAGCGCCTTCGACCTGATCATCACCGACCTCAACATGCCCGTCATGGATGGCCTGACCATGATCGAGGAAATGCGTCGCATGCCCGATCAGATGGGGGTGCCGATCGTCTTCCTGACCACCGAATCCGACGACGGGTTCAAGGCCCGCGCCAAGGCTGCAGGAGCGACCGGCTGGCTGACCAAGCCTTTCGATCCCGATCAACTGGTGCGTGTCGCCAAGAAGGTGCTCGGCAGATGAGCGACGAAGCCATCGCCGTCTTCCAGGTGGAGGCGCGCGAAAATCTGGAGTTGATCGAGCAAGGGCTGCTGGACCTGCTCGAACGGCCCGAGGACCGGGACCTGGTCGACGCGGTGTTTCGCGGCCTGCACACCCTGAAGGGGTCGGGCTCGATGTTCGGCTTCGACGCCCTGGCCGCCTTCACCCACCACTGCGAAACCGCCTTCGATCGCGTCCGCAAGGGCGAGGTGGCGGCGACCACAGACCTGGTCTCGGCCGTCCTTGCGGCGCGTGACCATATGCGCTGCCTGATGGAGGATCCGTCGGGCGACCACGGCGCCGCAGGCGACGTCCTGCTGGCCGATCTGGAGCGCGCGGTGCGCGAGGCTGACGGCGCCGCGAGGGCCCCCGCGGCCCCGGTCATGACGGCATGGCGCATCCGCTTCGACCTGCCGGACCACGCCTTCAAGAACGGAACCAATCCGCTGGCCCTGCTGGCCGAACTTCGGGAGCTCGGCGAAGCCGTCGTCGTCGCCGATACGTCGCGCGTGCCGCCGCTGGCCCAGATCGAGCCGACCGACCACTATCTGGCCTGGGACGTGACACTGCGCACCGATCAGGGGCCGTCGGCGATCGAGGATGTCTTCATCTTCGTGATGGACGACATGAACCTGAAGATCGAGGCGCTGGACCCGTCCGCCGCGCCCGAGGCGATCTCCGACGTCGCTCCGGTCGTCCCGGCGAAGGCCGCGCCCGTCGCCGTCGCAGAAGCCCCCGCCGTCGCGGCTCAGGCAGTGGAGCCGGTCGCCAACGACTCTGCCGACACCGGCGCCGCCCGGACGGGTCGCGTCGCCGAAAGCGTAAGGGTGCCGGCCGACCGCCTGGACGAACTGATGGACCGCGTCGGGGAACTGGTCATCGCCCAGTCCCGACTGAGCCAGATCGCCCATTCCGGAACCGACATCGCCTTGCGCGCCGTGTCGGAAGAGATCGAACGCCTGTCCGGCGAACTGCGCGACACCATGATGGTGCTGCGCATGGTGCCCGTGGCCACCCTGTTCGGCCGGTTCCGTCGTCTGGTCCATGACCTGGCGCGCGAGACGGGCAAGGTCATCGAGCTGTCGACCGACGGCGAGACGACGGAGATCGACAAGACCGTCATCGAGCGGCTGGCCGACCCGCTGGTCCACCTCATCCGCAACGCCGCGGACCATGGGCTGGAGACGGCTGAGGATCGGGCCGCCGCCGGAAAGCCTGCGACCGGCCGCATCCGCCTGTCGGCGCACCAGTCGGGCGGCGAGGTGGTCATTACCATTCGCGATGACGGCCGGGGTATCGATCGCGAGCGGGTCCGCGCCAAGGCCGAGGCCCAGGGTCTTATCGAGGCCGGGGCTGCGGTCACCGACCACGACCTTCTGCAGATGGTCTTCCATCCCGGCTTCTCGACGGCGGCGGCGGTCACCAACCTGTCGGGCCGCGGCGTCGGCATGGACGTCGTCAAGCGCACGATCGAGAGCCTGCGGGGCTCGATCGACATCGCCAGCCGGCCGGGTGAAGGCTCGGAGGTGTCGCTGCGGATCCCGCTGACCCTGGCGATCATCGACGGCCTGTTGGTGCGCGTCGGCCAGGGCCGGTACGTGATCCCCCTGGGCGCTGTCGAGGAGTGCCTGGAACTGTCGCTGGACGAGGATCTGCGGTCGCGCGGTCGCAGCTTCATCTCCCTGCGCAACAGCCTCGTGCCCTATCTGCGCCTGCGCGAAATGTTCGAGACCGGCACCCCGCCTGAGCTGCACCAGAAGGTGGTGGTCGTCTCGACCGGCACCGAGCGGATCGGCCTGGTGGTCGATCAGATCATCGGCGACCACCAGACCGTCATCAAGTCGATGTCCAAGCTCCATTCCGGCCTGCCGACCTTCTCGGGCGCCACCATCCTGGGCGACGGCGGCGTGGCCCTGATCCTGGACGTCGGCCATCTGGTCGCCAGGGGCCAGCAGCAGGAGGCGCAGATGCGCGAGGCGGTATGAGCACCCAGACCGAACTCGCCACCGCGCCCGGCTGGACCGGCGCAGACCAGGTCGAGGTTCTGACCTTCGAACTGAACGGCGAACTGTTCGCCCTCCACGCCGTCGGCGTGCAGGAGATCATGGATCTGGTGCCCGAGACTGTGGTGCCCGGCGCCGGCGCCTTCGCGGGGGCCGTGATCAACTTCCGGGGCAAGGTCATTCCCCTGTCGGATCTCCGTGTGGCCTTCGGGCTGGAGCGGGGCTCCCCCACCATCGACAGCCGGATCGTCGTCATCGAGATCGAGCTGGCCGGCGAACCGACCCTGGTCGGTCTGCGCACCGACAAGGTCCACGAAGTCACCACCCTGGCCCGCGCCGATTCAGAGGCGCCGCCGAGCGTCGGCATGCGCTGGCGGCCCGAGTTTATCCAATGCCTGGTCAAGCGAGGCGGCGAATTCATCGTCGTTCCCGATCTCCAGGCGATCTTCAACCAACAACAGGACGCCCGCCAGTCGGCCCCGTCCTCCACTCGCCATTAACGGGCCAGACTTTCAGAAAGGGGCATTTGAAATGCGCTTGACCATTAAGATGAAGCTGGCCGGGGCCTTCGCCGCTGTGCTGGCGATCTCCATGATCCTCGGCGTCGTCGGCGTCGTGAAGATGAGCACCGTCAACGAACAGTCGACGGTCATCACCGAAAACTGGATGCCGAGCATAGACGCCATACACCGTATCAACACAGCGACTGCGGATTACAGGGCTCAGCAGTATATTCACATATCGTCTACGGATCCGGTGCGTATGGCAGCGGTGGAAAAGGATATTTCCGCTACTCTGGACATAATCAAGAGTGATCGGGCGAGGTATGAACCCCTGATTTCGTCGGACTCTGAGCGGAACATTTACAACCAGTTCGCCGGGAAATACGAAAACTATGTGCGGGAAGGCGAGCGTGTGCTCAACCTTTCCCGCGCCAATCAGAATGAGGCGGCCGCTCAGGCCTTGCTGGCCAGCAAGCCCCTTTACGACGAGATGTCGACGGAGCTGGTGAAGCTGGTGGACCTCAATGTCGCAGGCGGCAAGGCTGCCAGCGACGAAGGGGACAAGGTGTTCTCAGAAGCCCGCAGCCTGTTCATCGCCCTGGTCATTGCCGGTCTGGTCATCGGCGTGATCGCGGCGCTGTGGATTTCACGCACCGTCACCCTGGGGCTGCGCAAGGTCGCAACGGCGATCGAGGCGGTTGCGATCGGGGATCTCGACCAGGAAGTCACTGTGACCACCAACGACGAGATCAAGGATCTGGTCGATACGGTCAACCGGATGACCGACAACCTGAAGGCCACCGCGTCCATGGCCGACGAGATCGCCAACGGCGACCTGACGGTCCAGCCCAAGCCCCTGTCTGACAAGGACATGCTGGGTCTTTCGCTGCAGTCCATGGTCGAACGCCTGCGCGGGGTCGTCTCCGACGCCCTGTCGGCCGCCGACAACGTCTCCTCGGGCAGCCAGGAGCTTTCGGCGACGTCCGAGCAGATGAGCCAGGGCGCGACCGAGCAGGCCGCCGCCGCCGAACAGGCCTCGGCCTCGATGGAAGAGATGGCCGCCAACATCAAACAGAACGCCGACAACGCCGCCCAGACCGAGAAGATTTCGCGCCAGTCGTCCAGGGACGCAGAGGCCAGCGGCGAGGCGGTCAATCGCGCCGTCGCCGCCATGCGCACGATCGCCGACAAGATCGGCATCGTGCAGGAAATCGCCCGCCAGACCGACCTTCTGGCCCTGAACGCGGCGGTCGAGGCCGCCCGCGCCGGGGAACACGGCAAGGGCTTCGCCGTCGTCGCCTCGGAAGTGCGCAAACTGGCCGAACGCAGCCAGACGGCCGCCGCCGAAATCGGCGCGGTGTCGAGCGATACCGTAAAGGCGGCCCAGGAAGCCGGCGACATGCTGCAACGCCTGGTGCCGGACATCCGCAAGACCGCCGAACTGGTGTCCGAGATCAGCGCAGCCTGCCGCGAACAGGACATCGGCGCCTCGCAGATCAACGAAGCGATCCAGCAGCTGGACAAGGTGACCCAGCAGAACGCCGGCGCATCCGAAGAGATGTCGGCGACCTCCGAAGAACTGGCGGCCCAGGCCGAAGAACTGCAGACCTCGATCGCCTTCTTCCGCACCGATGCGACCGGTGGCCGCAGCGGAGCCCGCGCTCCGGCCCGTGCTCCGGCCCGCGTCTCGACCTTCAAGTCCCCGGCCAGGCCGGCCGCTCGCCCCGCCGCCAAGGCCGCACCGTCCAAGCCCGCCGTCCACGCCCAGCAGGCGCGCGCCAAGGGCTTCGCCCTCGACATGGCCATGGGCGGCGCTGACGCCGAGGACATGGACTTCCGGGAGAGCGCCTGATGTCCGGCGCCGCTGAGGGCCAGTACGTCACCTTCGGCCTCGGCGAGGAAATCTTCGCCGCCCCGGTCGGGCTGGTGCGGGAGATCCTGACCTATCAGGCTCCCTCCCGCATTCCCAACGGTCCGGCCTATTTGCTGGGCCTGACGGATGTTCGGGGGCGGGGTGTGCCGACGGCGGATCTCCGGATCCGCCTGGGCATGGCGCCGGTCGAGCCGACGCTGAACACCCGAATCCTGGTCCTGGACATTCCGCTCGAGGACCGTGTCCTGAGCCTGGGCCTGGTGGCCGACAGGGTGTTCGAGGTCGCCGTCTTCGGCGCCGACCAGATCGAACCCTCGCCCGACATCGGGATCAAATGGCGATCGGACTATATTTCCGGCGTTGTGCGTCGGGCGGACGGCTTCGTCGTCCTGATCGATCTCGCTCGCCTGCTGTCATCGACGGATACCGCCTCCCTGGCGTCGCTGTCGGACGTCGACCGCGCGGCCTGAAAGCCGTTGGTCCCGATTTCGAAAGAAGATCGAATTGTCCCAAGCGGCGCGGATTGAGTGTTCCACCGTCGACCAGATCAGC
>Ga0209023_10008184_pt1 | contig 10547 bp, 7 predicted proteins | sample LakOneMetagenome_FD_187468 | JGI IMG/M metagenome (GOLD analysis project Ga0209023, IMG submission 187468) | Freshwater and sediment microbial communities from Lake Erie, Canada (SPAdes) (version 2) | ecosystem: Environmental > Aquatic > Freshwater > Lentic | place: Lake Erie, Canada | collected...
CGGTGATCTGGATGGTTGCGTACTGCTGGCGATGACCCCAGCGCTTGGAGCTGTTGGTCTTGTTCTTGTACGTGAAGCCGGTGATCTTGGGGCCCTTGGCGGCGCCCACGACCTTGGCCGTCACCGAGGCAGCGGCGAGCGCGCTCGGGGCGGAGACCACGGTCTCGCCGTCGACCAGGAGCACGGGGGTCAGGTTGACCTCGCCCTCGGCCACATCGAGCTTCTCGACCTGCAGCTCTTGGCCTTCGGTCACCCGGTACTGCTTGCCACCGGTCTTGATCACTGCGTACATCGTTCTGCCTTCGCGCGTTCGATCTGGGGCCCTGAGGGCCGGGGAGCAATGCTAGGGGCCGATGGGGTGTCGGACCAACCCGGGCCCCATGGTCAGCTGCCGATCAGGCCCTGGTCGAACACGAAGCCACGGCTGTCGCAGGTGGGGCAACCGGTGGAGAGCGACTCGATGAGCCCCTCGCCGATGCGCTTGCGGGTCATCTCGACCAGGCCGAGCTCGGAGATGTCGAACACCTGCGTGCGGGTCTTGTCGCGTGACAAGGCCTGGCGGAAGGTGGCGATGACCTTCTCCCGGTTGGCCCGTATCTCCATGTCGATGAAGTCGATCACGATGATGCCGCCGATGTCGCGGAGCCGGAGCTGGTGGGCGACCTCCTCGGCCGCCTCGAGGTTGTTGCGGAACACCGTCTCCTCGAGGCTCGACTTGCCGACGTTCTTGCCCGTGTTCACGTCGATCACGGTGAGCGCTTCGGTGCGCTCGATGATGAGCGAGCCACCCGATGGGAGCCACACCTTGCGGTCCAGCGCCTTGTGGAGCTGCTCGTGAACGTGGTGCGTCTCGTAGATCGGCAGACCGCCGTGCTGCGCGGGGTCGTAGCGCTCCACCCGCTCCACCAGGGCCGGAGAGATGCTGCGCACGTAGTCGCGCACCTCGCCGAACAGGACGTCGTCGTCGATCACGACCTGCCGGTAGTCCTGGTTGAACTCCTCGCGTATGACCCGCAGGGCCATGTCGGGCTCTTGGTAGAGGAGGGCGGGTGCCTGGGTCTTGGCCGCCAGGGCTTCGATCTGGGCCCACTGGCCGGCCAGGCGGGCGACGTCGCGCTGCAGCTCCTCGGCCGAGATCCCCTCGGCTGCGGTGCGCACGATGAGGCCGTGACCATCGGGCTTGGCCTTGTCGAGGATCTGGCGGAGGCGCTTGCGCTCGTTGTCGGGCAGGCGCTTGGAGATGCCGTAGGTGGTGCTGTTGGGCACCAGGACCACGAAGCGTCCGGGCAGGGACACCTCCTGGGTGAGCCGGGCGCCCTTGGCCCCGATGGGGTTCTTGGTGACCTGGCAGAGGATGGTCTGGCGGGCCTTGAGGATCTGCTCGATCCGAAGGTCCTGGCCCTTGTTCTCGAGGTCCTCGGGGTCGTAGCGAGTGTCGCCCCGGTACAGGACGGCGTTCTTGGGTGTGCCGATGTCGACGAACGCGGCTTCCATGCCCGGCAGGACGTTCTGCACCTTGCCGAGGTAGATGTTCCCGTGGATCTGGGCGACGGCGTCGGTGGGGCGGGACACGTAGTGCTCGATCAGCGACCGGCCCTCCAGGACGGCGATCTGGGTGGCCTCGGGCTGCACGTGCACCGCCATCAGGTATCGGCCCACCGGCCGGCCCTTGCGCTCGCGACCCCGCCGGCTGCTCAGCGTCTCCTCGTCGAGGTCCAGCGGTGCGTCGTCGGTGACGGCGGTGACGGGCTTGACCGTGGCACGTGGAGCACGGGCCTTGCCCTTGCCCCCGTCTTGGCCTCCGGACCGGCCGGACCCGCCCTGTCCTCCCGAGCCACCCGCCCGGGCCGTGCCCGTACCGGGGTCGCTCGACGCTGAGCCACTCCCCGACCCGCCACCCGAACCGCCGCGACCACGACCGCCGCGACGTCGACGCTTTCGCGGTCCCGGTGTGGCGTCACCGCCTGCATCGTCGGACGAGTTCACCGATGCTGCCTGCTCCGGACCCGCCTCATCAGCCGGAGCCGGCCGAGAATCGCCGATTCGGGGCTTGCGAGCCTGGGCGGCATCGGCTGGCTCGTCGCCATCCGCCGGCGGCTGGTTCTGTGGCCGACGATCAGGCCGTACAGGCGTGCGCTGGCTGTTCCTCCGCTCGGCGCTGAGCCCAGCAGTGGCGGCGATCACGACGTCGGCCTCGGCCTCGGCGTCGGTCTCCGAATCGGGATCGCGATCGTCCGCACCCTCGGGGCGCGGACGGGTCCGACCTCGACCGCCGCGCGATCCGCGCCGACGCGGTCGGGGCGAGGTGCTGTCACCGGCCTCGGCCGTCGCATCGGCGCCGTCGCCGGCCGGGCCTGTCTCGTCCCCAGACGGTGCGGACTCGTTCTCACCCACGCCGGACCCAGAGGGTTCAGCCGCCGGGGTGGGTTCAGGCCCGGTGGTGGGCTCCACCTGGGCGGGCGGGAGCGGCTCGGGGGTTCCCCCGGTGTCGGTATCGGTCATTGGTGCGATCCCTTCTCATGACGCACGCGCTTGCGCATGCGGCACCGTCGTCGCCTCGGCGGGCCCCTCGAGGGGCTCGCACCGGGCGCCGTCCAGCAGCATCCATTGGGTGAGTCGCCGAACCCGGCCTTCTTCCCAGTCGGGGCTGAGCAGACCGATGAGCTCGGTGGTGCGCAGTCCTCGGGGTTGGGTGGCCAGGTGGGCGTCGATGTCAGTGCCGGCGTCGGTGGGTCCGACGACGGCGAGGTCGAGCAGGTAGGGGCGGACGTCGTCGGTGACGTCCTTGCCCTTGCGCTGCCGGGTGATGATCAGGTCGGGTGCCGCCAGGACCCGGTCGATGGCGTCGGCCACGTCGGCCGGCGCGGCGTTGCGAAGCTCCACCCGCCACGCGCAACTCTCCACTGCCTGCTGCAGGGAGGTTGCGTTGCTCTCGATCGGACCGACGGCGGTCACCTCGAGCCCCACCGGGAGCACGGCGGTGAGCCGGGCGGGCAGGAGGGCCAGCTCGGCGGCGTCGGGGAGGTTCGGCGCATCGTCGTCGAGGTCGATGTCGAGGAACTCGGCCATGGACTCGTGTCCGGTGGACAGCGCCAGGCCGAAGTGGAGCTTCGGGTGCGGCGAGAAGCCCTGGGAGTAGGCCACTGGCAGGCGCGTCCGGCGGATGGTCCGCTCCCAGACGCGCGCGATGTCGCGGTGGCTCGTCCAGCGGATCTTCCCGAGCTTGGTGAACCGGATCCGGATCCTCACCGCGACGATGCCCCGACCGGCTTCGACGGCAGGAGCAGGACGGGGACCTCGCCGCCGACGGCCAGGTCCTGGCCGGTGCCCTGCGAGCCACCTGCGGGCGGCACGGCCGACGCCACCACGTGCTCGATGCCGTACCCGGTGCAGGCGCCGCAGTCGTAGCAGGGCGTCCACCGGCAGTCCTCGAGGCCGACCTCGTTGAGCGCGTCGCGCCAGTCCTGCCACAGGAAGTCCTTGTGCAGGCCGGCCGAGAGGTGGTCCCAGGGCAGGGTCTCATCCTCGGTGCGGTGGCGGTAGACGTAGTCCTCCTCGCGGAGCCCGGCCCGCTCGAGAGCGTCGGTCCAGAGACCGACGTTGAAGTGCTCGGACCACTCCTGGAACGTGCCGCCGTGGCGCCAGACATCCTCGATCACCGTGGACAGGCGCCGGTCTCCCCTGCTGACCAGGCCCTCGGCCATGGTGGCCTTGGGGTCGTGCCACTTGAGCTTCACGCCATGGTCTCGGCGCAGCTCGTCGCGGAGCAGGAAGATCTTGCGCTGGAGCTCCTCACGGGTGTTCTGGCCGAACCACTGGAACGGCGTGAACGGCTTGGGGACGTAGCCCCCGAGGGAGACCGTGACCGAGGCGCTCTTGTGGTACTCCTTGCCGATGGCCACGCAGTTGCGGGCCAAGGTGGCGATGCCCAGCGTGTCCTCGTCGGTCTCGGTGGGAAGGCCGGTGAGGAAGTACAGCTTCATCCGGCGCCAGCCCTGCGAGTAGGCGGAGCGCACCGCAGCGTAGAGATCCTCCTCGGTGATGAGCTTGTTGATCACCTGGCGCAGCCGCCAGCTGCCCGCCTCCGGGGCGAAGGTGAGGCCGGTCCGTCGGGCCTTCTGCAGCTCGCCGGCGATGCCGACGGTGAAGGCATCCACACGGAGCGACGGGAGCGAGACCGACACCTGACCGCCGCACTCCGGGTCGTTGACCGTGTCGCGGACCACCTGATCGATGCCCGAGAAGTCGGCGGTGGACAGCGAGGTGAGGGCCACCTCGTCGTACCCGGTTCGACGCAACCCGTGGGCCACCATGGTGCGGACCTGCTCGGCCGGACGCTCGCGAACCGGTCGGGTGATCATGCCGGCCTGGCAGAACCGGCAGCCGCGGGTGCAGCCCCGGAAGACCTCGACGTTGAGCCGATCGTGGACCACCTCGGTGAGGGGCACGAGCTGCTGCTTGGGGTAGGGCCAGGCGCCGAGGTCGGCGATGGTGCGCTTCTCCACCAGGTCCGGTGCCGCGGGATCGTTGGGGACGGTCTCCACCAACATGCCGTCGGCGTACACCGCGTCGTAGAGCGACGGCACGTACACCCCGGTGACGCCGGCCAGAGCGCGCAGCACGGCTCGGCGATCCGTCTTGCCCTCGGCCTTCCAGGCCGCGATGACCTCGCTGATCTCGCCGACGACCTCCTCGCCGTCGCCCAGGACAACGAAGTCGACGAAGTCGGCGATGGGCTCGGGGTTGTAGGTGCAGTGTCCGCCGGCCCCGATGAGCAGGTCTGCCGAGGCTCGATCCGCGGCGCGGATGGGGCACCCGGCCAGGTCGATCATGTTGACGAGATTGGTGTAGGTGAGCTCGGCCGACAGGTTGAAGGCCAACACGTCGAAATCCGATGCAGCACGATGGCTGTCGACCGAGAACAGCGGGAGGTCGTGGGCCCGGAGCTGTGCCTCCATGTCGGTCCAGGGCGCGTAGGTGCGCTCGGCGAGGGCGTCGGGGCGCTCGTTGATGATCTCGTAGAGGATCTGGAGGCCCTGGTTCGGCAGGCCGATCTCGTAGGTATCGGGGTAGGCCAGGAGCCAGGCCGCAGTGAGGGGGTGGTGGTCAGGGGCCTGGGCCCCGTCTTCGCAGCCGATATAGCGGGCGGGCTTCTGGACCTTGCCGAGCAGAGGCTCCAGCTGGGACCAGATAGTCATGACCTCGGGATGCTACCGCCGCCGCACCCCGCCCAACGATCCAAGCCCGACGCGAGCGGGTGACCGGTCAGGTGAATCGGCGCATGTGGACGCTCAACACCAGGCCCATGGAGATGAGCGTGGTGAGCAGCGCGGAGCCGCCGTAGCTCAGGAACGGGAGGGGGATGCCGGTGATGGGCATGATGCCCATGGTCATGCCGACGTTCTCGAAGATCTGCACCATGAGCATCACCATGATGCCGGTGCAGAGGAGCATGCCGAAGTCGTCTCGCGCCAGTTGCGCGGTCCTCCACACGCGCCACACGATCGTGGCCAGCACCCCCAGCAAGGCAGCGGACCCCACGAACCCGAGTTGCTCCCCCACCGCGGTGAAGATGAAGTCGGTGCGCTGCTCCGGCACGAACTTGTTGCGGGTCTGAGGGCCGTTGAAGAGCCCCGTGCCCGTGAAGCGCCCCGACCCGATGGTCTTCTTGGCTTCGTCGAGGTTGTAGCGGGCGCTGGCCTCGGCCTTGGTGGTGATGGCCTGGTTCTGCCGGGTGTAGGAGGTGAGCCGGGCCACCTGGTAGTCCTGCAAGACGCCCGAGGTCAGCACCAAGGTGGTCAGCAAGACCGCGCCCAGCGCGAGCACGCCCAGGATGCGGGGCTGCACCCCCGCCACCACCAGCAGGGCGAAGGCCACCGCCACCGACACCAGGGTGGTTCCGAGGTCGGGCTGCAACATCACCAGCATCATGGGAAGGCCGCAGATGCCGAGCAGCATGGCCACGCGGATGTTGTCGAGGTCGCCGCGGAACTGCGATGCCAGCCCGGCAAAGCCGATGATCATGGCCAGCTTGGCCATCTCGGACGGTTGCAGCTGGAACGGGCCGAGCTGGAACCAGCCTTGGGTGCCCTTGCTCCGCGAGCCGATGCCGGGGACCAGCACCATGGTGAGCATGAAGATCGAGCCGCCGTAGATGAACGGCCAGTAGTCGCGCAGCTTGCGATAGTCGAACAGCGCCACACCGGTCATGACCAGGCCACCGATGATGGTGAACATCACCACGCGCTTGAGGTACGAAGCGTCGTAGGGAGCGATGGGGCCGCGGGTGGTGCTGTAGACCATCAGCGCCCCGAACATGGTGACCACCCCGATGCAGACCACCAACACCACGTCGACGTGGCGGAACGGTGAGGTGTGGTTCCGGCGGAAGTTGGTGAGCGGCCGCCGGACGGTGTGGCGCTGCGCGGGACGGGGACGCGGCTGGTAGGCGGAGGTGGCCATCAGTCGGTGCCTCCGGTGGCGATGGCGGACGATTGCTCGGCCACCGCGGATGGATCGATGGCTCCGCCCTTGGGAACCACGAAGGCGTTGATCTCCCCGGTGGCGATGGGCTCGAGGATCAGGCGGACGGTGGGCGCGGCGGCGTTTGCTCCCGCGCCAGCGCCCTCCAACATGGCAGCGGCGGTGTACTGGTCGCCGGTGCCCAGCGTGAAGGCCACGAACAGGGAGTTCTCCGGCTTGGAGTTGCCGAGCTTGTCCTTGCCGGTCTGGGCCGTACCGGTCTTGCCGGCCAACGGGAAGCTGCTGAGCGGGAAGCCGGAGAAGGTGCGGTAGGCCGTACCGGTGGGCGACGCCGACCCCACCACGCCGGCGAACCCGGCGAGGAAGTCACCCCGGGCCGGGCCCCAGTCGATGGTGCGGATGACCTCGGGCTTGAACGCCTTGATCACGGTGGGCGAGTTGGCGTTGGTGACCTTCTCCAGGATCTGGGGCCGGTAGAGCGTGCCACCGTTGGCCAACGAGGCGTAGGCGTTGGCGATCTGCAGCGGCGTGGCCACCACCTTCTGCCCGATGGACAGGTCGGCGCTGTAGCCGGTCCGCCAGCGGCCGGCGTCCTTGGCCTTCTCGGGGTCGTTGTCGTAGTACCCCGGATCGACCTTGTAGAGGTCGGCCGCGAGCTTGGCCTCCGACGCCGGCGTGGGGACCTGGCCCGGCGCCTCGGCGGGCAGATCGATCCCGGACTTGGCGCCGTAGCCCAGCTCCTTGATGTGCTGCTGCATGCCATCCTCGGGCAGCTCACCGTTCTTGGCCTTGGCCCAGGAGATGTCGCCGATCCGGTAGAAGTACACGTCGCTCGACACGGTGAGGGCGTTCTGCAGGTTGACCGACCCGTGGGCCGCGCTGCCGGCGTTCTTCTTCAGACAGCCCGGGCCGTCGCCCTGGCACAGCCGCCAGTAGCCCGGATCCTGGATGTACTGCGCCGGATCGATGATCCCGAGCTTGAGCGCGGCGTAGCCGCTGGCCAGCTTGAAGGTGGACGCGGGCGGGTAGCCGCCGGAGATGGCCCGGTTGAGCAGCTTGGACGGCCCTTGGATGATCTTGCCGTCCTGATCACGCTCCGGCTTCCCCTTGTCGTCGAGCGTCTGGCCCTGGAGGTCGGCCCACAGATCCTTGGAGATGCCGCCCACGAGGTCGGACGGGTTGTAGGTGGGATAGGAGGCCATGGCGCGGACCGCACCGTTGGACTGGTCGAGCACCACCACGCCGCCGGCCGGCGCCGGCGTGCTGCGGCTGCGGGCGGCCTCCAACCGGCCCTGCAGCGCTTGCTCCGCCTTGTACTGCACCTTGGCGTCGAGCGAGAGGTAGACGTCGTCGCCCTGCTTCGGCTCGCGTCGGAGCGACTTGATCTCCCGAACCACGTGGTTGGACCGATCGACCTCGTAGACCTGGCGCCCCGGCACGCCCCGGAGGTACTGCTCGTACTCGCGCTCCACGCCCGACTTCCCGATCTCGTCGGTCTTCTCGTAGGGCTTGTCGCTGCTGTGGGTCTTGGCCGCGGCGTACTCCTCGGGGCTCAGTGCGCCGACGTAGCCCAGCACGTGGGCCGCGAGCTGGCCGTAGGGGTAGCGCCGCACCGTCTGGCGCTCCACCACCACGGAGGGGAACCGGTCGGCCTGCTCACGGAAGTAGATCTCCAGGTCGACGGAGATGCCCTCGGCCACTGGGATGGGCCGGAATGGCGAGAACCGGCTGTCGTTGAACCGGGCCGCCAGGAACTTGGGCGTGACCGCATCCTTCTTGGGCTTGCCCCGGCTGAGAGCCGCCGCCAGCCGCTGGCGCAACCGAAGCTGATCGGCGACGTCGAGCTTGGCGTACTTCTGCACGTCCACGGCCACCACGATGGATTCCTGGTTGTCGACCAGGACCGTGGAGTTACGGTCCAAGATCCGGCCCCGGGGCGCCGGGATGATCACCACCCGCTCGGCATTGCTGCTGACTGCGTCCTGCAGCGGCTCGCCCTGCACGATCTGCAGGAACCAGAGCCGAGCGAAGAGCGCGCCGAACAGCGACAACGCCGTGATGGCGATGAGACCGAGCCGGTGGCGAGAGTTGTCCGAGGTCATCGTGCGAGGAAGGTTTGGCGCCGGTGGTCCGCATCGGACACCCGCACCCACCGCATGGCCCACACTGCCGCAGGAGCGAGCAGCGCGTTGACCGCGGCGACGACCACGACGATAGCGGTGAGGGGTGGCCCGCTGAGGGTCGCCTCCCCCAGGACCGCACCCACCATGGCGTAGAGCAACACGCCCGCGGTCGAAGCCACCGCGGCCACCGCGGGGGCGATCCACCACGACGACCGGACCACGCTGGCCCCCAGGGCCCCCACGCCGTAGCCCACCAGCGTGTACACGAACGCCGAGAGCCCGAAGGGGGTGGTGAGCACCACGTCGAAGGCCAAGCCGCTGGCGAAGCCGATGGTGGCGCCCTTCTCGGGGCCAGCCACGAAGCCGGCGGCGATGGCCAGCAGGATCATGATGTCGGGCTTGGCGCCGTCGAAGGAGAACCGGGCGAGCAGGCAGACCTGGAGGATCAGGGTGATCAGGATCACCAGGCTGGCCTTGGCCACGTTCACTTCGGCGGGTCCTTCAACACGACCTTCACGAACACCGACGAGAGGTCAGCGAGCGGCTGCACCTCCAGCGTCTGGCTCAGACCGTTGGCCGCGGCCCGCACCCTGGTGACCTTGCCGACCGCGAGGTCCTCGGGGAACGCGCTGTCGGTGATGCCGCTGGTGTAGACGAACGAACCCTTCTTCACCGTGATCTTGGTGGGGATGCCCTCGATGACCACCGGCTTGTTGCGCCCCTGACCCTGGAGCACACCTCGGGTCTCGTCCTCGAGCCGCACGCCGACCTGGAACTCGGGATCGGTGATCAGCTGCACCGTCGACCGGCCGCTCTGCACGCGCAGGATCCGGCCGAACAGGCCGCCGCCAGGTCCCTTGGCCAACCCGGTGATGACGGCCATCCCCTTCTTGACCCCGTCACCGCTCCCCTGGTCGATGTCGACCGTGGCATCGAAGCTCGACGGCGACTCGGCGATCACCTGGGCGGTGCGGGTCCGCAGCGTGCTTGCGGCCACACCGTCGAGTCGCTCGAGGTTGGCAACCCGTCGACGGAGGCGAGCCACCTCGGCTTGACTCCCCTTGGCGTCTTCGACCTTGGCCCGGAGCTTGTCGTTCTCCTTCTTCAGCTCCCCATACCTGAAGGCGCCCTTCCAACCGTTGCTGACCGGAGCCAGCACGGTGTCACCGGCCGAGCGAATCGGCCGGAAGATGCCGGCAGCCACGTTGCGGACCGGGTCGAGGGGACCCGTTCCCGGCAGGTCGAGCACCAGCAGCGTGACCGCGGTGAGCAGGAGCAGGCCGAGCGTGTACCGGGAGCGGGGCGAGCGCGACGAGCGTCGGGGGAAGGCCACGGATCCTGGGGAGCCGGATCAGTTGTTGACGTTGGTGGAGAACAGCACGCCCTTGAGCGCCTCGAACTCCTCGAGCGACTGGCCCGAGCCGATGGCAACGCAATCCAGTGGGTTGTTGGCGATCACGATCGGCATGCCCGTCTCGTGCGACAGTCGGGCATCGAGACCGTGCAGCAGCGCGCCGCCACCGGCCAGCACGATCCCGGTCTCCATGATGTCGGCGGCCAGCTCTGGAGGCGTCTTATCCAAGGTGACCTTGACCGCGTCGCACACCGCGGCGACGGGTTCCTCGATGGCCTCGCGGATCTCCTCGGTGGTGGTGACGATGGTCTTGGGCAGGCCTGTGACGAGGTCTCGGCCGCGGATCTCGGCGTGGAGCTCCTCTTGGAGCGGCCAGGCCGACCCGAGGGCGATCTTGACCTCCTCGGCGGTGCGCTCGCCCAGGGCGAGGCTGTATTCCTTCTTGATGTACTGGATGATCGCTTCGTCGAGCTCGTCGCCGCCGACGCGGACCGACTGGCTGGCCACGATGCCGCCGAGGGAGATGACGGCCACCTCGGTGGTGCCCGCGCCGATGTCGACGATCATGTTGCCGGTGGGCTCCTGGA
>Ga0209023_10008186_pt1 | contig 10546 bp, 11 predicted proteins | sample LakOneMetagenome_FD_187468 | JGI IMG/M metagenome (GOLD analysis project Ga0209023, IMG submission 187468) | Freshwater and sediment microbial communities from Lake Erie, Canada (SPAdes) (version 2) | ecosystem: Environmental > Aquatic > Freshwater > Lentic | place: Lake Erie, Canada...
AATGAATATGATGCTGCCTTTGCATTTATGTTAGCAAAAGCAAAAGAATTGGGAATTTATGACAGTAATTCATAATTCTTAATTCATAATTCTTAATTTTACACCATGGCTATCTTACGTTTCAGAATATATTGGGAAGATGATGACAGCGTGTACCGTGATATTGCAATTAAGCATACACAGAGTTTTTTTGACCTGCACAGCTGTATTTTAAAAAGCTATGAGTTTGACAGCAAACATAAAGCTACTTTCTACCGCAGTAATGATAACTGGCTGCGGGGCAGGGAGATCTCACTGGAGAAATACGACAAGGAATATAAAGCTGAGCCTTTGTTGATGGCCGACACACCGGTGAGTTCTGAAATCACCAACCCCAACCAGAAATTTGTTTACGAATACGATTTTAATAAGTTCTGGCGCTTTATGGTGGAACTGATCAACGTGGATAAAGAAGAAAATAAAAAACTTACCTATCCCTGTTGCGTGCGTACAGAAGGTATTGCCCCCTCGCAGTACGGTACAAAAGGGCTGGTGGACAGCCGCCTTGCAGAAATGGAAGAAAAGTACGACCTGCAGCCCGAAGCCATGCGTGATGGATTTGGTGAAGAAGGTGAAGATGAAGAAGCGGCAGGAGGAGAGGAGGAAGAAACCACCACGGATGAAAGTAATGACGGGTTTTAAGGAATGGATATTTGATAATGGGATAATGGATAATTTTTTAAAGTTGATGTACCATTAGTTCAATTCACAGTTCCATCATTGCCTCTATTATTATGAAGCTCACAATACGATAATGCTGTTAAGCATTATCAACCTGCCTGCCGCAGGCAGGTTATCCATTACATCATTATCCATTTATAACAAGAGTTCTTTACAAACTCAAACAGTATAATGACAAAGACCTGTATCATCGTTGCCGGTCCCACGGCAGTGGGAAAGACCGCATTTGCCATCCGCCTTGCACAATTTTATAATACCCGGATCATTTCTGCCGACAGCCGCCAGTGTTTTAAAGAATTAAATATCGGCGTGGCCAAGCCCACTGCTGCTGAACTGCAGCTGGTAACGCATCATTTCATCAACTCCCATTCTGTGCATGAAGATGTGAATGCCGCGGTTTTTGAACAATATGCATTACTGAAGTCAAATGAAATTTTTGCACAGCACGATGTGGTGGTAATGGTGGGGGGTACGGGCCTGTACATTAATGCTTTTTGTAACGGCATTGATGCAGTGCCTGCAGTGGATATGGCTGTACGCCAAAAAATAATTGATGAGTATGAAGCCAACGGCCTGGCATGGCTGCAGCAGCAGGTGCAGCAACAGGATGCACTGTATTTTGCCCGTGGCGAAATTAAAAACCCACAGCGCTTAATGCGGGCACTGGAAGTAAAATTATCTACCGGTGTATCCATTACCCAATTTCAGACACAACAAAAAAAGCAACGGCCTTTTAATATCATTAAACTGGGACTGGAATTGCCTAAAGAACAACTGCACCGGCAGATACATACCAGGGTGGATGCCATGATAGCAGCGGGGCTTGTTGCAGAAGCAGAAAGCCTTTTGCCTTTGAAAAAACTGAATGCCCTGCAAACGGTTGGCTACAGGGAACTCTTTGACTATTTTAATGGTGATATGTCACTGGACGTTGCAGTGGAAAGGATCAAAATAAACACGCGCCAGTATGCCAAACGCCAGCTTACCTGGTTTAAAAAGGACCCGGAACTTCGCTGGGTGAGTCCGCAGGTTCTTCCGTCAGCATTGATGGAAGATATTTCATCGGGAAGGTAGATTTATTTACAGGCAGTGGGGGAACATTCCCGCCCAGGGTTTCTTTTTCTTCTTTTACACCTTCCAGTAACAATCCCATCACTTCAATCTTTAGGCCACTTACTTTTTTGGCTTCATTCCTTGTAAAGGTGGCAGTACCATTGTATGCGGCAATACTGAACTGGTCGGTTGCTGTTTTTTCTACAGCCGTATTACCCAGGGATGAAGTAAGCATAAGGGTGCCATTTTCAACAGCCACATTAATTTCTGTAACGACGCTGCCGGCCGGGAATTTGTATTTGGCCACGTATTGCTGTAAAGAATCCTGTGCTTTTAAATAAAAGAAGGAACCCGTGAATATAAAAAAGAAGAGTGTAACTTTTTTCATGGCGGGGGAATTTGAATTATAAAAATACGTTATCTGCCTAAAAAAAGTTACACTGCCTGTTAAAAAAAGTTAAAATTTAAAACCTATTGTGGCCATTACATTGCCCCTTTGCTGGTTAACTGATGCATAAGTGTTGGCCCTGTCGCTGAGGCGGTAAGGCAGGTCTACATCTTTGGTAACAGCGTGCACATAGGTAAGGTCGATAAACATACCTTTATTACGGTAACCTAAACCACCGCTCAGCAGCATGCGGTTGCCTTTATAAGCAGTTTCTTTATAGGGGTTACCATAGTACGCAAATCCCAGGCGGGCCATAACTACATTGAACTTAAGTTCACCACCCACCCTGAAATTAAAGGCACCCTTATATTCCTGCTTCACCACTTCATTCAGTGATTTATAGTAGGCTTTTTCAACGGCAGTGGGCTCGTTGTTATTACTGCTGAAGCGGGAGCCTTTATGATTCACGTATTCCACATCGGCGGTAATAAAGGCACGCTGTTTTTTTACATTATCCACTTCCCTGAAAACATAAGAGGCGCTGCCGATAATTTTCCAGGCATTGCTCTGCATGTATTTGCTTTCGCCGGCAATATTGTTGGTAAAAGTTTTAGAGTCAACTGCAAACGAGGCCACCGGGTTTTCCAGCGAAGTATTTAATCTTACGGTACGGGTATCTGTCAATGCCATAAACGTGGGGGTGTGAATGGCCAGCCCCAGCCTTATATAATCCTGCGGCCTGTAAATAACCCCGAACTTACCATTAAATCCCACTCCCTTGGTGGTAAAATTATCTTCGTACACAAAGCTGTTGAAATGATTATTGGTCCTGGAAGAGGTGTCGTTTTCTTTAAACTGTGTATAGCTGTCGTAATTGATGATGGGCATGGCAATGGTACCGCCCCAAAACCATTTGTCGTTATTGTTTTTGGCAAAACCCACGGCCAGTTCATACATGCCGCCGCTGGTTTCTTTTTTCATTTGCTGTTTAATGGCCTGGCCGGCATCCAGAATAAATTCGGGTGCGCCTTTTACCTGCAGTGCATTGCCCACTCTTACGGTATCAATAAGATAAGTGTACAGGGCTACTGCCGAAGTATAGGGCAGGGGCGAATTGACATTGAGCACCTGGTCGATGGTATAGCCGCTTTTGGCAAACTCTTCGGCAAACTGCTCACTGAAAGAGCTGTAATTATTCAGCCCTGAATATTGAAAACTGTTATTGAAATTAGCGGTTTGTGTAACGGCAATGCTTACCGCACTGCTGCTCCTGTTATACCGGTTAGGAAAACCCAACACCACACCACTGGTACCAAATGTGCCACCGGTGGATTTGGTTTTTGTATTCGTCTCCCGGTAGGCCATTTTATTGTTGGTAAACAGCAGGCCCGGTGATAACACAAATTCTCCTGTTTTATAAAAGCCCAGCCCGGCAGGGTTTACAAATGTGGCGTTGATATCGCCGCCCAAACTGCCCATAGCACCGCCAATAGCTAAATTTCTTGCGGTACCGCTGTTGGGAATAAAAGAATAGCGCAGGGCATCTTCGGGCGACTGGGCATAGATGCCGGCACAGGTAAACAGATTTATTAAGAGTAAAAACCTTTTCATAAAAGTAATAGTTTAGTTAGCCAAAATAATTTGGAAATAGCGGGTAATGTATTAACCCGGATAATGACTGCTATCATTCACGGCATCAGCCGCCCCTGCCTGGCCTGGCCACACTGCCGGAGCTGCCTGAAGAAGAACCGCTGCTGCTGCCGGAACTGCTGCTGGGAGTGGACGGCGTGTATGTCCGGGTATTATTGTTTGATGGAGAATTGGTATTGCTGTTGGTATTGCTGGAAGGCGTAAATACTTCCCTTACAATCTTTCCAAAACGGCTTTCACCATTATTGCTGTTGTTATATTGCCTTCCTGTATTTACCGGGTTAGCATAACTGCCGCCGGTTTTGGGATTGTTATTAACGGCACTGGCATAATTTTTATACGAATTCAGGTTCACCATTCTTGGGGTGCTGTTAACTGCGGGTGCATAATAATAAGAAACCTTGGGATAGTACAAAGGCCTTGAATAATAGTAGGGGTTATAATAGTAGCCGTAATTATTACAGTTACAGGTGCAGTAGCCATAAGGGCTGTTGCGGTAACTGTAATCATAATCCTCGTCAAAATCCCTCCAGCGGCGGTCACGTATCACCATCCTTACCCTGCTGTCGTCGGCAGTGGTTTCGGTACGCTTTGCTTCATCCTTGTCATCCTGCTTGCTTTCATCCACAATCCGTACAGGTGAAAAATACACGTCGTCAGGGGTTTGCCCGCTTTTATAAGCTGTACTGCAACTGGCAAAAGCCGCTGCAGAAAAGGCCAGGAGTAAAATTTTAGCGTTCATGGTAAATAGTTTTAAACGATTTAAAAATGAAGTTACTACTTTTGTGCTGGTTTTAAAAGCACTTTAATATACAGCCTCAAACTGTTTGCCACAAGACACTAAGGTTTAACGTTTTGATGTTAAAGATGTGCTAATAAACCCCCGGCCCACCCGGTTGCGGGGCAGGCTGTATAAATGCAGGAAACAATTTTTAAACGATAACACAATTAATTTCCACTAACCGTGGACGAAGAGAAGGTATGGCAAAAGAACTCACAACAAGGGCAGCGGATTATTCGCAGTGGTACAACGACCTCGTAATTAAAGGCGGGCTTGCCGATCACTCCGCTGTAAGGGGCTGCATGGTAATTAAACCCTATGGTTTTGCATTATGGGAAAACATGCAGCGGCAGCTGGACAAAATGTTTAAAGACACGGGGCATGAGAATGCTTATTTTCCGCTGTTTGTACCTAAAAGTTTATTTGAAGCAGAAGAAAAAAATGCAGAGGGCTTTGCAAAGGAATGTGCCATTGTAACGCATTACCGTTTAAAAACAGATCCTGAAAATAAAGGCAAACTGATTGTTGATCCCGAAGCCAAACTGGAAGAAGAACTGATCATCCGCCCCACCAGCGAAGCCATTATCTGGAATACCTACAAAGGATGGATACAATCCTACCGCGACCTGCCCTTACTCATCAACCAGTGGGCCAACGTGGTGCGCTGGGAAATGCGTACCCGTTTATTCTTACGCACTGCCGAGTTTTTATGGCAGGAAGGTCATACCGCCCATGCCACCAAAGAAGAAGCTGTGGAAGAAACAGTGAAGATGCTGGATGTATATGCCACATTTGTTGAAGAATATATGGCTGTGCCGGTTATAAAAGGTGTAAAAACAGCCAATGAACGTTTTGCAGGTGCCGAAGATACCTATTGCATAGAGGCACTGATGCAGGATGGTAAGGCCTTACAGGCAGGCACGTCGCATTTTTTAGGACAAAATTTTGCCAAAGCATTTGATGTAAAATTCAGCGATAAGAACAATACACTGGATTATGTATGGGCCACTTCATGGGGTGTATCCACCCGCCTCATCGGTGCATTGATAATGGCACACAGCGACGACCAGGGATTGATCATGCCGCCCAAAATTGCACCCATACAGGTGGTGATTGTTCCTGTATACAAAGGCGATGACAGCAAACCGGTTATTGATGCCAAAGCCAATGAAATTGTAAAACAGTTAAAAGCATTGGGTGTTTCTGTTAAGTATGATAATAATGATAACAGCCGCCCCGGCTGGAAATTTGCCGAGTATGAATTAAAAGGGGTGCCGGTAAGGATCGCCATGGGATTACGTGATATTGAGAACAACGTAGTGGAAGTGGCCCGCAGGGATACCAAAGAAAAAAACAGTATCAGCATCGACGGGCTGGCGCCTGCTGTGGTACAGCTGCTCGATGATATCCAGCAAAATATTTACAACAGGGCGCTCGCTTTCAGGAACGAACGTATTACCAATGCCAACAGCTGGGATGAATTTGTACAACTGCTTGACGAAAAAGGCGGCTTTATTTCCGCACACTGGGATGGTACCGGCGAAACAGAAGAAAAAATAAAAGAACAAACCAAGGCCACCATACGCTGCATACCGCTTAACAATACGCCTGAAGAAGGGGTTTGCATACTTACCGGTAAGCCCAGCACACAACGGGTGCTGTTTGCAAGGGCCTATTAAAATAAATGATGATCATTGTAAAGGCGCCGAAAACTCGGCGCCTTTTGTTTTGTGCTTTGCCAAAAGTTTTACATATTCGTTCATCATTTCAATACTTCATCATTATGGACAATATTAAAACTGACCAGTTAACCAACCTGGACCTTGAAATTGACGAAGGTGCAACCGAAGCTTTTTCATCTGCAATAAAATGGACCAGGTTTATCAGCATTGTGGTGTTTTGTTTTTGCGGCCTGCTGTTTTTTGCATTCCTTGCCGGCGGCAGTGATTTTATAGAGGGTTTCAATAAGGGGTTACAAAAATACAACGGCAGTTTTTTTGGGCTGGATGGCACCACACTGCTGATCGGCATTATCGCCGTCATCATTTTTGTGGCGGTGGTGTATTACTTCCTTTTTAATTTTTCAGCAAAAACCAAAAATGCACTGGTGGCAGAAAATACAGGGGAACTGGGCAAGGGACTGAAGTCGCTGAAAATATATTTTATCCTGTACAGTGCTTTCAGCGCCATCAGTATCCTGCTGATGCTTTATTCAATAATTGAATCATTTTAAAAAACACATATGGAAACCAATCCAACACAAGGAAGCATTTTCAATTTTTCTGTTGATGATGAGGCAAGGAACCAGTTGAAAGAAGTGTCACGATGGGCCAGGATCAATGCATTGCTGGCATTTGCCACAATGGGACTGTCTGTAGTTACCATCATCATTTCTGCCCGCAATATCGGCGGCTATTATGCAGGAGAACTGGTGGGTAAGCAACTGGTATCATGGATCATTTCTGTAGTGCTGAATGTTATCCTCTACAATTCTTCTGTAAGCCTGCAAAAGGCATTGCTCAATACCAACCAGCAGCTTTTTAATAAGGGGCTGCTGCAGATGGCCACTTATTTTAAAGTGGTGGGCATCATTTTAATTGTAATGCTGTCGCTGGTGCTGGTTGGGGTCTTGGCTGCTTTACTGTTTTAAGGTTAACGCTGTTGAAGCCACGATTCATTTATTCTCTTGTGGCCAGGTAATTGTAATCTTCCAGCAGTTTTTCTAAAAACTGGTCGGGGTGCATATCTGTCTGTATCTTTAATACATCTTTTACTTTCATGGCCACCCGGTTGCACATATCGTAGTTACCGCTTTTGCCAGCCTGTGTAACCACGCTTTTAATGGTATTGATGTCCCGGTCGCTCAGCCGCATTACGGTGGGGAATACCACTTTGTAATCGGTTTTTTTAATGTCCATAAAAATGGTGTCGTCAACGGTGAGCTGTGTTTTGGTATTTACCACCACGGTACCTGCAGCCAGGTCGCCCAGGCGCTGGTTTTTTGGGGTAACGGCAATAATGATCACCACGGCAATACCCAGCACGCCTGTAAATAAGGAATAGGCAAACAGTGCTTCTTTTGAAAAGAAAATATAGCCAAATAAAAAAGGCCACTCAAAAAATTTTGTTATCCAGCGCAGCATGTATTGCCCCAGTGTGGGCTCACCGCCCTCCAGGCTGATGACCCTGATGCCCATGATCTTTTTACCAAGGGTTTGCCCGTTCATCCAGAGTTCGGTAAGAAAAGAATAAAAAAGCATGGGAATGGAGATCAGCAGTATGTCAAGCCCCATATTGGTGCCAAAGTCTATCCCAAAACCATTATACAGCAGGGTCTTCATGGCATAGAGGTAAATGATCAGCAGGGTATAATCTATAATATACGCCAGCAGCCGTTTATGAAATTCGGCAATTTCAAATTCAAGGTCGATGTTAAAAGCGGTATTGATCTGTATCAGCGGCATGTGTTATGCAAAATACAAATTGCTTTTAACACACAGGGGTAAACATCAATTTTTTTATTTATGAAAAAATCAGCAACTTGTAGCAGAAATAGCAATTCAGCAGTGTCTCAGTTTTTTAAAAATGACACAACACCAGCAATTCAAAAAAATCCGGGAATGAGAGAGGCCATGTTTATAAAGAAGAATGCTGACAAGTGGAAGGAGTACCAGCAGTCACCCACCGATAACCCTGATGAAACGGCCGATCGTTTTATTACCCTTATCGATGACCTTTCTTATGCCAAAACATTTTATCCCCGCAGCAAAGTAACCCGCTGGATCAATGGCATCGCTGCCGGCATCTACCAGAGCATTTACCAGAATAAGAAAGAAAAGTACAGCCGCATCTTCCAGTTCTGGAAATTTGAACTGCCGCTTTTGTTTAAAAGGTACCACCGTATTTTTTTATTCACCACCATCTGCTTTTTACTGTTTGTTGCCATTGGGGTCTTCTCTTCCATGCAGAATGAGGATTTTATCCGTGGTGTGCTGGGCGACCATTATGTGAACATGACAGAAGACAATATTGCCAATGGCGATCCCTTTGGTGTGTATAAAGATGACAATCCCTTTTCGATGTTTGTGCTGATAGGGTTCAACAACATTAAAGTGGCATTCTTAACTTTTATTGGCGGGTTTACACTCGGTATTTTTACATTTACCATCATGTGGCAAAACGGCCTGATGCTGGGTTGTTTTCAATACATGTTTTTTTCAAAAGGCCTCGGCATCAAATCGGTGCTGGTGATATGGATACACGGTACGCTGGAAATATCGGCCATTGTTATTGCTGCCACCGCAGGGTTGATCTTGGCCAGCGGTATTTTGTTTCCCGGAACCTATTCCCGCATGTATTCTTTTAAACGCAATGCCAAAGATGCCGCCAAAGTGCTCATCTGTTTGATACCGGTATTTATTGTGGCTGCTTTTTTTGAAAGCTATGTTACGCATTTAATGAGCCAGACATTTGATAAGGAAAGTGGTGCCGGCCTGCCTGTTTGGGCAAGTATTGTTATCCTGGCCTGTTCTTTAAGCTTCATCATCTGGTACTTTGTCATACTCCCCATCCGTTTACATAAAAAAGGATATTATATTCAGCCCGATGGTATCATTAACCGGCTGAAAGCAACTGATGCGTAAGATCATTTTCATATCATTGCTGTTATTCGTCTCCTGCACGGCTAAAAAGCCGAAGGAGGGTACTGTGGCACAGCAGGATACCCTGCAGGAAGAGATCAAACCTAAAAAATTCATTTATACCGATACGGAAGAAGTACAGGACCAGGTGGTGGTGGAACCTTCATCAGGAAGTATTATCAACACCACACCTGTGGTACCCGATACCATTGAAGTGGATACCACGGTATATTATTACCACCTGGCCATGGCCAAAGATTCTGTGGAAGCCTGGAAAAACATAAAGGGGTTTGCCTACGTAAAATATTTAGACAGTTTATTAAAAGCAAAAAAAGAAGAACAGCATAAGAAAGTAAAAACTTCCGCTGCTAATGATGAACCCAGGGGCGACAGCTGGCTGGACAGGGTACTGGCATCCCATGGCCTGCAGCTTTTTTTATGGATACTGGCGGGTGCTTTTGTTTTGTTTGTGCTCTATAAATTATTTATCACAGAGGGCGCATTCCGGCGTAACACCAGGGCCAACACTGCACCGGCACCGGAGGCAGCAGAAGAAGTGATCACAGCCGAAAGTGATTTTGACCGGCTGGTACGTGAGGCCGTGCAGCAACGTAATTTCAGGCTGGCCGTGCGGTACCATTACCTGCAAACCCTGCACCTGCTGGCAGAAAAAAATTACCTGCAGCTGGCAGGCGATAAAACCAATTACCAGTATGTGCATGAACTGGCCGATGCGGTGAGGCAAAACGAATTTGCATCGCTTACTTTAAACTATGAGTATGCCTGGTATGGGGAGTTTGCCATTGATGAACTGCTGTATCTTAAAATAAAATCAGCCTTCCAGGCTTTCAATAATAAAATTGTATAACCTGAATTATAAATTAATATACCGTTTATGTTTTGCTGCAGCAGTGCTGCTGGCAGGTTGTACTGTGCCAACGGAAAAGCGCCTGCCATCACTGGAAGAAAGTTTTTCCAGGGCAGATAAAAATCCTTTTGGAACCTTTATTGCCTACCGCCAGCTGGAAGCCATGTTTTACCGTAATAATGTGCGGGAAAAGAAACAGCCTTTTACAAAAACATGGAACGATATTAACGATACCGCTGCACTGTATGTATGCCTGGCACCCAACCTGCTGCTTAACGAAGATGAGGCTAAAGCCATGCTGGATTATGTATATGCTGGTAATACCCTTTTTGTTGCCGCCAATACCATTGATGATAACCTGTTAAAGGAAATTCAGTGCAAACAAAATTTCAGTTTTGGTTTTTACTATAATTTCTTCGATTCTTTACGCACCACCAATACCACCA
>Ga0209023_10008187_pt1 | contig 10544 bp, 2 predicted proteins | sample LakOneMetagenome_FD_187468 | JGI IMG/M metagenome (GOLD analysis project Ga0209023, IMG submission 187468) | Freshwater and sediment microbial communities from Lake Erie, Canada (SPAdes) (version 2) | ecosystem: Environmental > Aquatic > Freshwater > Lentic | place: Lake Erie, Canada | collected...
CGATCTGAAGGCCCGACCTCGCTGGAGCGCCAGTTCGGACGCCAGCGCGCGCACGTCCCTGGCCGCGTTGGGTAGCGCCGGCAATTCTACGCGGCAGGACCGGCTGGCCTTGCAGGCAAGGACACTGTCGAACTGGTCGACCCCGGCGGCGACCACCCACAGGCTGCCGCGTGTACGCGGCGCCCGCGCCGGCTGCACGAGCGGCGCGGTTTCGTCGATACCGATCGCGTTCGCGCTCTCGGCCTCGACCCGCACGCTCGCCGCCGCCACGCCGACCGGCACGCTGTGCACACGCTTGACAAAGGCCGCTTCGGCGACGGTGACACGCCGCTCGGCCGTGCGCAACACGGGAATCCCGTCGACGTACACGCCGAGCTCCAGAATCGGCTGCCCGGCCGCCCTGGCCGAATAGGCGACCTCCATGAAGCCTGGCGTGGCGCCAGGACGAATCGATTCGATCGTCACCTGCGGCGCCGCGAGCTGCGCCAAAGTCGATGCCAATGTGCCCGACAGGTCCGGGCTGTCGCGCTGGGTCAGGGTCGGCCCAACCAGGTCCGGCCGGTACAGCTTGCGCTCCACTTGGACCGCGCGCACGAAACGCGGCGCTTCGCTGTCGCCCGCATTGGTCAGCCAGCCAAAATACGTATCGCCACGCGGTGACGACTTGTAGAAGCCGTCGGCGCGCCAGACCACCCAGTCTTCGCCGTTCTTGTGCACGAAGGCGCCGAGGGTCTCGGTGCCCTGCTCCAGCGCATACCAGCGCAGCGAGCCGTCGCCCACCGCCGCGACCACCCAGCGCTCGTCGGCGCTGACGTTGATCTGGTAAGCTGGCGCCGGCAGGTCATGTTCCCACAGCCGTTTGCCGTGCCTGTCGACGACTAGCACCGACCATTGGGTGCCGAGCGCCACCAGCTCGCGCTTGGGCGCCTGCGACCAACTGCGCACCGACTGGAACTTCTTGAGCGGCACCGGCGTGCCGCGGAGCGTGACCGGTTTCTTGTAGCCGAACTCGCCCAGGTCGGCCTCGATGCGCAGCAGGCCTCCGCGCTGCGGGCCTCGCGCGCCAGCCAGGTCGCCCGGCGTTGCACGCCGGTAGGCCAGTTCGCTGCGCGCGCCGATGTCCAGGGTGCGCGCGTCGCCGCCGTCGGCCTGCAGCGGCAGGGTGACCCGCGCGCCGTCGGCACTGAGCTGGAACTTGTCGGCTGCAAAACGGAAGTCGCCATTCGGCGGCAGGGCTTCGGCCAGCGTGCGGCCGGCGGGATCGATCAGGCCGAGGCTGGGGGCGGAAGTAGAAAACACCAGGTTGCCGTTGGGGAGCGGGAGGATGTTGGTGAACCGCTGGCGGCCGACGTCCAGGCGCTGGACGGCGCCGGTGGCGCGATTCACCTTGTACAGGGGGGACGGGCCTGCCCCGTCGTGGGCCCCATTCATGTACAGGTTCGCACCGTCGCCGCTCCAGTTCAGGCAGCAGAGCGACCGCTGCAAGATATCGTCCACTGTCAGCACCTGCAGGCCACGCGTGGCAAGGTCCATGATCACCATCTCGACACGATCTTGCATACCGAAGGCGAGGCGGCGCCCATCCGGCGAAAAGCGGATACCGCCAAGCTCGGCGCCGGTGCAGGCCGTGGTCGCACCGGCGCGGACGGGATAGTCGGCACGGAAGTTCAGGTGCCCCTGCGGGTCGTAAAGGCGTACGCAGCCGTCCTGGGAGGTGGTGGCTAGGCTACCGTCGCGCGAAAAATCGGCGAAGGTCACCCGCTCGCCATACTCGGTATCGCTGGCCAGTTCCGTGCCGGAAGGTAGCGCGAGCACGCGCACGCCGGCCCGGCCGCCCAGTCCGACCGCCAGACGTTTGCCGTCCGCCGAAATCGCCAGCGATTCGACGATGCTCGGCATGGCACGGATAGTTTGCAGCAGCCGGCCCGTGGCAAGATCAAAACGGTAGAGTTGGCCCTTGCCGGTCCAGGCGATGCCGGTCCAGCCGCCGACAATCACCTCGCGTCCATCCGGTGTGACCGCAAGGGAGCGCAGTGCGCCTTCCTCGCCGGCTTCGCTCGGTACATGGATGGTGCGCAGCAGCACCAGGTCTGCCATGCGCCAAATGCGCACCGTCTTGTCCTGGCCAACGGTAACGAGGCGCTGAAAATCCGGCGTCGCTCGGATCTGGTTGATGCGTGCACTGTGCATTGCATAGATCACGCGTGGCTGCGGCTGCGTGGACTGGGCACCGGCCGCGCCGGCAAGCAGGTATGCCAATAGCACTAACACTGCCCAAGGCCAGCGCACCGCCCTCGCCACAGTCAGTTCGCCGGGGCACATGGGCGCGCATCCGGATCGTCGCTCCTGATACGGGCACCTGCCGAAACCACGTCATCGGGCGCGCAGACCTTGCTGTCGAGCGCCTGGGCGATCCGATATCGCAACCGGAATACGTTCAAGGCGGCGCCTCCGCTGGCGCTACCGCGGCCCATGTCCGCCTCCGCAACCGGACGGCGTCCGAGCGCGATGTCCACTGCTTCCTCGCGCCAGCTGTCGCCCACATACAGGTCGGACTGATCAACCAACTGCGGCACCAGCAGTAGTGAGGAGATGAGGTTGCCGGATTCGCCGGACGATACGGAAACAGCGGGCAGGTCGAACGGTGAACCGACGCCTGGGCTCACGGCAGCACCTTGCTGATTACCAAACACCCCTGCTGCCGGGGTCAGGTTTGACATGCCGGTCCCGACCACCGCAGGTGCAACCAGCCCGAACCCATCCACCGTCTTGAAAATAGGGTTGCTGGATGCACCAATACGTCCATCGTCCACGCTACTCGCGGTCCCGTTGTCGATGGTTGTAAGATTTCCGCTGCCGTCAAACGACGCAGCCGAACGGAATGTTTGCAAGCTGCCTGGGCCGATTATTACGCGAGACACCGGAGCGGAATCGCTCACCTGGACAATACGTCCGGATATCGAATAGTAGACATTGCCGAACTGTCCGAAATCGCCGACCACGTCGACAATTTTTTGATCCATTCGCGGAGTGAACTTCTCAGCCAGGCTACCTTTGAATCCGGAAATGCTCCCGAGGTCATCCGGCGTTCCGGTCGTACGCAACCGGAATCCAAGCTTGCCTGGTTGCCCACCTGTAAATGATGGAAGATAGCTTTCAGACGTTCTGTTCCTGGTCACTCGCGTGCCGTCAGCGCGTATTGTTTCCCAGATCGTGTTTGTGATTCCGCAACTCGCGTAGTTGTGTCCCGAGCATTCGGCCTCGCTTTGGACCTCGTGAGGCTGCGTGCTGAAATCACCGCTCGTTTTGAATACTTGCACTTTCAAACTAATCCCGGCTTTCCCCCCCGGGGTTTGGTCATTACTGATCGCTTCCCCAAGGTCCGCCACGATTTCCCCGGCACTCGGCAGCGCGCCGAGATGCAGGTCGCGCGGGGCTGTACTCAACGTTGTCAGTTTGTCGGCATTGAGCCGCACGACAATGTCCGCCTTGTTACTTGCGTCTTTTAGAAAAGAACTTTCGGTTCCAGTACCGATACCGTAGTTCGCTACATTGTTCGCGACGACAATCTTGGGTATCTCCCGGAATTGCAGTGACTCCATCGACTCAGGCAGCTTCGCAGAGTCGTTGGTATTGTCGAACAGGATAATATTCCCCTGTCTCCCAAAGTTGTCGACAGCGTCCACAAAAATCGAATAGCCGATTTTGTTACCGGTAACTGGATCGTAGCCGCGTGAATACACCGAGTTTCCGAGGTAAATGCCGTCCACCGCCCCACTACCCTTCGTTCTAATTTCAATATTCCCTTTATTCACAGCGATCAGCTTATTGCTCACGATCCTGTTGCCAGCGACAACAGAAAGGCCAGGGCTACCAAACTCAAGTTCGTTGTCGTTGCCGTCGAGATTAAGCCCGTTCAGCTCGACATCGCGCGCCGCGTCGATGGTCACTCTGCCGACAGCGGGCCGCTGATCGGCGTTATATCCAGGGCTCGCGGTCAGATAGCCCGAGGTCTCGCCGCCCAGCGCCGAACTGAGGACGACATCGCCGGCATAGATTTCCAGTGCGCCACTGCTGCCTCCTTTTTTTACCGTCGAGACGTCCCGGATCGTCACGCGATTCGCAGCCGAAGCCGTTATTCTGATAGTGCGGCCACCGGTCCCGATGGTGCCAACTGCGTTCACGTCGCCGTTCGTTGCGAACAGGCTGAGGGCGCCATCCGAGGCTATGCCGCCCTGCCCGATCCCAATGCCGATTCCGCCACCGATGTCACTACCCCGCAGGTCGATGTCTCCGCCGGCATGGACATGTCCAGCGCCAGTACTGACCACGCCGCGCGAAGATTCGAAGGTCAAAGTCGAGCCGGCGTCAATCCCCCCGGCGCCGACGCTGATATTCCCGAACGTGTTTACCGTTACGGCGCCATTGGTCTTCAGTCCGGCGTTGCCGAAACTGACCGACGCCGCCCGCGCCTCGGGCAGGGCCCCGCCAATCGTCAACCCGCCCGTTCCCAGTTGGGCGCCATGGAGCATCACCGCGCCCGGGCTGCGCACCGTCAGCGTGCCGGCGCCGATGCTGGCGCCGTCCCCAAGGCCCACATCGCCCGTCGCGCTGGTAACGAGCAGCGCCGCCGGCGTGAGAACGCCCGCGGTGTCTACCCCGCGGTACCCGTCGATGCCGATGCCGCCCCGGGCATCGACCGTGCCGCCGCGCGTGTCGACCAATCCGGCACTCGACCCGAGCGAGACGGCGCCCTCGACGAGCGCGCCGCCTGCCAGCGCCACGCCATCGCGCCCCTGTACCTCGAGCGCAGCCGCGCGTTGCCCGGCGCTTCCGGAAAGCGGTCCGGCGACGATGACCGCGCCGCCACTGCTGGCCAAGCCAATACGGCCGGTCGTGACGATATTGGTCGCCTGGATCCCACCCGTGCCGCTGATGTCGGCCGGACCGAAGCCGACGGCGAGGATGCGATCTGCCCGCTGGCGGACGATGCCGCCCGCATCGATCCGTATGCCCGCTGCGATCACGTCGTTATTCAGCGCCAGGTCGCCGCCGGCGCCCAGCGTCACACCCGCGACGCTGCCAAGCTTGCCATCCACCGTGACCGCGCCGCGTGCATTGACGACAATCCCGTCCGCGCCACGGGCGTCGATGCCGCCGGTGCCCACCGATGCATCCCTGCCGGCCGCCAGCTTGAATGATCCGCCTGACGTAATGAGGCCGGCGCCGGTGGCGACCGCGCCGTTCGCCGAATCGAGCAGCACCGCTCCCGCGCCGGCGATGCCCCCGGTGCCAAAGCCGATGTCGCCGGTGGTATGCACGCTTACCGCGCCATCGCTGAAGATACTCGCATTGCCGAAGCGCGCGGCGCCAGCCCTGCCGCCCGCCGCTAATCCTTCCACGAGCAGGCCGCCGCTGCCGAGCGCCATGCCGCCCAGGTCCACTGCGCCGTTGCTGCGCACCGTGAGCGACTGCGATCTGGCACTGCCGGCGTCGATCACCGTCGCGGCGTTGCTGACCGTACCCGAGAGGCTTACCCCGCCTTCGCCCGTCAAGGCCACTGCGCCCGGTGTAATAATATCCGTGACCGCCACGCTAGTGCCGGCATTGATGTCGACCGGACCTCCGGCTTTCAGAGTCGCACGAACTTCCACCCTGCCGCCGAATGCGGCCAGCACGGTCGCGCCACCCACCAACGCGCCCTTGACGAGCGTGACCCCATCGCGTCCACGTGCATCGAGCGCGCCAAGGAGCGAACCACCCAGTCCCGACAGCGCCTCGCTCACCGTGACGGCGCCCGCGCTGCTGGCCAGCGACACCTTGCCGTTCGTGACCAGGTTGCTAGCCGCCAGCCCGGTCGCAGCGCCGATATTGATCGCCCCGGCCCCGGTGGCGATCGCACTGCCGGCGCCTTGGGTGAAACTGCCGCCGGCACTGGCATCAAAGGCGCCGTTATCCAGGACGACGACGCCGTCGATGGCGATATTCCGGCCCGCGCTGAAACCCAGTCCCGCCCCCGGCACGCCGCCGGACAGTGCGCGCCCATCAATCTGCGTCCCGGCCTGGACGGTGATGTCCTGGTCCGCCTGCAGCGTGACACTGGTGCCACGCACTAGTTGGCGGTTCAGGGCGCTGGCCGCAATTGTGAAGTCGCCAGCCTGTGCTGCGCCGGGCAGGGTCGCCTGGCCGCTGCTGCCGATGATCAGGTTGGTCGGGTCGAGCAGCAGCCGTCCGGCAAGCCCGCGTGCGCCCGACGCGTCGACGTCGCCATCGAAGCGCAGGAACTGCTTGCCCGACACCTCGACCTGGCCGCCGTTGCCGCCGCTTGCTCCACCGCGCGCCTCGACCTGGCCGTCGAAGCGCGTCACCTGATCGGACCAGACGGCAACCGTCCCTCCAGCGCCGGTGTCGAGCGCGTTCGCCTTGAGCAAGGCGCCGCGCGCCACGCTCGTCGTAGCGGCATGCGCCAGGCTGCCGCCGCCCTGCCAGTTCCCGCCGATGGCGATGTCGCCCCCGCCCTCGCGCCCGGATGCATCGGCGCTCGCACCCGCTCCGAGCGCGACGTCATGCGCGGTCGCCTCGATCCGGCCTCCCCGCGCGCCGGTCGCGTCGAGCGTGCCGTTCACGGCCAGGCGCGTGCTGTCGTCGCCCCGCAGCGAGATCGTTCCACCCTGGCTGTCAACTGAGGTTGCGCGGATCACGCCACCGACGTTGATCAGGTTGTCGACCAGGGACTTGACCGTGGCGGCGGCTAGCACGACCCGCCCTCCCTCGGCGACGATCGTGCCCGACTGGTCGACGTAAGCGCCGAGCGGGACGCCATGGGCGTCGCCGATGACGCCCAGCGCGGCCGGGTCGACGATGAGGTTGACAAGCTTGTCGCCGTACAGGTCGAGCACGAACGCATCCCCGCCCGCCAGCGCCACCTTGCCGAGCCGGGCGTTGATGTAGCCGCTGTTGGCGGCGCCGCGCCCGACCAGCACCGCGAAGCCGCCCTCGGTGATCGTCATTGTGCCTTCGTTGCGAACGGTCGCCCCGGGCCGGCCGGGCTGGTCGAAGCGCAGGTTCCCTGCCATGAAGTTAGCGTTGCTGATATTCGCCGTCGAGGCAACCAGGCCGCCGACATCGACACGCGCATCGCGCCCGAACAGGATGCCATTCGGGTTGACGAGGTACACTTGGCCGTTGGCCGTGATGCGTCCGAAGATGGCCGAGGCATCGTTGCCCAGCACCCGGTTCAGCACCACCGACGAGGTATCCGGCTGGCGGAAGTTGACGCTTTCGTGGGCGTCGACGTTGAAGGTGTTCCAGTTGATGACGGCGCGCCGGGAGGCCTGGTCGACGTTAGTCGTCGATCCGTTGCGTACGATCGTGGCGTCTCCGACGACCACGGCGCCGCCGGTCGGCGCGCCGATCGCAGCGCCGCTGCCGAGGGTGCACAGCAAGGCCATGCCTGCCGCGCGCGCGTTCCAGATGCGTCCAATTTCGGCGACGAGGAAACGCTGCGCGAAGCGTTTGTTGATAATGAGCGTATGCATGAGGGTGTTCCTGTCTGGCTTCAGAAATCGGTGCCGATGCCGCCGAACAGGCGCACATCCTTGTTGCCGCGGCTGGCAACCACCTGCCGGATCGGCTTGGCGAGCTCGAGATATCCCTTGAAACGGGAATGGCCGCTCACCCGGACGCCGAAGCCGGCGGCAGTGAGGGTGTTCTTCAGGTCCGGCCCGAGGGCTTGCTTGCGCCGCACCGAGCCGCCGTCGACATAGCCGTAGAGGGTGGCAAGGACGGACCGCGCGCTGAAGTTGTAGCGCAGCTCCGCTTTCGCCGCGGCGCCATTTTCGCCGATGACTTCGGATGGATCATAGGCGCGCAGGAAGGTGTCCCCGCCCAGGCCCAGTTGCTCGGCGGACGGCAGCGGGTCGCTGCTGTGCTGCGCGGTTACCGCGAACAGCAGCGACCACTCGCCACCCAAGTGCTGCAGGCGGGCCAGGTAGAGCGACATTTTCGTGAACTGCGGGTCGGCCAGCGTGTCGGGCTCGGCCGACGCCGCGCCCAGCACCGACAAGCCTTTCGAAAACTCTGCGTCGAGCATCGAGATGCCCGACACCCGGTCGGCGTAATCGGCAGCAACGCCGATGCGCAGCGCCCGGATCCGGTCCGTGCTGCTGGCGGTCGTGAGCGCGCTGTCGGAACTGTTGTTATAGCCGGCCAGGTTCACGCGCGCGGCCAGGTTGGACTGGCGGCTGCGCAGGATCGGGTAGGACAGGCCGAGCCCGAGGTTGTCGCTTTTGGTGTCGATATTGCCGAGCGCGGAAGTCGGCTTCGAACGCGAGGCGGAGGCGTTGAGCTGGAACTTCAGCCCCTGGGCGCCAAGCGGCGCCTCGAAACCGTAGCCGAGAAAATTCAACCGCTCGTCACCCGAGCTGATCAAACGCAGGCTGTGGCGGTCGAAGCGCTGCAGCGGGCCGGGGAAGTCGAGCGCGGCCTCGATCCGAAGGCGGCCCTGCGCCGGGGTGCTGCGGTTATGGGCCGACAGCGAATAGGCGGGCGGCGTGCTCGACGCCACCACCACCAGGCTCGACGCGTTGGGCAGCAACCCTGCCTTCAGGTTGGCCTGCACCGTGACGCCGGCCAGTTCGTTGACGAGCAACAGGCTGCGCTCGAGCGTCGCGAGGCGCAAGGGCTTCTCGGCCAGGACCGGCGCGAAGAAGTCGCGCAGGCGGCGCTCATCGATGCCCACGAACGAGACGCCCTCGATATAGCCTTCGAGGACCTCGATGCGCACGGTCGCCCCGGCCGCCTGTAGGTCCTGTTGCGGCACGATGGCTTGCGACAGCACGTAGCCACGCTCGCGATAGACGGCCGAAATGCGGGCGGCCACACGAAACACGTCGGCCAGGCTGACCTGCCTGCCAACCAGCGGCGCCCACAGGGCCTGCAATTCGGCGCTGCTAATAACGGAATTGCCGTGCAGGGTAATGGCGCTCAGGACCAGCCGGGTGTCGCTCGCCCCGGAAGGCATCTGCTCGGCGAAGCGCGAACGGTCGATACGGATGAATTCCTCGCGCGGGGCCGGGACCGGCTCCTTCTTGATGTCCTGTTCGATACGCCCGGGCAGCACCGCCGGTGGCACAGTTTGCGCATACAGGGGTTCGCACGCGCCGGCGAAGGCGGTCACCAGGCCAAGCACACGAGTTCTCGGGTTCAATGCAACCTCCGGTCTGATACGGCAAGCGACAGGCTCGCGCAGCGACGCACCAACGCGACGCCGGACGGCCACAGGGCGGTTTCGTAAAGGGAAAGGATCAAGCCCAGGTAGCGCGCTCAAAGCGGGCTGCCTGGGCGGGCGCGCTAGCGCTTGCGGCCGGGACGGGTAGCGCCCGGACGGCGTGCAGGGCAAGGGGGAGCGGAACGAACGACCGGGCCGGGCCGGGCGTCGACCTGCCGGGAATCGAAAAAGACCTTGCTTGCATGTGCGCGCATTCTTCGTCTCCTTCGGCGCCGTCTAGCGGGCCGTACCGTTCATTATCCCGAATATGTATCCTGATAACATAAGAATTTGAACAACTAGCGAATAAACAACAGTTTGCATTACGATAAGCAATAAGCGTCGGGTTGGCGCGCGCAGCCCCTTGCAAAAAATATATGGTCAGCCACGGACGAGTGGATGATAATGAACGCTCCAGAGCGCGACCTCTCCCATGAGCCAATCTCCTGACGACGATCGTACTGTGCTTTCCACCGCCGGCATGCCGGCGCCGACCAGCAAGGCCACGCCTGGCGGAACGCATGCGCTGCCGCCGGGCACCCGCCTGTCCGAATTCGAAATCGTGGAAATATTGGGTGAAGGCGGCTTCGGCATCGTGTATCTCGCGATCGACCATTCCCTCGAGCGCCAGGTCGCACTCAAGGAATACATGCCCTCTTTCGCCTGGCGCTCGACGCAGGCGCACATCAGCGTCAAGTCGGCGCAGAACGCGGACAGCTTCGAAGCCGGCCTGCGCAGCTTCATCAACGAAGCGCGCATGCTGGCCCAGTTCGACCACCCGTCGCTGGTCAAGGTCTACCGCTTCTGGGAAGCCAACGGCACCGCCTACATGGTGATGCCCTTCTACCGCGGCCCGACCCTGAAACAGGCGCTGCGCGAGCGCGGCGCGGCGCCGGACGAAGCCTGGCTCAAGGCCCTGCTCGGGCCATTGCTCGAGGCGCTCGACGTGATCCACCAGCACCAGTGCTATCACCGCGACATCGCACCGGATAACATCCTGATGCTCGACGAAGGCCGTCCGCTGCTGCTCGACTTCGGTGCGGCACGGCGCGCGATCGGCGACATGAACCAGGCCTTCACCGTCATCCTCAAGCAGAACTACGCGCCCATCGAACAATACGCGGAGATGCCCGGCATGCGCCAGGGCCCCTGGACCGACCTGTACGCGCTGGCTTCGGTAGTGCACTTCGCCATCGACGGCCAGGCGCCGCCGCAGGCCTTGAGCCGCATGCTGGCGGACCCGTATGTGCCGCTGGCGACCCGTTACGCCGGCCGC
>Ga0209023_10008188_pt1 | contig 10543 bp, 10 predicted proteins | sample LakOneMetagenome_FD_187468 | JGI IMG/M metagenome (GOLD analysis project Ga0209023, IMG submission 187468) | Freshwater and sediment microbial communities from Lake Erie, Canada (SPAdes) (version 2) | ecosystem: Environmental > Aquatic > Freshwater > Lentic | place: Lake Erie, Canada...
CTGCCCTGCCGCTGCTCGCGGCGCCGGCGTTCGCGGCTGGTGCAGGTGGCAGCTCCGGAGGCGGCAGCGGCGGCCAGACCGTGACGCAGTGCAAGAAGGGCCAGGTCTGGGACAAGAAGAAGCAGAAATGCGTCGCGCCGAAATACGGCATGCTGGACGACGACAGCATCTACGAGGCCGGGCACGATCTTGCCATGGCCGGGCGCTACGACGAGGCGATCTCGGTGTTGACGCTCGCCGCCAACAAGCAGGATCCCCGCATCCTCAACTATCTCGGCTATTCGCACCGCCATTCCGGTCGCGTCACCGTCGGCCTCGGTTATTACGAGGAAGCGTTGCGTGTCGATCCGAACTACACGTTGGTGCGCGAATATCTCGGTGAGGCTCACCTGCAGATCGGCGATCTGGCCGGTGCCCAGGAGCAGCTCATGGAGATCGAGAAGCGGATCGGAAAAGGCTCGCGCGAGTACGGCATGCTGTCCGAGCAGATCGACCATTTCCTGAGAAGCTGATTCGACCACAGGGTTTTCGAAACCGGCTGCGAGCGATCGCGGCCGGTTTTTTCGTTGCCGCCGGTCGCCGTCTTCGCCTGTCGGTTTGCGAAAGCGGTGGCGTTTTTACCCAACTTCATTTTTGAGCGTGAAAATCGCGGAAAGATCGCTATATTCGGGGAAATTGCGGTGAGACGGTTCCGTTAGCCCGAGGCTGCCGGACCGTTTTCTTTTTGTACCCATTGACAAGGCTGCTCCCGAAAGCGGGGGCGGCGGCAGGAAAGGTCAGGCATCATGATCAAGGTCCCGATGACAGGCGAGGGGTTCGCGTCATTGAAGGAAGAACTGCGTTGGCGCCAGCAGGGAGAGCGTCCGCGCATCATCGAGGCGATCTCGGAGGCGCGCTCGCATGGCGACCTGTCCGAAAATGCCGAATATCATGCCGCCAAGGAGTCGCAGAGCCACAATGAGGGTCGCATCAACGAGCTCGAGGACCTGATCGCGCGGGCCGAGGTCATCGACGTCTCCAAGCTCAGCGGCGACAAGGTGAAGTTCGGGGCGACCGTGGTGCTGGTCGACGAGGACACCGAGGAAAAGAAGACCTACCAGATCGTCGGCGACCAGGAGGCGGACGTGAAGTCCGGCCGCATCTCAATCTCCTCGCCGATCGCGCGCGCGCTCATCGGCAAGGAAGTCGGCGACGCCATCGAGGTCAACGCCCCGGGCGGGGCTCGCGGGTACGAGATCGTCCAGGTGCAGTTTATCTAGCCTCCGATCTCCCGCTTGAAGGGGGAGATCGCCCGCAGCGCCAGCAGCCGTTCCACCTCCGCCATCACTTCAGCCGGCGTGACCTTGCCGCCAGCCGGCGCCAGCAAGGTCGATGCGAACGGCCCGCGCGGGCCGGTGAGACCCGGTTCCGTCGCCAGGAAAATGGCGACCGTCGCCAGTCCGAAGGCGCTGGCGAGATGGGTGAGGCCGGTGTCAGCGCCGATGACGAGCGTCGAGCGGCCGATGATCGCGGCGACATCCTTGAGCGGCGATCTGGGGATCAGCGCGGTCGCCGGCACGGCGCCGGCGATTGCCTCGGCGACACGTCTCTCCGGCTCGTTCGACCAGGTGACCACCGGCGTGAACTGCCCGGCAACCAACCGGCGCGCGGTCTCGATCCAATTCTCGACCGGCCATTTCTTGTCTTCGCGGCTGGTGCCGTGCAGCAGGAAAGCAATCTTGCCCTCAAGGCCGGGGACGCTGGCGACTGGCGCGACAATCCCGGAGTCAAGCCGGGAAAGATCGGGCTGATACCCCAGCGCCTGCCCGAACAGCCGTCGCGTGCGCTCGATGGCGTGCAGGTCGCGCGGCACGGGGTATTTGCGCTTGTAGAACAGTGTCGCCGAGGGCTCTTTCGCGCTCGCGCCGTCGAAGCCGGCGATCGGCGCGCCGGCCTGCCTGGCCACCACAGCCGATTTAAGCAACCCCTGGGCGTCGATGACGAGGTCGTAGCGACCGGCGCGGAGCGCGCGGCGCAGAGCCGCCATCTCACGCCATGTCGCACCCTCGATAGGCTTCTTGCGCCAGCGCCGGATCGCCACCTTGTGGATGGTCCGGATCGCCGGATGGAGCGCGACGATGCCGGCAAACGCTTCCTCCACGCACCAGTCGAAGCTGATGTCGGGGCGATTGTGGAGCGCATCCTCGACGGCCGGGAAGGTGTGGATGACATCGCCCATCGAGGATGTCTTGACGATCAGCACCTTCATGCGGCTGCGGGGACGGTAAGCAGCCGGTCGGCCGCTGCCACCACGCGCGCGACGTCGAGCGTGTTCAGGCAGTTGAGATGGCCGAGCGGGCAGACCTTGCTGTGGCAGGGCGAGCAGGAAAGGTGGAGCCAGATCAGTTCCGAGCGCTCGGAAAGCGGCGGCGTGTTCTGGGGCGAGGTCGAGCCGTAGACGGCGACGATCGGCGTGCCGACGGCAGCCGCGACATGCATCAGCCCGCTGTCGTTAGACACCGCGAGTTTCGCCGCGGCAATCAGGTCGATGGCGTCCTCGAGCCGTGTCTTGCCGGCAAGGTCGATGGCGCCCGGCGCCAGGGCGGCGATCTCACCGGTCACTTCGGCGTCGTTCTTCGAGCCGAGCAGCGCGACACCCAGGCCCCTTGCCATCATCTCCCGGGCAAGCCGGGCATAATGGTCGCTCGGCCAGCGCTTTGCCGGGCCGAATTCGGCGCCCGGCATCAGCGCGACGAATTTTCCCGCGTCGAGACCGAACCGCGCCAGCAGGCCGGCCTGGCTGGCTGCATCGACAACAAGCTTCGGCGCGCGAAACGTGCCGCCGCGCGCAAGGCCGAAATAGGCCCGCGCGGTGCGCCGCTTGAGGGTGTCCGGCAGGGGCACGATGTCGGTCAAAAGCCCGTAGCGCATTTCCCTGAGATTGCCGACTCGGTGCGGAATGCGGGCAAAGAACGGGATCAGCGCCGACTTCCAGCTTCCCGGCAGCACATAGGCCATGTCGTAGCGGCCGCGCAGCAGGCGGCCGAAGCGCCTGCGGCTGCGGAATTCGAGCGCGCCGGGCATCAAAGGGAAGTCGATCTGGCAGCGTATTTCGGGCATGCGCCTGACCAAGGGCGCCGCCCATCCGGGCGCCAGCACGTCGATCGCCGCGTTGGGGTGCTTTTCCTTCAGCGCCGAGAACAGGCACTGTGCCATGACCATGTCGCCCACCCAGCGGGGGCCGATCACGAGGATCGTTGGGCTTTCAGCCATTCGACATAGTCCCTGACGCCGGTTTCGACGGTTCGGAATTGGCCATTGAAGCCGGCCGCGCGCAAGCGGGACATATCGGCCTGGGTAAAACTCTGATAGCTGCCCTTCAAATGATCGGGGAAGGGGATGAACTCGATCTCCCCCTTGCCGAGCGTGTCGATCACTGTCTCGGCAATGGCGCGGAACGGCTGGGCGCGGCCGGTGCCGCAGTTGAAGATGCCGCTTGAGCCCCGCTTCCACAGCCACAGATTGACGTCCGCGACATCGCCGACATGGATGAAATCGCGGCTCTGCTCGCCCGGCCCGAAACCGTCATAGGCGCCGAACAGCTTCGGGTTTTCGCCGCGCTCGACCTGATTGAAGAGGTGGAAGGCGACCGAGGCCATGGCGCCCTTGTGCGCCTCGCGCGGGCCGTAGACGTTGAAATAGCGCAGGCCCGCGACCTGCGAGTGATCGGTATCAAAGACGTTTCGACGGACATATTCGTCGAACAGTCTTTTCGAATAGGCATAGACGTTGAGCGGCCGCTCAAACTGAGGCTCCTCGCGGAACTCGCTGCCGCCGCCATAGACCGAAGCCGACGAGGCGTAGAGGAAGGGCACGCGCAGCGCCAGGCAGGCATGCAAAAGCCGCTTCGAATAGGCGTAGTTCACCTCCATCATGAACTTGCCGTTCCACTCGGTGGTGGTCGAGCAGGCGCCCTGGTGGAAGATAGCTTCGACGCGGCCGAGCCCGCCGCCTTCGAGACGGGCGATGAAATCGTCCTTGTCGAGGTAGTCGGCGATGCGAAGGTCGGCGAGGTTGGCGATCTTGTGGCCGTCGGTGAGATCGTCGACGACCATGATGTCGTCATGGCCTTCGGCATTGAGCGCGGCGACGATGTTGGAGCCGATCATGCCGGCGCCGCCCGTGACGATGATCATGAAGGCCTCTGGTTGCTTGCGATTCCGGTCCTTATAAGGGAGGCTAACCAAGCTGTCGACAAAGCAGGCTTGATGTTCGGCAGCAGAACCAAAACGGTCCGGCTCCCGCTTCAGCCGACTCCGCCAGTTCGGCGGAACGTGAGGGAAGAAACAGATGCCGTCGACCGAACTTTTGATCGCGTTTTTCGCCACGACGGCGATCTTCGCCTACATCCCTGGCCCCGCCATGCTCTACGCCGCTGCGCAGACCATGGCGCGTGGTCGCTGGGCCGGCTTGACGGCGGCGCTCGGCATCCATCTCGGCGGCTATGTGCATGTCTTCGCCGCCGCCGCAGGCCTGTCGGTGCTGTTCCACGCCGTGCCGCCGCTCTACATGGCGGTCAAGCTGATCGGCGCGCTCTATCTGATCTGGCTCGGCGTTTGTCTCTTGCGCAAGCGTGCGGAGGGTGAAGCGGCCCTGCCAGCCATCGAGCGGAAATCGGCCCGTCGCGCCTTTTTCGAGAGCATCACCGTAGAAGTGCTCAATCCCAAGACCGCCATCTTCTTCATGGCATTCCTTCCGCAATTCATAGACGCCTCGGCGGCGTTTCCGGTGTGGCTTCAGTTCGTAGTGCTGGGGGCCATCGTCAACCTGATGTTTTCTTCGGCCGATATCCTTTGCGTGTTCCTTGCCGGCGCGATGATTGCCAGGCTGCGGCGCTCGGGTCGCGCGCAGCGCCTTATGCAGCGCGCGGGCGGTGCGGTGCTTGTCGGCCTCGGCGTCCACGTTGCGCTGCAGAAGAGCTGATCCGCCAGCCGGCTTTGGCGGCGAGCCGCTTCCGGCCTGCCGTTGCGCTGGCTCGAATTGCGGTATATCGGCATCGCGAAGAAGACCGGCGCCGTAATTTCGGCGCTCCAAACCGATCAAGACCAGCCTTTTCAGGCGCGACGCCACCGAGATGATCAAGAACCATCTGCCTTCCCCGGAACCCCTGCATCGCACGATCGCCCGCTTCGGCGAGGTCACCGTGCTGGTGGTCGGCGATTTCATCCTCGACCGTTTCGTGAGCGGCGTCATCGAGCGGATCTCGCCGGAAGCGCCGATCCCGGTGCTGCACGGGCGCGGCGAGACGCTGGCCATGGGCGGCGCCGGCAACGTCGTCTCCAACATCGTCTCACTGGGCGCGGCCGTCATTCCCGTCACGGTGATCGGCGCCGATCAGGCCGGCGACAATATGGTGCGCATGCTTGGCGAGATCGGTGTCGCCACCGGTGGCCTCGTGCAGCGGAGCGGCCGGATGACCTCGTCCAAGAGCCGCTTCAGCGCGCTCAACCAGCAGGTGCTGCGCTTCGACGAGGAGGAGATCAAGCCGCTTGCCGCCGCGGAACGGGCGACGTTGATCGACCATTTCCAGGCAGCGCTTGGCCACGCCGACATCGTCATCCTGTCCGACTACGGCAAGGGCATCCTGCTCGACGGCGTCGCCGGCGAGCTGATCGCGATCTGCCGTGATGCCGGCAAGCCGGTGCTGGTCGATCCGAAGGGGCGCGACTATACCCGTTATGCCGGGGCGACCGCGGTAACGCCCAACCGCAAGGAACTCGGCGAGGCGGTCGGGCGCAAGGTGTTCGGGGATGAGGAGATCGAAGCCGCGGCGCGCCAGCTTATCGCGGCGCATGATTTTGATTTCATCGTCGCCACGCGCAGCGAAAAAGGCATGAGCGTTGTCACCGCCGAGGACGCACGGCACATTTCCACCCAGGCGCGCGAAGTGTTCGACGTTTCCGGCGCCGGCGACACGGTCATTGCGAGTTTCGCGCTGTCGCTCGCCGCGGGCGCCGACCGCGCGCAAGCCGCTACAATCGCCAACGCCGCCGGCGGCGTCGTGGTGGGAAAACGCGGCACGGCGCGGCTGACGGTCGAGGAGCTCTCCGGCGCGCTGGCCCGCTCGCATGGGCCGGTTGGCCACCAGGATGCCATTCTCGACGCCGGCGCGGCGGCGCGGATGGTTGCGGCCTGGAAGGAGGAAGGGCTGACGGTGGGCTTCACCAATGGCTGCTTCGACATCCTGCATGCCGGCCATGTCAGCCTGCTGCATGCCGCGCGCAGCCAGTGCGACCGGCTGGTGCTCGGCCTCAACAGCGATGCCTCGGTGCGCCGGTTGAAGGGGCCGGGGCGCCCGGTCAACGACCAGCACGACCGCGCCTGCGTGCTGGCCGCTCTCGCCTCGGTCGACGCCGTCGTCGTCTTCGAGGAGGATACGCCGCTGGCGCTGATCGAGGCGCTGTTGCCGGACATCCTCATCAAGGGCGCGGACTATACGGTCGAGACGGTGGTCGGCGCCGACGTGGTCCAGAAAGCGGGTGGGCGCGTGGTGCTGGTCGACCTCGTCGCCGGCAAGAGCACGACGGGTACGATCGGCAGGCTGCGCGCCGGCGGCACGAATTGAGGATTTCATGTCCGACTTGAACGACTATCTGGCCCGCTCCGCGGCGGCGATCTCGGCGATGGTCGAGCGCGACCTCACGGGCGAGATGGAACGCGCCGTGAGCACGGTCGTGGCGGCTCTCTCCCAGGGCAAGGCACTCTTGATCTGTGGCAATGGCGGTTCGGCAAGCGATGCCATCCACATCGCCGGCGAGCTGGTCGGCCGCTTCCTGAAAGAGCGCAAGGCCTACAATGTGATCGCGCTGCCGGCCAACGCGGCAGTGCTGACGGCCTGGGGCAATGACTACGGCTTCGACACGGTCTTTTCGCGACAGGTCGAGGCGCATGGATCGGAAGGCGCCGTGCTGCTTGCGATCTCCACCAGCGGCAATTCGCCGAGCATCCTTGCCGCCGCCGAACAGGCGCGGGCGATGGGCATGACGGTGATCAGCCTGACCGGCGACACCGGCGGCAAGCTCAAGCCGCTGACCGACATCCTGCTCAACGTGCCGTCGACCTCGACGCCGATCATCCAGCAGGGACATCTGTGCCTCTACCATCATCTGTGCGAGGCGGTCGAAGCGCGTCTCAGCAATGGCTGACGGCAGCGCGGAGTTTCCGCTTGTCGAGCCCGGCCTGTGGGTCGAGCGGATCGGGACCAGAAGCTTTCCAGCGGGCTTGCCGGCGCTGTTCCTCGACCGCGACGGCACCATCAACGTGGATACCGGGTATCCCGACGATCCTGCCGATGTGGTGCTGCGAGACGGCATCGAGCCTGTAATCGGTGCCGCTAACCGACGCGGCATTCCGGTCATCGTGGTCACCAACCAGTCCGGCGTCGCGCGCGGCTATTTCGGCTGGGATACGTTCGCGTCGGTTAACCAGCGAGTGCTCGACCTCCTGGGCGAGAAGAACGCGACCGTCGATCTGGTGCTTGCCTGCGCCTATCACGAAGCCGGTTCCGGTCCGCTTTCGATTGCCGACCATCCGATGCGCAAGCCCAATCCGGGCATGCTGGTCGAGGCGGGGCGCAGGCTGGGCCTCGACCTCAAGCGATCGCTGATCGTCGGTGACAAGCCGGCCGACATGGAAGCCGGTCGGCGCGCCGGACTCATGCGGGGGTGGCTCGTCGATGGCGACGCTTCGACCATGGATAGCCTTGCGGTTTCACCGTTGCGCGACGCGCGTGATCGCGACGCCTTGCTGGCCGCGATTGAGTTGCTCTGATCCCACACTGATTCAAGGCCGAGCGCCAGGCCGTTGGTTCTCCAGCGTTTTATTGGAAGCCGGCACACGAATCAGGCTGGAAAGGCGACCAATCCCTCGTCCTTGACGCGGCGGATGGTCAGCGCGGTGCGCACCGTATCGACATTGGGCGCCGAGGCCAGTTCCTCGATGACGAAGGTCTGGAAGGTGCCGAGGTCGCTCGCCACGCAATGCAGCAGGAAATCGGATTCGCCCGACACCATCCAGGCATCGCGCACGATCGGCCAGCCGCGCGTACGCTCGGCGAAGGTCTTGAGTTCGGCGTCGGCCTGGTGATGCAGGCCGATGAGGCAAAAGGCGACGACATCCATGCCGAGCGCCGGCGCGTTGAGGAGGGCGCGATAGCCGCGGATGATGCCGGCCTCTTCCAGGCGCCTGACGCGGCGCAGGCAAGGCGGCGCCGAGATGCCGACCCGATTGGACAGCTCGACATTGGTCATGCGCCCGTCATTCTGCAGCTCGCGCAAGATCTTCCAGTCGATGGCGTCGAGATCGGCTTTGAGCGGCATTTTCGACTTTCGCGCAAGAATCTTTCGCGATTGTGTAATTTGGTTTCGCTTGGGAGGCCATACCCTTTGCGATGATTTTTCCAATGGCGAGACGCGATATGGCCGGATATGCAAGCGCAGCGCACCGCAATGCGGCGCGCTGCCGATTTTTGCTTGCCGCATGAGACATGCCTGGAAGCTTTCCGGGGACGAAGGCCAAGTTGCCTTGCTGGCCTGCCGGGCAACACTTACATTACCGGCGACAAACCACGGCTTTGCGCCGCAGGGGATCTTTTCATGAACACCAAACACGCGCCCGTTCTCATCATCGGCTCCGGTCCTGCAGGCTATACGGCGGCGATCTATGCCGCGCGCGCCATGCTGAAACCGATGCTGGTCGCCGGCCTGCAGCAGGGCGGCCAGTTGATGATCACCACCGATGTTGAGAATTATCCGGGCTTCGCCGACCCGATCCAGGGACCCTGGCTCATGGAGCAGATGCTGAAGCAGGCCGAGCATGTCGGCACCGATATCATCAATGACATCATAACCGAGGTCGACCTCAATGTGCGCCCGTTCCGGGCCACGGGCGATTCCGGCACGGTCTACACCGCCGACGCCTTGATCGTCGCCACCGGCGCGCAGGCCAAATGGCTGGGCATCCCTTCGGAACAGACCTTCATGGGCTTCGGTGTGTCGGCCTGCGCCACCTGCGACGGATTCTTCTATCGCGGCAAGGATGTCGCGGTGATCGGCGGCGGCAATTCGGCGGTTGAGGAGGCGCTCTACCTGTCGAACCTCGCCAAGAACGTCACCGTCATTCACAGGCGTCGCGACTTCCGCGCCGAGCGCATCCTGCGCGAGCGTCTGTTCAAGAAGGACAATGTCCGCGTCATCTGGGACACGGTCGTGGACGAGGTCACCGGGCAGCCGGGCAAGGCGCCGCTGCCGCCGTCGGTCGAGGGCCTGAAGCTGCGCAACGTGGCGACCGGAGACGTGTCGCGACTGCAGGTCGACGGGGTCTTCGTCGCGATCGGCCACGCGCCGGCGGTGGAGCTCTTCGCCGGCAAGCTGAAGCAGAAGCCGAACGGCTATCTGTGGACGGCGCCGGATTCGACACGCACCGACGTGCCCGGCGTGTTCGCCGCCGGCGACGTCACCGACGACATCTACAGACAGGCGGTGACGGCAGCGGGGCTCGGCTGCATGGCGGCGCTCGAGGCGGAAAAATATCTGGCCGGCATCGAAGTTCACCGCGAAGCGGCGGAATAAGCAATCGGCTGAAAAAAGTCGTTTAAAAGCCTGATTTTTCATTCAGACGCCAAAGGCAAAACGAGGGGAATCATGGCGCTGGACTGGGACAAACTACGCGTGTTTCACGCCGCGGCCGAGGCTGGGTCGTTCACCCATGCGGCCGAGACGCTGCACCTGTCGCAGTCGGCGATCTCGCGGCAGGTCAGCGCGCTGGAGCATGATGTCGGCGTAGCACTGTTCCATCGTCACGCACGCGGCCTTGTGCTCACCGAGCAGGGCGAGATGCTGTTTCGCACGGCGCATGACGTGCTGATGAAGCTGGAGACGATCAAGTCTCGGCTGACCGAAACCAAGGACCGTCCTTCCGGCGTGCTGCGCGTGACGACCACGGTCGGGCTGGGCGCCGGCTGGCTGACCGAGCGCGTGCAGGAGTTCATCGAGCTCTATCCCGAAATCAGCCTGCAGCTCATCCTCGCCAATGAGGAACTCGACCTCACCATGCGCCAGGCCGACTGCGCGATCCGCCTGCGCCAGCCGCAGCAACCGGATCTCATCCAGCGCCGGCTGTTCACCGTGCATTTCCATCTCTACGCGGCGCCTTCCTATGTAGCGAAATTCGGCAAGCCGGCCTCGATCGCGGAACTCAGGAACCACCGGATCGTCACCTTCGGCGTGCCCGTGCCCTCGCATCTGTCGGAACTCAACTGGCTGGAGACGGTCGGCGATTTCGAGGGCGGGCAAAGGGTGCCGACGCTGCAGATCAACGACATCCTGTCGATCAAGCGCGCCGTGTTGGGCGGCGCCGGCATCGCGATGCTTCCCGATTACGTGATCCCCAAGGAGTCGGAGCTGGTGCAGCTTTTGCCAGAGACCGAGGTGCCATCCTTCGACACTTATTTCGCCTATCCGGACGCGATGAAGAACCAGGCGAAGCTGCATGTGTTTCGCGATTT
>Ga0209023_10008189_pt1 | contig 10543 bp, 8 predicted proteins | sample LakOneMetagenome_FD_187468 | JGI IMG/M metagenome (GOLD analysis project Ga0209023, IMG submission 187468) | Freshwater and sediment microbial communities from Lake Erie, Canada (SPAdes) (version 2) | ecosystem: Environmental > Aquatic > Freshwater > Lentic | place: Lake Erie, Canada | collected...
CTTCAGTGCATCGCGCAGCAGGCTGGACGCATCGCCGTCCGCCGGCAGCTCGCGCATGGCATCGCGGATCTCTTCCTGGCCGTAGCCGAGGCCGACGAGCGCCTCGCGCACATCGCCCACGACCGACGCCTTGCCACCGCCACCGACGGGCAGCGGGTCCAGCATGGGCAGGCTGAGGCGATTGCGTAGCTCCACCAGCAGCCGCTCGGCCGTCTTCTTGCCGACGCCCGGCACCAACGTGAGCGCCCCGATGTCGTTCGACGCGACGATGTCGACCAACGCCGCCGGCGCGTGCGTACCGAGGATGGCCAACGCCAACGCCGGCCCGATGCCGTGAGTGGCGATGAGCACCTGGAACGTGGTGCGCTCGTCGCGGTGCAGGAACCCGAACAGGGTCTGCGCGTCCTCGCGGATGTGGTGGTGCACGTACAGGAAGACCGAGGCGCCGGGTTCCAGCTCTGCCAGCGTACGCGGCGTGACCGCCACGAGGTAGCCGACGCCACCGACCTCCACCAGGGCGCACGAATCGTCGGTGCGCTCCAGCACCGCACCGCGCAGCGAGCCGATCACCGGGCCACCGCCTGCGCAACCCGCAGCCGCATGGGCGCCGCAGCCAGGTAGCAGAGCGCCAACGCCGCAGCATCCGCCGCGTCGGCCGGCTTCGGTGGCGTCGACAGCCCCAGGCGGGCCTGCACCATGCGTTGCACCTGCGCCTTGTCCGCGCCGCCCCAACCGGCAACCGTGTCCTTCACCTGGTTCGGGGTGAACTGCACGACATCGCACCCGAACGCTGCGGCCTCTGCGAGCGCCAGCCCACTGGCCTGGCCCACGCTCATGGCCGTGCGCACATTCGTCTGGAAGAACACCTGCTCGACCGCCACGGCGTACGGGCGATACTGCTGCAGCAACAACACGAGCTCGCCCTTGAGCTCCGCCAGGCGCTGCGGCAGTGCACTGGACGGCGGCGTGCGGATGACGCCGAGGGCAATGGGCCGCACGGTGCCGCCCTGCGCGTGCAGGACTGCATAGCCGCAGCGGGTGAGCCCGGGGTCGATACCGAGGACGACGTTTGGATCGCGGACGAACACGCGTACGAGCGTAGCGGATGCTGCTCGTGTGACCGTGGACCATCACGCGCTGTGGCAGCGTATGCAGATGCGCCGTCTTGCCACCTGTGCCGTGCTCGCCATCACCCTGCTCACTGCCTGCACCGGTAGCGACAGCGCGGGCCCGTCCACCACCGCTCCTGCGTCCACCGACACTGCGGACACCGGTGCCACCAGCGGCCCGTCCACGACCGCACCGGAGGACGCCATCCTCACCGAGGCGCTCGTGTGTGACCCGCTCGACGAACGCGCCTGCCTGCTGCCCTGGCCCAACGACGGCTTCACCGTGCCCGACGCCACGACCGCCACCGGCAGGCGGCTGGCGATCAACCCGGACAGCACCCCCGCCAACGCCGCCGGCATACACATCGACCCCACCGACCAGAACCGGGCAGACGGCTTCTCCCCGGGGTCCACGGTGCTCGCCCTCGTCCCCGGTCTGGATGTCGAGACCACCGGCATCGCACCCAGCACCGACATCGGCGCGTCACTGGACGACGGCGCCCCGATCGTGCTGCTCGACACCACCACCGGCGAGCGGGTGCCCTACTGGGCGGAGCTGGACGCACCGGCCCCGGAGGGCGACCAGCTGCTGATGGTCCACCCCGCAGTCAGCCTCAGTGAAGGCCACCACATCGTCGTTGGCCTGCGGAATCTGAAAGACGTGAACGGCACGGTCATCCCGCGCACCACGGCCTTCCAAGCAGCGCTCGACGGCGACCCGGAGCCGCTGGAACGGGCCCGTGCGTTCCGGGAACTGCTGGCTGCGCTCGACACAGCCGGCGTGCCCGGCGACGACCTGTACCTCGCGTGGGACTTCACCGTCGCCAGCGCGGAGAGCCTCAGCGGCCGCATGCTGCACATCCGCGAGACCGCCTACACGGACCTGGCCGACGGCGCGCCGGCGTTCACCGTCGACTCGCAGACCGACGACGGTGCTGTGCGCACGATCGACGGCACGTATCAGGTCCCGAACTTCCTCACCGGAGACGGCGCCCCCGGCAGCACGTTCCTGCTCGACGCCGACGGTGTGCCCCAGCGGAACGCGGATTCGCCGTTCTTCACCGCCAAGTTCCATTGCGTCGTGCCCATCGCCCCGCAGGCACCCGTGCCGGGCATCGTGTACGGCCACGGACTGCTGGGTGACCGCACCGAGGTCGACGGGCTCGGCTTCGCCGCGACGCTCGGCATGGCAGCGCCCTGCGCCACGGACGAGATCGGGATGAGCAGCGAGGACATCGGCAACTTGGCCACGATCCTCGGCGATCTGTCGCTGTTCAACCAGCAGGCCGACCGCATGCAGCAGGGCATTCTCGACGAGCAGTACCTGGGCCGTCTGTTGAACAGCCCGCAGGGGTTCGTCAGCTCGCCTGCCTTCCAGTCCGCCGCCGGCACGCCGCTCATCGCCACCGGTGCCACCCAGTTCGTCGGCAACAGCCAGGGCGGCATCCTCGGCGGCGCGGCCAGCGCCGTCAGCACCGAATGGTCGCGCGTGGTCCTTGGTGTGCCCGGCCTCAACTACTCCCTGCTGCTCCCCCGCTCCAGCGACTGGCCGGAGTTCCAGGTCGTGTTCGACACGGCCTACACCGACCCCGTCGATCGGGTGCTCGCACTGCAGTTGATCCAGCTGCTGTGGGACCGCGGCGAGAACGACGGCTACGCACAACACCTCACCGCCGATCCGTACGACGGCATGCAGGCAAAGCAGGTGCTGATGGTCGAGGCCTTCGGCGATCACCAGGTCAGCAACATGTCGACGGAGGTGCTCGCCCGCACGCTCGGCGCCACCATCCACGCGCCGTCGATCGCGGACGGACGCAGCAACGACACCGAACCGCACTGGGGTATCGATGCGCTCGACCGGGCGAACCCGTCCAACGGGGTGGTCGTGCTGTGGGACTTCGGCACGCCTGCACCGCCGACCGTCAACCTGCCACCCACCGAACCCGAGTACGGCCAGGACCCCCACGGCGCCGGCAGCAAGGAGCCGATGGTCCTGCTCCAGGCCCTCACGTTCCTGCTGTCCGGCACCCTCACGGACCCGTGCAACGGCGGTCCGTGCCAGAGTTCGGTGCTCTCCGGCTGAACTGTCAAGAGTTCGTCAACCGCATCACCAGCGGTCACCACCCGACCGCCGACGCAGGACGAAGTCGCGACCGCACCGAAGAACCTCACTTTTGCATCAGAGTCCTGAGAACTATCGATTCCCCTGGTCAGTGGCAGTTTTCGGGAGGGGACCCGGCGCCGGCGCACCAGGCCGGACCACCCCGATTTCTTGAAAATCACTGAACTACAGTTCCGCGAAGTCGCATGCTTCACTGACAGCCGCACCCCCAAGGACCTGGGGTGATGCACAGCGGGTGGAGGATCCCAGATCATGCGTTCACACAAGACCAGCAAGCGCGCAGCACTCCTTGCGTCGATCGCGGCATCCGCGTTGATCGTGTGCGCCGTCCCCGGCGTCAGCGAGGCCGGTCAGCCCAAGGGCACGAACTCGACCGTCGGCCGCCCCAAGCCCGAAGACCCCACGCCTCCCCCGGCCTTCTCCTTCGTTCCGGGTATTCGCTGGTAGACCGCCATGCGCGCTCGCAGCATCCTCGTCACGGGGGTCGGCAGCGCACTGCTGAGCATCGGACTCGTCGGCCCTGCGTCGGCCGCGCCCGCACGCTCGACTGTGCGACACATGATCGTGGTCGCCACCGAAGGCCGCCTCGGCAGCGCTGAAGTCGCCGCCCGCCGCGCCGGCGGCCACGTGACCCGCACCTTCGCCTCGATCAACGGCTTCGCCGTCACCATCGACAGCGATCGCGTCGGCGACCTCTACGCCTCCGGCACCGTCCAGGCCGTCACCCCCGACGGCTCGATGCAGTCCATGGCCGTCGACCCGGCGCTCGGGTACGACCCGGCGAGCACGACCTCGCTGTCCGCCGTGTCGCAGATCACCGGCGCGCAGGCGATGTGGAATGCCGGGTACACCGGCAAGGGCGTCGACGTCGCCCTCATCGACACCGGTGTCAGCACCGTCGCCGGCCTCAACCGCACGGGCAAGGTCGTCAACGGCCCGGACCTGTCGTTCGACAACACGGAACCGACCCTTCTCTCGAAGGACGGCTTCGGCCACGGCACGCACATGGCCGGCATCATCGCCGGCTCGGACGTCGCCAGCGGCGCACTCACCTCCTGCGCGAAGTGTCTCGGCAAGAGCACGTACACCGACACCACCAAGTTCGAGGGCATCGCCCCCGACGCACGCATCATCAACGTCAAGGTCGGTGCGTACGACGGTGCAGCCGACGTGTCACAGGTGATCGCCGGCATCGACTGGGTCGTGCAGCACCGCAAGGATGCGGGCTTCAACATCCGCGTCATCAACCTCAGCTTCGGCACCGACGCCACCCAGGCAGCTGCCCTGGACCCGCTGATCCACGCCGCCGAGACGGCGTGGCGCAACGGCATCGTCGTCGTCGCCGCTGCCGGGAACGACGGCCTCGGCACCCGCTCGCTCGCCGACCCAGCGCTCTCACCGATGGTGATCGCTGTCGGGGCCACCAACCCGCGCGGCACGCTGACGGTCACCGACGACTACATCCCGCTGTTCGCACAGCACGGCAACTCCGCCCGCACGGTCGACGTGGTGGCACCCGGCGTCTCGCTGATCAGCCTGCGCGTGCCCGGTGGTTTCGTCGACCAGAACGTCACCACCGGCAAGGTCGGCACCCGCTTCCAGCAGGCCACCGGTACGAGCCAGTCGACCGCGGTCGTCTCCGGGCTGACCGCACTGCTGCTGTCGAAGTTCCCGACCGCGACGCCCGACCAGATCAAGGCGTTCCTCAAGCTGAACGCCACGCCGGTCCTGCTGTCGGAAGGCAGCGGCGCAGGTGCCCAACTGCTGAACAACTGGTACTCCGGGTCCGGCTCGGCCAATGTGACAGCAGCCGCACTCCTGCCGATCCTGCCGGCGGCCCTCACGGCCTCGTACTCCGGCAGTGGCCTGGGCACGCTGGAGGCCAGCCGCGGCACGTATCACGTCAGCAACGGCACGGTCAGCCTCACCGGCGAGAAGGACATCTTCGGCAAGGCATGGGTGCCCGCCACCATGTCCGCCTCGACGATCGCCTGCGCCACGTGGACGGGCGGCATCTGGAACGGCACCCGCTGGACCGGCGACACATGGAGCGCCGGCTCGTGGAAGAACGCCACCTGGACCGCCAACGACTGGTCCGGGGCACGGTGGTCCGGCGCTCGCTGGTCGGCCATGGTGTGGGACGGCGCCCGATGGTCCGGGGCTCGCTGGTCCGGCGCCAGATGGAGTGCCGGCACATGGTCGGGTGCCCGCTGGTCCGGCGCCCGGTGGTCCGACAACGCCTGGAGCTAGTGACCGGGCTCAACCCGCCCATCGGTTCGACCGATGAAACCTGACGGAAAGGGCGGCAGTGTGCAGCACTCAGCGGTCGGCAAGACCAGCGGCAGACATCGGAAACTGACGCCTTCTGCCGCGGGCAGGCGGACGATCGCGCTCTCGATCGCCCTCGCCGTGGTCGCCGCGCTCGCCCTGGCTCGACTGGATCTGGGCGCCGCGCCTGGGCAGCGGGTCACGCTCTGGTGGTGGCTGATCGTGCCGATGGCCATCGTCGCCGAGCTGATGGAGTTCCATGTCGAGTTCCGCCGCGAGCGGTACTCGTTCACGTTCAGCGAGATCCCGCTGGTGCTGTGCCTGTTCTTCGCCGCGCCCCGCGAACTGATCATCGGCCGGCTGATCGGCGAGGCACTGTTCCTCGCGTTCAAGGAGCGCCAGGCCGCGCGCAAGATGGCACTCAACCTGGCCGCATTCGCCGGCGAGCTGGCGGCGCTGCTGACCGTCCACCAGTTGCTCGGCCGGCCGGTGGACATCGCCCAGCCGGCGTCGTGGTGGGTCGCACTGCTGTCGGTCGCGGCCGCCAACATGGTCGGCTACCTGGTGGTCTTCCAGGTCGTCCGCTGGCACGGGGCACCGATCAAGCTGCGCTCGATCCTGCTCATCGGGGCGCTGACGGTGCCGGCGAACACCAGCTTCGCATTGGTCAGCGGCATCCTCCTCCTGGAGAAGCCGTGGGCCGCGCTGCTGCTGGCCGGCATTGGAGTGTTCCTGCTGGTGTCGTACCGGTCGTACACCGCACTGAGCCAGCGGTACGAGAGCCTGACGATGCTCTACGACTTCACGCGGCTGGTCAGCGGTGCTCAACGGCCGGACTCCGTGTTGGAGGCGATCCTGACCCAGGCGAAGGACCTGCTCCGCTCGGAGCGGGCCGAGATCTGGCTGCGCGACGACGAGGGCCCGTACCTGCGCCTACGGGTGGACGATCACAGTCGATCCAGTGGCCCGCTGGAGCCCGAGTTCGCGGCAGCCGTCCACGGATGGCTCACCGGCGTCGACGGCGCAGCCGTGCTACGGGCGGATACCACGGAGCCGGCCGCGGCCGAACTGCTGCGGGCGCTGCAGGCCCGCGACGCGATCGTTGCGCCGATCACCGAGTCCGGCGCCACCGTCGGACTCGTCGCCGTCGTCAACCGGCTGGGCGAGATCGTCGAGTTCACGGATTCGGACCGCACCGTCTTCGCCACCCTTGCGAACCACGCCAGCGTGGCGCTGGAGAACGGGCGGCTCATCGACCGCTTGCACGACGAGGCACGCCGCCGCCGCCATGAGGCGATGCACGACGCGCTCACCGGCCTGCCGAACCGCGTGCTGTTCGCCAGCAAGCTGCGCGACCACCTGCGCCAGACGCTGGAGACCAGCGATCCGATCGCCGTAGCGGTCATGGACCTCGATGGGTTCAAGGAGATCAACGACACGTTGGGCCACCAGGCGGGCGACCAGGTGCTGTGTGAGGTCGCCCGCCGCATCACCTACGCCGTCGGCGACGCGGCGACCGTCGCCCGACTGGGCGGCGACGAGTTCGCGCTGCTGTTCACCGGGGCGACGAACCGTGAGACCTTGGAGACCGTCGCCCGCCGCGTGCGCGATGAGGTCGCGAAGAAGGTGCAGCTCAACGGCATGCACATCAACGTCAGCGTCAGCATCGGCTTTGCCGTCGCGCCCGACGACGCGGACGACGGTGCGACGCTGCTGCAACGGGCGGACGTCGCGATGTACAGCGCCAAGGCCGGCAACGGCAACGGCGTCGACTTCTACGAAGCCCTGCGGGACGAGAACTCGCCACGACGCCTCTCGCTCGCGGCGGAGCTGCGCAGCGCGATCAACCACGGCCAACTGTCGACGGCGTACCAGCCCAAGGTCCGCCTGCGAGATGGTGTCATGGTCGGCGTCGAGGCATTGGCGAGGTGGGAGCATCCCACCTTCGGCCTGGTGCCGCCGGACGAGTTCATCCCGCTCGCCGAACGCACCGGCCTGATCAGCAGCCTGACGGTCGCCGTGCTGCGCTCTGCGCTCACCGATGCTCGGCGCTGGCACGACGAGGGTCACCAGTGGGACCTTGCCGTCAACGTCGCCATGCGCAATCTGCTCGACCACGAGTTCGTCGGCACCGTCATCGACCTGCTCGCCGAGACCGGCGTCGACCCTGCGACCCTGACGCTGGAGATCACCGAGACCAGCGTGATGTCCGACACCACACGCACGATCGAGGTGCTGATGCAGCTGGCCGAGGCCGGCGTCAACCTGTCGATCGACGACTTCGGCACGGGTTACTCGTCGCTGTCGTACCTGCAACAACTGCCGGTCACGGAGATCAAGATCGACCGCCTGTTCGTCAGCGACCTCACCCTGGACCCGAGCGCGGCTGCGATCGTGCGGTCCGTGCTGGACCTCGCCCGCAACCTGGAACTGACCACCGTCGCCGAAGGGGTCGAGGACCGCGCCACCTGGGATCGCCTGCGCGACCTCGGCTGCTCCACCGCGCAGGGCTACTTCCTGTCACGCCCGATGGGCGCCGACGAATTGGCCAGCTGGGAACTGGAGCTGCCGCGGTTGGACCTGGCCGGTCAGCCGGTGATCACGCCGGTGAGCCGGGCGCGTCACGCGACCGCCGCGCTCTGATCTCAGCGCGGCAGTGAGAGCAGGACGTCGATCAGCTCGCCGACCGGACGGAACGTGAGCCCGGCGATCGCACGGTGTGCGTAGCGGATCACGCCGTCGGCGTCGATGATGAACACCGAGCGGCGCGGGAAGCCGATCGGCCCGAGCGTGCCGTACGCGGCAGCGACCGTCTTGTCCGTGTCGGCCAGCAGCGGGAACTTGAAGCCATGCTTGTCGGCGAAGCGCTCATGGCTCTCCAGGCTCTGGGCCGAGATCGCGACGACCTGGGCGTTGAGGGCCTCGAACTGCGACAGGTCGTCGTTGTAGCTGTTGAGCTGCTTCGTGCACACCGGCGTGTCGTCGCCCGGGTAGAACACCAGCACCAACGGCTTGCCGAGGAAGTCGCTGAGCGACGCGTGCCCGCCACCTGTGGACGGCAGATCGAACGCCGGCGCCCGATCGCCGACCGAGACGCTCACTCACCCACCGCTTCCATCAGCGCGTCGCTGATGTCGAAGTTGCTGTACACGTCCTGCACGTCGTCGTTGTCCTCCAGTGCATCGATGATGCGCAGGATCTTGCGCGCATCGTCGGCGTCCGTGACTTCGACGGTCAGGCTGGAGACCATGGTGCTCTCGGCCGAGGCGACTTCCAGCCCCGCGGTCACGAGTGCGTCGCGCACGTCGAACACGTGCGCCGGGTCGCAGGTGATGCGCCAGGTGCCGTCACCATCGTCGGCGATGTCGTCGGCGCCGGCGTCCAGCGCCGCCATCATCACGCTCTCCTCGTCGCCACCGTTGACGATCAGCACACCGCGGCGGCTGAACTGCCAACCGACCGCGCCGGGCTCTGCCAACGAACCACCCAGCTTGGCGAAGATGTTGCGAACGTCGCCGCCGCTGCGGTTGCGGTTGTCGGTGAGCACGTCGACCAGCATGGCCACACCGCCGGGCGCGTAGCCCTCGTAGGTGATGGCCTCGTAGTTGCCGCCGTCGGTGAGGCCGGCGCCGCGCTTGATCGCGCGATCGATGGCGTCGTTGGTCATCTGCGCGGCCTTCGCCTTCAGCACCACGGTGCGCAGCGAGGCGTTGGATGTCGGGTCGGGGCCACCTTCACGCGCCGCGACCTCGAGGAGGCGGGCGATCTTGTTGAAGACCTTGGCGCGTGCCTTGTCGGCGGCGCCCTTCTTGTGCTTGATCGTTGCCCATTTGGAATGGCCCGACATTGGACTAGTCCCTTTCCTTGTGGGTGCTGAACCCGTTGTGTTGCAGAAAGATCTGATGGAGACGGTCGTCGGCCGTCAACTCGGGGTGGAACGAGGCCACCATGACGTGACCCTGCCGCGCCACGACGGGCACACCGTCGTGCGATGCAAGGACCTGTACCGCGGGACCGCAGGCGACGACCTTCGGCGCCCGGATGAACACGGCATGGAAGGCGTGCTCGCAGCCGGCGACATCGATGTCGGTCTCGAAGCTGTCCACCTGGCGACCGTAGCCGTTGCGCTGGACCGTGATGTCGATGACACCGAAGCTGCGCTGGTCCGGCCTGCCGTCGAGCACCTCTGCCGCCAGCAGGATCATGCCCGCGCACGTGCCGAACACCGGCATGCCGTCCGACAGGCGCGCCTTCACCTCGTCGAACAGGCCGGACGTGTCCAGCAGGCGCGACATCGTGGTGCTCTCGCCGCCGGGCATGACGAGCGCCTGCACCCGCGCCAGATCGGCGGGGGTACGGACCTGCGCGGTCGCTACGCCGAGGTTGCGCAGCGCATCTTCATGCGCGGCAAATGCACCCTGCAGTGCAAGGACACCGATGACGGGCTGCACCTGGCGGCTCCGTACTACGCGGCATGCGAGTTACCAGCCACGCTCGGCGAAGCGCTGCGTCTGGTTGATCTCGTCCATGGCGATACCGGTCATCGGGGCGCCCAGGCCACGGCTGACCTTGGCCAGGATGTCTGCGTCGCGGAAGTGGGTGGTGGCCTCGACGATGGCCTTCGCCCGCGGCGACGGGTCGTCGCTCTTGAAGATGCCCGAGCCAACGAACACGGCCTGCGCACCCAGCTGCATGGCGAGTGCGGCGTCGGCCGGGGTGGCGATGCCGCCGGCGCAGAACAACGGCACCTGCAGCCAGCCGGTCTCGGCGATCTCCTGCACGAGCGGCAGCGGGGCCTGCAGCGTCTTGGCCCACTGGAACAACTCGGCGTTGTCGGCCTGGGTGATGCGACGGATGTCGCCGATGATGCTGCGCAGGTGACGCACGGCCTCGACGATGTTGCCAGTACCGGCCTCGCCCTTGCTGCGGATCATGCAGGCGCCTTCGCTGATGCGGCGCAGGGCCTCGCCCAGGTTGGTGGCGCCGCACACGAACGGGACGGTGAACGCCCACTTGTCGATGTGGTGCGTCTCGTCGGCAGGGG
>Ga0209023_10008190_pt1 | contig 10542 bp, 8 predicted proteins | sample LakOneMetagenome_FD_187468 | JGI IMG/M metagenome (GOLD analysis project Ga0209023, IMG submission 187468) | Freshwater and sediment microbial communities from Lake Erie, Canada (SPAdes) (version 2) | ecosystem: Environmental > Aquatic > Freshwater > Lentic | place: Lake Erie, Canada | collected...
GTTGCTTCTTTTATTGAACATTATGAATTTATAGGTAACGAAGGTTTTGTGATTACCGATGAAGTAAAGGTTTTAGTGGCATCCACAGCGATTATGTTAACCTTTGGAATGCGAGATTATTTGTTTAATATCATTGATAAAATAATGGTATACCCATCGGTGTATTATTCGACTATTAATCAAGTATATCATAAAGGCGAATTCAATCCGCAACTACGAGTGGTAGTTTTTTCTTGGGAAGATTTTAAAATGGGGTATCAAATTGACAATGACAATCTTAATCTTGGAATACACGAATTTTGTCATGTTGTACATTTTAATGCTACTAAAAATAACAATGTAAGTGATGCTATTTTTTCAAGGATGTTTCATCAAATTCAAAATGATTTACTTATACCTGCCAATAGAGAACGTTTGATCCAATCCAATTATTTCAGAGTTTATGCCTATACCAATCAGTATGAGTTTTTGGCTGTTGTAATTGAACATTATTTTGAATCTCCAAGGCAATTCAAACAAGAGTTTCCTGAACTCTATAAAAAGGTTAGTTTGATGCTCAATCACAAACAATAAATTAAATGATGTAGTTGCTGATTTTTATCATATTTATGTTGCTATTGTAATTGTAACTTTAGTGTCCTATAAATGATTAAGTCATGAAACAGAAAGTGCCAGTATCAACCATAATGACCAAAGAGGTCATAAAATTAAATTTGAGTGACGATTTAACTAAAGCGGAAAAATTATTTAAAAAGCATCATATTCGTCATATTCCTGTAGTAAATGGGAATAAGATTGTGGGAATGTTAAGTTATACTGATTTGTTGCGTATTTCCTTCGCAGATGCTGTAGATGATGATGAAATGGAAGTAGATGTTACGGTATATAATATGTTTTCTGTAGAGCAAGTTATGGCAAGAAATCTAGTCAAAGTCGCTCCAGAAACAACCATTAGAGAAGTGGCTGAAATTCTTTCTAAACGCGAATTTCATGCGCTACCCGTGGTAGAAGATGAACTGCTTGTGGGAATTGTAACTACTACCGATTTGATAAAATATTTAATCAACCAATATTAAAAGAGAAATGCTCCATTAGGAGCATTTCTTAAAGGGAAGTAATTTCCTTTAAATCGCTAATAGTTGCGGTAGGGTTTTCGGCTTTAAAAACATAGTTGCCAGCAACCAGAACATCAGCACCTGCTTTTGCTAATTGAATTGCATTTTTGTTGGTTACACCGCCATCAATTTCAATAATGGTAGAAGCATTATTTCTTTTAATGATTTCTTTTAAGTCTTTGATTTTTTTGTATGTGTTTTCAATAAAGGATTGTCCTCCAAACCCTGGATTTACGCTCATAATACAAACCATATCAATATCATTGATTACGTCTTCAAGTAAATTTACATTGGTATGTGGATTTAATGCTACTCCAGCTTTCATACCTTCAGCTTTGATGGCTTGAAGTGTTCTGTGAAGGTGAATACAAGCTTCATAATGAACTGTGAGTATATTAGATCCTAATTCGGCAAAAGTTTTAATATAGCGATCGGGATCAATAATCATCAAGTGAACATCAATTGTTTTCTTAGCGTGTTTTGAAATAGCTTCTAAAACGGGCATTCCAAAAGAAATGTTTGGAACAAAAACACCATCCATAATGTCTATATGAAACCAATCAGCTTCGGAGTTGTTGATCATTTCGATGTCGCGTTGTAAGTTGGCAAAATCGGCTGCAAGAACTGATGGTGCAATAAGTGTATTCTTCATTGTAGTTTGTGTTGTTTTGGCAAAGATAATTATAAAAAACAAAACTCCGGTAATCAGCCGGAGTTTCAATCATCAATCAAAAAACGAACAGTTTTGAAACTGTTGTTGCGTTTATAGGATTAACCTAAATATGTTTTCAAGATTTTACTTCTTGAAGTATGTTTTAATCTGCGGATTGCTTTTTCTTTAATTTGACGAACACGTTCACGAGTTAAGTCGAATGTTTCACCAATTTCTTCTAAAGTCATAGGATGTTGATCGCCCAATCCAAAATACAAACGAACAACGTCTGCTTCTCTTGGAGTTAGGGTTTCTAACGAACGTTCAATTTCAGTACGTAATGATTCGTGGATTAATTCTCTATCTGGATTTGGAGATTCTCCTGAACGTAAAACGTCGTAAAGGTTAGAATCTTCACCTTCCACAAGAGGTGCATCCATGGATAAGTGACGCCCCGAGTTTTTCATAGACTCTTTTACGTCATTAACAGTCATGTCTAATTCTTTGGCAATCTCTTCAGCAGAAGGCGGTCTTTCATTAGATTGCTCTAACAAAGCATACATTTTGTTGATTTTATTGATAGAACCAATTTTATTTAATGGCAAACGAACGATACGAGATTGTTCTGCAAGCGCCTGAAGAATCGATTGACGAATCCACCAAACAGCATATGAAATGAATTTGAAACCACGAGTTTCATCAAAACGTTGAGCCGCTTTAATCAAGCCTAGATTTCCTTCGTTAATTAAATCGGGAAGGGTAAGTCCTTGATTTTGGTATTGTTTTGCAACAGATACTACGAAACGTAAATTAGCTTTTGTTAATTTCTCTAAAGCACGTTGGTCACCTGCTTTAATACGTTGTGCCAATTCCACTTCTTCATCAGCAGTAATCAAATCAACTTTTCCAATTTCTTGTAGGTATTTGTCTAAGGAAGCAGTTTCACGATTAGTTACCTGCTTGGTGATTTTGAGCTGTCTCATTTATTTTTCTCCTTTTCTTTAAAGTGTTCAGGTTATTATACGTAATGAGTTGCAAAAAAGTTACAAAAAAGAAATTATTTTTGATAAGTGCATTTATTGCACTTCAAAATAGTCTTTTATCGATACTGGTTTTCCTTCTGATGTAAATCCTTCTATTACAATTTCAAAGATGCCTTTTTTGTCTGAGGTATAGAACGAAATTTGACTATTATCTGTTAATTCGGGCATCCATAATAATTGGTATCGGTAATCTGGAATTCTTTCAAAAGTTGTATTTGAATAATCTGGTTTGAAATAATTTTTCTTTGCTAAAGGACTAGTAATAGCAGTTTTTATGATGTAACTGCCTAATAAATTGGAGTTGTATTCATATTTTTTAGTGATAAAGCTTATTACTCCATTAAATATTTTGTTTCCATAGGAATATCCTTGATTGATGACACAAATTTTATAAATATTCAAAGCTTGATATTCTAAAAGTTCATTGATGTCTTGAACTAAAAGTCCATCAATTAATACTAAAGGAGGTTCTTCAATTTCTGTGTTTGGATCGTAATCACTCAGGTATAAAGAATAAACATTGTTTTTGTTGTAATAATGCATTTCTTTTACTACTTCCGTAATGGTTTCTTTAATAGTAGGAAAACGTGTGTAATTGTCTAAAATATATTCTTTAGCAATAGGTTCATAGAATAAAGCTTGTGGGATTGTTCTAGATAGCGTATCAGCTTTTTTTTCAAAATAGGTATTCTCAATCTGGCTTGCTACAGAATGTTCTTCGATGATAGATTTCAATTCCGAAGATAATTTAACATCATTTTCAATTAAAATGGATGAAGTGTCAAATGTTGTTGGCTTGTCTAAAGTAATGGTGTAATCTTCCTTGTAATTACTCAAAACCTGAATGACACAATTGGGCTCATAGTAAGCCTTGTCTAGGTTAAATGAAAATTTACCATCTTTGTTTGTTTTGACTAATTTGAATTCAAATGCTTTTCCAGGTATAGAGAGTGCAACTGAAATGTTATTTACAGGTTGATTATTTTTTGAAGTCAGAACTCCAGAAATAATTTCACCACGTAGTTCAGGTAGAATTATATTTGATTCAGAAAGCGACAAGGTTGTATTAAATTCCTTTTTAGAAAATTCCAAAGCGGTTATTGGTTTTATGGTAGGTAAATCTTGAACTTTTCTAACAGAAAGTGAATAATTACCTTGAGTTAGATTGGTTATTTTTACAGCTACTTTTTCCCTATTTACATATGATTTTTTTGGAAGTTGAATGTTGTTTTCGGGATTGCTTTTTTCTAAAATCGAAATGGTTTTATTATTCGAATTTATTTTATTTTCACTTACCGTTTGAAATGGATTAATGATGGTGATATCGTTTTCAAATGATTTTGAGCTATTTAGCATCCATTTGGTGTAGCCAATAAGTTTGTATGTTCCTGTGGGAATGGCTGTCGTAATAAAGAAATCACCTTGCCCCATGGCATTGTCTAAAAATAATTTATGGTTAAAAATTACTTTTTTATCACTATTTACTAGCTCTACATAGGCAACTTTACTGATATTGCTCTGGGTAAAATGCAATGGATTTAAACAGTATAATTTATAATACAAGGTTTCGCCAGTAACAAATGAAGAAGCGTTTATATGCAAGAATAGGCTTTCATTTGTAGTTTTTGAAACGGTTTGTTGCGCCCAAATTACAGAGCTAAATATGGCAACTAAAACGTATAATATTTTTTTTAATCTATCCAAAATGAAGGTATTATATTTGATGAAAAAGAAGTGCAATCGCCACATTGTATGTCATAAACCTCGTAAATATCGTTTACATTGTTATAATAACTGGTTTGATTATTTTGTAAACCACTTATTAATTGAGAACCTCTACATTCAAGTGACATACCAAAACATAATTTAAAAAAATGATTTAAGTCGTCATCTTGTAACAATGGGTCTACTTCGCATTTGTAAGGATATTTAGGAATTGGATCCGTTGGAAAGACCTGATTGTAATTGAAGAAAATTCTTTTTGAAGAAACTGATGATACTTCAAAGTATCCAATAACTTTTTCTTCTGGATTTTCTATACACCTAACATTTCCTGCAAAAAAGCCAGGTTGATTTTGTGATAAAATACTTCCAGAACCCGACAATTCTTTTAAGGTTTTGTAATAAGTATAAGAAGCCAAGTTTTGAACGTATTGCGTAACCATAATGCTGTATCGGTTGGCAATAGTGTAATCAGTGCTTTTTATATATCGAATTGGAAAAGTAACACGATCTTCCGACAAATCATTAGTACTCGTAACAATAATTTTGTCCGATTTTTTAGTGTTAAAACATACTCTAGCTTCTGTAGTTCTTGGAATTAAATCAATTGTTCCGCCTAAATTTCCATTTGGATCATACACAAATGTTCCAACTCCTTTTACAGGAACCCATTTTGGTGCGACAATCTTGTTAGTTTCTTCGTATTCAAATCGGTAATACTTTGAACTGTTAGTTGGATCAAAGCTGTTTACAATCATTTCAACTCCTTTTATACCGTCTTTTGTAACAACAGTAGGAATCACATCTTGAATTGGGTTAATGTGAGTTAACGTTTCGTTAGAAGATTCATACGTTTTGCCATCGTCGGTTATAATTTTTAAATGGTATGCTACATTTGGTTGTGCTTGGAATTCATTCACAGATAGATAGACTCCATTCATTTCTGTAAATGGATAATCATTACCCAAATTGTCGCTAATAACCACAACAGCATCTGAAACAGTTGTTGGCGCAGTTTCTTCCAAACGATACGTTTTAGTTAATTTCACTACTTGATGTTTCAATTCATTAGTGATAGTGGCTTCAACAACTAAAGCTTCTTCATAGTTAGTTGTTTTTAAGATATAAGGATCGGTACAACTGGTAAGTATCGAAAGTACAACTATTAAAATCAGTCTGTATTTTATATTCTTCATAACCATTAAAATTTAAAATTATAGGTAATTGTTGGAATTGGAATCGCAAAAATAGAAGTCTTATATGCTTTTATTTGCCCGTTTTCAGTCACAAAATAAATCGAATACGGATTGTTTCTTCCCAGCACATTGTAAATAGAAATATTCCAAAAACCATGTGCTAATTTTTTAAGTTTGTGGGTGCCTTCTACATTAAATCCAATGTCTAAACGGTAATAATCTGGTATTCTAAATTGATTTCGATCACTATATAGAGTGTATTCTGCATTGCCATAAGTATATCGACCAATGGGATAGGTTATAGGTCTTCCAGTTTGATAGATAAAGTTGCTAGACAAGCTATAACGTTTGGTAAAACGGTAATTAAATACCACACTTATATCGTGGGGTTTGTCAAAATTAGCAGGGAAATACGAACCATTATTTACGCGTTCATCACTAAATTGACTGTCTAATTTTACAAAAGTTCTTGAATAGGTATACCCAACCCAACCGTTTAATCGGCCGCTGTTTTTCTTAATTAAGAATTCAATTCCATACGCTTTCCCTTTTCCTTGAAGCAATTGGGTTTCAATATTTTCATTTAAAAGCAATTGTGCTGCGACTTTATAATCTAAAAAATTACTCGAAGTTTTATAATATCCTTCTAAACTTATTTCGACATCTTGTTTCGGAATGTTTTTATAAATCCCCAAAGAAAATTGTTGCGCAACTTGAGGTTTAACATTCAAATCAGAAAGTTTCCAAGTGTCTGTTGGAGATTGCGTAGTATTGCTCGATAGTAGGTGAATGTATTGATAAGCTTTGTCGTAACTTCCTTTCAAGGATAAATTATCTCCAATGACATATCGTGCCGATAAACGCGGCTCAAATCCGCCATAAGTTTTCATGACTTCATTATTTGAATATGTTCTCGTTTCTGTAACAGTAGCATCACTTAATGGAACATTTTCTTGATAAATTTTTTGAGTAGAGGCGCCCAATGCAGAAAAAGTAGAATAACGCAATCCCAAATCGATTAATAATTTCGAATTTACTTTAAAAGTGTCCGAAAAATAAGCCGCCGATTCAATGCCTCGTTCTTTGTCGAGAGCAACGGGTATCAGCGATGATTGTGGACTTTTCGGACTCAAATATCCTGGATTAATTCCGTAAAGTTTGCTAGAAATTCCGTAGTTAAACTTGTGTTTATCATTGAAATTATGACTTAATTTTAAAATGGCTTGACTTTCATTAATCTTATACCCAAAATCAAAGGCCCTTAATTCAGTGCCATTATAATCAATAAAAAATTTGTATTCACTGTTTGTGAAAATCAATGATCCTCTATTTTTTTCATTAAAGGTATGGTCCCATTTCAATGAAATCAAACGATTGCTGTATTTGTATAGGGAGTCTGATGAAATACTAAAAGCATCTCGACTGTAGTAAAAAGTCGATTCAAAATTATTTTTTTCGTTGATTTTATGATTGTATTTTACAATGGCGTCATAAAAAGAAGCCTGACTGTTTTTTAACGATTCATTTTTTAACGATCGTAAAATCCAACCCGAATAGGTGCCTCTCGCGCCAACAAGCAAACTGGCTTTATCTTTAATTACGGGTGTGCTTAAAGTTAAATTACTGGTTACTGGGCCGATGCCTCCTTCACCTGAAAATTTGGTTGGATTACCATTTTTTGTGGTAATGTCAAATACGGATGATAATCTTCCGCCAAATTCAGCCGGAATGCTGCCTTTATAAATGTTAGCTTTTTTTGTGGTAAACGGATTTACAGAAGAGAAAAAACCGAAGAAATGCGCCGGATTATAAATCAATGCATTGTCTAAAAGTATTAAATTTTGATCTTCTTTTCCACCACGAACATTGTATCCTGCAGAACCTTCACCCGTTTGTTTTACACCAGGTAAAATGGTGGCAACTTTAAAAATATCACGTTCTCCCAAAACCAAAGGAATGTTCTTGATGCCTTCTATATTGATTGAGGTAACTCCAGTTACAGCAGATTTTACATTTTCACTTTTTTTGGCGTTGATGACCACTTCATCAAGCAGGTTTACTTTTTCTTCTAGTTTTAGATTTAAAGTGCCATCATTGTATAGCACTACTTTTTTTACCAATCGATTGTGACTGATGTAATCGGTTTCTATATAATTGACCCCTACTGGAACTGTTAATTTATAAAAACCTTCCGCATCAGTATAAGTGAGGTTTTTTTTATTTTGAACTTTTATCAATACATTCGATAAAGGTTGACCTGTTTTAGCATCTTTCAAATACCCTGAAAGCACACACGTTTTTTTATCCGATTTTTTACTTTCTTTTCCAATTACGGTTACTTTTTCTAGTCTTTTAGAGCTATTGATTAACGAATCATTGTCTTTGTAAAAGATGGGTTTGTTGTCTAAAGAATTAGTAATGGTAGTTTGTTTTTCAAAAAAATCATCGGGTAATTGTTCTCTAATGATGTTGTGTTTAGAAAGGATTACTTTGTTTTTGTCAATAAAATAATTGATTTCGGTCTGCTTTAACACTTGGGTTAAAACTTCATCAATGGTTTCATTTTTTAGGCTAATGGTAATAGTAGATTTGTTGTCTACAAGCCATTCTTCTTCAAAGAAAAAGGTATAATTGGTTGTTTTTTCAATAGTTTCTAGAGCCGTTCTTAACGGAACATCATTGAAATCAAAGGAAAATTTCTCTTGGTTTTTCTGCGAATAAACCAAAAGTTGAAATAAAAGTATAAAAGTGAGTGAAATTTTCCTCATTTGAAATTAATTACTGGATATTGGTGTTTAATAAAGTGAATAAATTAGTCAGAAATCTAGATTTATCTAATTTTATCATATAATCGTTGGTGGAATAGAATTCATTAATTAACTTTTTGTATTCGGGAAAAATAGTAATGATACTTTTCTTTGAACTTACTTTATAATACTCATTTTTATAGTTTAAAATGAAATAGGTTTTTTCAGTAAAATCGTCATAAGGGCCATCGCTGTTGATTCTTTCGGTTCTGGTTTTGGCGTGTTTGATGTAAAAATTTATTTGATTTCCTATAAATCCTTCTTCATAATACCCATTTATAACATCGGAAGTTTTTGTTTGTGAATAATTCAAATTCACATAATTTTTTTTATCTATAGAAAACGATTGTACTTTGTTTTTTACTAAAATAATGGGGTTTTTATCAGCTTCTCCATTGGGTTTTAGTATTAAATCGTCGTTGTAGAGGTCATAATTTAAAACAACATTGTTGTAGGTTTGCGTATCATAGACAACGGTTCCTATCGCATATTGGCTAAAATAAAATCGATCATTATTATTTATTACTCGGTCATAATTGAGTAATAATTTTCCATTATTGATGGCTAAATTTTCTTTTCCTGTTTTTTGGTCAAACCAATCATATATAGAATCGCTATTTTGACCATATAAATTAATACCGCTCAATAATAGAAGCAGCAAATAAATAGGAAAACTAGTGTTTATTTTGTTAAAAGCCATTGATTTGTAATTGTATACGTTTAAAAAAGAAGAATGTTCTTACGTAAAAGTATTCATTCTTTTTTAATAATTGATGTCGATTTCAAAATTTAACTTTTGAAGGTAGTAATCAATTTTCTGATGGGCTTTGTTAAAAAACAGCTTTCGGTCTCGGGTACCAGACAAATTTAACGACTTAGAATTTTTTATTTGATGTAGGTAATAATCGGATGCATTTACACAAGTATTCTGGTCTTCCGTTATAAAATAACCCAATAAAGTATAAGGAATAAACAAGGTTTTTTTGTGGTCTTCAGTAATAAGAACATTATTGTTTAAAATCAACAATTCATTGTAATACAAGTGGAAGTTGGGCTGATTCAAACTACATTTATCTTCCAAATTTTGTAACAAAGTGTTCATTTCGGCATACAATAATTCGGCGTTATTTCGGGTTAGTAAACCCGATTCATAAAAGTAAAATATTTGTTGTAAAGTGCTGTTTATAGTAGTATCATTCCATATTTCACTTACAGCAGCTTTTTCATACACTTGTTTTAATACTTCAATGTATTCTTGTAGCGATTTGGTTAGCTGGAACTTTTCAAATGCTTCTTGGTTTTCTGTTCCTATAAGCAAGTTCAACCACACATATAATTTGAATTTTGACAGTAAACTACCTCCAATAGTATAAAACAATGGAATGTCTTTAGCCGAATAAAATAAAGTGGTATTTTTTAATGCCAAGTATTGTTTTAAGTAATTTGCCGATTGTTCAAAATAAGTCACCATGTCGTCAAACGACTTTACTTCTGTTGTTTTCTCAACCAACACTTTATTCTGTCCAGAGAAAATAGCATCCATAGAAATGCCATAATGATTGCAAAGCAATATGGTTTCTTCAATAGAAAATTTGCTTTTTCCCGAAACCCTTCTGTGTGCGGCATCATAACTAATGTTTAGTACAAAAGCGATGACTTCATTCAGCGATTCTGATGGAGAAAGAAACGTTCTGATGGTCTTTAAAAGCAGTTCTTGATGTTTCATGATTTGTGATAATCACAAATATATGCATTTTTATTATTATTTATCACCATTTTAGTTGTAATAATCACAATATTTTTGGTGTATAATTTTAAAACTAATACTTATGAAAATCAAAATTTTAGTAGTTCTATTGGTATTTTCTGCCACTGTTTTTGCTCAGCAAGATCATTTAAAAACCACGCTATTTAGTCTTACTCCTAAAACAAACGGAGTCCAGGAAGTAAACGGATTAGCCATAGGTTTAGGGTTGAATATGAGTGAAAAAAATTCCATTCAAAAGA
>Ga0209023_10008191_pt1 | contig 10541 bp, 3 predicted proteins | sample LakOneMetagenome_FD_187468 | JGI IMG/M metagenome (GOLD analysis project Ga0209023, IMG submission 187468) | Freshwater and sediment microbial communities from Lake Erie, Canada (SPAdes) (version 2) | ecosystem: Environmental > Aquatic > Freshwater > Lentic | place: Lake Erie, Canada | collected...
GCCGCTCGAAATCGCGACGGCGTACGCCCGCGGCTGTGTGCCGACGCCGAGCCGTTTCCATAGCGCCGCCACGTGGTTGTAACCGGCGCGTTCGGCCACCTTCACCGTGGCGACGTTGCGCGAGTGTGCCAGCGCGTCGCGATAGGTGACCAGGCCGCCGTACTCGTTGTTGTAGTTCTCAGGCGTCCACACTTCGTTGTCGAATTCCCAGGTGGTGGGTGAGTCGTCAACGATCGTCGCCGGCGTGACGTCGGTTTCGCCGTTGGCCAGCGCCTGTTCGAAGGCCGTCAGGAACACGAACGGCTTGAAGACCGAACCCGGCTGCCGACGAGACACCACCGCCCGGTTGTACTGAGACTGGTTGTAGGAACGGCCCCCGACCATCGCAAGAATCTCACCGGTGCGCGGGTCGATGGCAATCAGCGCCGCTTCAGCGCGTCCCTTCTTCTTCTGCTTCGCCGTCTGCTCGTCGACCTTGGTGAGGCCCGCACGGACGGCATCCTGCGCGAGCCGCTGCAAGTGCAAATCGAGCGTCGTGTACACGCTGACCGGCCGATCGTCAGCGGTCGTAAGTCCCGGGTACTCGTCGTTCAGCGTCTGGCTGACGTAGTCAACGAAGTAGGGCGCTTCGGCTTCGAGCGCGCGCTGGACGACAGTGAGGGGATCTTTCTGCGCGGCCTCCGCCTGTGCGGCGGTGATGAACTGCGCGTCTGCCATCGCACGAATGACGACGTTGCGGCGGTCCTTGCAGCGTGCCGGGTTGTTGAAGGGCGAGAGTGCAGACGGCGACTGAATGACGCCGGCAATGGTGGCCGCTTCCGCGATCGTCAGGTTCGAGACGTCCTTGCCAAAGAACAGACGTGCCGCTTCCGAGACGCCGACGATGGCAAACGAGCCGCGTTGCCCCAGTGGCACCGCGTTCAGATACATCTCGAGAATCTCGTCCTTCGTGGCGCGCTGCGAGAGCACCAGCGAGACCCACATCTCGAGCAGCTTGCGGCTTTTCCCTGACCACCCCTCGCGGTTACGCGCCTGCTGCAATGACCAGCCGTCGAACTGCGGCAGGAACACGTTGCGCACCAGTTGCTGCGTCAGCGTGCTGGTCGCCGACACGCGGCTGCTGTCGCCGACGGCGTAGTAGAAGAACGCGCCCATCAAGCGAATGGGATCGATGCCTGGGTGGTAGTAGTAGCGGCGATCCTCGATGGCGAGGACCGCCTGAATCATGTGCTGCGGCAGCGACGACAGGGCGACGGGCCGGCGCTTCGCGCGTTCCGACTGAATGGAGCTCAGAAGCGGCGTGTCGATTGTGAGATGGTCGCTGGCGGCGGTTCCAACCTTCAGCGTCTCGATGTGGTCCGCAGCCTTGGGCGGCGCGGGCTTGGCATTCTTCACGGGTCGCGCAGGCGCGACCGCAGGCTTCTGGAAGGCCACCGTGACCACGCGACCCTTCAACTCGTCCGCGCGTGGCGCAATCGAGACGGTGCCGTCCGCTGCGGCAAACTCACCTGGCTTTTCGGGCGTCGACCGCTCCGCGTAGCCGAGATCGTTCAACTGATCGACCAGCTGCCGATCGGTCAGTGACTGTCCGAGGTGCAGCCCGAAGGGACGCGCGAAGATCTGCGGGAAGACGCGCTGGCGTTCACCGTGCAGTTGCTGGTCGATGAGCGTGCCGAACGCAACCCAGTAGTAGCCGGCGGCGAAGGCCAGTGCGACCATCGGCAGACCGACCACGAGGGCTGTGATTCGGAACCAGGGACGCCGCCAGAGGGCCCGCGTGCGCGTCGAGAGCTGTGTGCGAGTCGTGCTAGATGGAGACAATCCAGTGATGCCCCATGTCCAGGGGCAGTTCCTCGGCCAGACGGTCGACGAGCGCGGGACCGTACTGGTTCAAAAACGACACAAACCCGATGGTTCGCTCCTGCGCGTGACCATCTGGGAACGCCAGCGCTCGAGTCCGGATGAATTGGCGGCGCAGAGTCTCATCGCGTTTCTTCGCCGCGTGAATCATCTTGCCGTGAAGCGTTTGAAGGTCATGTTGCATGCGCCCGAGCGTCGAGCGTGCGGCGCCTTCGAGCGTGGGGTCGAGCACAGGAATCGCTTCGATGAGCGACTGCATGGACTGTGCGATGGCCGCGGACGCACCCGTGAACGAGGCGTCGACCGCCGGCGGAATCTGCGATTCGAGCAATTGATTGAGCGCCAGTTCGTCCTGCGCCTGCAGTGCCTCGAGCGGCAGGGCGTACTTGGCGAGGAAGCGCATCGCGGCGGCATCGAGAAGTGTGGCCGACGCCCGCGGATACATCAGCGGCATGGCGACACCGAATCGGTCGTACACCGCGCGCAGCTGACCCAGATAGGCGAGTTCGTTCGGGCCCGCGACGTAACAGATCGTCGGAAACAGCGTGTCCTGCACGATCGGACGCAGCAGCACGTTCGGGCTGAAGGCGGTCGGCGTCGCCGCTGCCTCCTGCACCAGAGCGGTCTGCGGCACGCGCCGCTCGCCTATGACGAAGTGTCCGTCATGCTGGCGAATGGACCGACGACCGTCCGCCAGGTGAAACACCGCCAGTCCGTCGTCGTGCGCGTGCACCTGCGAGTGATAGCCGCTCGAGACGAGACGGGCACCAGCCGCCGCGGCAAGGCGCGCGGTTTCACCAGGCGTCGAAAGTTCCGAGACGAACACCTGGCTCACGATCGGCTTGGCGGCCGGGTCTGATGCGTCGAAGACCACCAGGCCGCGCGGACCGAGCACGCGCTCGAGCCAACGCCCGAAGGCATCGGCCACGCCGCGTCCCGCCGCATAGGCGTCGCGCAGGTCCTGCATCAAGGCTGGGCGGAATTCGGTGGCGGGCAGGAAGGCTTCGAGTTCGTCGAGCGCGGTGGTGATGGACGCGTCGAGGGTGATTCGGGCAACCGGCGAGGCATCGCCGGCCGGTCGGGCGGGCAATGACACTGAGCGCGGCGTCAACGTACTGTCGAAGACCGAACAGGCCCGCACTTCGTTCCAGTCGTGATCTTCCGCGTCAATCCAGAAGATCGCGACAGCTGGCACACCGTGTTCGAGCCGCACGCGCTCGGCAAGCTTGAGCGCCGTCAGGGCCTTGAGCAGCGTGAAAAGCGGACCTCCGAACAGCCCAGCTTGCTGGCCAGTCAGCACCGCAACGGTGCGGTCGTTGGACAGCGAGCGAGCCGCCTCGACAGCCGCTGGCGGCGCGCCTCGGCGCTCCTGCTGGCCGACCAGGACGGCAGCGATGTCCTCCCTGCGGCGGTTCTGGGTCTGTGCGCGTCTGATGGCGTCGGCCCAGGCGGCGGGCTTGGTTGGATCCCCGGCAAAAAAGGGTTCGACCGCGCCGAAGTTGTACGCGTAGTCGGCAGCGAGCCGCCGGATCCACGGAAACTGCCGCACGTCGACGGGGATTGCCGACGTGTGGTCGGCGGCACTGCTCAGATGCAACGAGGAATCTGCGGAGTTCGACGTCACCGGGCACCTACTCTAACACGGCTAAACGATTGAACAGGAAGTGTTTCAGTGTTACGATCCAACCTCTTCCCTTGAGGAGTATCCACACTGCCCTCGGACGATTCAGGCGCCCAGCCTCCTGACGCTTTCGGACCCTTCCGAGTCCTTCATCAGATCGGTGCCGGCGTGCTCGGACCGGTCTTCCGTGCCTATCAGCCGGCCCCGGGCCGACTGGTTGCCGTCAAGCAATTCAGACTGGGCCTCTCTCCCGACGACTCGCAACGGTTCGCCGCGTCTCTCGACCGTATCGTGGCGGCCGACCTCTCGCATGCGGGCATTGCCACGCCGATCGCGGCCGGACTGGCGGACGCCTCGCCGTATCTGGCTCTCGATTTCGTCGCCGCAGAGTCTTTCGACGTCGTCATCCGGGAATCCGGTCCCGGCCAGCCAAGGGAGGTCGTGAGCTTCGCGCGTCAACTCGCCGGTGCCCTCGACGCGGCGGCGGCCAGCAGCGTCGTCCACGGTGCGCTGCACCCGCGCGATGTGCTCATGGCCAGCGACGACGTGCGGATGACCGGGCTGGGCATCGCCCAGGCACTCGAAAGCGTGGGAATGGCCGCGCCGATCCGACGGCCCTATGCGGCGCCCGAACGGACGGCTGGCGCGCCGTGGGATCGCCGGGCGGATATCTTCAGTCTCGGCGCCCTTGCCTACGAGATGCTCGTGGGACGTCGGGTGCTCGCCACCGGAAGCGAGTCGGCGGAAAGCCTGCCCCAGATCGACGGCGCGGATCTCGACCGGCTTCGTGTCGTGTTTGCCAAGGCCCTCGCCGACAAGGCCGCCAACCGCTTCGACACGGCGATGGACTTCGCCGACGCGCTCGAGCGCGCGTTGACACCAGTGGCCCGGGGCAAGTCGAACGGACGGCGTCGCCGGACTGCGGATACGCCGCAGGCGACCCCCGCATTCGAGTTGCCACTCGACATCCCACTCGACACGCCGCCGCTTGGTGACGCCACCGGGCCGCACGTCGAGATCAGTGCCATCGACGCCGCGTTTCCGTTGTCTACGAACAGCGACGCCGCTGGTGCAGACCTCGCGCTGCAGCAGGCGCGGTCATCGCCGCCCGACTTCGCGAACCTCGACACCCGTCTCGACGAGTTCGACGACGCCCAGATGCCGGAACTGGCGCTGCATGCGATTGAGCAGGCACAAGCCGAGAAGCCGTCGAGTCGCTCGCCGCAGGGCGAGCCCACACTGCAACTCGATGCGCTCGACGCGGCCACCGAGCGGATGGCTGCGGCGCGTGACGGAGTCGCCCACAGCCTCGCCGTCGATACCGAGGCGATCTCGTTGACGGTACCGCCGCTCAGCGAAGAGGCCGATGCCGGCGTGCCGCTCGACGCCATCGAACAGGCACTGGCCGCCGATGCACCTGTTGCGGAGACAACACGCCGTGATGGCGACCCCGATGATCTGCGTGCGTCAGGGACGGCGTCCGGTCCGCCGGAGACGCGCCACGACGTGGCCGCGCTCGACGCGGCGTTGGATCTCCAGTCGTCGGAGGCTACCGCAGACCTCGACCTCGGACTCGTGCGCACCGAGTTGCCGAAAATGGCCGCGCCGTTCTCGGTGATCGACGAGGCGCTTTCGAACGCCGATCAGGCGAGAGCGTCGAATCAGCCCGTGGTCGACGTCTCTGCTCACGAAGTTGTGTCGGCTTCTGATGTGGCTGCCGACGTTTCGGAAGCCGTCAACATGTCGGCAGAGGATGCGCCATCCGCGCCGTCTGTCGAGGCTGCTGACGCGTCACATCTCGCGTCATCAGAACCCGTCGTCTTCCATGACGTTGACGAGCCGATGCTCGACGTGTCTGCCGCGGACGACGAAGGGGACGCGGTGGCTCCCTGGGATGACGAACACGGACACCAGCGTGAGCCTCGTGAGGAAGACACGCGCTGGGCCGATGAATCACCCGGCCTCGCCGTGGACGCCGCGCTCGACGCCATTTCCGCGCGTACTTCGGCGTTGACTCCGCCCGAGACCGCTGACTCGCAACTGCCTCTCGCCGTTTCGAACGAACCGACTGAGACGCCGGACGAGGAGAGCGAGCCGGTTCCTGCGTTCGTGCGGTCACTCTCGCTTGGGCAGGAGCCCGCTGCATCGTCCGGCAATCGACCGATCGTGCTTGGCGTCGTCCTCGGGTTGCTGGTTGGATTCGCGTTCGGCTACGGCATCGGGCAGTGGCGCACGGGCTCCGCCGGACAAACCGCGGCGAGCGCACCGGAGACCGCACCACAGACGGCATCCGCGAGTCCGACCGCGCGCGAGTCGGCGCGAGTCGCCGAACCGCCGGCTTCATCGCCCGCCACATCTGCCGTCTCCGCGCAGTCGCCCGCGGCATCAGCCACGACCGTTCCGCCTGCGCCAGCGTCAGCGCCGCCTGCTGCGACGCCGCCCGCGCCGGCTACACCGGGCCGAGCACCGGGGCGCGGCGCCGCCGCAACTGCGTCCGGAGCCACGCCGCAATCCACCGGGCGTGCCGAGCCAGCCGCCGCGTCAGCTCGCCCGAATGATGTCGGACGACTCGTCGTGCGAACCACGCCAGGTGGTGCAAACGTGACGATTGACGGCAAGGATGCGGGCCTGACGCCGATCACGACGACGCTGCGGCCGGGCTTCCATACCGTGCGGCTCTCACATCAGGGGTACGTCACGGCCCAGCGACGGGTTAGGATCACTTCTCAACCCGCACAACCCATCGACCTGGAGTTGGTGGCGCGTCCTGCACGCGAGGTCGCGGCGACACCGGCTGCACCGGAACGAGCCAGCGGATCGCTGGTTCTCGATTCGAGGCCGACGGGTGCGCGTGTGTACGTGGACGGAGCGCTGGTTGGCACCACGCCGATGCAGATCGACGCCATCACCGGCGGCGATCACGCGGTGCGGTTCGAAATGGATGGATTCGGTCCGTGGTCGTCGACGGCGAAGGTGACCGCCGGAGCGAAGACGCGGGTGAGTGGATCGTTGGAACGCTGAGGCGGATTGTCGAAACGATGAGTGAAGCGATTCTCGCACTGGAAGACGGAACGATTTTTCGGGGTCTTGCCGCTGGCGCCGAGGGCAGCACGCGTGGTGAGGTCGTGTTCAACACGAGCATGACCGGCTACCAGGAGATTCTGACGGACCCGTCGTATTCGGGACAGATCGTCACGATGACGTGTGCCGAGATCGGCAACTACGGAGTCGCTGGCGCGGACGTCGAGTCGCGTGCACCGCAGGTGGCCGGCTTCATCATCCGCGACGAATCGCCCGTGGCGAGCAACTGGCGATCGCAGGGCACCCTTCGCGACTACCTCGTCTCCAACAACATCGTCGCCATCTCGGACGTCGATACCCGCGCGTTGACACGTCGGCTGCGTTCGGCCGGTGTGATGCGCGGCGTGATCGCGACAGGCAGTCAGCTGGACGAGAAAGCGCTCATTGAGCGCGCGCAGGCCATCCCCAAAATGGAGGGCTCTGACCTCGTGCGCGTCGTCACCTCGCAGACCGCATTCGATTACACGGCTGAAGCGCCCGACGAGTACGACATTCAGAAGGTATCGCGCACGACGCGGCGGTTGAAGATCGCGGCCTACGACTTCGGCATGAAGTGGAACATCCTGCGGCGGCTGCATGCGCACGGCTGTGATGTGCGCGTCTACCCGGCGTTTGCGCCCGCCTCTGAACTGCTCGCGAGCCACCCGGACGGCGTGTTCCTGAGCAACGGCCCGGGCGATCCGGCACCGTTGACCTACGCGATTGAGAACACGAAGCAGATCGTCGACGCCGGCGTGCCGACCTTCGGCATCTGCCTCGGACACCAGATTCTCGGTCTCGCACTTGGTGGCCGCACCTTCAAGTTGAAGTTCGGACATCGCGGCGGGAACCATCCGGTGAAACACCTGACCACCGGCAAGATCGAGATCACGTCGCAGAACCACGGCTTCGCGGTTGACCCCGACACGCTGCCAGCCAATGTCGTCGTGACGCATCGCAATCTCTACGACGGTACGGTGGAGGGCTTGCGCCACACCGAGCGCCCGGCGTTTTCGGTGCAGTACCACCCCGAGGCGTCGCCCGGACCGCACGATGCGGATTACCTGTTCGACGACTTCATCTCGATGATCGAGTCGGTTCGCAAGTAGGCGCGGTTGCCGCGGCGCCGCGTTCCACGCCGGTCGTGACCACGCAGGTCACGCCAGGGAACGCAGAGGCGCACGGCGAACCGACGCGCGTGATTACCGCGGTTGCGCCGCACTGATTGATAACGTCCGTTTGAGCAGCAGATATCGATGCCACGAAGAACCGACCTGAAACGAGTCCTGGTCATCGGCTCCGGGCCGATCGTCATCGGCCAGGCGTGTGAGTTCGACTACTCCGGATCGCAGGCCTGCAAGGCGCTGCGTGCCGAGGGGCTGGAAGTCATCCTGGTCAACAGCAATCCCGCGACCATCATGACCGACCCCGATATGGCGGACCGGACCTACGTCGAGCCGCTGACGCCGGAGTTCCTGGAAGCCATCATCGCGCGCGAACGTCCAGATGCCATCCTTCCGACCGTCGGCGGTCAGACGGCGCTGAACCTTGCCGTCGATCTGGCCGAACTCGGCATCCTCGAGAAGTACAACGTCAAGCTGATTGGCGCGCAGATCGAGGCCATCAAGATCGCCGAAGACCGGCAGCTGTTCAAGGACGCGATGCGCTCGATCGGCCTCGACGTGCCGCGCAGTTCCGTGGTCAAGACGCTGCAGGAAGCGCTCGATACGGCAAAGGAGCTCGGCTTCCCGCTGGTCATCCGTCCGTCGTTCACCATGGGCGGCGTTGGCGGCGGCATCGCCTACAACATCGAAGAGTTCAAGGAGATCACGCAGCGCGGTCTCGACCTCAGCCCGGTGCACGAAGTCCTCATCGAGGAGTCGGTCATCGGCTGGAAAGAGTTCGAGCTCGAGGTCATGCGCGACGTCGCCGACAACTTCGTGGTCATCTGCTCGATCGAGAACATCGATCCGATGGGTGTCCACACCGGCGACAGCATTACGGTCGCGCCCATCCTCACGCTCTCCGACAAGGAATACCAGCGGATGCGCGACGCCGCGCGTCTCATCATCAGCAAGGTCGGCGTCGAGACCGGCGGTTCGAACATCCAGTTTGCGGTCAACCCGGCGAACGGCCGGATGATCGTCATCGAGATGAACCCGCGTGTGTCGCGCTCGTCGGCCCTGGCGTCCAAAGCCACCGGGTTCCCGATTGCCAAGATCGCGGCGAAGCTGGCCCTCGGGTATCACCTCGACGAAATCCCGAACGACATCACGCGCGTCACGCCCGCCTCGTTCGAGCCGGTCATCGACTACGTCGTCGTGAAGATTCCGCGCTGGAACTTCGAGAAGTTCCCGCAGGCCGATCGCACGCTGACGACGCAGATGAAGTCGGTCGGTGAGGCGATGGCCATCGGCCGCACCTTCAAGGAAGCCTTCATGAAGGGCGTCCGCTCGCTCGAACTCGGCAAGAGCGGCCTGCTGTTTGCGCCGTCGGCGCTCGACGAGGAAGACGATGCGGCGCTGCGCAAGCGCCTCGGTATTCCAAACGACAAGCGCATGTGGGATCTGTTCCGCGCGCTGCGGCGCGGCTGGCCGATCGAGCAACTGCACGAGATCACGAAGATCGATCCGTGGTTCCTGCGGCAGTTCGCCGAAATCTGCGAGCTGCGGGCCGAGGCGGCGGATGCCGGTCTGGTGCAGCTCACCGAACCGGTCCTGCGGAAACTGAAGCGCGCCGGCTTCGGCGACGCGGAACTGGCGCTTGCGACGGGGGCAAGCGAAGCCTCGGTGCGAACCAAGCGCGAGTCGCTCGGGCTCCACACCTCCTTCAAGCGCGTCGATACGTGCGCCGCGGAATTCGAATCGTACACGCCGTATCTCTACAGCTCATTCGAGCCGACCTGCGAGGCCGAACCGAACTCACGAAACAAGGTGGTGATTCTCGGCAGCGGACCGAACCGCATCGGGCAGGGCATCGAGTTCGACTATTGCTGCTGTCACGCCGCGTTCGCCCTGCGCGAGGAAAACCTCGAGACCGTCATGGTGAACTGCAACCCGGAGACGGTGTCGACCGACTACGACACAGCCGATCGACTCTATTTCCAGCCACTCACCTTTGAAGACGTGATGGCGATCATCGAGAAGGAACGGTCCGCCGGTGGCGACGTGTCGTGTCTCGTGCAGTTCGGGGGGCAGACGCCGTTGAAGCTGGCCCTCGCGCTGCAGAAGGCTGGCGTCCGCATTCTCGGCACGTCGCCCGACTCGATCGACCTCGCCGAAGATCGCAAGCGCTTCTCAGCCCTGCTCGACGACATGAAGATTCCGCAGCCGGCAAGCGGCACAGCGACGACGCGTGAAGAAGCTCGTGACGTCGCCACCCGCATCGGCCTGCCGGTGGTCGTCCGGCCTTCGTACGTGCTCGGTGGCCGCGCCATGGCCATCGTCTACGACATGGGCGCGCTCGACCGCTACATGTCGCAGGCGCTCGATGCCTCACCGGAGAGCCCGATTCTCATCGACAAGTTCCTGGAAGACGCCTTCGAGTTCGACGTCGACGCCGTGGCCGACGCCACAGGCGCGGTCGTCATCGGCGGCATCATGGAGCACATCGAAGAGGCCGGCATCCACTCGGGCGACAGCTCGTGTGTCGTGCCGCCGTTCATCTGCCCCGAACGTCATCTCAACACAATCCGCGAGTACACGCGCCGGCTCGCACGGGCGCTGAACGTCGTCGGTCTGATGAACGTGCAGTACGCCACGAAGAACGACGTGGTCTATGTGCTCGAAGTGAACCCGCGCGCCTCGCGCACGGTGCCGTATCTGTCGAAGGCCGCGGGCGTCTCGCTGGCGAAGGTGGCCGCCAAGGTGATGGACGGCCACACGCTGGCTGAACTCGGATTCACCAAGGACATCGAGGTCGCTGGTGTCTTCGTGAAGAGTCCTGTGTTCCCGTTCGTGCGCTTCCCGGGGGTGGACACCATCCTTGGCCCCGAGATGAA
>Ga0209023_10008193_pt1 | contig 10541 bp, 10 predicted proteins | sample LakOneMetagenome_FD_187468 | JGI IMG/M metagenome (GOLD analysis project Ga0209023, IMG submission 187468) | Freshwater and sediment microbial communities from Lake Erie, Canada (SPAdes) (version 2) | ecosystem: Environmental > Aquatic > Freshwater > Lentic | place: Lake Erie, Canada...
TCTCTGCGGTCGTGCCTTTGCAAGGCATCTTTGGGACAAAGAGGGGAGTTCCAGCAAATCCTTTTGCCCGGCAAACCAGTTTTGCGGGATTGCGGGAATAAAATGCTGATTTTCGATTAGTATTGATAATCAACGTTTTATTTTGCGGGAATTGCGGGATTGTTGCGGGAAACTACAGTTTTGCTCTGTTAGCAATTTGCAGTTTTACAATTGCCGATGCAACTTCCGGTAACTTCCGACTCGCTACAGTTTTGCTTCCGATTGTTGCGGAAAATTGTCTCAACCGAGACCCGCCTGCAGCGAGGCTGATTCGTGGATGTTGAGATCGCAGAGGCTGAAAAATTTCATCCGCCATACTCAAAGCACTATTCCGATTTTTCAACTAACAAAGGTCGTATAGAAAATAAAAGCTGCCAAAAGAAATTTTTATGATAGAGCGTTTTTCGTGCTATCATAAAAAATAGTTAGTTGGCCTAGCGCAGGTTTGTGCTGATTATTACTATTCTATTGGGAGTGAATTTTTGGGCTTTATATATTCGTCAGTCGGGAGACTAACATCCGCCAGGGCGTAGCCGGAGGCGTACGCCCAACATTTATTCTTTTAATTTATCTGAAGACTACAGACAACTGGGCAACGTCGCTACCTTTCGGCTACGTGTAGGTCAGTTGCTATGCAGACCGAATTTTATGTAAATTTGTACATGCACACAAAGCTAATTATGGCTATTTTTTATCTTTGTCTTGGCTTTATAACCTTTGGACAAGATACGTTCAGCGTGCATTTTTCCTTTAATTGTGCGAACATTGATGTCAAAGAAAAAAATAGAATTGATGAGTTGATTTTTAAAGACAAACTCATTTATGGACAGAAACTTATAGTATTAGGCTATACAGATTATGTAGGTAGTGATAAATATAATGATTCTCTTTCTTTATTGAGAGCGCGACATGTTGCTGATTATCTAATTGAAATGGGATTCGATAAAAATGACATTAGTAGATGTGTCGGTAAAGGGAAAATACAGCGGGACGTAATTGAAAATGATGGGAATGCTGAAGATAGGCTAGTTAGGATAATTATTGATAATCTAAAATCGGTTAAGCCTTCATCTTCAACTAATATATTGTCCTATTCCCATGAGGTATATTCTGATTTAAATAATTTGAAACTTAATGATGTCTTGCCGTTAGATCATGTGTTGTTTGAACTCAGCTCTGATAAAATAACAAGTGAGTCGTTTTCTGAACTAGGAATACTACTATCTTTTTTAAAAAAGAACCCGACTATTGCGATACAAATAGAAGGGCATATTTGTTGCGGGGGGTGGACTTCGGGACACAATTCAGACATAAGCGTCACAGAAATGTCTTACAAAAGAGCTTATGCTGTTTATGAATTTATGTTAATTAATGGTATCGACAAAAAGCGCCTTACATGTAAAGGGTTGGGTAGTACCGACCCTTATGTAAAGCCGGAAAGAACGGTTGCTGATGAAATTTTAAATAGACGAGTTGGTATTAGGGTAATAGCGAAATAAAAGTTGGTCAATTTATAGTCATGGGTTAAAATAATCACGCACATCCTTTCCTGTTTAAAAGTGCCATTTTTTTAGAAATTTTCGCTAGTTTATTTTTGTTGCAGATTCATTTATATATATCAGAGGTCAAAATTATTTTTGTCATTTAATAGAGTCGAGTCATTGAAAATTATGTTAGCGTCGTTTGACGGCTACCACTTATCCCATAATGATCTAGCCAATCAATAACAATCTATTTTGTAGGTTCATTTTCGGACAATTGAATCCCGACCATGATTAATAAATTAATTTATATTTTTCAAAAAAACTAATATCATATGCTTTATTAGCCTTTTTAAGATAAGAAGTAATCCAATTATCTATTAAATTTTGGTAGAAATCATGATCAATACTTCCATTGACTGCGGCCTTTTGTAAAAAAGGCATTAACCATTTCCATTTAGCAATAAAAAAATCACCTCTATCATTCTCGAGCATCAATAATGCAGTAAAATGTTTTAACGGCGCCATAATCTGAAAAGAATTAAGTCCAACTAATTCCCGATATGGATATCCATTATTTTGCACCAGGTTACAAAACTGGGCGAAATGTGTTGAATCAATAAGTAAATAAGCTTCAACTTTACTAACAGAATCCTTAAAGAAGTCTGTTTGTACTAATCGAAAATCAATGTTTGCTTTATTAATGGCACAAATATCCATGTTCCATTTCCAATCAATGTGCATTCTAGCCTGTGCTATTAAATTGGCCTCATCCCTTTTTAGCTTATTAAATTCTATTCCCATCTCGCCCTTGTATATACGACTGACATCGGCACCACCATATACATTTCCATATTTTTTTATGAGGTGTGATATGGAATCACCAGTATTTAATATCATTAGTCTAGCTGAAGTGTAAAAAGCAACTGGGGCTTCTGACGCAATGGAGTAATAGAAGAAACCTACTAAATCATCAATATAATATTTCTCAGATAAAGCGGTATAGATTTCTGCAGCTTTTTTAATATTTCGTTTGAAACATATTGAATCTGTTTTTGCTTTTACGCCTCGGCTAGTTATAGAGTCGATAATATGCGTTTGCTGTCGATAGGAAATATCTTCATCGAAATTTTGTGCAATAGCATTATACCCTAAAAGTAATAAGCAGGTAACAATTGTTACCTGCTTAATCATTGTTTTGATCATCCTAGAGATTTTATTTGAGAATTATTTATACTGGTGATGCTAATGTTGTTTGTGGAATCAATTTTGTAATTATTGTTACAGCGACTAATGCTGCTAGTACCTTCTGTATGGGTCGAATTCGCAGTTGGGAGACCAAGCTTATTATTGACTACATCACTATTCCATTTTGTATTATCAGATTCGTCCGGGCTTGTGAAATAGTCTCCACCTCCGCTTGCATTCGTTGTTACTGATTCATCTGCTGGATAAGTCATTTTCTCACCTCCCATAATATTTGCACCAATTACTTGATATCCCTGCATATCATATAAATTAGAACTTATTATTTTTTTTCATGATATTGATATTTAATATTATCATCCCTGTCGATCCTTGGGACAAATGTTCGGCTTTAAAATTATAAAATATTCTTTACATGCAATTACAGTTAATCCAATCAGTGGAAAGCGTACAAACAATAAAATCACCTGTTTGTTGGGCAGAAACGGTCAACGAATATCCTGTTGTATTGGTGCTGCGGTTTGTTTAAGATTTTAACCTAAAATTGCAACAATATTTAGACAAGATAGATTACCTATATATCAGCATATTAAAAAAGGAGGCCCCGTTCTCTGTTTACTGCTCGTTCGTATTCCTTATTTTCATAACTTCGCAAAAATTTCTAATAAAAAACATATATGAGCACAATGACTCGTTCACAGATCGACTTTAAATTGCCGTACAAAGTAGCGGATATCAGCCTTGCAGCATGGGGCCGTAAAGAAATCAGATTAGCAGAGGCGGAAATGCCGGGCCTTATGGCTATTCGTGCAGAATATGGCGCATCGCAGCCATTGAAGGGTGCGCGCATTGCAGGTTGCCTGCACATGACCATCCAGACAGCAGTATTGATAGAAACACTGGTAGCGCTGGGCGCTGAAGTGCGCTGGAGCTCTTGTAATATATTTTCTACACAGGACCACGCTGCTGCTGCAATAGCTGCTGCGGGTATAGGTGTATTTGCATGGAAGGGCCAGAGCCTGCAGGATGCAGACTGGTGCATAGAGCAGACATTGTTCTTCGGCAGCGAAGACCGTCCGCTGAACATGATACTTGATGATGGTGGTGACCTTACCAACATCGTTCTGGATCACTACACAGAGCTGATACAGCACATAAAGGGCCTGAGCGAAGAAACTACTACAGGCGTTCACCGTTTGTACGAAAGGATGCAGAAAGGCACATTGCCAATTCCAGCTATCAACGTAAATGACTCTGTTACTAAGTCTAAATTTGATAACAAATACGGTTGCCAGGAAAGCCTGGTAGACGCTATACGCCGCGCTACAGATGTAATGATGGCAGGTAAAGTAGCAGTAGTAGGTGGCTATGGTGACGTAGGTAAGGGTTCTGCATTGTCTCTGCGTGGTGCAGGTGCTCGCGTTATCGTTACCGAGATCGATCCTATCTGCGCACTGCAGGCTGCTATGGACGGTTTTGAAGTAAAGAAAATGATCGATGCTGTGAAAGAAGCTGACATCATCGTTACTGCTTCTGGCTGCCGCGACCTGATCACAGAAAAACACTTCCGTGCTATGAAGGATAAGGCGATCGTTTGTAACATCGGCCACTTCGATATCGAAATAGATATGGCTTGGATCAACACAAACTACGGTACAACGAAAGATACGATCAAACCACAGGTTGACTTGTACAACATAGATGGTAAAGAAGTAATAGTACTGGCAGAAGGCCGCTTGGTGAATCTGGGTTGTGCTACAGGTCATCCTAGCTTTGTAATGAGTAACTCATTCAGCAACCAGACACTGGCGCAGATAGAACTGTGGTTACATCACAGCAACTACGAGAACAAGGTATATGTATTGCCTAAGCACCTTGACGAAAAGGTAGCTCGTCTGCACCTTGCTAAAGTAGGAGTGGAACTGGAAGAGCTGACTACAGCACAGGCTGAATACCTGGGTATACCTAAGGAAGGCCCGTACAAGGCTGACCTGTATCGTTACTAGGTTGAAATGTTAATTGGTTAGCGGGTTAACTGGTCAAAGAGTTAAGCTGGCTGATTATCAGTTAAATAAAAGTTATAACCGCCCCCAAATGGGGGCGGTTAGCATTTTGAATATTTGCATTTTGATTTTTCTTCATTTATTTGGCGTACCTTTGCACCCGCTTCGCCGAATTGGCGGCAGCATTATTTAAAAGTTCTTTTAATGATTTCTTTTTCAGACTTCTCCATGCGGGAAGAATTAACGCGGGCTATTTCAGACCTTGGCTTTGAGACACCTACTCCTATTCAACAAAAAGTAATACCTCAACTACTATCGGAGCCGATAGACATAATAGGGCTTGCGCAGACCGGAACCGGCAAAACAGCCGCATACGGCATTCCATTGCTGCATCATGTTGATGTAGCCGAGAAACACGTTCAATGCCTGGTGCTCAGCCCTACGCGCGAGCTCTGTATGCAGATACAGGAGGAAATGAGCAAGTATGGCACCCACATTCGCGGACTGCGTGTAACCGCAGTATACGGCGGGGTGCCGATCAGCGGACAGATGCGTGAAGTACGCTCTAACCCACAGGTGATCGTAGCTACTCCCGGCCGTCTTATAGACCTGCTGGAGCGTAAAGCACTGTCACTGGAACACCTGAAATTCGTGGTGCTTGATGAGGCAGATGAAATGCTGAACATGGGCTTCCGTGAAGACATAGATGTAATACTGAAGAACACTCCATCGCGCGAGCATACATGGTTGTTCTCTGCTACCATGAGTAATGATGTGCGCGGCATAGCCAAGCGCTTCATGAAAGATTGGAAGGAGTTTGCAGCAGGTGCGGCAAACGTGACCAATGAAAATATTGACCACCAATACTACGTAGCTAACCACCATAACCGTTTTGAGACCCTGCGCCGTTTGCTGGATTTCACCCCGGGTATCTATGGCGTTATCTTCACACGTACCAAGCAGGATGCACAGGAAGTATCTGAGAAACTCATGAAAATGGGCTACCAGGTAAGCCCGCTGCATGGCGATATGGACCAGAAGATGCGCAGCAAGGTAATGGAGCGCTTCAAGAACAAATCACTGCAATGCATTGTAGCTACCGACGTAGCAGCAAGAGGTATTGACGTGAATGACATCACCCACGTTATCAACTATGAGCTTCCTGATGATCCGGAGGTATATACCCACCGTAGCGGCCGTACGGCACGTGCCGGTAAGTCAGGTATTTGTATGTCCATTGTTTCTCCTAAGCAGATATCCAATATCCGCCAGATAGAACGCCTGGTAAAGCAGAAGTTCCACAAAAGCGATATACCTGATGGTGCTGAAGTCGTGCGCAAGCGTATCTTCTTCTACATGGAGCAGATAGCTAACGCACAACCTCACGAAGACTTTGCAAAGTTCTACCACGATTCTATCCACGAAACTTTTGCTGACGTAGATAAGGATGAGCTGATCCGCAAGCTGATATACCTGCAGCTGAAGGATACAATAGATGCTTACCAGAATACAAGTGACCTGAACGCAGGTTATGAAAATAAAGAAAAGGACCGCAGCCGTGGTGGTGCAAGGTTCGTACGCCTGTTCATCAATCTTGGTGAAAAGGACGGACTTAATGCTCAGTCGCTGATGAGGTTCATTACTGAATCAACAGATATAGCTTCCAATACCATAGAGCGTATGACCGTTCGTGATATGAGCAGCTTCTTCAACGTACCGGGTGAGGCAGCTGAGTTCATCATTGACCAGCTTTCCACTAAGAAATTCAAGGGCCGTAAGGTTCGTCTTGAAGAAGCGGAACAACGCTCATTTGGCGGTGGCGGTGCAAGCAGCGGTGGAGACCGTGGTTTCAAGCCAAGGCCGCAAGGCGGCGGATCTAAGTCATTTGGCAGCAGAGACAGAGATAGCTATGCTGGCAGTGACCGCGGCGGCTACAAGGGGAAGAGGAAGTGATCCCCCAGCCCCTGAAATGGAACTAATAACAACGATAAGAAACTACCACATACAAAAATGCCCCCGGATCTCGGGGGCATTTCCTATTTGTAAAAATTGAAGTATTAGTTAAGTCTGTCGTGGGTATTGTATGCATCGTGGGTAGTCCACCAGGCGTGCTCATGCCAGCCACCGGAGAACGGCATAATAATAAGAGACAGTATCAGGTTAGATGTAGAAGTGATCTTGAACGGCCCGTCCGTGCTGCCGGGAATAGCCTTGTTCACATCTATCAGCGTGATATTGCCGATGGAGTACATAGCCCTTAATTTGAAGTCGAGGCCAGCGAATATGGACAATTCGGCCTTTGCATAAGGTGTGCAGCCAAAGCTCATTTTAGAGTCTATGTTACCTGTTCCCAGGCTCGTCATAGTTACCTGCGGCATAGCGCCCACACCCATAGTAGTACCAAAAGGAAGGCGCCTTGAGAGTATGGCATCGTTACCTGCTTTCCAGTCGAACCCGATAGGCATGGATATCTGGATGGTAGTAGCATCTACAGAGCCGCTTTTTATAGGGTTAAGCGTACCGTCAGGCTTTTGCGTAGGGTTCAGTCCTTGCCATGCGAACATATTGCCCATAATGTGAAAGGATGCAGCAAAGCAACTGATATGGCCGGTAGCTTTAACCGGCAATGAAAGACCTATCTGGCCGCCAATGGCTGAAGCTGCTGTAATATTTCTTTTAGTAGTAGTATCTCCAAGGAATGCGTCGCTGCTGTTTACTACACGTGTAACGCCGGCAAACTCACCAAAGCCCATAACATAGTTAAACCCTATTTCATAGCGTTTAGCTTCTTTAAAATAACTGAAAAGGGGCTCCACTTCATACTTATATTGCGCAGACCCCGAAAACGGAGCTGCCAACATAGCACAAGCAAGGATAACTATTGGTTTTTTAAAGAAATTCATAATCAAGTACCTTTAGGGTTGTAAAAATATAAAAATACTGATAAAAATACTATTTTATTCTAAACCAATGCTTTTGGGGAACATGAGCTAAATATGGCTGATATACAACTATATATAGGAGAAACAGAACATAAAGGACGAGGCGTTTTCACAGAACATAAAATACCGGCTGACACTGTGGTAGAAACTGCTCCTGTGATAGTGATGGGCCACGAGGACAGGGTGATACTGGACAAGACGCTACTGCATGACTATATATTTGAATGGCAGCCAGATGGGGCTAATATGTGCTGCATGGCCATGGGATGGGTGCCGCTATATAACCACTCTTATACATCGAACTGTGAATACTTTATGAACTACGAAGACGAGACCATGTATATACAAACCGTAAGAGCCGTAGCCGCGGGTGAAGAACTGACCATAAACTACAGCGGCGACTGGAACGAACAGACCAAAGTATGGTTTGATGCGAAGTAGCGGGTTAGGAATTTGGGCTTTTTACTCAATTCTATATATAGGGTAACGGTTGGCGCTTTGTTCGTAGTATTTGGAGTGGCGATAAACGAAATCGAGCTGGGCAGCGGCGTTTTTTGCGAAATCAGGGTCGCTGTTTCTTTTCTCCTGCAACTGCGTTTTTAAAGCTGGGTCTTTTTCAAGAATGCCGGCGGCTACGTCTTCAAAAACATAATCACTGAAATATTCTTTCTGCTGCAGTATACCATCAAAGAAGTTCCATGCGAGTAAGCCATCCGGAGCTGTTGGTTCCAGTATTTCCACGAGGTAGCGTTTTGCAGGTTGAGAGAGCCAGACGAGGTAATCGCCCTGCGAAAAGCGGAGGTTGACAGTGGATGGAGTAACCTGTATGTTCTTATGCAGGTAGTGTTTTTCGTAAGGGCGGGGTATGGTCTCGTAGTTGTCTATATGATATGCAGTTACTGAGATAGTGGTATCCTCATCGAAACGTACTATGCGTACACCGCTGCTGCGCAATACCGCAATAACAGGTACCCATGTCTTAGGTATTATGTACGCCTGCGGAGCGGTGACTGTTTTGGTAGGGATGAAGTGATCATAAAACGGGATGTTTCTGGTGAAGGGTTTGCTGTGATCGTAATACAAACGCGGCAGGCCGGATACCTTGCTCTCTTTGTAACCGGCTGTATAGCCCCGGAATAATATGCTGTCGCACTTTGTCGTATCCACAGTCCAGTCTAGGGTGAACTCTTTCTTTGTCATGAGTGCTTTGCGATCATTGGCACGGGCCTGCTTTATCTCTGATGCATGTTCGGACCCGATCTTGATAAAGCTTTGCATGAGGGTGTAGGTTGCTTTCACACGGTCTTTAAACGGTTTGAGCATGTGTGTTTCCGGTACGTAGGCAAAGGTGCCGAACAGTGATGCATAGCCACTGGAATACCGGGGTGACTCGTAATAAGCCTTCCAGCCTTTTTCGGGTGTTTTGTCAAAGTCATTTACATAAGGCACAAGATCATAGCCGCGGGTTTTCATGTCGGTATAGATCATTGGCGTGAGTGTATGATACATATACTCTCCGGCTTCTCCTCCTAGCTTATCATGCTGCGATGCCAGCAGCGTCATCACATGCTGGTAGTCCGCACCATCGCTTACATGATTGTCGAGAAAGATGTCGGGGTTCAGCTTAGCAAACAGTTCTTCGAAGCCAATAGTTTCGGCTGCATCGCATTTGGTAAAATCGCGGTTGAGATCGAGGTTGCGGGAGTTGCCACGAAAGCCATAGCTTTCAGGTCCGTCCTGGTTAGCACGACTAGTGCTGTTCCTGTTGAGCGCACCTCCAATGTTGTACATTGGTATAACAACCAGTACTACATTCGCAGGTACGTCTATTTTGCCTAAGGCCGCATCGCGAAGCAGCATCATGGAGGCATCTACGCCATCCGGTTCACCGGGATGAATATCGTTGTTGATAAGTATGGTAAGGCGGTTGTCTTTCTGCCAGTCTTCTTTTTTGAATTTTCCGTCTTTGGTATAGAGTATAGCGCGTTGAGGATAGCCGATATCTGTAATGCCCATTTCTATAACGCTGATAGATCTGCTTGCCGAAGCGAGGTTCTTGTAGAATTCGATCATCTCCGCATAGGTGGCACTCTGCTTACCTTTTGAGCGTTCGAATGGCGTAGTGAGGTCGACGTCTGTGGGTGTAGCAAAAATATTGGCAGCGAAAAATATAGTACAGCAAAGCAGGCGTAAGCTTTTCATATGCTGCAAATATAGTGAGGAAAGGAGTTTTAATAGCGTATATCGAAGCCGGGTTGAAAGATCTATCTAAAGGGTAATCTCGGGTGTTAAAAAAAAAGCCGGTATCATACCGGCCTTTTAAAAATGTATTTTCAAATAATTTAGAATCCTAAGAAAGCAATTACAAGTACTGCGACGACGATAACAACCAGTACAGCCAGTGCAACGCCAATAATACCAAGTATCATTCCAGCCAATGAATAATCTTCGTTGCGTTTTCTTCCCATTGCGCCTAAAATCCAAGCCGCAATAGAGAAGGGTAAACCCAAGTACAGGGTAAACAAGCCTACAATACCAATAATGCCGAATATGAGCGAGAGAATACCAAGCGTATTATCTTTTCTTCTTTCAGGGAGTATGCTATTACGAAGGTGAAGTGTTTTTTCAACGTTCTCTGAAAAGCCGTAAATTTTATCGGTAGCGCGGGCGAGGAAAGGCAGGCTTTTGTGGTTGGTTACATTGCTTACTTTCACGTTTTCTGTTGTTGCCGTATTCTTTAAAGGGAATGCGGCAAATGAATTCTGTGAGGTGTACAGAATAAAAAATGCGAACAACAATAATAGCCTGTTTTTCATATGTTTGTTTAGTTTGGGGTGAAGGTAATTTTAATTTTCAAAGCGCAGGAATAT
>Ga0209023_10008194_pt1 | contig 10541 bp, 7 predicted proteins | sample LakOneMetagenome_FD_187468 | JGI IMG/M metagenome (GOLD analysis project Ga0209023, IMG submission 187468) | Freshwater and sediment microbial communities from Lake Erie, Canada (SPAdes) (version 2) | ecosystem: Environmental > Aquatic > Freshwater > Lentic | place: Lake Erie, Canada | collected...
TATGCTAAGGGTTTTAAATGATGATATCATAGCAGGTGGTACGGGGTTTCCAACACATCCGCATGACAATATGGAGATCGTAACGATCCCTTTTACGGGTGCATTGCAGCATAAAGACAGTACGGGTGGTGCAGGTGTGATAAAAGCAGGCGATGTACAGATCATGAGTGCAGGAACCGGTGTGCGGCATTCGGAAGCGAACGATTCAAAAACCGAAGCGGTAAATCTTTTTCAATTGTGGGTATTTCCTAAAAAAAGAAATATAACACCGAGGTATGATCAAAAGACATACGATATCAATGACAGGATAAATAAATGGCAGGTGGTTGTTTCACCAAAAGAAGAAGACAAAGCGCTTTGGATAAACCAGGATTCAATTTTTGCATTAACGAAATTAGAAGCAGGTAAAACATTGTCCTACGAAAATTCCTTCAAAGGAAATGGAGTATATCTTGTTGTGATCAACGGCTCGGTAAAATTGAACGATACTGTGCTGAATAAAAGAGATGCAGCCGGAATTTCCGGAACAGATTCTTTTAGCATTACGGCAAGTGAAGACGCCGAATTATTGGCTGTTGAAGTGCCAATGAATTTATCTTAATCGAACAAATATCCTTATGTGTCCTTTGCATCTATGTTGTCCAAATAACAACAACTAATTTGGTGGAGAACATAGATACAGGGGGCACATAGTTTTTAATAGTATATCCAGAGTAGTATCGGTTTGCCAGCAGCGTCAATATATTTTTTCAATGAAATTAAAAATGCTGGTGAAACAGTCGGGCAACCCCAGCTTTGGCATATAGGCAACGGGCTCACTTCATCTTCGGGCACACAGCTGTGCGAATGAAGCACTACAAATCTTTCAAAAGCCCTGCTGTTCGTTTTATCAAGCCCGTATAATTTAAATGCCAATCCAAAACTGCCATTGTAAGAATTCCCGATCTTATACTTTCCCAATGAAGTGCAGTTGCTGTTAGGCTCGTTTGAAAAATAAAGTTCCTTTCCTCCCCTGCCCGATCCTGTTCCATGCGCAACAAGGCCTGATAATTCAATAGAATCCTTTTCAAGGTTGTAAATAAAGAACCTTTTCTTGCCGGATGCTATCCGCATGTCGATCAAAAAACAATACTGGCTATTATAATTGCCCGGCTGGTCATATAATTTAAGAGAGGTGGCTTTTTGTTTTAACCGGATCAATACCGCTTCAGACAGTTCTGCTTTTTTTACGATCGTAAGATGTTTAATATGCGGATCGAACTTTGGCTTATACCAAAAGAAATATCCAAATACAGTTGCAGCGGTAAGCAACAGTGCAAATGACACCGCAGCCTTTACAAATAATTTCATGGAGAAAATGTTAGGGATTTGATGCCTAACGTTTTTAATTCCATAAAAATTTTCTGAAGGATTGTTAAAGAAAACAAATATCCTTTCTACTTATCAGAAAGAAGAACTGTTCATTAAATATCAATGCGCAGCAAAGTGCATATTTCCCCAGCTAAACCAGGTAGGCCCATTCGTAAATATGCCCTCCCAATAGCCGCCAAATCCTGTAGAAGGCCCGTCGCCGTTAGTATCGCCTTTCAGGCTATCATCTGAGTATGCAGTAAATGCTACTCCCGGGCCATTATAATTTTCTAATTGCCCGGGGCCGTCCGGCATTAAAATGGAAAAGCCCGGTGTTGTATACCTTGCAAACTTTAATACCACATCATTACCAAGTACCAGCTTTTTTCCCTGGGCACCATCCATAGCCCAGCTATTACCACTCCAGCCGCCCAATACATATGCCACTTCAGTTTCACTCCATGTCATCAGCATGGCCTGGTCCTGGGCGTGTACCATATCCACAAAGATCCCGTTGCAAACATTTGTTTGTGAAATATTATCCGGGTTATGAAATGAATTGCTGTTATCAAAATTGGAAGATATTCCTATAAGAACAGGATGCCCGTTGTCAAAAAAAGTATTGTTCTGCGCTACGGTACTTATTGGCGACCACGACATATCCAATGCTGCGAATGTTTGACTGGCAGCACCGGCAGTATGTGCAATTACAGAGTTTGTGATAGAATTATTTTCCTTATCTCCCATGTTCACCGCCCGTTCCAGGTTAACTGACCCACTGCCGGCATACAATATTTTGCAATGATCGAGGCTGTTGCCAGGGCTGGCAAAAGCAATATCAAACCAATCGCCTTTTTGTGCAACAGTGGCATTGCCATCGCCATTGGTATCTCCCCCATAACTATCATCTTTTGATGAAGTAAAAATAACAGGAAGATCGGCTGTGCCTGCAGCAGTGATACTGCCACTGCCTGCAGTAAGCAGGCCTTTTTGTGCATCCAATTTTATTATGGTACCCGCTTCAATAGTAAGTGCTGCATTTACGTTCACAAAATTTGCACAATGATAAATATGGCATTTATCCCAGGTGGTGGGCACATCAATGCTGCTGCCAACTTCCTCTACCGTTACCGTACAGCCTGGCGGTGTAATAATATCTTCCACTGTTTTTTTGCATGAGCTGCCAAATAATATCAACGCCCCCATCAAAATACCCTGTATGATCAAGCTGACTTTGTTGTGTTTCATTTTAATAAAATTAAATGTTTGCCTACTCTGCACGGTTTTCGGCATCCCCGTTATTTATAGACCGGAACTTTTTCAAATGTAGAATCGATGAGGATTTTCCTTATCACCTGAAACGGTGATTCGGCCGGCATTGTACAAGAATCACCCGAAACTGGTATTTTATGGGGATTGTTTGTATTTGTGATGCAGAAGATCAACCTTTATGCAAATAACTCCTTTTATGGCCCATGTTTAGCATCCCGGCTCCGGTAAGATTTTTTATTTTGGCGCTATGCGTTTCATTGGTGCCCGTATTTCTTTTTTCCCAGGATAAGAGCATTGACAGCCTGGAAAACAAATTAAAACTGGCAACACATGACAGTTCCCGCTGGGACCTTCTTTTTTTATTGTCAAAAGCTTATTATGGCTATGATACCGCGAAGTCGGCTGCTTACATTGAAAAGGGCTATTCCATCGTGAAGAGAATGAAAAATAATTTTGCTTTGGCAAAGTATCATGAAGCCAGGTTCTCCTATGCGTTTAATTCATCGCATTACCCGGCTGCGCTTTCGCATATTGATTCAGCCATGGATCTATATGAAAGCATTATTCAATCCGGCCAGCCGGCAGAGATGAAAAACAAAGCAGCATTTGCCATTGCAGGATGTGGATCAGATAAAGGGATCATTTATACCAAGCTGGGAAAAAATGCAGAGGCTGTTGTCTTTTTCCTGGATTATATTAACATCCTTGAAACCTCTGATAACCCAATCAAAAATAAGGGCATTGCTACGGCTTATAATAATATCGCTTCGTGCTATTATGATCTGAAGAATTTTGATAAGGCTTTGCAATATGATAAAGCATCCATAGCATATCGCCTGACAGATAAGAATGAAGAAATGATCGCCATCTCCTACATTTTCGTGTCGGATGATTTTGATAATATGAAAAGATTTGACTCTGCTTTTTTTTACCTCAGTAAAGCTTTGCCAATCGTAGAAAAACTAAAAAAGAACAGCCTGAATGTATATTACTACGATATGATCGCACAGACATACCGGCTAAAAGGAGATTATCCAAATGCCATAGAAGCATATAATACAGCCATAGAAGAAACAAAAAAGATAAACGATGGATTTCAAATAATGCGTTGCCAAAAAATGCTGGGGATCTGTTATGCAGGGCTGAAAGACTATGTCCGTGCCCGCCAGTTCTTTTTATTGGCCTTACCCGCTGCTGCCGAAAAAAAATCTCCCAAAGAAAGGATCGAGATACTCCAGGAACTGGTGAATGTGGAAGATAAAACAGGTAATAAGGGCAAGGCTTTTCTTTACCTGAAAGAACTGACGGGCATTAAAGACAGTCTTAAAAATGAAGAGATCAATAAAGCAATAACAGAAACGGAAAGTAAGTACCAGTCAGAAAAAAAAGAAAAGGAGATCTTACAGTTGCAAAAGAATAAAGAGATACTGGCGCTCTCCATCAAACAAAAATCAACGCTTAATTATTTTTTAATTGGTTCCCTGGCTGCTTTACTGATCGTTGGCTTGTTGGGCTATCTGAATTTCCGACACCGCCAGCAGTTATCAAAACAACAGGACGAATTGCAGCAACAACGCATCAGTGAATTGGAAAAAGACAAACAACTGGTGGCTGTTGATGCTATGCTGCAGGGCCAGGAAGAGGAAAGAAGCCGGTTGGCCAAAGACCTGCACGACGGGCTGGGCGGGTTATTATCAGGCGTAAAATTTTCCCTAAGCAATATGAAAGACAATTTAATTATCACTGCCGATAATATGGCCGTTTTTGAAAGGTCGCTGGATATGCTCGATACTTCTATCAGGGAACTGCGCCGCGTTGCCCACAATATGATGCCTGAAATGCTGACAAGGTTTGGGCTGGATGAGGCATTGAAAGAATATTGCAATACGATCAATGCAACAAACCTGCTCTCGGTAAAATACCAATCGTTTGGCCTGGATAACAGGATAGAAAAATCATCGGAGATAATCATTTATCGCATCATCCAGGAGTTATTGAATAATACCATGAAACATGCATCCGCATCAGAAGTGATCGTACAATTAATAAAAGAAGCAGACAGGCTGAGCATCATTGTTGAAGACAATGGAAAAGGATTCGACATTTCATCACTGAAAAATAATACAGGAGCAGGGCTTACAAGCATTCGATCCAGGGTTGATTACTTAAAAGGCCGGTTTGATATACATGCCGAAACCGGCAAAGGAACATTGGTAAATATTGAATTCAATCTATAATCATGATACGTGTTTTTATTGTGGATGATCACCCGGTTGTTATAGAGGGCATCCATGCATTATTGCAAAATGAAAAAAATATAGTTTGGGTCGGGCAGGCTATGAATGCGCAATCATGCCTGGGCTTTTTTATAAATAATATGGCCGATGTGGTATTAATGGATATTAGCATGCCCGGTATGGAAGGTGTTGAATTATGTGCTGTGATGAAAGAAAAATACCCCGGCATCATGATACTGGGACTGAGTTCATTTAACCAGGGATTGTATATAAAGAAAATGGTAGAGAACGGTGCATCAGGGTATATTTTAAAGAATTCATCCAAAGAAGAATTGATACAGGCGATACATGCAGTTCATGAAGGTCATATTTTTTTTAGCGGCGAAGTTGGAATGGCTTTACAGGAATACCAGAAGTCGTCAAGGGCTGAATTGCCCTTATTGACCTCCCGTGAAAAAGAGATCCTTGGGTTGATCGCCGAAGGATATACCAATCCGCAAATAGCCGAGAAAATATTTTTAAGTCCTTTCACCGTAGACAGCCACCGGAAAAACCTTTTGGCAAAACTTGCAGTAAAAAATACTGCCAGCCTGATCAGGCTGGCAGTAGAAAGAAAATTGATCTGATATATTAAATAAGTGATCTTGTTTTTACATCAATAGAAACCATTTCCCGTATGGCTTCTGCGATACCGTTTGCATCAATACCGATCTCATCATACAATTGTTTCGGTGTACCATGTTCCACCAGCCTGTCGGGTATACCCATGATCTTAACATCGGCCTTATAACCATGCTCGTTCATGAATTCCAGAATTGCAGAACCAAATCCACCCACAACAGTGCCGTCTTCAATGGTAATTACCTTATTGAATTTTGAGAAAACTTCGTGAAGCATTTCTTCATCCAATGGTTTTACAAAACGCATATCATAATGCGCCGGGTTGATGCCTTCCGCTTTTACATCACGTATTGCTGACGCTGCAAAATTTCCCGGGTGGCCAAATGAAAGTATGGCGATCTCTTCCCCGTCCTTTAATTTTCTACCGGTACCAACTTTAATTTCTTCCATCGGCGTTCTCCATTCAGGCATTACACCTTCACCACGTGGGTAACGTATCACAAAAGGAAGTTTATTGCTCTCCAGTTGTGAGGTGAACATCAGGTTACGCAATTCAGATTCATTCATGGGTGAACTAACGATCATGTTTGGTACACAACGCATGTAAGCAATATCATAACAGCCATGATGCGTAGGCCCATCTTCTCCAACAAGCCCTGCCCTGTCTAAACAAAATACAACCGGGAGCTTTTGTATGGCCACATCGTGTATCACCATATCATAGGCCCGTTGCATGAAAGAAGAATAAATATTGCAGAACACCCGCATGCCCTGTGTGGCCAGCCCTGCACTTAAGGTAACAGCGTGCTGCTCACAAATACCCACATCAAATGCACGGTCGGGCATTTTATCCATCATGAATTTTAAAGATGACCCGCTCGGCATAGCAGGTGTGATGCCCATGATCATTTTATTCTTTTCAGCCAGTTCGATGATCGTATGCCCAAATACATCCTGGTATTTTGGCGGCTGTGGAATATCAAATTTCTTTTTTACTATTTCTCCTGTCACTTTATCAAACAAGCCCGGCGCATGCCATTTGGTTTGGTCTTTTTCTGCCAGGTCGTATCCTTTTCCTTTCACTGTTTTGATGTGAAGGATCTTAGGGCCCGGCAGATCTTTCAGGTCATTCAATGTATCTATCAGCTTGGTGATATTATGCCCGTCTATCGGTCCAAAATAACGCAGCTTCAATGCTTCAAAAAGGTTGCTGCTCTTGCTCACCATTCCTTTCAGGCTTGCTTCCAGCTTGCTGGCCATATCGCGGCTGAAATTCTTTCCAACCGGCAATTTGCCCAGGGCCTTCCAAACATTATCCCTGAGATCGTTGTAGGTATGAGAAGTGGTGATATCAGTTAAATATTCTTTCAACGCACCCACATTGGGATCAATGCTCATGCAATTATCATTCAGGATGATGAGCACATTGCTTTTTTCAATACCGGCATGATTCATTGCTTCGAATGCAAGACCGGCCGTCATGGCCCCATCCCCTATTACAGCTACGTGTTGCCTGTCGGTCTCGCCTTTATAATGCGAAGCCATGGCCATACCCAATGCGGCAGAAATAGAAGTGGAAGAATGGCCAACGCCAAATGTATCGTATTCGCTTTCGCTTCTTTTTGGAAAACCGCTTAGGCCGTGGTATTTCCTGTTTGTGGTGAATATATCGCGGCGGCCCGTAAGGATCTTATGGCCGTAAGCCTGGTGGCCCACATCCCAAACCAATTGATCGTAAGGTGTATTGAAAACATAATGTAAAGCCACGGTCAGTTCCACCACCCCAAGACTTGCGCCGAAATGGCCGCCATAAACACTCACCACATCAATGATGTATTGCCTCAGTTCTTCGGTAACCTGGAGCATTTGATCTTTGCTTAGTTTCTTGAGGTCGGCAGGACTGTTGATGTGTTGTAATAGTGTACCGGCTTTAATTTCCATTGTGTTTCTGAATTGAATATCGTGTAAAAGTATGATTTTAATGCACCATATAAGCTATAATGGGGCAGATTTTTTTGTACATATCCACAACTTAAATGCTATCAAAAGCTTTAGGGGCCTGTTTAAGAACAGATATCTACGGATTTTTAAAGCTAAACGGATGGTAAAACAATGATATTGCCCAAAAAACTTATTTAATATATTGATTCATCCTTAAGATGAGATCGGGATCGGGGCTATTCTGCAAGTACCTGGCCGCCTCACTCAATTTACATACGCCGGGATAATCTCCTTCATAGTTACTCATATCAATGATCAGCTGGAAATGCAGGTGTGCCGGCCAGTTGCCATTCTCTTCCGGCGGGCCGAAATGGGCAAAAGGCTCTCCCCTTGAAATAAATTTTCCTTTGCGAAGCCCTTCAATATCCCTTAAAGACAAATGGCCGTAAAGAATATAAAAATTTGTTGTGTTGAGCTGGTGTTGCAGGATGATCGTTGCGCCATAATCACCATAATTATTATTGAATGCAAAACTGTGTACCATGCCGCCAAGCGGCGCATAAATCGTTGTGCCAATGGCTCCCCAGATATCAGTTCCCAAATGAAGGGAGCGTGGCTCATCATTGGTTTCAACTTCGGTAGCAAGGCTTTTATCGAAAAGCTTACTGCGTCGATACATTTCCCGGTGCTCTCTATAGCCTCCTATCAAATAGGTTGCCCCGGAATCTTTTCTCAGCTGATCAATATAATTGGTAAAAGTTCCTGTGCTGTTGTAAATGGCTTCGGTAAATGCCTGGTTTGTTTTAGAGAGGTTCAATGCAACAACCCGGTCGGTTTTCTCATTATAGGGAACAACCTGGTGAAACTGGTGGGCGTGTTTTTCTAAAACTGGACTGATATCGGCTGGCTTCATACTGCAATTTACAGAATTACTATTCGTGCATAAATGATAAAAATAATTGCCACTGATTTCACAGATTAATCGATGAAATCAGTGGCAATACTGTTCGGGGCGAAATTATTGCCATGAATGCACGAATATTTAAATAACCACGTTGATCATCTTGCCTTTTACAAAGATGATCTTCTTCGGCTCTTTCCCTTCCAGCCATTTTTGTACAACATCATTTTGTAAAACCAGTTTTTTCACTTCTTCTTCCGTTGCATCCAAAGAGATATCCAGGTTGCTGCGTAGTTTTCCATTGATGGAAACGGGATAATCCTTTGTTGTCTCCACCAAATATTTCCCGTCGAAGGCAGGATAAGCAGCGTCAAGCACCGAACCTGCATTGCCAACCTGCTGCCATAATTCCTCGGCAATATGCGGCGCATAAGGCGTGATGAGGATCAATAATTTTTCAAGCACTTCTTTTTTATGGCATTTGATATCTGCCAGGTCATTCACACAGATCATGAAGGAGCTTACGGCCGTATTAAAACTAAAACGCTCGGTATCTTCTTCAATTTTTTTAATGCTGCGATGTAATATTTTCAATTCCGCATCGGTTGCGTTGTCTTCGTTCCAAACCTTGCCTTTGATATCATCATAAAACAAGCGCCATAGTTTTCTGATAAAACGATGTACCCCTTCAATCCCCTTTGTATCCCATGGCTTGCTTGCTTCTACCGGGCCAAGAAACATTTCATACATGCGGAAGGTATCGGCGCCGTATTTATCAACAATCATGTCTGGATTATCTACATTGAATTTAGATTTAGACATTTTTTCTATTTCTTCTTTCACATAAATAAATTCACCGTCATTATCCTTTTCCCAAATAATTTCCTCTTCTATCTCTCCGTAAATTTGTTTATACGATTCATAATTTCGTTTTGTAAGTTTTCCATCAGCTTCAACATAATGATGTCCATTTTTAAATCTTATAAAAGCCGATAATTCTTCTTGCTTTTTATAAGATGAAATCTTGTTTCCATAAATATGATTAAGCATAAAAAAATAAGACTTCCCGGTTATCATCCCCTGGTTCACCAACCGTTTAAACGGTTCATCAAAACCGATCATTCCAAGGTCATACATAACTTTCGTCCACATACGGCTGTACAATAAATGTCCAACGGCGTGTTCTGTTCCGCCGATATATACATCCACCTGGTTCCAGTAATCACTTGCTTTCCTGTCGCAAAAGCTGTTATCATTTTCCGGATCCATATAGCGCAAAAAATACCAGCTGCTGCCGGCATAACCGGGCATGGTGGAGGTTTCCCGCCTTCCCCCGCCTAAAGCAGGAGGCAAGTCAGTTACCCAATCCTGCAGATTGGCTAACGGCCCTTCTCCTTCAGGTCCCGGGCCATATTTATCTACATGCGGCAATTCCAACGGCAGGTCTTTTTCATCCAATGGAATGGCAATGCCATCCTTCCACACAATCGGAAATGGCTCTCCCCAATAACGCTGACGGCTGAACCCTGCATCACGCATTCGATAATTCACTTTGCGTTTTCCTATTCCAAGTTCTTCGATCTTATTGATGGCAATGCCGATCGCATCCTTCATCAGCAAGCCATTTAAGAAACCGGAGTTCTCCAAAATGGCTTCTTTTGTTGGATTGGCCTCTTCGCCATTGTAATGAGAACCGATAATATTTGTGATAGGAATATTAAAATGCTTTGCAAACAAAAAATCACGCTGGTCGCCGCAAGGAACGGCCATGATCGCACCGGTTCCATAACCCGCCAACACATATTCAGCGATCCAGATGGGAATTTGTTTTCCGTCAAAAGGATTCAATGCATAAGCTCCCGTAAAGCAACCGGTGATCTGTTTCACTTCGGCCATGCGTTCCCGGTCGCTGCGGCTTTTTACATAGGTAAGGTATTCATCAATTGCCTGCTTTTGTTCTGCCGTAGTGATCTTTGAAACCAATTCATGTTCGGGAGCAAGCACGATAAAATCTACGCCGAATATTGTGTCGGGCCTTGTGGTGTAAACTTTTATTTTTGCCTCACCCCCATCCCCTCTCCCTGGGGAGAGGGGAGTATGATCAGCTAGTTCCTGGCGGATCTTATTAATTACAGAATCAATATCATTTTCAACTTCACTGTTTTTAAACCGCATCATTTTATATCCGGCTTCTGCCAAATATGCAGCCCGTGCATCAT
>Ga0209023_10008195_pt1 | contig 10540 bp, 4 predicted proteins | sample LakOneMetagenome_FD_187468 | JGI IMG/M metagenome (GOLD analysis project Ga0209023, IMG submission 187468) | Freshwater and sediment microbial communities from Lake Erie, Canada (SPAdes) (version 2) | ecosystem: Environmental > Aquatic > Freshwater > Lentic | place: Lake Erie, Canada | collected...
CGTCAACCTGCCGCAACTTGGCGACAATCTCCTCAGGCTTATGGCGCTTTCTCGGCATTCTGATCCTCCTTCTCCCTGTCCGAAGACATACTTCAAGGTGGACCAATTCAGAGAGGGTGGATCATCATCCACAGTGCGTTTTGATCTTCTCAACGTCAGTCTACTCGCAGACATGCTGATCGCCGCGGCAACCGAGATTTCCGCCGGCCTCATGAGAGTGTAATGGAAGCGAATCTTTCCACCGCAGTCCAATCGCGCACGCGGCCAGCAAGCTGCAGCCTGGTCCGTATTCTCCAGATGTGCTTCGGCTCCATGGGTGGCTTCGCGCCGACGATTCGACCCGCGTTCCACGGGAGATGGGGCATAGTGCGCGCGGAGGCCATCGCCAAATCCGATCTTGGAGCGCCGCATCCAGCCTACAGTATGGACCGGATTGTTCGAGCCGTCGCCCGATCCAGTCAATCTTTCGCCTCTCTCGCTCCACGAGGCGACCTTGGTTTTCGTCACAAAACCTGAAATTCAGCCGCCGCCACGGCCGATGACCAGCCAATAGCTCCAGCCCTCCTCATCCAGATTCCAAGATCAGCAGCAAGTCCTTCGCCTCAACCTGCCTGCCTGGCGCGACAAACATTTCCTTCACCCGGCCGTCGACGGGAGAACGCAGCGAAGTCTCCATCTTCATCGCTTCCAGAGTGACGAGCACGTCGCCCGCCTTCACATGGTCGCCGGTGCGCACGGCGATTGTGGCGATGGAGCTCGCCATCGGCGCGCCGATTTGGCTAGGGTCATTCTCGTCGACCTTGCGATGGGCTGCGCGCACGCCGGTCGCAGCGCGGTTGGGAACGCGCACGGTGCGCGGCTGGCCGTTGAGCTCGAAGAAGACCTTCACCTTCCCGTCCTCGTCAGTCTCGCCTAGCGTCAGCAGGCGGACCACCAGCGACTTGCCGGGCTCGATCTCGACCGAGATCTCCTCGCCAGGCTGCATGCCGTAGAAATAGGTGCGCGTCGGCAGCTTCAAGACGGGGCCATATTTGCGCAGCGCGCCGGCATATTCGACGAAAACCTTAGGATACATGAGGTAGGCGGCGAATTCCTCGTCGCTGACGAGGCGACCGCACTTCCTCTCGGCCTCCCGTCGCTCCGCCGCCAGGTCGGCTTCCGGCAGCAGCGCGCCGGGGCGCAGCACGATCGGAGTCTGACCGTTGAGCGCCTTGTCCTGCAGATCCTTCGGCCAGCCGCCTGGCGGCTGACCGAGATCGCCGCGCAGCATGTCGACCACCGAGGCCGGAAAGGCGATGTCGCGTGAGGGATCGAGCACGTCCTGCTTCGTCAGGTTCTGCGCCACCATCATCAGCGCCATGTCGCCGACGACCTTAGACGACGGCGTCACCTTCACGATGTCTCCGAACAGGTCGTTGGCGTCGCGATACGCGCGCGCGACCTCGTGCCAGCGCGCGTCAAGACCGAGCGAGCGCGCCTGTTCCTTGAGATTGGTGAACTGCCCGCCGGGCATCTCGTGCAGATAGACTTCCGACGCGCCGGCGCGATTGTCGCTCTCGAAGGCGGCGTATTGCGCGCGCACGGCCTCCCAGTAGTCGGACAGCGCACGGATCGCCGCCGCATCGAGCCCAGTGTCGCGTTCGGTGTGACGCAGAGCCTCTACAATGGAGCCGAGGCAGGGCTGCGACGTCGTTCCCGACATGGAATCGATCGCGGCGTCGAAGGCGTCGACGCCCGCCTCGACCGCGGCCAGCACCGTCGCGGCGGCGATGCCAGAGGTGTCGTGCGTGTGCAGGCGAACCGGTAGCCCCACCTCGCTGCGCAGCGCGCTCACGAGCTTGCGCGCCGCCGCTGGCTTCAACAGGCCCGCCATATCCTTGATCGCGAGGATGTGGCAGCCCGCGGCCTCCAGCTCCTTGGCGAGGCCGACGTAATACGCGAGCGGATACTTGGCGCGGTCGGGATCGAGAATGTCGCCGGTGTAGCAGAGCGCGCCCTCCGCGATCTTGCCGTTCTCGACCACCGCATCGATGGCGACACGCATGTTCTCGACCCAGTTGAGGCAGTCGAAGATGCGGAAGACGTCCATGCCGGAAAGCGCCGCCTGCCGGATGAAGGCGCGCACGACATTGTCGGGATAGTTCGCATAGCCGACTGCATTCGCGCCGCGCAGCAGCATCTGCGTCAGCAGATTCGGCGCCTCCTGCCGGATCGCCGCAAGGCGCTCCCACGGGTCCTCGTTGAGGAAGCGCATGGCGACGTCGAATGTGGCGCCGCCCCAGCATTCGAGCGACAGCAATTGCGGGAGGCCCCGCGCATAGGCGTCGGCCGAGGCGACGATATCGCGCGTGCGGATTCGGGTCGCAAGCAGCGATTGGTGCGCGTCGCGCATGGTCGTATCGGTCGCCAGCACGCGCTTTTCCGCGCGCAACCAGTCGGCGAAGCCCCGTGCGCCGAGGCGCTCGAACAGCTGCCGCGTTCCCGGCGCAGCCGTCTGCGTGAAACACGGCTGCGCGGGCTCGCGCGCATGCGCGGGCGGACGGGCGCGATCGCGCACCTCCGGATGGCCGTTCACGCTCACGTCCGCGATCCAGCTGAGGAGCTTGGTCGCGCGGTCGCGCCGCTTCTTGAAGTCGAACAGCTCCGGCGCCTCGTCGATGAATCGCGTCGTGTAGTCGTTGGCGACGAAGCGCGGATGGCTGACGACGTTATGCAGAAAGGCGAGATTGGTGGCGACGCCGCGAATGCGATATTCGAGCAGGGCGCGGTCCATGCGGCGGATCGCTTCGACCGGCGTCTGGGCCCAAGCCGTCACTTTTTCGAGCAGGGGATCGTAGAAGCGCGTGACCACCGCGCCGGAATAGGCGGTGCCGCCGTCGACGCGAATGCCGAAGCCCATCGCGCCGCGATAGGCGCTGATGCGGCCGTAGTCCGGGATGAAATTGTTCTCCGGATTTTCGGTGGTGATGCGGCACTGCAGGGCGTGGCCCGAAAGCGCGATGCCGCTCTGGTTGGGAATGCCGGTCTCGCCGGCCACGCCGATGCGGCCGCCCTGCGCAATCAGGATCTGCGCCTTCACCAGATCCAGCCCAGTCACCATTTCCGTGACCGTGTGCTCCACCTGGATACGCGGGTTGACCTCGATGAAGTAGAAGGCGTTGGTGTCTGCGTCGAGCAGGAATTCGACCGTGCCGGCGCCGCGATACGACGTCGCCTCGCCGATTTTCAGCGCCGCGTCGCACAGTCCCTCGCGGGTCGCTGCGTCAAGGTACGGCGCGGGCGCGCGTTCGATCACCTTCTGGTTGCGGCGCTGGATCGAGCAGTCGCGCTCGAACAGATGCACGAGACCGCCGTGCGCATCGCCTAAGATCTGCACTTCAACGTGGCGGGCGTGGCGCACGAGCTTCTCGAGATAGACCTCGTCCTTGCCAAAGGCCGCCTTGGCCTCGCGCCGCGCGGCGGCGACGCTATCCAGCAGCGTCGCTTCGGATTCGATCGGCCGCATGCCGCGCCCGCCGCCGCCCCAGGAGGCCTTGAGCATCACGGGATAGCCGACCTCGGCGGCGAGGCGTTTGATCTCCGCCGGATCGTCCGGCAGCGGTGGCGAGGCCGGTACGACTGGCGCGCCGCAGGAGACGGCGAGGTTACGCGCCGACACCTTGTTGCCGAGCACGCGCATGGTTTCGGCGCTGGGCCCGATGAACCTTATGCCGGCCTCCGCGCAGGCTTCCGCGAATTCGGGGCTTTCCGACAAGAAGCCATAGCCGGGATGAATCGCGTCAGCTTTCGCTTCTTTCGCGACCCGGATCACTTCCTCGATCGAGAGATAACTCTCCAGCGGCCCGAGATTGCGCCCCCCGCCGCGCCCGACTTGATAGGCCTCGTCCGCCTTGAATCGGTGCAACGATAGCTTGTCTTCTTCAGCATAGATCGCGACGGTTCGGATGCCGAGCTCAGTCGCCGCACGAAACACGCGGATCGCGATCTCGGATCGATTGGCGACGAGGAGACGTTCAATTGGCTGGGGCAGATTCATGCATCCCTCGACTTCTAACGCGCAAGCTCTCACTCGATTGCTTCGGTGTCGCATCTCTGACGGCGACGAAAATCCCTATCTTCCGGGTCGGGACCGCTGGCCTGTCAGCCCGACGACTTGGACTTCTTCTGCGGCGGCAGGTCGGTGCAATGGCCTTCGAAGACTTCCGCCGCCATGCCGATGGATTCGACGAGAGTGGGATGCGGATGGATGGTCTTGCCGATGTCGGCGGGCACGCAGCCCATCTCGACGGCGAGACAGACTTCGCCGATGAGGTCGCCGGCATTCGTGCCGACAATGCCGCCGCCGACGATGCGATGCGTCGTCTCGTCGAACAGGAGTTTGGTGAAGCCCTCGTCGCGGCCATTGGCGATGGCGCGGCCGGACGCCGCCCAAGGGAAGACAGCCTTACCGACTTTCAGCCCCTCGGCCTTGCATTGCTCCTCGGTCCTGCCGGTCCAGGCGATTTCGGGATCGGTATAGGCGACGGAGGGAATCTGGCGCGCGTCGAAGAATGATTTTTCGCCATGCGCCGCTTCGGCCGCCACATGGGCTTCGTGCACCGCCTTGTGCGCCAGCATCGGCTGGCCGACGAGATCGCCGATCGCATGGATATGCGCGACATTGGTGCGCATCTGCTTGTCGACCGCGATGAAGCCGCGATCGCTGACAGCGACGCCGGCCTTGTCGGCGGCGATCTTGCCGCCGTTCGGGCTGCGGCCGACCGCCACCAGAACAAGATCGTAAACCTGCGCTTTGGCCGGCGCTTTCTCGCCCTCGAAGCTGACTTCGATGCCGGCCTTCGTCGCCTTGGCGCCGACGGTCCTGGTCTTCAGCATGATGTTGTCGAAGCGATGCGCGTTCTTTTTTTCCCATACTTTTACGAGATCGCGGTCCGCGCCGGGCATGAGGCCGTCGAGCATTTCGACAACGTCCACGCGCGCGCCGAGCGTCGAATAGACGGTCGCCATCTCAAGTCCGATGATGCCGCCGCCGATCACCAGCATGCGCTTGGGGATCGATTTCAACTCCAGCGCGCCGGTCGAATCGACGATGCGTGGGTCTTCCGGCAGGAAGGGCAGCTTCACCGACTGGCTGCCGGCGGCGATGATCGCCTTGGCGAAGCGGATCGTCTTCTTGCCGGCCTTGCCGTCGACCTGCAGATGATGCGGATCGAGGAATTGGCCTACGCCGGTCACGACCTCCACCTTGCGCGCCTTGGCCATGCCGGCAAGGCCGCCGGTGAGCTTGCCGACGACGCCGTCCTTGTAGCCGCGCAGCCGATCGAGATCGATCTTCGGGGCGCCGAAGGTGACGCCGTGCGCGGCCAGGTGGCTCGCCTCGTCGATCACGGCGGCGTTGTGCAGCAGCGCCTTCGAAGGAATGCAGCCGACATTGAGGCAGACTCCGCCGAGCGTGGCATAGCGTTCGACGAGCATTGTCTTCATGCCGAGGTCGGCGGCGCGGAACGCAGCCGAATAGCCGCCGGGACCTGCGCCCAGCACGAGCATTTCGCATTCGATGTCGGCCTTGCCGCCGAAACTGCCGGCCTGCGGCGCCGGCGCTGCGGACGCGGAAGGGGCGGGCGCCGCCGGCGCAGCAGCAGGCGCAGGCGCGCTTGGCGCTGCGCCGGCGTCGGCGGCGTCAACGACCAGGATGACCGAGCCTTCGCTCACCTTGTCGTCGACCTTGACCTTGATCTCCTTCACGACGCCAGCCGACGTCGAGGGGATTTCCATCGAGGCCTTGTCGGATTCCACCATGATCAGCCCGGTGTCGACGGCGATCGTCTCGCCGAGCTTCACCAGGACTTCGATGACGGCGACATCCTTGAAGTCGCCGATGTCGGGAACCCGGACTTCGATCTGCTTTGCCATTGCGCGTTCCCTTCGGATCAGAACAGCACGCGCCTGAGATCGGCGAGCACGTTGGCGAAATAGACGTTGAACCGGGCCGCCGCCGCGCCGTCGATGACGCGGTGGTCCCAGGAGAGCGAGAGCGGCAGCGTCAATTGCGGGCGCCACGTCTTGCCGTTGTCGCTGGTCACCTGCTTCCAGTAGCTCTTGCACACGCCCATGATCGCGACTTCCGGCGCATTGATGATCGGCGTGAAGTAGATGCCGCCGATGCCGCCGAGCGAAGAGATCGAGAAACATCCGCCCTGCATCTGGTCGGGCTTGATCTTGCCCTCGCGCGCGAGCTTGGCGAGCTGGTTCATCTCGGTCGCGATTTCGGGGATTGACTTCTTGTCGGCGTCGCGGATGACAGGAACCATCAGGCCGTTGGGCGTATCCGCCGCGAAGCCGATGTGGAAGTAGTTTTTGTAGACGAGCGTGTCGCCGTCGAGGCTGGCGTTGAATTCGGGGAATTTCTTGAGCGTCGCGACCGCCGCCTTCACCATGAAGGGCAGCATCGACAGTTTCACGCCGCTCTTTTCCAGCTCCTTGTTCATCTTCACGCGGAACTGCTCGACTTCCGTGATATCGGCCTCGTCATGCGTCGTGACATGGGGAATGACCACCCAGTTGCGATGCAGATTGGCTGCCGAAATCTTCTTGATGCGACCAAGCTCCTTGCGCTCGACCGGCCCGAATTTGGCGAAGTCGATCTTCGGCCATGGCAGAAGGTCGAGCCCTCCGCCGCCGCCAGCAGCCTGCGCGGCGCCCGCGGTTTTCGTCGCAGGCGCGTCGCCTTTCGCGAAGGCTTCGACATCTTCGCGCAGGATGCGACCGTGCGCGCCGGAACCTTTTACCTTTCCGAGGTCCACGTTTTTTTCGCGCGCGAGCTTGCGCACTGCGGGGCCGGCGTAGGCCAATGCGAAGGCCTTCTCGTCGATCGCGCCTCCGCCTGCCGCCGCCGCTACGGGGGCCGCTGCCGGCGCAGGCTGTGCTGCAGGAGACGCCGCAGGAGCGGCGGCCTGCTTTGGCGCATCGCCTGTCGCAAGCGCGATGATGATCGACCCCTCGCTGACCTTGTCGCCGACTTTGACCTTGACGCTCTGCACGACGCCCGACAGCGGCGCAGGCACTTCCATCGTCGCCTTGTCGGATTCCAGCGCGACCAGCGGGTCTTCCGCCTTCACACTGTCGCCCGGCTTCACGAAGATCTCGATGACGGGAACGTCCTTGAAGTCGCCGATGTCAGGCACGCGCACTTCGGCGAGGCCGGCAGGCGCGGTGACGGCCGCCGGCGGCGGCGTGACGCTCGGCAGGGCGGCCGCCGTCGTGGTGGCGCTAGACCCTTCGAACTGGACGATAACAGCGCCTTCGCTCACCTTGTCGCCGACCTTGACGACGATCGCTTTCACCACGCCGTCCTGCGGCGCGGGCACTTCCATCGTGGCCTTGTCGGATTCCAGCGCGATCAGCGGCTCCTCCGCCTTCACGCTGTCGCCGGGTTTCACGAAAATCTCGATCACGGGCACATCGGTAAAATCGCCGATGTCGGGAACCTTCACGTCGATCAGATTGCTCATGGTTCCGCCCTCCGATCAGACGGTCCAGGGCGCAGCGCGCCCCGCGTCTATGCCATATTTCTTGATTGCGTCCGCCACGACAGCCGACTTGATCGCGCCCTCGTCCGCCAGCGCCTTCAAGGCCGCGACCACGACATGCTGGCGGTCGACCTCGAAGAACTTGCGCAGTTTCACGCGATAATCGCTGCGCCCGAACCCGTCGGTGCCGAGCACGACATAGCGCCGGCCCGCCGCCTGCACATATTCGCGGATCTGGTCGGCGTAATTGCGCATGTAGTCGGTCGAGACGACGACCGGCCCCTCATGGCCCGCAAGCTGCGTCTCCACCCAGCTCTTTCGCCTGGGTTCGGTCGGATGCAGCATGTTCCAGCGCTCCGCCGCCATGCCGTCGCGCCGCAATTCGTTGAAGCTCGTCGCGCTCCACACGTCCGCCGTCACGCCGAAATCCTCACGCAACAAATCGGCCGCCGCCATCACTTCGCGCAGGATCGTGCCCGAGCCCATCAGCTGGACCCGCAGGCCCTTCTTCGCGGTCTTGCCGCCGTTCTTGAGCTGATAGAGCCCCTTGAGGATCCCCTCCCCCGCGCCCTTGCCCGCCTCTGCGAGACCGGGGTGCGGATAGTTCTCGTTCATCAGGGTGATGTAATAATAGACATCCTCCTGCGCCTCGTACATGCGGCGCATGCCCTCGCGCACGATCGCCACGACCTCGTAGGCGAAGGTCGGATCGTAGGAGACGCAATTGGGGATCGTGCCCGCCAGAATATGGCTGTGCCCGTCCTCGTGCTGCAGGCCCTCGCCGTTCAGCGTCGTGCGGCCCGCCGTGCCGCCGAGCAGGAAGCCGCGCGCCCGCATGTCGCCGGCAAGCCACGCAAGGTCGCCGACGCGTTGCAGGCCGAACATCGAGTAGTAGATGTAGAAGGGGATCATCGGCACGTTGTTCGTGCTGTAGGACGTCGCAGCCACGATCCACGACGACATGGCGCCGCCTTCGTTGATGCCTTCCTGCAGCACCTGCCCGTCTTTGGACTCGCGATAATACATCAACTGGTCGGCGTCCTGCGGCCGATACAGCTGGCCGACCGACGAATAGATGCCGAGCTGGCGGAACATGCCCTCCATGCCGAAGGTGCGCGATTCGTCGGGCACGATCGGCACGACGCGCTTGCCGATCGACTTGTCGCGCACCAGCGTGCCGAGCATCTGCACGAAAGCCATCGTCGTGGAGATTTCGCGCTCGCCCGTATTTTCCAGCAGGCGCTGGAAGGTCGAGAGCGGCGGGATCGTCAGATTTTCTGACTTGCGACGGCGCTGCGGCAGGCTGCCGCCGAGTTTTTCACGCTGCGCCCGCAGATATTGCATTTCCGGACTGTCGTCCGGCGGCTTGATGAACGGCACTTTCGCGAGGTCCGCATCGCCGACCGGAATCTGGAAGCGATCGCGGAAGCCGCGCAGGGCGTCCTGCGTCATCTTCTTGGCCTGGTGCGCGATCATCTGGCCTTCGCCGGATTCGCCCATGCCGTAGCCCTTCACGGTCTTCGGCAGGATCAGCGTCGGCTGGCCCTTGTGGTTGACCGCCGCCGTATAGGCCGCAAACACCTTTTCCGGATCGTGACCGCCGCGCGTCAGCTTCCAGATGTCGTCGTCGCTCATGTCGGCGACCAGCGCTTTCAGCTCCTCGTATTTGCCGAAGAAGTGCTCGCGGATATAGGCGCCGCTCTTCGACTTGAAATCCTGGTATTCGCCGTCGACGCATTCCTCCATGCGCTTGAGCAAGAGGCCGCTCTTGTCCTTCTCCAGCAGGCGATCCCAGCCCGTGCCCCAGAGAACCTTGATGACGTTCCAGCCGGCCCCGCGAAAAACGCTTTCGAGTTCCTGCACGATCTTGCCGTTGCCGCGCACAGGCCCGTCGAGACGCTGAAGGTTGCAGTTGATGACGAAGATCAGATTGTCGAGCTTCTCACGGCCCGCGAGCGAAATCGCGCCGAGCGATTCCGGCTCGTCCATCTCGCCGTCGCCCATGAAGGCCCAGACCTTGCGGTTTTCCGTATGGGCAAGGTCGCGGTTCTGCAGATATTTGAGGAAGCGCGCCTGATAGATCGCCATCAACGGACCGAGGCCCATCGAGACAGTCGGGAACTGCCAGAAATCAGGCATCAGCCAGGGGTGGGGATAGCTCGGGATGCCGTCTCCGCCGGTCTCCTGCCGGTATTTCGACACCTGGTCTTCGGTCAATCGTCCTTCGAGAAATGCGCGCGCATAAATGCCCGGCGAGGAATGCCCCTGCACGAAAATTAGATCGCCGCCGTGCTCGCTCGTTGGCGCATGCCAGAAATGGCCGAAGCCAATATCGTAGAGCGTCGCCGCCGACTGGAAGCTCGCGATATGCCCGCCGAGCTCGGAACTCTCCTTGTTCGCGCGCAGCACGATCGCCAGCGCATTCCAGCGGATGATCGAACGCAGCTTGTGCTCCATCGCACGGTCGCCAGGCAACGGCGGCTGCTGCGCGACCGGGATCGTGTTGCAATACGGCGTGTTGAGCGATTGCGGCACATACAGGCGGTCGAACCGCGCGGCGTCCACGACGGCATTGACGACGTAATTCGCCCGCTCCGGCCCCCGATGCGCCTCCAGCGCACGCAAAGCGTCAAGCCATTCCTGGGTTTCGGCGGGGTCGTGGTCGATTTGTGTCGTCACATTGATCTCCGCAGTTGCGTCTATCAGTTTGCACTCTTGAACCCGTGCAACCTCGCAGGCTTGCGCAAGCGAGCACAGCCATAGTCATATCCGTTGGCGGCGGCGATCCGACCCGGCCTCACGTCGTCAGAGCCTACCGCTCTGACGACTCACGGGAAGTCACGCCAGGGCCGAGGAATCGATGGTTGCAAGCCGTCTCGTTCCCGTCAGCGTCATCGCAACGCGGATTTCCCGGCTCAAAATGTCAAGGAGGTTTTCCACGCCCTCTTGCCCGCCTGCTGCAAGCGCGTAAGACGGCGAGCGTCCCAGAAGGACGCCTCGTGCGCCCAACG
>Ga0209023_10008196_pt1 | contig 10539 bp, 7 predicted proteins | sample LakOneMetagenome_FD_187468 | JGI IMG/M metagenome (GOLD analysis project Ga0209023, IMG submission 187468) | Freshwater and sediment microbial communities from Lake Erie, Canada (SPAdes) (version 2) | ecosystem: Environmental > Aquatic > Freshwater > Lentic | place: Lake Erie, Canada | collected...
CCGTCACCGCCACCCGCTACCGCCCCCGCGGGCGCGCCCCGCCACACCGCCGCCACTGCGAACTCCCCAACAGGCTGACCCGCGCACGATGTTCCCACAACTCGGCGAATCGGGACCCGCGATCGTCCTCAGCCGACCAACCTCACTGTATGTCGACCGCATCCCTCACTCCCGCAGCTCTGCTCGCCTCAATCGCCGATCAGCAGGGGCTGATCATCGCGACCTACGCCTCTTCCGTCGGGCTCGGTCGAGAGTTGCGCACCGAATTCGAGCGCGGCGAGGTGGTTCGCCTGCGCCGCGGCGTGTACATTCCCGTCGCGATCTGGCAATCACTCACGCCCGACCAGCAGTACGTGCGCCGCATTCATGCACACGCCGCGGTGAGTGCGGAACCTCTGACGTTCTCGCACGATTCGGCCGCCGCCATCTGGGGTCTTCCACGCGTAGGAGCCTGGCCAAGCGCTATCCACCTGCTCGTGCCACCTGCGGGCGGCGGCAGGTCCAGCTATGGCGTTGTGCGACATCCGGGCGAGCAGTCGGTGCGCGTGGTCGCCCGTGACGGCCTCCTCGTGACCAGCGTCGTGACGACGGCCGTCGATATGGCGCGGGTGCTGACCTTTCCCGAGGCAGTGGCAATGATGGATCGCGCCATCGCCGCTCCACGATTCGGTTCCGCCCTTGCCACCAGGGAAGAACTGGAAGCGGCCCTCGCAGCGTTGCCGACACGGGGACCGATAAAGGGCAGAACGGAGGCCCTGCGCGCCGGTGAATTCGCCTCGTCTCAGTCGGGATCGTGCGGCGAGTCCGTCAGCCGGGCCTTCATGTTCATTCTCGGATTCCTCATTCCCGAGCTGCAGGTGCGGTTCGATGACGCGGATGGTTTCATTGCGTTCGTGGACTTCTTCTGGCGCAGCATCAATCGGGTCGGCGAGTTCGACGGTTTCGGCAAGTACGTCAAGGATGAGTTCACGCGCGGGAACACCACCGCGCACATCGTGATGGAGGAGAAAGTTCGCGAAGACCGGATTCGCGCGTGTGGACCGCTGGTGAGTCGCTGGGATTGGGAGCTTGCCAACTCCCCCTCGGCTTTCGGAGCGTTTCTCACTCGTATCGGCGTCCCACGGGCTGAGCTGCGAAAGTAGCTCCCGCGCACCCGCGCCGGTGCCGCACCGGAACCGCCACGCGCTACCGCCCCAGCGGGCGCGCGCCGCCAGAACAGCGCGGCCACCCCTACAGCGCAACCCACACCTGCGAACCCCGCGCCGACACCGCCACGCGCTACCGCCCCAGCGGGCGCGGCGGGCGATGGCGGCGCGGGTCAGAGCATGGCCGAGGTGATATCGGGGGCCTCCAGACGGACCCGGTCGGCGGACTCGTCATCGGGCTGTTCCTGCGAGGCCCTCTCGGCGGAGACGCGGGTGAGGTAGAAGGTGATCTCCCGCTCGCGCTGTTCGTCATTCCATCCCAGCACGCCGGCCATCAGTCGGGCGGCGACCGGCGCCGCTGAGACACCGCGGTCCCACGCCTCGATGGAGATCCGGGTGCGTCGAGCCAGCACATCCTCCAAATGCAGCGCGCCCTCATGGGAGGCCGCATACACAACCTCAGCGCCGATGTAATCATCGGCACCGGGCAGCGGCTCCGCGAGCGAGGCATCCTCGCGAATCAGGTCGAGCAGTTCGTCGGTGAGAGTGCCGTACCGGTTCAGCAGATGTTCCACCCGCACGGTGTGCAGGCCGAAAGCGCGAGCGATCTTGCGGCGCTTGTTCCAAGCCGCTTGATATCCCTCCGCCCCGAGCAGCGGGATGTCGTGGGTCGCCGAAGCCGGAACCTTGCCATCGAGGGCGTCCACCGCCGCATCCACCGCGTCCTTGGCCATGATGCGATAGGTCGTCCATTTACCCCCGGCGATCACGACAAGCCCGGGAACGGAGTGCCCCACCAAGTGCTCGCGTGACAACTTGGACGTTTGGTCGCTTTCACCGGCCAGCAGGGGGCGGAGGCCGGCATACACACCCTCGACGTCTTCCCGGGTGAGCGGAACCGTCAGCACGGAGTTGACGTGCTCGAGGATGTAGTCGATATCGGCAGCCGTGGCAGCCGGGTGCGCCTTGTCGAGGTGCCAGTCGGTGTCGGTTGTTCCGATGAGCCAGTGGCGTCCCCACGGGATCACGAACAGGACGCTCTTCTCGGTGCGCAGCAGCAGCCCCATCGCCGACTGGAAACGGTCGCGAGGAACGAGCAGATGCACGCCCTTGGAGGCCCGCACCTTGAACGTTCCACGTTCACCGACCATGCGCTGGGTGTCATCCGTCCACACCCCGGTGGCATTCACGACCTGCTTGGCACGCACATCGAAACGCTCACCGGTCTGCATGTCCAGCGCATGAACACCCACGACCCGCTCGCCGACCTTGATGAAGCCCTCAACGCGCACCCGACTGGCCGCGTGCGCGCCATAGAACGAGGCTGTGCGCACGAGCGAGGCCACATATCGGGCATCATCAACCTGCGCATCGTAGTAGGTGATGCCACCGACCAGGGCGTTGTTGGCCAGGCTCGGCATCAGCTTCTGCACCTGTCGCTTGCTCAGGTGCCGGTGGTGCGGAACACCGGGACGGCGTCCGCCGGTGTAGGAGAAGAGGTCATAAAGCAGCATGCCCGCACCGATGTAGAACCGCTCCGTGAAACGCTTCTTGAGCGGGTAAAGAAAGCGCACCGGCTTCACGAGATGCGGCGCCAGCCGCTGCAGCAGCAGACCCCGCTCGATGAGAGCCTCCCGAACCAGCCGGAAGTCCAGCTGCTCCAAGTAACGGATGCCGCCGTGCACGAGCTTGGACGACCGGCTCGAGGTGCCCGAGGCCCAGTCCCTGGCCTCCAGGATTCCTACGCTGAGGCCTCGGGTCACCGCGTCCATGGCGCAACCGGCCCCGACGATTCCGCCGCCCACGACCAGGATGTCGAGTTCCTTCGTTCGAAGCCGGGCGATCGCTTCTGCACGCTGCTCCGGCCCGAGTTTCGTGGACCGTGTCACCGAACGATGCGGTGACGAGTTCTCCGAGGCCATGAGCGACTCCTTTTTCATGTGAAGAAATCAGTGCGGGCGTTCTGCAACGTCCTTGTTGCGTGGTGCGGTCAAACCGTTCTGTCAGCAGTTGTCCTACCGAGGCTGGCTACCGATACGAGGCTGGCTACCAATATCGACGCTACTTCACCTGGTACGGCGCGACAACCACCTCGACGCGCTGAAATTCCTTGAGGTCCGAATAGCCGGTCGTCGCCATGGACCGCTTGAGGGCGCCAATCAGGTTGGCGGTGCCGTCCGCTTCGGGGGCCGGTCCGTAGAGGATCTCTTCCAGCGGAGCGACGGTTCCCACCTGCACGCGCTTGCCGCGGGGAAGCTGCGGGTGGTGAGCTTCGGTGCCCCAGTGGAAGCCGCCGCCGGGGGCATCCGTCGCCCTGGCCAGGGCCGTGCCGAGCATCACGGCGTCGGCGCCGCAGGCGATGGCCTTGACGATGTCTCCGGAGGTGCCCAGGCCGCCGTCGGCGATCACGTGCACGTAGCGTCCGCCGGATTCGTCCATGTAGTCGCGGCGGGCGCCGGCCACATCGGCAACGGCGGTCGCCATCGGTGCGTGGATTCCAAGCGTGGCGCGGGTGGTGGAGGCGGCGCCACCACCGAAACCGACGAGCACGCCGGCCGCGCCGGTACGCATGAGGTGGAGGGCTGCCGTGTAGGTGGCGGCGCCGCCGACAATGACGGGCACATCCAGCTCGTAGATGAACTTCTTGAGGTTGAGGGGTTCCTGGTTCTGTGACACGTGCTCAGCGGAAACCGTGGTGCCACGAATAACGAAAAGGTCCACACCTGCGGCGACGACGGTCTCGTAGAGTTCCTGAGTGCGCTGCGGCGAGAGGGCTCCGGCTACGGTCACGCCTCCGGCCCGAATCTCAGCCAGTCGCGCCGTCACGAGTTCGGGCTTGATCGGGGCGGAATACATTTCTTGCAATCGGGCGGTGGCCCTGGCTTCGGGGAGGCGACGGATCTCGGCCAGCAACGGTTCCGGGTCGTCGTGGCGGGTCCAGAGGCCTTCGAGGTCAAGAACGCCGACGCCGCCGAGCTGGCCCATCATGATGGCCGTGGTCGGTGAGACCACAGAGTCCATCGGAGCTGCCAGCACCGGAATCGCGAACTGATACGCGTCGATCGACCAGGAGACGGACACGTCTTCCGGGTCGCGGGTGCGCCGACTGGGCACCACCGCGATGTCGTCGAAGGCGTACACGCGGCGAGCGCGCTTGGAACGGCCGATCTCGATTTCCATACTCACCCGTCCAGTTTAGGTGCAGCCACCGACGAGCCCCGCCTCGCCCGGCCGCTGTCCCCGTGCTTAAACGCCGGTTGCCCCGCCGAAACCGAGGTTCGAGGGGGCAACCGGTGTGCAACGAAAAGGTTCAGCGACGGTAGTTCGGCGCCTCGACCACGATCTGCACGTCGTGCGGATGCGATTCCTTGAGACCCGCAGACGTGATTCGAACGAACTTGCCCTTCTGCTTGAGCTCCTCGATGGTGCGGGCGCCCACGTAGAACATGGACTGGCGCAGCCCGCCGATGAGCTGGTAGGCCACGGCCGACAGCGAACCGCGATATGGAACCTGCCCCTCGATACCTTCGGGGATGAGCTTGTCATCGGTGGGAACGTCGGACTGGAAGTAGCGGTCCTTCGAGTAGGAAGTCTTCGAGCCGCGAGTCTGCAGCGCACCGAGGGATCCCATGCCCCGGTAGGCCTTGAACTGCTTTCCGTTGACGAACACCAGGTCACCCGGGCTTTCGTCACAGCCGGCGAGCAGCGAACCGAGCATCACGGTGTCGGCGCCGGCGACGAGTGCCTTGGCGATGTCGCCCGAGTACTGCAGGCCACCGTCGGCGATCACCGGGATCCCGGTCTCACGGGCGGCGAGCGAAGCCTGGTAGACCGCGGTGATCTGCGGCACGCCGACACCGGCGACGATGCGGGTGGTGCAGATCGAGCCGGGACCGACGCCCACCTTGATGGCGTCCGCGCCGGCGTCGATGAGGGCTTGGGCGCCGGAACGGGTGGCGACGTTGCCGCCGATCACGTCGACATCCGCAAACGCCTTGTCCGACTTCAAGCGACGGATGATATCCAGCACGCCGGCACTGTCGCCATTGGCCGTGTCCACGACGAGCACGTCGACTCCGGCTTCAAGCAGGGCGGTCGCGCGCTGCCAGGCGTCACCGAAGAATCCGATGGCCGCGCCCACGCGGAGGCGGCCATTGTCGTCCTTGGTGGCGAGAGGGTATTCCTCGCTCTTGTCGAAGTCCTTCACCGTGATGAGCCCGGTGAGCTTGCCCGCGGCGTCAACCAGCGGCAGCTTCTCGATCTTGTGCTTGGCGAAGATGGCCAGGGCGTCTTCGGGCGGCATGCCCACCTTGCCGGTGATCAGCGTCGATGTGGTCATCACATCGCGCACAAGAGTGGTGCCCTTCTCGGCCCTGGGCACGAAGCGCATGTCGCGGTTGGTGATGATTCCCACCAGCACGCCCGCGGCGTCGATGACCGGCAGGCCGCTCACCCGGAACTGGCCGCAGAGGGCGTCAACCTCCGCAACGGTGGCATCCGGCGAAGTTGTTACCGGATTGGTAATCATGCCGGATTCGCTGCGCTTGACGAGGTCGACCTGCTCGGCCTGGTCGCCGATGGAAAGGTTGCGGTGCAGGATTCCGAGCCCGCCCTCGCGGGCCATCGCGATGGCCATCCGGGTCTCGGTGACGGTGTCCATGGCGCTGGACAGCAGCGGTGTGGCGACGCTGATTCGCCGGGTCAGGCGGGACATTGTCACTGCCTCACTGGGAATGACGTCGGTATGACCCGGCAGGAGCAGAACGTCGTCGTAGGTGAGCCCGATGAATCCGAACGGATCTGGCTGATCCATATAACCCCTTAAATCGTATTAACACACACAGAAAAACACGCTGTCCGGCGCTGCAACGGGCTGGAGCGGTTACTCAATGTTAAGCGAGTTTGTGGTCTGCGCATTCCGGATGGGGGGCAACGGACGATAAAATGACCTTGCCGATGCTGGTGATGGAAACATTTAGGACATAATCGGCACGTACTGTCGACAACGTTGTCGGTGGTAAGACCCGGCGCCCGCCCGGTTACTCACCTGCCGGCGTCAACATGGAGGTCCAGTGAAGCCCATAGCTATGGCTCGCAAACGCATACCGAGACTGATGGTCATCCTCCTCGGCACGCTTTTCGTAGCGCTCAGCCTGTCTGCACTCTCGTCGAGTCCTGCACATGCGGATGAGGTGGGCACCGAATACGACTACAAGATCTCCGGAAACGTACAGTACAACGCCAATCCGCTCACCGGCGTCGGCATTGCCGTCGAGGGCGGCGGCTACAAGGCAGCCGTGAAAACGGATGCCGCGGGCAAGTGGTCGATCGGCGTGCCGGACAAGGGCACCTACAAGGTCACCCTCGATGAAGAAACCCTTCCCAGCGGTGTCATCGTCGCCAGTGGCGGCAATGTGATCGAGGCCGAGTTCGGCCTCACCAAGACGAAATCGGTCAACTTCTTCCTGGGTCAAGGCGAGCGGGTGACCGTGAGCTTCTTCGACCAGTTCGTCGAACGCTTCGTGAACGGCCTCAACTTCGGCCTGCTGCTGGCACTGGCCGCCATCGGGCTTTCACTGATCTTCGGCACCACGGGTCTGAGCAACTTCGCCCATGCCGAGATGATCACGTTCGGAGCGCTGATGACGCTGGTCTTCGGCGTGAACTTCGGGCTGCCGATCTGGCTGGCCATCCTCATCGCCATCGCGCTAAGTGCCGCGTTGGGCTTCAGCCTGGACGCGGTGATCTGGAAGCCGTTGCGCCGCAAGGGTGTCGCGCTGGTGCCGTTGATGATCGTGAGCATCGGGTTGTCCCTTGCCCTGCGATACCTCTATCAGTTCTTTTTCGGCGGCAGCACCATGCAGCTTCCCGGAGCGGGTATGGCCAAAATGAAGTTCGGTCCCGTCTCGCTCTCGCCGATCGACCTGGCGAGCATGGGCATCAGTATCGTGGTTCTGCTCGGCGTGGCCTTCTTCCTGTTGCGCACCCGCATCGGCAAGGCGACTCGCGCGGTCTCCGACAACCCGAGCCTGGCCTCGGCGAGCGGTATCGACGTCGACAACGTGATCCGTATCGTGTGGGTGATGGGTGGCGCACTGGCCGGCCTGAGTGGCGTGCTCTGGGCCTACTTCCGGCCCGGCGTCAGCTGGGACATGGGCTTCCAGATGCTCCTGCTCGTGTTCGCGGCGGTCACCCTCGGTGGCCTCGGCACCGCATTCGGCGCCCTGGTCGGCTCGATCATCGTCGGCCTCTTCGTTGAGTTGTCCACGCTGGTGCTCCCGTCCGATATGAAGTACGTCGGCGCACTTATCGTTTTGATCCTGGTCCTGCTGCTTCGGCCGCAAGGCATCATGGGTCGCAAAGAGAGAATTGGGTAGGGGCAACGATGATCGACTGGGGAGCAATCTTTAGCAACGCAGCCGTCGAGCTGATCAGCCCGACCACCGCGGCCTACGCCCTTGCGGCGCTCGGGCTCGCGATCCACTTCGGCTACACCGGGCTGCTGAACTTCGGCCAGGCCGGATTCATGGCCCTCGGCGCCTATGGCTACGCCATCTCCATCCTCACCTTCGGATTCCCGGTTTGGGGAGCCTTCCTGGTGGGTGTCGGGGCATCCGTGGTGTTCGCGCTCATCCTGGGTATTCCCACGTTGAGGTTGCGAGCGGACTACCTGGCCATCGTCACAATCGCCGCAGCGGAGATCGTGCGCTTGCTGTTCACGACGAACACCTTTGCGGCGGTCACCGGTTCAGCCAACGGCCTCAGCGGGTACAAGAACGAGTTCGCGGCGCTCAACCCGATTCCACCGGGAACCTACGGCTTCGGTCCGTTCACGAACAACGAGTACGACTGGTGGCTGCGAATCGTGGCCTGGTCAATCGTGATTCTGGCCTGCCTGCTCACCTGGAGCATCATGCGCAGCCCGTGGGGTCGCGTGATCAAGGGCATCCGCGAAGACGAAGACGCCGTGCGTGCGCTCGGCAAGAACGTCTACGCCTACAAAATGCAGTCGCTCATCCTCGGTGGTGTCTACGGAACCATCGCCGGCATGATCTTCGCCCTGCCTCGCGCCGTGGTGCCGTCGAACTACATGACGACACTGACCTTCTTCATCTACGCCATCCTGCTGCTCGGCGGCGCTGCAACGATCCTGGGGCCGGTCATCGGTTCCATGATCTTCTGGGTTCTGCTCTCCTTCTTCTCGGGTTTCATCGCCCGGGCGCAGGAGGCGGGCTGGTTCCCGTTCATGACGAGCATCCAGGCCGGTCAGGTTCGTTTCATCCTCGTGGGGGTCGCGATCATGCTCATCGTGGTTTTCAGACCGCAAGGCATCTTCGGAAACAAGAAGGAGTTGGCCTTTGTCCAATAATTTGAATTCCGATATTCCGGCCGTTCCGGTGGTTCCGGCCGTTCCGGTGGTTCCGGTGGTTCCGGTGGTTCCGGTGGTTCCGACTGCCAAGCCCGTCAAAAGCGTCGACCTGCACATCGGCGACGCCGCACCGGGATGCAAGAAACGCGATCCCATCCTGGTCGTGGACAAGGTGAGTCGCACCTTCGGCGGCCTCACTGCCGTCGACGTGGAGCATATCGAGATCCCGCGTGGGGCGATCACCGCCCTGATCGGCCCGAACGGTGCGGGAAAGACAACCCTGTTCAACCTGCTCACCGGATTCGACAAACCCGACACCGGCAAGTGGACGTTCGACGGCAAGCCGCTCCAGGGCGTTCCCGCCTACCGAGTGGCCCGGATGGGACAGATTCGCACGTTCCAGCTCACAAAGGCGCTCGGGCTGCTCAGCGTCATGGACAACATGCTGCTCGGGGCAAAGGGACAGATCGGCGAGAACCTGTTCCGTGCCCTGTTCCCGTTCCTGTGGCGCGGGCAAGAGACCGCGAACGAAGCCAAGGCGATGGACCTGCTGCGGCGCTTCAAACTCGACACCAAGAAAGACGACTACGCGGCCAGCCTCTCCGGCGGCCAGCGCAAGCTGCTGGAGATGGCTCGGGCACTCATGAGCGACCCGACCCTGGTGATGCTCGACGAGCCGATGGCCGGGGTCAACCCCGCGCTCACCCAGTCGCTGCTCGACCACGTCCTCGGCCTCAAGCGGCAGGGCATGACCGTGCTGTTCGTGGAGCACGACATGCACATGGTGCGTCACATCGCCGACTGGGTGATCGTGATGGCCGAAGGTCGTGTGGTGGCCGAAGGCGACCCGCACGAAGTCATGCGCAACCCGGCCGTGATCGATGCCTACCTCGGCCAGCACCATGACGAAGACCTCGGCGAGGATTCCGCTGCCGAGAACGAGCACGTTTCAGCGATTAAGGAGTTGCTTGATGACGAACGCTAGCCCGCTGGCCGAACCGGTCGCCGCCGAAACCCGGGAGGTCGTCGTTGATGTGAAGAACGTCACCGCCGGTTACGTCACTGGTGTGAACATCCTCAATTCTTGTTCCCTCACCGCCTATGAGGGTGAGCTGATCGGGATCATCGGCCCGAACGGCGCCGGAAAGTCCACGCTGCTCAAGTCGATCTTCGGACAGGTGAAGGTGCGCGAGGGCGAAATCCTGCTGCGCGGAAAGAACATCACCAACCTCAAGGCCAATAAACTCGTGGCCCAGGGCGTCGGTTTCGTTCCGCAGAACAACAACGTCTTCCCCACTTTGAGCATTCGCGAGAACCTCGAGATGGGCATCTTCCAAAAGCCGAAGGGCCTGGTCGAGCGCCTCGAGTTCGTCACGGACATCTTCCCGGAGTTGGCCAAGCGGATGGGACAGCGTGCCGGTTCGCTCTCGGGCGGCGAACGCCAGATGGTGGCCATGAGCCGGGCGCTGATGATGGGTCCGCACGTGCTGCTGCTCGATGAGCCCTCTGCTGGGCTCTCCCCCGTGCGCCAGGACGAGGCGTTCCTGCGCGTGAAGGAGATCAACAAAGCCGGCGTGACGACGATCATGGTGGAACAGAACGCCCGACGCTGCCTGCAGATCTGTGATCGCGGTTATGTGCTCGACCAGGGCCGCGACGCCTATACCGGCACCGGACGCGAGCTGCTCAACGACCCCAAGGTGATCGGCCTCTACCTCGGCACCCTCGGGCAGGACTAGTCCCCCAGCACGACGACGCGGCGCCCGAGAGATCATCCCGGGCGCCGCTTCTGCGTTTCCGTGCATCGGCACCGAACCGCCCGCGTCCGTTCCGGGTCGGGCGCCCCTACCGCAGCGCGCGCCCGCCCCAGCGGCAGCGTCCCGCCACACCGGCGCGGCCCTCCCCACTCAAACCTGTCCCCGAGCCGCCCGGCCAACCGACATCCGTCCCTGCGCGCACTGCGCCGCACCCGCGGCCCGCGCCCGCCCCAGCGGCAGCGCCCCGCCACACCGGCGCGGCCCTCCC
>Ga0209023_10008197_pt1 | contig 10538 bp, 7 predicted proteins | sample LakOneMetagenome_FD_187468 | JGI IMG/M metagenome (GOLD analysis project Ga0209023, IMG submission 187468) | Freshwater and sediment microbial communities from Lake Erie, Canada (SPAdes) (version 2) | ecosystem: Environmental > Aquatic > Freshwater > Lentic | place: Lake Erie, Canada | collected...
TCGCCCGCATGGACACGGCTGCGCCCGGCGGCGCGTGGACGGGAACGACGCTGGCCCTCATCGAGGCGCGACCGGCGACGAGGGCGCCCGATCTGGCGGCGTCGCTCGGCCGGGACACGGTCGACTTCAAGCGCGACGTCCGGAAGCTGAAGGGCCTCGGGCTCACGATCAGCCTGCGCATCGGGTACGAGCTCTCGCCCCGCGGCGTGGCGTACCTCGCGGCGACGGCCCGCTAGGGCGCAGGTTCCCAGAGCTGGATCGCGTTGCCCTCCGGGTCGTGCAGTTGGGCGAAGCGGCCGATGGGGTAGTCCTCGTCGTCGATCTCGACCTCGATGCCGGCCGCGCGCAGCTGTGCCGTCATGGCGTCGAGGTCGCGCACCCGGAAGTTGATGCCCCAGCCCGCCGGTCCGAGGTACGGGCTCTCGGCGTCCTCGCCCCCGAACGGGGCGAACACGGTCGCCCCACCGTCCGGGGTCCACACCTCCCCGCCGTAGGAGTCGGGGGGCGCGCCGACGCCGAGGTGCTCGGCGTACCAGGCGCTCAGCGCTGCGGCGTCCGCCGCCTTGAAGAAGAAGCCCCCGATGCCCAACACTCGTTCCATCCCGCCATGGTGCCTCGCGCGCCGGCGTCGTGCCGGATGGCTGGTGGTCGGGTCAGCGCCGGCCGTCCTTCGCGCGGTAGGGCGCGCGGTCTGCTTCCTCGAGGGTCTCGCCGCCGATGCAGTCCGGCGCGTGACCGATCCCGATCGAGACGGCGACCGTGGCCGACGTGCCGGGAGCGACGTCCGTGGTTCTCCGGACCGCCGCAAGTGGGCAGGGCATCGGTAGTTTGACCCCGCCGCGACCCGCCGCGTTCACGAGGAGCCCACATGTCCATCGCCACCGACCAGCCCGCGCACGCCTCCGGCACGCTCGCCCTCGGAGGTGATCTCAACGTCCACCGCCTCGGGTACGGGGCGATGCGGATCACCGGGGACGGCGTGTGGGGTCCGCCCGCCGATCACGACGAGTCGATCCGCGTGCTGCGCCGGGCCGTCGAGCTGGGCATCGACCTGATCGACACGGCCGACTCCTACGGACCGTTCGTCAGCGAGGACCTGATCGCCGAGGCCCTGTACCCCTACCCCGACGACCTGGTCATCGCGACGAAGGGCGGGCTCACCCGCGGTGGCCCCGGGGTCTGGGAGGCCGTCGGGCGGCCCGAGTACCTCCGCCAGTGCGTCGAGATGTCGTTGCGGCGGCTCAAGCGCGATCGCATCGACCTGTACCAGTTCCACCGCGTCGATCCGCAGGTGCCGCTGGTCGAGTCGATCGGGGCGCTGGCCGAGCTGCAGGCGCAGGGCAAGATCCGCCACCTCGGCGTCTCCAACGTGACCGTGGCGCAGCTCGAGGAGGCACAGTCGGTCGCGACGATCGTGTCGGTGCAGAACCGCTACAACCTCGCCGACCGCGAGAGCGAGGACGTGCTCGACGTCTGCACGGCGCAGGGCATCGGGTTCATCCCCTGGTTCCCCGTCGCCACCGGTCAGCTCGCCCGCCCCGGCGGTCCCCTCGATGCCGCCGCCAAGCAGCACGATGCCACGCCGGCGCAGCTCGCCCTCGCCTGGTTGCTGCGGCACTCGCCGGTGACGCTGCCGATCCCCGGCACCTCGTCGGTGGCGCACCTCGAGGAGAACACCGCGGCGGCGACCATCGAGCTGAGCGACGAAGAGGTCGCGGCGCTGGAAGCGGCGGCGTGATCGGTCGCCGCGACGCCGTGGTCGCGTGGTGGCCGCCTCCGCACGCGCGGGACGATGGTCCGCGGACGATGCACGACCCGGCGGACGTCGACGCATGACCACGCCTGCGATCGAGCCCGGGGCCGGCCCTGCGTTCACTGTGGTGCCGGTCGGGCGCGTCGAGTCGCCGCTGACCGAGCGCGGCCAAGGGCCGCTGCAGGGCAACGAAGGTTCGCCCGACGCGTGGATCGTGTTCGAGCCGGCCGTCGCCGAAGCCGCGCGGAACCTGGAACCCGGCGCCGAGGTCATCGTGCTGACGTGGCTCGACCGAGCGCAGCGTGACGTGCTGCGGACCCATCCGCGCGGTGACCTGTCCGTCCCCGAGCTCGGCGTGTTCAGCACGCGGTCGCCGGACCGTCCGAACCCGATCGGCCTCCATCGCGTCCAGGTGCTCGCGGTCGACGGGCTCCGGGTGAAGGTGCGCGACCTCGAGGCGTTGGACGGCACCCCCGTCGTCGACGTGAAGCCCGTCCTCGATCCGACGCGCGAGCGCTGAGGCCCGTCCGCCGGCCGGGCCGGCGGGGTCACCTGGTCCGAATGGATTTTTCTTCCACTCCTCGTGTGGTTCACTTCGCTCGCCGCGCGCTGGGTGGGCGGACGGACTGTCGGACGAGCGGAACAAAGGAACACGAACCATGGGCGGATCGGCGAAGCGGATCTCTGGTACCAGCGACGGCCGGAGCGCTCGACGTCGATCGACGCGGGCCGGCGCGGTGGCGACCGCCGCCGTGGCGCTGTTCGCCGCCTCGGGCCTGAACGTGGCGCCCGCGAGCGCCGCGCTCGTGAACCCGGATTCGAGTCCCCCGTCGACGTCGTCCGGGCTCGGTGAGCTGGCCGTCGGGTGCAGCGGCGCGGGCCTCACCAGCACGGCCGCCGACATCGCGACGCTGCGCCAGGCGATCGTGACGGCGAACGGCACCGCCGGGCCGGACACGATCCGCTTGTCCATCAACTGCACCTACACCATCTCGAACGTCAACCCCAGCGGTGGCTCCCAGACCTCGTGGTACGGGCCGACTGCGCTGCCGGCGATCGCCTCGGACATCACCATCGAAGGCCAGGGCGCCACCATCCAGCGCGACACCACCGTGGTCTCGTCGTTCCGGTTCTTCTTCGTCGGCGCGGACCCGGCGAACGGCAGCACCCTCAACTTCACGACGCCGGGCGCCGGCAAGCTGACCCTGCATGACCTCACCCTCAAGGACGGCGACGTGCACGGCGGCAACGGCGGGACCGGCGGAGGCGGCGGCGCCGGCATGGGCGGCTCGATCTTCAACCAGGGCCAGGTGACCCTCGAGCGCGTGACGATCAGGGACAGCCACGCCCAGGGCGGCGACGGCCAAGGCCTCTTCCAAGGCTCCAACGGCGGCGGTCAGGGCGGCGGGATGGGCGAGTCGTTCGCACCTGGCAACCGGGGCGGCGGGTTCGGCGGCGGGTTCAGCCTCCAGGTCGCCGGGTCCACGGGCGGTCGGGGCGGGGCGTCCTCGGGTGATCTCTTCGACAGCGCCGGCTCCGGTGGCGGCGGCGGTGGGTTCCGTCCGACCGAGAACGGCGGCGCGGGCGTCAGCCCCGGCGCCGGAGCGGCAGGCGGTGGCAGCCCGACCGGCACCGGCGGCGCGGGCGGCGACGTGGCCGGTCAGTACTACGGCGGCGCGAGCGGCAACGGCAGTGGTGGCGGCGGCGCCGCGGCCACGGTCAGCACCGCCTTCATCGCCGGCGGCGCTGGCGGCGCCGGCGGCGGCTTCGGGTACGGCGGGGTGCTGGGCGTGAACGGCTCCGGTGGGCTCGACCCCTCCGGCCCCGGTGGTGGCGGTGGTGGCGGCGGCGTCGGCGGTGGCGGCGGTGGCGGCGGCAACGGCGCGGCGGCGGGCGGCGGCTCGGGCACCAGGGGTGGCAAGGCCGGCCCCGGTGGCGGCGGCGGCTTCGGCGGTGGCGGCGGCCCGGGTGGCGTCGGTGGCGTCGGTGGCGACATGGGCTTCCTCGGCAACGACGGCGACGGTGGCAGCGGTGGTGACGGCGGCGTCGGCGGCTTCGGTGGCGGCGGTGGCGGCGGCGGGACCGGCGGCGAGGAAGGCCACGGCGGCGCCGGGGGCGTGCGCGGCGCCGGGGGCATCGGCCGCCCGGGCGGGTTCGGCGCGGGGAAGGGCAGCCCGGGTCTCATGGACTACATGGGTGCGGGCGGCGGCGGCGCCGGCATGGGCGGGGCGATCTTCAACCACCAGGGCACGTTGACCCTGCGCAACACGACCTTGTCCGGCAACAGCGCCAAGGGTGGCGCGGGCGGCGGGAGCACCAGGCTCATCTCCGGTGCCGGTGACCCGGGGCAGGGCCTCGGCGGCGGGATCTTCAACCTCAACGGCACGGTCGCGCTCGACTCGAGCACCATCGCCTTCAACATCGCCGAGCAGGGCGGCGGCCTCTACACCCTCGGCTACGCGGGCGCGGACGCGGCGTGCGGGGGCTGTGCGAACGCACAGGTCACCGTGGTCAACTCGATCATGGGCCACACGCCCTCCACCCCTCAGGGCGCATCGGTCGCCGACCTGTTCTCCCACAAGCCGTCGACCATCTCCACGGGTCAGCCCAACCTCGCGACGACCGCGGTGGATGTCAGCAACCACAACATCGTGATGAGCTCGGCCTCGCTGCCCGCCGGCACGATCACCGGTGCTCCGATGACCGTCGAACCCTTCCCCTCGGGGGAGGAATGGACGTTGCAGTCCAACGTTCCGAGCTCGCCCGTGCCGGCCTTCACCCCACCGCCGACCCACTCGATCGACCGATCGAGCCCGGCCTACAACGCCGGCGACACCACACTCACCAACGACCAGCGCGGGGTCGCGAGGCCTTCCGTGGGAGGCGACGACATCGGCGCCTTCGAGTTCACGCTGATCACCCGGACCATGACCGTGCAGGCCCAGCCGGCGACGGCGGGTGTGGGCCAGAAGGGTCGGGCCGAGGCGACCCTGGGCGGTGACAACCAGACCAGCGGGACGATGACCTTCACGCTGTTCGGTCCCGGAGATCCGGATTGCACAGGCACCCCGCTCGCCACCTCGACCGGGCGTGTCAACGGAGGGGTCGCGCTCTCGGACTACACCCCGATCTTCACGGCGTTCGGCACCTACCGGTGGCGTGCGGCGTACTCCGGTGACTCCAACAACTTCCCCCTCCCCGGCCGCTGCGGTGACGCGACGGTCGTGGTCGGCAAGGCCACACCGAGCCTCAACATCGGCTCCTACCCGGCCGCGATCTCGCTGGGAGATCGCGTGACCGAGGTGGGGAACGTCGCGGGGTACGGGACCCCGACCGGGACCCTCACGTTCAAGCTGTACGGACCCGCCGACCCGACCTGCGCGGGCACGCCCGTCTACAGCAACACCGTCGATGTCTCGGCGCTGAACTTCCAAGGGGGTGGGGGGTACTACACGCCCACCTCGTCAGGCACCCACCACTGGATCGCCTCCTACAGCGGCGACGCCAACAACAGCGCGGTGACCGAGATCTGTGGCGTCGATCCGGACCAGACCCTGACCGTCGCTTTCCGGCCGGGGTTGAACACGCAAGCGGTACCGACCCAGGCGGAGTACGGGAACGAGATCCACGCCGAAGCCACGCTGGCCGGAGCAACCAACCCGACCGGGACCGTGACCTTCTCCCTGTACAGCCCGGGCGACACCAACTGCTACTCCTCGATCTTCACCTCGACCAAGCCGCTCTCGGCGACGGGCACCGCCACGTCGGACACCTACACGCCGATGCCGAACGGGCAGTTCCAGACGCTCGGGACCTTCCGGTGGCTCGCCTCCTACAGCGGCGACGCCAACAACCCCCCGTCGGTCGTCCAGACATGCGGCGCCCCCAACCAGAACGTGGACGTCGGCAAGAGCACACCGACGGTGACCGCCGTGGCGACCCCGAGCCAATCGGGGCTGGAGTCGCCCGTCAGCGACGTGGCGACCTTCACCAAGATGGTCTTCGCCACCGGCTACGCCCAGTTCCAGCTCTACAGCGACGCCGCCTGCACCACGAGGGTCTTCGGCTCGACCAACAGCGTCTTCGTGGCCACGAACGAAGCGGGTCAGCGGATCGTCACCTCCGGCGGGGCCCGCCCCGGCGTCGGGACGTACTACTGGCGGGTCTCCTACGACGGTGACAGCTACAACAACGCCGTCGCCACGCCCTGCGGCGCCCCGAACCAGACCGTGACGATCACCAAGACCCAACCGGTCATCACGATCAGCCAGATCATCCCATCGCCGGCGCGGGTCGGCGACGTGGTGAAGGCCAAGGCGACCCTGAGCGGCGGTGCCGTGTCTGGCCGAGTGTCCTTCACGGTCTACGGGCCGGATACGCCCGGCGACCCGTGCAACCCGAACGCCGGCAACATCCTCCACTTCTCGCTCGCCATCGACGGCAACGGCGAGAACCCGACCCAGGGCGAGGTCATCAGCGACGGCGTCTACACCTCGGGGGACTTCACCCCCTCCGAGCCGGGCCTCTACCACTGGCGCACCCACTACACGGCCGACAACACCGTCGTGAACTCGGCCGATGAGAGATGCGGTGCGGGCGGGGACTTCATCGTCCCGCCGAACGTGGCGCCGACAGCTGACGCGGGTGCCGAACAGCGGGTGAACGAGCGCACCACTGTCACGCTCGACGGTTCGGCGTCCTCCGATCCGGACAGTGGCCCGTCGCCGTTGACCTACGCGTGGACCCAGACCGGAGGCACCCCGGTGACGTTGTCGGACGCGTCGGCCGCGAAGCCGACGTTCAGCGCGCCGAGGATGGACTGCCCGGGGAACCAGGCGCTCACGTTCTCGCTCATCGTCAGTGACAGCAACGCCGCCTCGATCGCCGCGACGGTGACCATCACCGTCTTCGCCGTGAACGGCGTCGCCCGCGTCGCCAACGACTTCAACGCGGATGGCAAGGCCGACGCCGTCGAGTTCAACTCGGGTGCCGGCAACTGGTACCTCCGGTGCCGGGGGCTGGTCCACTTCGGAGAGGCCGGCGACATCGCCGTGCAGGGCGACTACGACGGTGACGGCAGGACCGACCTGGCGGTGTTCTCACCGGTCGGGGCCAACGCCGACGCGAGCCGGGGCGGCAAGTGGTGGGTGGACGGGGCGTGGGGGCCCGTGCAGTGGCCCGCCCTCGCCGGTGACATCCCCGTCCCCGCGGACTACAACGGCGATGGCCGGATCGATCAGGCGCTCTACCGCCCGAGCACGAGCTCGTGGCTCCTCGATCCCAACAGCACCTGGATCAAGTTCGGGGGCCCGGGCGCGATCCCGGTGCCCGGGGACTACACCGGCGACGGCATCGCGGATCTGTCCTTCTACATGCCGGCGTACTCGGCCTGGTACGTCGCCCACGACTGGAACGTGGCCTCGCCGACCGTCTACCACTTCGGCGGCCCGAACTTCGTGCCCACGCCCGGGGCCTTCGACGGGGGCCGGACGTTGAAGCTGGCCGGCTTCAAGCGCACAACGGGGGAGTTCTGGCGCTACGGCGCCTACTGGCCCTCGACGGGCGGCGTGGCCGGTGACATCCCGATCATCGGGGCGTTCAACGGCGACGGCAAGACGTACTTCGCCCGCTACCGCCCGTCGGCGCCCTTCTACTTCCTGCACGAGGGACCGGGCCCCTGGGCCTCCTACGCGTTCACGTGGAGCCGGAGCGGGTTCCGCCCCGTCGACCTGCCGTACGCGATCAACCGCCTGTTCTAGAGGAAGCGCGGCGACGGAGGCGGCGGTTCTTCGACGCCGACGAGGTCGCGGACCGGAACCTTACGGAGGGGACCGGTCAGGCGCGGGCGGCGAGGCCCTGGCGGGCGAGGAACCACAGGGCGAAGGCGAGCAGGAGGACGCCGAACGCGCCGCGCAGGCGGGCCACCGGGAGGTGGGCGGCGAGATGGCTGCCGGCGAGCGCGCCGGGCACCATGCCGAGGGCGAACGCGCCGGCGATCACCCAGTCGATGTCGCCGAGGAGGGTGTGCGTCACGAGCGTCGGTAGCGTGAGCGCGGCGGCGACGACGAGGCTCGTGCCGGCGGCCTCGTGCATGTCGAAGCCGAGCGCCAGGAGGAAGAGCGGCACGAGCAGGAACCCGCCGCCGTTGGCGAGCAGGCCGGACGCGAGGCCGATGCCGGCGGCGGCGAGCACGACGAACGGCGTGCTCTCGCGGCGGCGGGCGGCCACGGGCGCCGGGACGGGGGTCCCCGGGCGCACGATGCGGAGCCCGACGACGAGGAGGGCGACGCCGGAGGCGATCAGCAGGATCGGGCCCCCGACCCAGCGACTCGCGATCGAGCCGACCACGGCGGCGGGGAACGCCCCGATGAGCGCCGCCCGGGCCACGGCCCAGTCGACGTGGCCCTGTCGCGAGTGCGACCACGCGCCGGCGGCGGAACCGGGGAGCAGCGCCGGCAGCGGACCGACGATGGCCGCCATGCCGCCCACGCCCAGCAGGGAGAGCACCGGGGTGGCGAAGGCCGAACCGACGCCGAAGACGCCGTAGAGCAGGCCGACGGCCAGACCACCGAGCACGATCAAGAGGGGGACGTTCACCTCTGCAGTAGACGCCCGATCCATCAATAGGGCAAAGACCTGTTGTCAATGCATTCGATAGGATCGTCCTATGGATCTGCGCCAGCTCTCCTACGTCGTCGCCGTCGTGGATGAAGGCGGTTTCACCCGCGCCGCCGAGGCGATGCATGTGGCGCAGCCTTCGCTGTCCCAGGCCGTGCGCGCGCTGGAATCCGAGCTCGGGGTCGAGCTCTTCCACCGGGCGGCACGCTCGGTCACCCTGACCGCGGCGGGGGAGGCGTTGCTCGGCCCGGCGCGGCAGGCGCTGCGCGACGCCAGCAGCGCGCGGTCGGCCGTGGCGGCGGTCATCGGGCTCGAGGCCGGGCACCTCGACCTGACCTGTCTCCCGACGCTGGCCGTGCACCCGCTGACCGCGTTGGTGGGGCGCTTCCGCCGGGCCCATCCCCAGATCACGGTGCGCATCGTCGAGCCGGCCGACGCCGACGCGGCGGTGGGGCGCGTGCGCGACGGCTCCAGCGAGATCGCCCTGGCCGAGCTGCCCGTGGTGGGCGCCGACCTCACCACCCACGACCTCGAGCGGCAGGAGCTGGTGGCGCTCTACCCGGTCGCGTTCGCGCCGCACCTCACCAAGGCCGGGCGGATCCCGATCGCGACGCTCGCCGCACTGCCGCTCGTGGCCTCGCCGCTCGGCACGTCCACCCGCCGGCAGCTCGACGACGCGTTCGCCGCGGCCGGCCTGCACGCGGACGTCGCCGTCGAGACCGACCACCGCGAGTCCATCGGCCCTCTCGTCGTGGCTGGTGCCGGCGTCGCCGTCCTGCCGCGCCAGCTCGCCGAGCAGGCGGGGGCCATGGAGGACGTGGCCATCGCGAGCGTCAGCCCGGGCATCTCGCGACGAATCGGCATCGTCCACCGGGCCGCGCCGTTGTCGCCAGCCGCCGCGGCGTTCCTCACGATCGCCGGCGTCGGGCGCACTCCCGGGTCCTCGCCGCCGGCTCCCCGGCGACGGTGATCGACCGCGGCGCGTCGTGGCCGCGACGCCTCCGCCCTGGTGTCATCGAGCTCGACCGGCCGCCGCTCCGATCGAGGCGCAGCCGCGGCGCGGCAGGTCGACGTGGACACCCACGTCCGAGACCCGAGGAGCGAGACCGAAGGAGCGAGACCGAAGGAGCGAGACCCGACTCCGGCCATGCGACCGGGTCCTCGTTCCCGTCGCCACGACGTGGCGCGTGCGGTGGCGGACGCGCCGCCTTCGACCTGTACGGTCGGCGGGTGCTGGAGAACGTGAGCGTCGTCGCGACGGACCTCGACGGCACGCTGCTGCGCCGCGACGGCACGATCAGCGAGCGCACCCGCGCCGCGATGGCGGCGGCCTCCGACGTCGGCATCGAGGTCGTGGTGGTGACGGCGCGTCCGTTCCGGTTCCTGCAGGAGATCGAGCGGCTCCACGTCCACGGTGTCGCGGTGTGTGTGAACGGCGCGCTGGTCATGGACCTTGCGAAGGGCACGCCGGTCAGCTCCCGGTTGCTCGATGTCGAGGGTGCGTCGGCCGCGGTGGCCGCGCTGCGCGAGGCCCTCGGCGACGTGGCCTTCGCGGTGGAGACGGTCGACTGGTACGGGCACGAGGCGCAGTACCGCTCGGAGTGGCCGGCGCCGGCGGGCTCACCCGTCGCCCCGGTCGAGTCGCTGATCAGCGGGGGCGTGCTCAAGCTGCTCGGCCGCCACCACGAGATCCACGTCGATCGGCTGGCGGAGATCGCCGCGCTCGTCGGCCCGGGGGCGTCGGTCACCTGCTCCATGAGCTCCGGCCTGGTCGAGATCGGACCGGCCGGCGTGACCAAGGCGTCGGCGCTGCACGAGGTCGTCGACGGTCTCGGTCGATCGGCGGGGGACGTCGTGGCCGTCGGGGACATGCCCAACGACCTGCCGATGCTGCGCTGGGCCGGCACGAGCGCCGCAGTGGCCAACGCGCATCCCGACCTGCTGGCCGAGGTCGACCGCATCCTCCCGAGCAACGATGACGACGGCGTGGCGACGCTGCTGGAGCAGGTCGTCGACCTGCGGTCCGCCGCCGGCTCGCGGCCCCATCCGTAGGCCGTTCGGACTACCCTCAGCACCATGCGCGTTCCTCCCCTCACGAAGCGTGTTCGCCGCACGGCGCTGGCGGCGGTCGCGCTGGTGCTCGTCGCCGCCGCCTGCAACATCGTCC
>Ga0209023_10008198_pt1 | contig 10537 bp, 7 predicted proteins | sample LakOneMetagenome_FD_187468 | JGI IMG/M metagenome (GOLD analysis project Ga0209023, IMG submission 187468) | Freshwater and sediment microbial communities from Lake Erie, Canada (SPAdes) (version 2) | ecosystem: Environmental > Aquatic > Freshwater > Lentic | place: Lake Erie, Canada | collected...
TTATTATTTTGACCAAAACAATAAATTACAGTTCTTAACAAAAGATGAACTTCAAATAAGAAATTCAATCATAAATGAAATTTCAGAGTATGGTGTTGTTTCTTATTCAACTGATGAAAACAACATTTTGTTATGGTCTCATTATTCTGATAATCATAAAGGATTGTGTTTAAAATTCGATTTGCTGAATGAAATACCCTCCAACTTATTTAAAGTCGACTACGCAAATATTCTTCCTCATTTGGAATTTAACAACGAAGCAGATTTTCGAAAAGTACTTACAACAAAAGGGCTAAAATGGGTATATGAAAATGAGTGGCGACAGATATTTTTAAAGGGAGATTGCAATTACAATTATTTAGGTAATCTGGTTGAAATAATTTTTGGTTGTCGTACTTCAAAAGAGGATGTGGAAACAATTTTTAAACTGTGTGACAATGCTTTTGACTCAGAAATAATATTTTCAAAAAAGTCAATTCAGCCAAATTCATTCTTCCTTTCTACAGGAACAGTGTTTAGAAAGAAGGGGGATGTGCCGCCGAATTTTTGGTTTTCCCAATAGCCTGTGTATGTTCTATGAAGACACTTAATAAATATTAAATCAAGCTCCCCACAACCACAGCACCAATGATACAAACATCTATTGCAAAGCAGGCAGGCTTCCTGTTACTTACGCTCATTATTTCAGCACAGCTTTCGGCACAAACTATAACAGGTTATGTTTTTGAAGACCTGAATAAAAACGGTAGCAGGGAAAGCAACGAGCCAGGCATTAAAGGCGTAGCAGTGTCCGACCAGGTAAGCGTGGTGCTTACCAATGAAAATGGCCTGTACCAGATAACCAATAAGGGTTTTGGCATCCTGAACATTAGTATGCCCAATGGTTATGCCGCAAAGTCTTTCTGGATAAACAGTACAGCGGCTGTTACAGATTTTGCATTAACAAAAACTGCCAACCCCACCTCTTTCCAGTTCATCCATGCTTCCGATACACACCTCAGCGAACAAAGCATGGCCCGAATGGATTTGTTTCGGGCTGCAGTAGATTCAGTAAAGCCCAACCTGGTATTAATAACCGGCGACCTGATAAAAGATGCACTCCGGGTAAGTGAAAAAGAGGCAACACATTTATATGAACTGTTTGGTAAGGAAAGCAGTAAGATACAATCCCCCCTGTGGCTGGTTCCCGGCAATCATGAAATATTCGGGATAGAAAGGCACCTTTCTTTGGTGAGTGCCGCCAACCCTTTGTATGGAAGAAATATGTACCGCCATTATTTTGGCCCCGATTATTACTCTTTTAATTACGGCGGTGTTCATTTTATTGCACTCAACAGCCTGCAGTTCGAAGACCTTTATTATTATGGCCGCATAGACAGCACACAAGTGGAATGGCTGAAAAAAGATTTGTCCTGCATCAGTGCTTCAACACCTGTTGTTACTTTTCAGCATGTGCCTTTTTACAATGGGTTTTTAAGCATGGCTGGCTATACCGAAGATGGCCTTGGCAGAACTCTGGAAAGAGAACAGGGCGTACAGCAATTCCGCCATGTGGTATCCAATGCCCGGGAAGTGATTACGATTTTAAATGCTTACAATTTCCAGCTATCGCTTGCAGGCCACGATCATTTCCGCCAGCGCTTTTCCTTCGAAGGAATGAAAACCCGTTTTGAACAGACAGCAGCCGTAATAGGCCCTAATAAAACAGCTTATACCACCATGCCTTCGGGCATTACCTTATATAAAGTGGTAAATGGAACAATTGATGAAGGCCATTTTATTCCGCTGGATAAAAAGTAAAACCAGGAGTGTAACCTAACCTGTAAAATAAACTGTGCCAAGACCTTTACTAAGGGGAAATGAATCTGTAAAAAGTGGAAACAGTACTGTAAACAGTAGAAGAACATCCGAACACAAATGAATTGAACCTTTTGTCTTAAACGGTATTCGTAACATCACCCTGTTTTTAAATGACCTGTGCTTAATTGTTTTCAGCACATCTTTTTCATTATTATTGGCAAATGAAAAATGGCCCCGGCACTTACCACTGCCAGCCGGAATTACTTTTTGTATGAACAATAAAATACATTTTGCCCTGCTGGGCTGTGGCCGCATTGGTGCCCGGCATGCCGAGAACATTCTTCGAACCGGAACCCTTTCGGCTGTTTGCGATATAGACCAGGCCAGGGCCGATGCATTTGCAGCAAAATATAACTGCCAGGCTTTTTATAGCATTGAATCATTACTTGCTGCAGATATAAAATCAGATGTGGTTTCCGTTTGCACGCCCAACGGGCTGCATGCCCTGCACAGTATTGCTGCGCTTAAAGCCGGCAAACATGTGCTTTGCGAAAAGCCCATGGCCCTAACGGTACCAGACTGCGGGCTTATGATACAGGCCGCTGAGCAAAATAACCGTCGCCTGTTTATTATAAAACAAAACCGGTTTAACCCACCAGTGGTGGCCCTGAAAAAACTGATAGATGAAGGCCGGCTTGGTAAATTATTTTCGGTGCAGGTAAATTGCTTCTGGAACCGTAACGAAGATTATTACAGCAATACCTGGAAAGGAACAAAGGATATGGATGGTGGTACCTTGTTTACCCAGTTTAGCCACTTTATAGATTTAATGTACTGGCTTATAGGCGATGTAGAAAATGTTTATGCCATTACCGGCAACCTCGGCCACAAGGGCATTATTGAATTTGAAGATACCGGAGTGGTGGCCCTTCGGTTTTATACCGGAGTATTGGGTACAATTCATTACACAGTAAATGCCTATGCTCACAATATGGAAGGTTCCATTACTGTTTTTGGCGAAAAGGGCACAGTAAAAGTAGGTGGCCAGTACCTGAACGAACTGGAGTACCAGTCGATAGCCGGGGAGCCGGTTACCAATTTACCCAAAGGCAATACGGCCAATAATTACGGTACCTATACCGGCAGTATGAGCAACCACAATAAGGTATACGAAAACCTTGTGGACGTGATTCAAAACAATGCCAGTATTGTTACCAACCTGTTTGATGGCCTAAAAACGGTGGAGATCATTAATAAAATTTATCAGTCGGCTCAAAAGCTAAATCAATGACACCAACCATTTACCAGGCACAAATAAAAGATGTTCAGTTTGGCGAAGGTGTGAAACTGGTAGCACCCTGCAACCTTTATGGCTGTACTATCGGGAGCCATACATTTATAGGTCCGTTTACCGAAATACAAAAGGATGTGGTGATTGGAGAACACTGCAAAATACAGAGCCATAGTTTTATTTGCGAACTGGTAACCATTGGTCATCATTGTTTTATAGGCCATGGGGTGATGTTTATAAACGACCTGTTTCAAAATGGTGGTCCGGCCGGAGGCAACAGGGATTTATGGAAGAAAACTCAAATCGGTAACCATGTGTCTATTGGCAGTAATGCAACCATTTTACCCGTTTCTATTTGCGACCATACAGTTATAGGTGCCGGTGCAGTAGTTACAAAAAGCATTACACAACCCGGAAACTATGCCGGAAACCCAGCTGTACTAATACAAAAACCTCTTGAATAGCTTAAGTCGCATTACCCATCCTATCACAAAATGCAGTTCTGGCCACAGCCCATCAAAGAAGGCTAATCCTTCATTTCCCCTAAATTTGCCCCAAACAGCAATAAAAAACACACAGGAACGTTAAAACTCAATATGAAACTAACTCGCTTCGCCTTAAGCATTTTGTGCTTAATGGCTTTTAATGTTTGCATACATGCCCAATCGCTCAGTAACGAGAACCTTAGAAATATTAAAGTTGAATCTATCAGCGATGACGAAATAAAAGGTTACTACGAAAAGGCAAGCACTTCAGGACTTTCGGAAGAGCAGGTTTTCCAGGTACTTGTAAGCAAGGGATTGCCGGCCGACCAAATTGAGATTTTAAAGAAACGTATTGCTTCAATAAATCTTAACAGTACCACCCCCGGAGGGCCTATTAAGGAAAAAGTGGTTCGTAGTCCGGGCAGGGTTACAAATCCCGATGCTGCCGCAGTGCCTATGGCTGCATTCAAAAAGGATAGTTTAGTTTTTGGATCAGAGTTGTTTTCTTCAAATAGCATGGTATTTGAACCCAATCTTCGTATAGCCACACCATCCAATTATATTCTCGGGCCAGATGATGAAGTAATCATTAATGTATTTGGCTTTAGCGAACAAACCTATAACCTTACAGTAAACCCCGAAGGCAATATCTATATCCCTAACGTTGGTCCTGTATATGTAAGTGGGTTCAACATTGAACAGGCGGAGCAAAAAATCAGGAACAAATTAAGCTCCTCCATTTACAAAGCCATAAAATCTGGCCAAACTAAGGTTCAGATCTCTTTGGGTAAAATCAGAAGCATACATGTAACAGTAATTGGTGAGGCCCGAAAGCCCGGTACTTATACCATTTCATCGCTTACAACATTATTTAACCTGCTATACCTCTGTGGCGGGCCAAGTTCAATGGGTAGTTTTAGAAATATTGAATTAATAAGAGGCAACCAGGTAAAACGCAAAGTAGATGTTTACAACTTTCTTACAAAAGGCGATTTAAAAGACAATGTACTCCTGGAAGATCTGGATATCATAAGGATTCCTTTTTACCAAACCCGGGTTACACTTGCAGGACAAGTGAAAAGGCAGGGGATATTTGAACTGCAACCTAATGAATCAATAAGTCAATTGCTTGGGTATGCCGGTGGATTTTCTGACGATGCCTATAGGGCTTCCGTTAATATAATACAGCTTACAGAGATTGAAAAGAAAATAGTAGATGTGCCATTTTCGGCGTTTGGCACCTTTAAACCCACCAGTAGCGATTATATTACTGTAGGCAGAACCCTTGACAGGTATTCAAACAGGGTAAATATCAGTGGATCGGTTTACAGGCCAGGTAATTACGAACTGGAGGAAGGAATGACACTGAAGCAATTATTAATAAAAGCTGGTGGGGTATTGGAGGATGCCTATTTAAAAAGGGGTGTTATATCAAGGCAAAATGCAGATGAAACGCCCTCTACAGTAGCTTTTGGTGTAACAGAAATACTTTCTGGTGCTGAGGTTGTTAAGTTAAAAAAAGAAGACTTTATACTTGTCGGATCTATTACCGAAATGAGAGAAAAATTTACAGTAAGTATAGAAGGTGAGGTAAGAAAACCCGGAGAGTTTACATGGCGTGAAAATCTTACACTAAAAGACCTTGTATTTTTTGCCCGTGGCTTTTCAGACGCTGCCAATAAAATGAATATTGAAATTTCCCGAAGAATTAAAGATGCCAAGGTAGGTGACGAAAGGTTTAAGTTGGCCGAAGTAATAGTGGTGGACCTTAAAGACGGACTTGCCAGCAGTTCCAAAGATCTAATCCTTCAACCATTCGACTTGGTTACTGTACGCCCCTTGCCGGGATATACCAAGCAAAGGAATGTATTGGTTGAAGGGGAAGTAATGAATCCTGGAAAATATTCACTTGAAACAAATAACGACAAAGTAAGCGATATAGTAAAGCGTTTTGGAGGATTTAAAACAGGTGCCGACAGTATCAACGTAACATTAAGAAGAGCCAATAACTCCGGTCTGAATGCCGAAGAAAAAAGAGATTTGTTTGAAAGATTGCTGAGTGTTTCACAAGACAGTATAGAAAGCAATGGTGCTATAAAAGCTGAATTAAAAAAGAATTTCAGCATCATTAGCTTAAACTTAAAAGAGGCACTTGCCAATCCGGACGGGACCTCAAATTTACTTTTAGAAGATGGCGATTATATTACGGTAGACAGATCATCCAGTTTAGTAAGTGTGGCCGGTGCCGTGTATTATCCTACTATGATCCCTTATAAAGAAGGTTCAACTTTAAAATATTATCTAAAAAGTTCTGGCGGGTATACTGAGAATGCAAGAAAATCGAGTGCGATGGTTATATACCCCGATGGTAAAGCGAAAACTATCAGTAAATTTTTATTCTTTAAATCCTATCCCACCATTACCCCACGTTCCGAAATTTTTGTGCCATCCAAAAATAGCAACAATAAGTCGCGGCTGGGTACAGGAGAATGGATTGCTATCTCTTCAATTTTTGCCACTTTGGCAACATTATTAATTAACACCTTTAAGTAATAAAAAAATAAGAATTATTCATTAATCCAGATTGCTATTGTAACATGCTCCAATAAATAATTTGGTTACACAATTAATTTTAAATCTAACATTCATTAATCGCTTTATGGATTCTGTACCAACAAAATATGAGCTTTCAGAAAGCATGATCAACTCAATTCAATCGATTCAAAATATATTTCGATTTTTGTTGAGAAAATGGTGGGTTTTTTTTATAGCTGGGCTTATTGGTGGCGTAGGAGGGATATTATATGCATATTTTCAAAAACCTAAATATGAAAGCAAACTTACCTTTGCATTAGATGATGGTGGAAATGGTGGTGGGTTAAGTGGTGCTGCCGCATTGGCTGCACAATTCGGATTTAGCACCGGGGGTGGTAATGATGTATTTGCTGGCGACAATATTATATCAATTATCAAAAGCCGTAGGATAGTTGAAAACATATTACTCTCAGTTGATTCATCTGGTAAAGTGCCAATAACTTTAATTGAAAAATACTTTTCATTTAGCAAGATTCGAGAAGTTTTAGATCAGAATGAAAGAATGAAAAGTGTCAGATTTTTGCCAGGTCAGACAAAAAATAATTTTACAAGGTTACAAGACAGTGTGCTTTATTCTGTGTACGCAGACTTTGCAAAGAATTTTATTTCATGCAATAGAACAGATAAGAAGCTTAATATGATTGAGTTAAACGTGGTTAGTGAAGATGAAGATTTTTCTAAAATCTTTACTGAACGACTTGTTATGGAAGCAAATACATTCTATACTGCAATCAGAACAAAAAAAAGTTTGCAAACGCTCCAGGTTTTAGAGGATCGGATAAGCAGGCTTCAAGGAGGGTTAAATAGCAGTATCAGTTCTAAGGCAACTATACAAGATGCTAATATTAATCCAGCCTATGCACAGGCTCAGGTTCCCATTCAGAAACAACAGGTAAATATTCAGGTTTATAGTGGGGCATATGCAGAAATGTTCAAGAATTTGGAGATTGCTCGTTTCCAGTATTTGAATGAGATGCCCCTAATGCAAATTATTGACAAGGCTGATTATCCAATGAGAAAAATGAAAAAGGGTAAGTTAATGACTGGAATTTTGGGATCAATACTATCGGCATTTTTTGCCTTTTTATTCCTGATGATTCTTTATTATCTGAATATTTATAATAATCAGTTGCGAAGGTCCAAAACAGGCTCATCAGATTTGTCAAATTTGTGATTTTTTAATTTAGAAAATGAGAAAAAATATTCTTGTTACGGGTGGGGCAGGTTTTATCGGCAGTAATCTTGTTGAAGCCCTCCTGAAGGATGAAAGGGTTGGAAAAGTCAGGGTTCTTGATAATTTGTCAACAGGTTTATTATCAAATATTGAGAGATTCCAAGCGAATCATGAATTTGAGTTTTTTGAAGGTGATATAAGGAGCTATCAAGATTGTATAAAAGCTTGTAATGGTATGCACCTGATTTCTCACCAAGCTGCATTAGGTTCGGTACCCAGATCAGTAAAGGATCCGATAACTACAAATGATGTAAATATTGGAGGAACGCTTAACGTTTTTACTGCTGCAAAAGAAGTTGGCATATCAAGAGTTATTTATGCGGCATCCTCCTCCACATATGGAGATAGTACCAATATGCCAAAAGTTGAGCATATTATTGGCAACCCATTATCGCCTTACGCTATTACTAAGTATGTAAATGAAATGTATGCTAAAGTATTTCACACTTTATATAATTTAGAATTTATAGGCTTTAGATATTTTAATGTTTTTGGACCTTACCAAAATCCCAATGGAGAGTATGCCGCTGTTATCCCAATTTTTGTTAGTGCCATACTGAATAACACCCCACCCCTAATAAATGGCGATGGGTCTGTTAGTCGTGATTTTACTTTTGTTGATAATGCTGTTCAGGCTAACATTCTGGGGCTATTTACAAACAATTCCGATGCAGTAAATCAGGTTTATAATGTAGCTTGTGGCGAAAGCACAACTTTGAAACAGCTATATATATACCTTACTCAAATTGCAAATTCCACACTGCAACCAAACTACGGAAAGCCTCGGCAAGGCGATATCCCCCACAGCCTGGCTGATATTGAAAAAATCAAAACTCTCTTAAAGTATTCACCCCTGATTGATGTAAAAGAGGGTTTACAAAAAACGCTTGCGTGGTTTAAGGAGCAGAATGTTTAATGCTATATTAATTATTACAAGTGTAAATTTTCGAAAGAATATGAACCATTTTTTAAATCGGCAATCTTTGCGAAAAAAGCTGGTTCTGATATTTACAATATTTGCCAACCTATCTACTGCTTATTCAAATCCAAACTCAGTAATAAATTTCGGTGCTACCGGAAATGGAATTACGGATGACACAAAAGCTATACAGAGTGCATTAAACAACAATAAAATTATCTACTTTCCAAAAGGCACATACTTAGTATCTTCTTTAATAATTGGCGATAATAAAAAAATACTTACTGATGGATATTCAGTTATTCTCAAACAGGACAACCATTCTATTGGCAAGCAAATTATCAGGATAGAGGGCTCAAATGTTAGCCTTGCTCCTCTTACATGCATTGGTAATATCAGTACCGATTCATCTGAGTTTAATATTGCCATTTTTGTAGTTCCTCCATTTAACCATAATACCCAAAATGTTATCATTAAAGGCTTAATAGCAAAAGATATTAGGGGGGATGGCATATGTGTAGGTAATAGTGGCGGCACTTATCCGGAGAATGTTACAATAGAAAATATTACAATAGAAAATTGTTATCGCAATGGCATTTCTGTTGTTGGGGGCAAAAATATTGTTATCAGAAATGTAGATGTAACTCATTCGGGTATGGAAGGAATAGATATAGAGGGCGAGGGTGAAAAAACTGTTTTATTAGAAAACATTAGTCTTACTAACGTTAAAGCTGGTAATATCTGTATTTCTGGTGGCAGTTTGAGAGCAAAAAAAATTACATGTTCCAACATAACACTGGATGGCAAAAGACAAAAAAGCAACCCTCCATTCAGGCCAATGAACGATGCCGGAATTCTTATTTATAATGCAGAAGATGTAACGATAACGAAGGCGGTTGTAAAAAACATGCCTGGCTTTGCAGTTTTTGTTGGCGACATAGAAGCTAACCAGTCTTTACTTTGCGAAGGGATCTCGATTACTGATATATCCCTGCAAAACAACGCCCTGACTGATAAGGTTTACAAAGCCTATATGTGTGTAATGGGCGTTCATAAGATTTCGGTTAATAAATTAAAAGCAATCTTAAACAAAGAACAGGTGCTGTTTTTAGGGAAAAGCAACTCTTTTGCCGGAACTCAAAATGTAACTATTTCCGACAGTTATGTAAATGGAGGCAAGCATCTGGCCCAAAATTGCATTATTGAGGCAAAAAACATCTCAATAAATACCACCGGAACCTGTTTTTTTAAAATGCAGGAAGTAACCCTTGTTAATAGCAAAATTGTCTGTCCAATGTTGGGTGTTACAACCACGAAAATGCAGGCATCCAGGAAGAACCCATTTAATAAATCTGATATCGCTGATAATGAGCCTGTAGTGCATATAATCAACACGAAAATTAACAGTAAACGAGTAACTAAATTTTCTGCAAATAAGCATAGTTGGCTACTGTAAATAGCAATAAATTTCTAATGGAACCAAACCTGAAACAGTCTGTTTTATTGCTAACTAAAAATGCAGATTATAAACGGATTGCTAAAAATTTTTTTTCACTCGGCATCATTCAGGTTACTAATTACCTGGTGCCTCTTATTTTGCTGCCTTACCTGGTTCGCACTCTCGGCTTGGCGCAATACGGTGTTATTGTTTTTGCACAGGTTATTATTGGGTATTTTGAATCTATAATGCAATACAGTTTTAGCCTTACTGCTGTTAACGAGATTTCACAAAACGTGAAAAGTAAAGTGGCTATGTCAGAAATAATTAAGGGAGTTATGGGTGCTAAATTTATTTTAGCAACTATTTCCATTTTATTGCTTGTTTTACTGGCATTTATCATACCACGATTTGGGGAGATAAAAGTTTTATTATTATGGGGCACTCTTTATTGCATTGGGAGTATTTTAAATTTCGATTGGTTTTTCCAAGGCATACAAGAAATGAAGAACCTGACTTTTATAAACATTATTACCCGCATTTTCAGTTTAATATGGGTTTTTCTAACGGTAAAAAGCAGCGAAAACACTCTGCAGGCTTTTCTTACAGTACCACTTGGCTATGTTATTACCGGCATTGTATCCTTATCCCTAATAACTTTTAAATACAAAATAAAAATTGGGTTTTCCGGCTTACAATCTGCTTTAAATGAGATAAAAAAGGGTTTTCACATTTTCTATTCTCAGCTCATGGTACGCTTCTATACTGCTGATAT
>Ga0209023_10008199_pt1 | contig 10535 bp, 6 predicted proteins | sample LakOneMetagenome_FD_187468 | JGI IMG/M metagenome (GOLD analysis project Ga0209023, IMG submission 187468) | Freshwater and sediment microbial communities from Lake Erie, Canada (SPAdes) (version 2) | ecosystem: Environmental > Aquatic > Freshwater > Lentic | place: Lake Erie, Canada | collected...
CTTGGCGTCCAGCGCCTCGCCGGTCCACGAGGCAAAGGCCGTCGGGATGCAGAGAAGCTTGCCGTTCGGATTTTCCAGGAGGAAGGCCGGGCTGGTCGGATCCCAGGCGGTGTAGCCGCGGGCCTCGAAGGTGGCACGGATGCCACCTGACGGGAAGGAGGAGGCGTCCGGCTCACCCTGGACCAGGGTTGAACCCTTGAACTTGGCGATCGTGCCGCCGTCACCGGTGGGCTTGAAGAAGGAGTCGTGCTTCTCGGCCGTGAGGTTGGTCAGCGGCTGGAAGACGTGGGTGTAATGGGTTGCGCCGTTCTTGAGGGCCCAGGTCTTCATGGCTTCGGCTACGGCGTCGGCCACCTCGGCATCGAGGGCTTCTCCGTGCTCGAGGGTTCCCACGAGGCGATCGAAGATGTCATCGGGGAGGAGCTCGCGCTGCTTGGCGATGTTGAAGACGTTCTGGCCGAAGTTGAGGTTGTCTTCGTCGGTCAGGTCAAGCGGGGCAACTTCGATCTCTGTATCGGGTACCCACTGCGCTGCGGTGACGTTCGGGTGGCGGACAGGTGTCATTTACGGGTTCCTCCTGGTGGCAAGAATTGAAAAAAACGGGAGTGCCAGACTATTCCCGGCACGGATCGCGGGGAGTTGTACGAAAGGACAAGGTTAGTCAGGGGGGACAGGCCTGTGGGATAGCGGCCACTGTTCGGGCGGTTTTCCGTCCGGCAAATGAATGATTGTGTGCAAGGCCTCACGCAACTTTCGTATAGGACTCATGTATAAGGCAGAGATGATTTTTCGCGGGACAACATCAATTCTGCCCCGGCGGTTCCCCGCCAGGGCGCTCTGGGCCGTCGCTTTCGCGGCCCTGCTGCTGATCCTGCTTGCATCCGTGACCGCCGGCTCGGGCGCCGGCAACACGGCATCGGCAACCGAACGGGTCGGTGGCCTGACGGTGCCCGCCGACCCGAGTCTTGACGGTGTCGAGTGCGTCAAGCTCTGCGTGGCCCCGCGCAAGGCAACTCCCGGAGCCATCGTCCGCTTCACCGGGGCCCATCTTGATGACGTGCGCAAGGTCGTCTTTCCCGGCAAGGACGGCAGGCAGAGCAGCCGACCGGTCGCGACCGCTCCCGGCGCCCTGAGGGTCAAGGTTCCGCACGGCTCCGACGACGGCCATCCCTTCGCCATCGATGGTGCCGGCGCCAAGTCCAACCGGGTTCCATCGGAGCTCAAGATCCTTCCCGCCAGCGCGATCCCGACCGAAGTGTTCCCGGTCGACGGTCCCGTGGACTTCGGCAGTTCCGGAGCCCGCTTCGGTGCGGGCCGCAACGGTCACACCCACCAGGGCCAGGACATCATCGCCGCATGCGGCCTTCCGATCCTGAACGTCCGGAGGGCCACCGTCGCCTACAACGCGTATGACGGCAATGCCGGCAACTACGTCGTGATGAAGAACAAGGGCAGCAACACGTCCTTCGCCTACATGCATCTGGTCAAGCCTTCGAAGCTGAAGATCGGACACACCTACGATGCCGGCCGCAAGATCGGGAGGGTCGGTGAGACCGGCGACGCCGTCGGCTGCCACCTCCATTTCGAGTACTGGGTCGGCCCGTGGCAGACGGGCGGCAGGCCGATCGATCCGTTGCCTTTCCTCAAGTCCCTCAAGTAGATATTCCCCGTGCCCCGGCCGGCCGAATTTCCCTGCCCGGGCCGGACATCGCACCTTCTGGCTGCCGCACGGGTTGGTAGGTTCGACGATGTTCGAATACCTGTTCGAAACTTATGAATCGGGAGGGTCCCCCAGCGGGGGCCGGGAAATCAAGGAGAACTGACGTGAAGTCGAGCTACACCCGTGTGCTTTTCTGGATCCTGTCGGCCGTGATCGCCTTCGCGGCGATGGCATCGACCCAGGTCAATCCCGCCTCGGCGGCAACCTCGGCTACTGCTTCGGCAAAGGCCAAGAAGAAGAGCAAGAAGAAGCACAAGCTCACCGTGAAGCTCATCACCACCGGCCAGAACGCCCTCGTCGGCACCAAGACCCTCAAGGCGAGGGTCATCTCCGCGAAGAAGGGCAAGGTCGCCGTGCGCGCCGTGTCCTCCACTTTTGACGGTAAGGACGTCTACCGGGTCTTCACCCACACCAAGAAGGTCAAGTTCCGCAAGGCCGGCCAGAAGAAGGTCGTCAAGCTCCGGCTGACCTCGGCCGGAGTGACCGGTGCGAAGGCCTGTGAAGCGCGCAGCCTCCAGGCCCGTGCCGGATCCAAGAGGAGCCAGGCCAAGCAGATGCTTCGCCAGAGCACCGACTGCAAGGCCGAGCCGATCGACCTGAGCCGGGCCAATGAGTGCGACTTCATCGGCCCGACGCAGGATTCGCAGTGCATGCTTCCTTTCCCGAACGACTACTACACGCTCGGTGATGCCAACTCGCCGACCAAGCGCCGCATCAATTTCCAGACTGACGCGATGCCGGCCAACGCCGACGGCGTCCACATCGATGCCACCGCGTACAACGAAAACGACGGCTTCAGCCAGGGGCAGTCGATCATCGTCAAGGTTCCGGGGCTCGACACTCCGGAAGCGCTCGCGCAGACCGGGGCACAGGGACTCGCCGATCCTTCGCGGTACCTGGACGCAAACGCTCCGATCGTCGTGATCGACGCGGCCACCGGCCAGCGTCATCCGATCTGGGTCGAGCTCGACTCGACCGCCACGACTCCGGCCGCGACCGCGCTGGTAATCCATCCGCTGGTCAACTTCGACCCGAAGGCGAAGTACATCGTCGCGATGCGGAACCTCAAGGACTCCGCCGGCAACGTGCTCAAGGCGCCGGCCGGCTTCCGCTACTACCGGGACTTCCTGCCTTCGAACAAGGTGGAGATCAACCAGCGCCGCTCGCAGTTCGAGATCATCTTCAAGAAGCTCCGGGCTGCGGCGATCCAACGGTCCGACCTTTATCTCGCCTGGGACTTCACCGTCGCTTCGGACGAGAACAACTCGGACCGGATGCTGTCGATGCGGGACCAGGCGTTCGCCGAACTCGGTGACACCAACCTGGCCGACCTCGACATTCCGGCCAGTTCGACTGCGCCGTCGTTCACGGTCGACAATGTCGACGACAACCCGGACGCCGAGATCGCGCGACGGGTCGAAGGTCACTTCATGGTGCCCTGCTACATGACCAACAACTGTGCGACCGGCGCGAGGCTGAACCTGGATGCCGACGGCAATCCGGTGAAGACCGGCATGTACGCGGCCAACTTCAGCTGCATCATTCCTCACGCTGCAGTGGACGACGTGGGTGCCGAACCGGCCCGGGCCATGGTCTACGGACACGGGCTGATGGGGGATACCGGAGAGGTTTCATCCGACCCGCAGCGCAAGCTCGCCCAGAACTACGACTTCACGGTCTGCGGCACGAACGAGATCGGGATGTCGGAAGGCGACCTCCTGACCGTTGTCATTGCGCTGAAAAACCTGTCGACGTTCCCGTCGACGGCGGACCGCCTCCAGCAGGGACTGCTCAACGAGATGTATCTCTCGCGCCTGATGATCCATCCGGACGGCTTCAGCTCCAGCCCTGACTTCCACGTCAACCCGGCGCAGCCGATCAACGCAAGCCCGCCCGTCATCGACACGACGACCGAGCGCTCCTACTACCGCGGTAACAGCCAGGGCGGAATCATGGGTGGTGCCTACATGGCACTTTCACCTGATGCCGACCGTGGTGCCCTCGGCGTGAGCGGCATGAACTACTCGGTCCTCCTGCCGCGCTCGGTCGACTGGGCCACCTACTCGGCCTTCATGTACCCGGCCTACCCGGTCGAGATCAACCGGCCGCTCGCGCTCTCGATCGTCCAGATGCTCTGGGACAGGGGAGAGCCGAACGGTTACGCGCACCGCATGACCGACAACCCGCTTCCGAACACGCCGCCGCACAAGGTCCTCCTCGACGAGGCCCTCGGTGACCACCAGGTGACCAACTGGCAGGCGATGGTCGAGGCCCGCACGATCGGGGCACAGGCCATCGATCCGCTGGTCTACCCCGGACGCTGGCCCGGTGTCGACTACCAGTGGAACGTGCCTTCGATCGCCTCCTACCCGTATGACGGATCGGCGATCGGCATCTGGGACAGCGGCCCCGTGAGGCCCGACCCGGGCAACCCCGGTGAGTTCATCGGCACCAACGTGCCGCCGCTCACGAACCTGCCGAACGATGCCGGCGAGGACCCGCACGAGTTCCCCCGTCGCGCGATCACCGACCAGGCGATGGTCTCCGGCTTCCTCAGCGTCGGCGGAAAGATCAATGACACTTGCGGCGTGGGTCCGTGTTACGCCGGTGGTTTCACCGGCCCGTGAGGCCCGCAAAGTAGCTGACAGAGCGCCAACGGGCTGACCTATCGCCCGACGGTAAATGTTGACTAAGGCTGGTTCCGCGAGGCGGGGCCAGCCTTTGTTGCTTAAGCCAACGTGAATGCGCCAGTACCGCAAAGGATTCCTCCGAACGGATAGGTAGCATCCACCGCAGGAAGGAGGCCTCAACAAAGGGGAGAAGTCCCGGGTACCTCAGTTTGACGCAGGCGAATCCAGCACAACCAGGCCGTAGCTCGCGCCGCGGCGGAAGCTCAGCAGTGCTCAGAGTGGTGACACTCGGGGCACTCGTGTGCGCGATCGTCCTCGTTGCGGTTCTCATCTTCGGTGGTAGCAGCGGCCACACCTACAAGCTCGAGTTCCAGACCGCCGGACAGATCGTCCCCGGAAACCTCGTCATGGTCGGTGGCCATCGGGTCGGGTCGGTCAAGTCGGTGGAGCTCACCGACAACAACCAGGCGGAAATCACCATCAACGTGGACGACGCCCTTCACGAGGACACGTCGGCGATCATCCGCCACAGCTCACTCTCGAGCGTCGCCAACCACTACATCTCCCTGACACCGGGGCCGGACAACGCGAAGCTCCTCGACGACAACGCCGTCATCGACCAGGGCTCGACGACCACGGCCGTCGACCTCGACCAGTTCTTCGACACCTTCGACGCCAAGAGCCGCAAGGGCCTCTCCGACTGGATCCAGGGCGTGGCCGCCATCTACTCCGGTGACGGCGCCAAGGGCGCGAGGGGAACCTTCAAGTACTCGGGCGCCTCCTTCAGCAGCACGCAGCGCCTCTTCGCTGAACTCGGCGCCCAGGAGACCGGCCTCGGCAAGTTCGTCAAGAACACCTCCGGCACCGTCACGGCGCTCGCCGAGAAGTCCGACCAGCTGACCAGTCTCGTGAGCAACGCCAACCAGGCACTCGGTGCGGTCGCCAACGAGAACCAGTCACTCTCACTCGCTCTCCAGGAACTGCCGCCGACGCTTCGCCAGGCGGACACGACCTTCGTCAACCTGCGTGCCGCGCTCGATGACGTCCAGCCGTTCATCGCCGCCAACGGCCGGGCGGCCGACGCCGGACTCGCTCCCTTCCTGAAGAACCAGTTGCGACCGGTGCTCAAGCGCGCCAAGCCGGTGTTCAACGAGCTCGCCACCGCCGCGTCGAAGCCCGGCCCGAACAACGACACGTCCGATCTGCTCACTGACCTGATTCCGCTCCACAACACGGCAAAGCCGGCCGTTGCGGCAATCATCACCGCCTACAACGACTCCCAGGACGACCTGGCGACCACCCGCGCCTACTCGCCGGAGATCTTCAACGCCTTCGCCAGGCTCGGCGCCGATTGCGCACCGTATGACGCCAACGGCCACTACTGCCGCGTCCGTCCGACCGCCAGCAACATCTTCCAGCTCAACGGCAACTCGATCGATCCCAACACCGGGGCCGTCTACGGCGGCATGACCTTCAACACCAACTTCGCCCGCTGCCCGGGCAGCGTCACCCAGGCGATCGCCGGTTCCAACCCCTTCCTCGACAACGGCAAGCTGACCGGGAAGTGCGACCCATCGCAGGTGATCCCGGGACCATGAAACGCGCAATCCTCATAGTCATCGCGATCGCCCTGCTCGTAGTGGCAGTGGTGCTGGTCCGTGGCTGCAACGACAAGAAGCACGACTACCAGGTCAGGGCGGTCTTCGACAACGGTTCCTTCGTGGTGCCCGGGGAGGACGTCCGCGTCGCGGGCGCCAACGTCGGCAGCGTCGATTCGATCGACGTTTCCCAGCCCGGCGAACAGGTCAACGTCGGCAAGGCCGACAACACCGATCCCGGCAAGGCGATCATCGTCATGAACATCACCGACGAGGGCTTCCAGGACTTCAGGTCCGACGCGTCCTGCCTGATCCGCCCGCAGTCACTCATCGGCGAGAAGTTCATCGACTGCACGGTCACCGATCCTCGCGTGCCCGGAACGAAGCCGCCGCCCAAGCTGACGAAGATCCCCGACGGTGAGGCAGGAGCCGGCCAGTACCTGCTGCCGCTCGACAACAACGGCCAGACCGTCGACCTCGACCTCATCAACAACATCTACCGCCTGCCCTACGCGCAGCGGTTCCGCATCATCCTCAACGAGCTCGGTGCCGGCCTCGCCACCCGCGGCCCGGAGCTCAACGAGACGATCACCCGCGCCAACCCGACCCTGATGGAAGTCAACAAGGTCCTGAAGATCGTGTCCGACCAGAACCAGCGCCTCGCGCAGCTGGCCAAGGACGGCGACACGAACCTGACTCCGCTCGCCGAGAAGCGCAGGCAGCTGGTCGGCTTCTTCAAGAGCGCCGGATACACCGCCCAGGCCTCGGCCGAGCGCGGGGCGGACTTCCGCGGCGACCTCCGCGAGCTTCCGGGCACGCTCGTCGACCTCCGCAAGACCTTCAATGCCCTCGGCACCTTCTCCGACGCAACGCTCCCGGTCTTCAATGCCCTGGAGCCGAACGCGAAGCAGATCTCCGCGGTCACCACGAAGCTCGGTCCGTTTGCCGATGCGACCAAGACTTCCCTGCTCAGCCTCGGCAAGGCGACCCGCACGGCCGGACCCGATCTGGTCGCTTCACGGCCGATCATCAAGAAGCTCGGCAGCCTTGCCAGCCAGACCCAGGAACCGGCCACGGACCTCAACTTCCTGCTCCAGAGCACCCGTCAGGCCGACGGCTTCAAGAACCTGATGCGGCTCTTCTACAACACGGCCAACACCCTCAACGGCTACGACCAGTACGGCCATTACCAGCGCACCAACCTCCTGGTTTCCGGCTGCGTCGAGTACGTCACGAAGTCGTTCACAGGCTGCGAAACCCAATGGGCCTATGACCAGAGCGCCGCCCAAGCGGCCTTCGCCAAGTCGTTACCGGAACTGTCCGGTGGCGCTTCGCCGGGCGACCTGTTCGGTACCACCGGAGCCACGGGCCCGACCGGCACCACCGGCGACACCGGCGTGACCGGAAGCACCGGTGACATCGGCACCACCGACCCCGGCACGACCACGGACGGCACGACCGACCCGGGCACCGCCACCGACCCGACCACCGATTCCGTCACCGGCCCCGGCGGTGCCACTCCGCGTTCGCTCGGCAGGTCCAAATCAAACAACGGACTCCAGCGTCAAATCGGCGTCCTCGACTACCTCCTCGGCCAATGAGCAACCGTCGAAAGTCAAGAATCTCGGCCAGCCCGCTCCTCGTCGGAGCCGTGACCACGGTGATCATCATCGTCGGCGTGTTCTTCTCGTACAACGCCAACAAGGGCCTGCCGTTCGTCCCGACCTACCCGGTCAACGTCGAGCTGCCCTCGGCCTCCTCGCTCGTCGTCGGCAATGACGTCCGGATCGCCGGCGTGCGCGTCGGAATAATCAAGTCGATCAGCGCGAAGCAGAACGACGGCACCGGCAAGACGATCGCGTCACTTGAACTGCAGCTCGACAAGAGCGTCAAGCCGATTCCGAAGGACACCAGCGTTGTCGTTCGCGCCCGGTCCGCCGTCGGCCTCAAATACCTGCTTCTGGTGCCCGGCAAGTCCGACGAGGGCCTGCCCGCCGGAGGGACCCTCGGCATCTCCCACGCGCATCCCGAACCGGTCGACATGGACCAGTACTTCAACCTGTTCCAGAAGCCGGTCGTGACCGCACTCCAGGATGACCTCACGGAATACGGCGCCGCCTTCGCGGCCCGTGGCACGGACATCAACAAGATCCTCGGCCAGCTGCCGCCGCTACTGAAGGTCGCCCAGCCCGTGGCCAGGAACTTCGCTTCCGACAAGACCGACCTCAATGGCTTCATCCGCGGCCTGTCGCAGACCGCAGCGGAGGTCGCCCCGGTCGCCCAGGAGCAGGCCGACATGTTCGTGGCCCTCGACACCACCTTCACCGCGCTGGCCGCAGTCGCCAGGCCCTACATCCAGGACTCGATAACCGAAGGCCTCCAGACGGAAATCGTCACCCAGCAGGAAGGCCCGAGGATCCGGCCGTTCCTCTACGCCTCGGCCCGGTTCATGAGAGCGTTCCTGCCCGGAGCCAAGGCCCTCGGCTCCAGCGCCCCGATCGTGCTCCGCTCGTTCAACATCGGCATTCCGGTCCTGAAGTCATCGCCGGCTCTCTACAACGAGCTGGCGCCGACCGCCCGCTCGCTGAGGACCTTCAATGACAGCGTCGACGTGAACAACGGCGTCGACACGCTGATCGACACCTCCCAGATCCTCACGCCGCTGCTGAGGCATGTCGCCCCGGCGCAGAACGTCTGCAACTACCTCGCCCTCGTGCTCCGGAACGCCCAGGAACTGGGCAGCACCGGAAACTCGACCGGCAAGTGGGTGCGCGCGGTCTCCGTCCTGCCGCCTCCGGGACCGAACGGCCAGGGCAACCCGGCCGCGGCACCGGCCAACGGCGGCGGACCGATCACCAACTACCTGCGGTACAACCCCTTCCCGAACACGGCATCACCGGGACAGACACGTGAATGCGAGGCGGGCAACGAACCGACGGTTCTGCCGGCGCAGCAGATCATCGGCAACTACCCGGGCAACCAGGGAATCCAGACGAACTCACAATCCGCGAAACAGCTTGCGTGGGGCCAATGAGCAGAGACCACACAAAGCCATCTCGATACAACCAGCAGTTCTTCCGCGACTGGGGAGGGCCTGGTCCGATCGTCTTCGGTCTGATCGCCGTGGTGCTCGTCATCGTCGGCCTGTTCCTGGCCTTCACCAAGACCATCCCGTTCGTCAGCCCCGGTTACGAGGTCAAGGCGACCTTCGCCAACGCCGTCAACATCGCCACCAAGTCACCCGTCCGCATCGCCGGCGTCAAGGTCGGTGACGTCCAGTCGGTCGAAGGCAAGGGCGACAACTCCACGGTGACCTTCACGGTCAACGAGGACGGCCGTCCGATCCATGAAGATGCATCGGCCACGATCCGTCCGCGACTCTTCCTGGAAGGCAACTACTTCGTCGACCTCGATCCCGGAACTCCCGGCTCGCCGGTCATGGACAGTGGCGGCACGATCCCGGTCTCGAACACCCAGACCAGCGTCCAGGTCGACCAGATCCTGACCACGCTCCAGCAGCCTCAGCGGGCCAACCTCCAGAAGCTCCTTGCCGGACTCGGCACCGGACTCAACGCCAAGCCGACCGCCGAGGAGGACCTGACCTTCGAGCCGATGGTCCAGGGCCTCAGTGGTGGTGAAGCCCTGAACCTCGCTTACAGGAACGGCACAACCGCCGCCCGCGGCACCGCGGTCGTCAACGCAGCTTTCCTGGGCGAGCAGCCGAATGACCTCGGCAACCTGATCCGGGGCCTCAGCCGCGTCACCGGCAAGCTCAACGAGCGTGAAGGTGACCTCCAGGGCTTCGTCGAGAACTTCAACACCTTTGCGGGGGCCCTCGCCGCAGAGTCCGGCAACCTCCAGTCGACGATCAGGCTGCTGGGCCCGACCCTCCAGACCGCCCGCGTGTCCCTGGCGGATCTGAACAACACCCTGCCGGCGCTCCGTGGATTCGCGATCGCGATCACGCCCGGCATCAACGAGCTCCCGAAGACCATCCGCGTGACCACACCGCTGACGGTCCAGCTCAAGAAGCTACTCACGGACCGGGAACTCGGTGGGCTGGCAAAGACGCTTCAGGAGTCGACGCCTGCGTCCGCCAAGTCGATTTCGGAGACCCTCAAGCTGTTCCCGCAGCTCCAGAACTTCGGCAAATGCATCTCCCACAACCTCGTGCCGACCGGCAACCAGATCATCCAGGACGGCACGCTCGGTAACGGCCAGAAGGCGGTCAACGAATTCCTCTACGCCTCCACGAACGTCGCCGGTGAGTCCCAGAACTTCGACGGCAACGGACCGTTCCTCAGGTTCCAGTCGGGTGGTGGACCGCTGACCGTGAAGACCGACGACCCGGACGCCACGCTCCCGACCGACAAGGAACTTTACGCACGCACCGAGACCCCCACGCTGGGCACCTCTCCCAGCCTGGGAAGCCTGCCACCCCTTGACGCCAGCCAGCCCTGCTACACACAGGACGTGGCCCAGCTGAACGGCGCCGCGGCCGGACCCGGAGCAGCCAACCCGACGGTGTACCCGTGAAACGCGCGATCAAGACCCACTTCAAGGACTTCCTCGCGATCGCGGGCCTGA
>Ga0209023_10008200_pt1 | contig 10533 bp, 8 predicted proteins | sample LakOneMetagenome_FD_187468 | JGI IMG/M metagenome (GOLD analysis project Ga0209023, IMG submission 187468) | Freshwater and sediment microbial communities from Lake Erie, Canada (SPAdes) (version 2) | ecosystem: Environmental > Aquatic > Freshwater > Lentic | place: Lake Erie, Canada | collected...
TGGCTCGACGGCTTCCTGCGTCACGTCGCGGCCGGTGAAACCCGTGCCACCTGTGGTGATGATCACATCGACGCTCGCGTCGGCGATCCATGTTTTCAGCCTGGCACGGATCGCTTCGACATCGTCGGTGACGATCTCGCGCGCCGCGAGACGATGACCCGCCGCTGTCAGACGATCCGCGAGGACGGTGCCGGACTTGTCGTCGGCAAGCGCACGCGTGTCGGAAATCGTCAGCACCGCAATGTCGAGCGGAATGAACGCTGCGTTGTCAGGACTTGCGGACACGGCGGCTAGGGTTGCACGCCGGGTGCGAAGGTGTTGCACGCCTGCACGGTGCCTTGCTGATAGCCTGTCATGAACCAGCGCTTGCGTTGCGCGGCGGAGCCGTGCGTGAACGAGTCCGGCACCACGCGGCCGGTCGATTGCCGCTGCAGCGTATCGTCGCCGATGGCCGATGCCGTCTGCAATGCCGCGTCGATGTCACCCGCTTCGAGGAAACCCGGACGCTTCTTCTCTTCGCGATTGACCCACACGCCGGACAAGCAATCGGCCTGCAACTCGATCCTCACCTGAATCGCGTTGGCTTCCGCCTTGCTGCCAGCGGCCTGCTGCATCTGCGTCGCTTTCGGCAGGATGCCGAGCAGGTTTTGGATATGATGCCCGGCTTCATGCGCGATGATGTAGGCGGCAGTGAACTTACAGGCATTGCCCGAGCAACCGCGGAAGCGCGTCTCGACCTCGCGGAAGAATCCGGTGTCGAGGAAAATCTGCCGGTCAGGCGGACAATAGAAGGGGCCCATTGCCGACTGCGCCATGCCGCAGCGTCCGCCGTTGGTGGCGTTCTTGAATAGTACGATCCGCGGGCCGCGATAGCTCTGTCCGCTGGCCTGGAAAATTTCGCTCCAGCGGTCATCGATTTCGCCGAGCACGCCGGCGATCATGCTGCCCATTTCGTCGGAAGGCGCGCCTGCCTTCGCGGGGCCAGTCTTGCGATCGGTCTGATAGCTCGGTGCCTGTTGGCCGCCGGTCAGGATTTCAGCGCCGCCGATCAGGATGCGCGGATCGATCCCGACTGCCCAGCCAACCAGGCCGAGAATGATAATCGTACCGATGCCGAGGCCGCCGCCCCCGCCCATGGGAAATCCGAAGCCGCCACCTCCACCACCGAAGCCGCCATCGTCACGGCGGTCGTCGATATTGTCGCTGCGGCGGAAATCATCGTAACGCATCGGACTCTCCTTCGCCGCCAAGCGGCCAGCCGCAAAGTATCTGTTAACGATTCATACCGCGCCCGGCAAAAATTGCCTAGTGCGCTGTTTCGACTTCGCGACATGAATGGCGGCTGAATTCGCAACGAAAGACGCGCAACGCCAGCAATTCTCGCGATTGACATCATCACTCAACGCACATCGCGCATTTGCGATCCGCAATACAAAATAGATTTCTGATTCAATTTGGGAATCGTCGCAAACGTGTTTTCGATTAAGCCGATTTTTACCTTGGACATTCATGGTGATGACAGTCGGATTTGTTGGTCCCGCGTCGCCGACTGCGTCGCCTGAGTCAGAGTTTGAGTCATGGTTGTGTCGCGTCGCGGGGCGTCTGCAAAGGCGCCCCGCACTCAATTTGAATCTTCGCCATCGTCACGCATCGTCGTTGGCGATTGCGTCGCAGAAATGTCGAAACTGCCGGCTGGTTCGGTGGATCTGGTGTTTGCAGATCCGCCTTACAACCTGCAGCTCAAGGGCGATCTCAAGCGCCCCGACGAATCCCATGTCGATGCCGTCAACAACGACTGGGACAAGTTCTCATCCTTCGCCGCTTACGATGATTTCACGCGCGCATGGCTTTTGGCCTGCCGCCGCATCATGAAACCGTCCGCGACACTGTGGGTGATCGGCTCCTATCACAACATTTTCCGCGTCGGCGCGATCATGCAGGACCTCGGCTTCTGGGTTCTCAACGATATCGTGTGGCGCAAAACCAATCCGATGCCGAATTTTCGCGGCCGCCGTTTCACCAATGCGCACGAAACCATGATTTGGGCCGCGCGGGATGAAAACGCCAAGGGCTATACGTTCAACTACGAAGCGTTGAAGGCCGCAAATGAGGACGTGCAGGCACGTTCCGACTGGCTGATCCCGCTTTGCACTGGCGACGAGCGCCTCAAGGGCGGCGACGGCAAAAAAGTTCATCCGACGCAGAAGCCGGAAGGTTTGCTCGCGCGCGTGCTGCTGTCATCGTCGAAGCCCGGCGATCTCGTCATCGATCCATTTAACGGCACCGGCACCACAGGTGCTGTCGCCAAGCGCCTCGGCCGCAGCTATATCGGTTTCGAGCGCGACAAGACTTACGCGAAAGCTGCCGAAGCGCGCATTGCCGCTATCGAGCCGCTGCCGGAAGCCACGTTGGCACCCTTCATGACAGCGCGCGGCGCTCCGCGCGTCGCGTTCTCTGAGCTGGTCGAGCGCGGCATGATCCTGCCCGGCACCAAGCTGGTCGATTCCAAGAAGAAGCACGGCGCAATGGTGCGCGCCGACGGCGCAATCATGCTCGGCGACAAGGTGGGCTCAATCCACCGCATGGGCGCGCTCGCGCAAGGCTCGGAAGCCTGCAACGGCTGGACCTTCTGGCATGTCGAGACCAAAAAAGGTCTGCGGCTGATCGACGAGCTACGCGCCGAAATCCGTAGCGGGATGACGGCTGGCTGACATTTCGTCCATGGCTATTCCCTAGCTTTACAGTTGCCGGCAGACTGCTAGCATCGACGACGAAAGTCGAGGTGCCGGCACATGATGACAAGACTGGAAGGTCCGTCCGGACTGGATACCTCAGCCCTTCATACGTTTCACGCAATGGCGCGCAACAATATCATGCGTGCCCTGCAATTGATCCGCAAACATCTCGATATGGACGTCGCCTTCATCTCCGAATTCCTCGGCGACTGGCGCTACATGCACTATGTGGACGCACGGCGTGAGCGCGCGCCGATTGCCGAAGGCGATCAGATCTTGCTGCAAGATGGATATTGCCAGAAGATCGTCGAGGGTCAGTTGCCAGAATTGATCGTCGATACCGCCGAAATTCCTGAAGCGATGGCCATGCCCGATACGCATGAAATTCCGATCGGCTCTCATATCAGCGTTCCGCTGCGCCTGGCCGACGGCAAACTGTTCGGAACGTTCTGCTGCTTCAGTTTCAAAGCCAGAACCGATCTCCGCGAGCGCGATCTGGAATCGCTGCGCAAGGTCGCCAATGAGGTCGCCAAACAAATCGACGACCACAACTATGAGCTGCCGCTCTCGGAAATCGAAACGATCCTGCGTAGAGACAAAGAATTCTGAACGAAAGCCGCAGCGGCGGTCGTTCGCAGTTGCCCCTGATAGCTTCACCGTGTCATGACACCCAAAAGAACATGGGAGGCTAGGCCATGACCATTCTCATCGCAGGTGGCGGCATCGGCGGCCTAACGCTCGCGCTCAGCCTTCATCAGATCGGCATTCCGTGCCGCATCCTTGAGAGCGTGTCGGAGTTGAAGCCGCTCGGCGTCGGCATCAATGTCCTGCCCCATGCGGTGCGTGAACTGATCGAGCTTGGTCTGCTGGACAAGCTAGACGCCGCAGGCGTTCGTACAAAAGAATTGTCGTATTTCTCCAAACACGGAAAGCCGATCTGGTCCGAACCGCGCGGGATTGAGGCCGGTTACAAGTGGCCGCAATTCTCGATTCATCGCGGCGTGCTGCAGCAGATTTTGCTCGATACGGTGATCGAACGTCTCGGCAGCGACAGTCTGCGTAACAGCCATCACCTCGCAAGTTTCATCGATGCTCCCGAAGGCGTCTCTGCGACTTTCATCGACAAGGCCACCGGCGAACATGCCGGCACCTGCCACGGATCGCTTTTGATCGCTGCCGATGGCATCCATTCCGCGGTCCGCGCGAAACTGTATCCAAATGAAGGTCCGCCGATCTGGAATGGCCGCATCCTCTGGCGCGGCATCACCGAGAGCGACGCTTTCCTGTCCGGACGCACCATGATCATGGCCGGTCACGAGAGCCTGAAATTCGTCTGCTACCCGATTTCGAATACCCCGCTGCCGAACGGCAAGTTTCGCGTCAACTGGATCGCGGAACGCTTCTTTCCGCCGGACCATCAATGGCGGCGCGAGGATTACAACCGCGCGGCCAACCTCGATGAATTTCTGCCGTGGTTCGAAGACTGGCGCTTTGATTGGCTCGACGTGCCGGCCCTGATCCGGAATTCCGAACGCGCTTATGAATATCCGCTGGTGGATCGCGATCCCATCGACCGCTGGACCTTCGGCAATGTCACGCTGCTCGGCGACGCCGCGCATCCGATGTATCCCATCGGATCGAACGGCGCATCGCAAGCCATTCTCGACGCACGCGTGCTGACGCGGGAAATTCTCAATCACGGCGAGACGGCCGCAGCGCTCTCCGCCTATGAAGCCGAACGCCGCCCCGCCACCACCGAACTCGTGAAACTTAACCGCCGCAATGGCCCCGAACAGGTGATGCAACTTGTCGAGGAACGCGCGCCGGACGGGTTCGATACCGTCACCGACGTCATGTCACGTCAGGAATTGGAAGACGTCGCCAACACCTACAAGCGCGTTGCGGGCTTTCAGGTCGAAGCCCTCAACGCCAAGCCGCCAATCGTGCCGCGCCCGGACACATCGATCCTGTCGAGCGCAGGATGAGCTTCGCTTAACCGCGCAGCAGGCGATAGCGCTTGTGCGTGAGGCAAGTGTTGATGACCAGCGCGTAGTCCGCGGTCGCCTGATCTTGCTTCATGGCACCGCTGCCCGCGACCGATCCGCCAACAGACTGGGCGGCATCCGTGGCCGCGCCGAGATTGCGCGCCTGCTGGAAGGTCGACACAGGAATGAAGGATGCCACGCTGCCTGCCACCGAAAGCGCCGTGCCTGCAGCCACCTGCTGCTGGGCCTGACGCGCCGCCGCTTCCTGCGGTGCCGCCTGCTGTCGGCACTCGGCCAGATCGCGGCGATACTTGTCCTGATTGACGCGATGCATATCGACCAGCGGTTCATAAATCGGCGGCAAGTCGTTTTGCGCGACAGCGGTCGCACCTTCGCCTGATGCGACGGGACCGCCGCCGGTGGTTTGATTGCAGGCAGCAAGGAAAAGGCCGAGACCGGCCATCAAAATAATTCTCATATGAAAACGCCCCCGATACACGCGCAGCCCCCTGCGCCGGGTCAATAAAGCGAAGCCTACTTGGATATGCAAGGCTGCGGCGCAGCAAAAGCGGCCGCCAACTATGAGGAAGCTGCCCCGCGGCCGAGCCCGTGTGCGATGACCTTGCGCATCACATTCGGCAACGCCTCGTCCTTCAGCGTCGCGATCGGCACCCATCGCATGCCTTGCGGCGCCCGCGTACGTGCCGCGACGCTGGCGGTGTAGACCACAAGCTCTAGCGGAAAATGCGTGAAGACATGCGTCACCACACCGGCCTTGCGATGCCAGCGCGTTACGGTCAGCGCCGGCGCCTGCTTGCGCGCGGCAGCATCGCCCTGCTCCGCCAACCATTCCGATGTCAGCACTTCGGTCATGCCGCCGAGCAAACCTTTCTCCGGCCGCGTGCGCACCAGCAACTCGTCGCCACGTGTCACGACAAAGGCAGCACCTCGACGCAACGTGCCGCTTTTTTTCGGAGCCTTGCGCGGAAACGTCTCTTGATCGCCGCGCATACGCGCAGCGCAATTGTCATTCAGCGGACAGAGCGCACAGGCCGGTTTCTTCGGCGTGCAGATGGTCGCGCCGAGATCCATCAGCGCCTGCGCTGAGTCACCGGCACGCGACGGCCCGAGCAAAGTCGCCGCCAATTCCTGAATACGCGGCTTGGATTTCGGCAACGGCTCTTCAACCACGAACAGCCGCGACACAACCCGTTCGATGTTGCCGTCCACCGGCATGGTCTGACGGCTGAAGGCAATCGCCGCAATGGCCGCCGCCGTGTAAGGCCCGACGCCCGGCAATGTGCGTAGACCTTCTTCGGTGTCGGGAAATGCACCGGCATGCTCGCGCAAGACCGTGACCGCACAGGCGTGAAGGTTGCGCGCGCGCGAGTAGTAGCCGAGCCCGGCCCACATCCGCAGCACGTCGTCCAGCGAAGCCGAGCCAAGCGCGGTTACTGTCGGCCAGCGCGCGGTGAACTTTTCGAAATACGGTCCGACCGCTTTCACCGTGGTCTGCTGCAGCATGATTTCCGACAGCCAGACGCGATACGGATCGCTCACCTCTCCGGGCAGCGCGCGCCACGGCAATTGCCGGCGGTGGCGATCATACCAGGCGAGCAGCGCAGCGGGCCGGCCAACGGAAACATCCGTCGGTTTTCCACTCGCTGCTTTGTTTCGCCGCAAGGCTGCGCCTGATAAGGTCATGCTCCCTTGTAGGCAAGACCAGCATCCATGAACAAGCCCGGTCCGATCTCCGCCAAGCCATTGTCCGCGCTGCTCGGCAGCGCCATAAACGACGTGTTCGCCAAACAAGGTTTTGCCTCGCGCGAACTGGTCACACGATGGGCGGATATCGCCGGGGTGCAGGTGGCCGCGCATTCCGAGCCGCTGAAAATCCAGTGGCCGCGGCCGGTGGAAGGACAAGTTCCGGAACCCGCAACCTTGATTCTGCGGGTCGAGGGACCGATGGCGCTGGAAATCCAGCACACGTCCGACGTCATTCTTGAGCGGGTCAACCGCTTCCTGGGCTGGAACGCGATTGGGCGGATCGCGCTGCGCCAGGCACCGCTGTCTCGAAAGCCTGCGCCGAAAGCCCGCAGAACACCCGACGCGGCCAAGGTGGCCCAGATCGAGGACAGCCTTTCATCCACCGTGGAAGACGAGGCCTTGCGCGCGGCGCTGGCGCGCCTCGGCGCATCGATCAAGTGAAATTGAGGGTTTGGGCGGTATTGCGCGCAGCCGCCCGGCATTGCCTCAATTCTCACTTTAAGTTAGCGAACATGCACAATCAGGGCGCGATCCAGCGCCGTTCGCACGATTTCGGAGCAGACCGTTGAACATCACGCGCCGCACTTTCAACACGGCCCTTTCGCTGACAGGCATCGCAGCCGTGCTCGGTGTGTCTCCTTGGCAATTCATCGCGGATGCCAACGCGCAGTCGCCAGCGGAGATCAATCAGGCCGGCGCGCTTGGCGACATGGCGCTCGGTTCGAAAGACGCGACCGTCACGATCATCGAATATGCGTCGATGACCTGCCCGCATTGCGCGGCTTTCACCAAGGACGTGTTCCCGAAGATCAAGTCCGATTACATCGACACCGGCAAAGTGCGTTTCATCTTCCGCGAATTTCCGCTGGATCAGGTCGCGCTCGCCGCGTCCGCGCTGGCGCGTTGCGTCGCCAAGGATGACGCGCCGAAATATTTCGCCATCATCGACATCCTGTTCAAGCAGCAGAACGACCTCACATCCGACTCGCTCGCCACCATCAACCGCGTCGGCAAGCAGGCTGGCTTCAGCGAGCAGATGATCAAGGATTGCGTTCAGGGCGATCCTGCGATTCAGAAGGGTATCCTCGACGTGCGCGAGCACGCTTACAAAACGCTCAAGGTCAACTCGACGCCGTTCTTCTTTGTCAACGGCACGCCCGTGAAGGGCGAGACCTCGTTCGACAGCTTCGAGAAGCTCATCAAGCCTTTGCTCAAGAGCTAGAGCATTTTCGGAGATCAGGTTCGGGATCAGCCCGAAACACACTGAAATCTCTCGCAAAATCCCCTCGAAATCGCTTGAAAATCCCTTGGGAAAAGCCCCGAGGGCCGGTTGCCCTGCGCGGCCTGCCTCGCCATTGTGCAGACAATTCGAGGCGCATCCTGCGACTCAGTTATACTGGCCCGGCCCGCTATGACCTTGCCCCGGCTTGATAATCCGGCCCCGGCTAAAAGAGCAGCGATTGCATGAAACTCACCCGTCTTCGTCTTCACGGCTTCAAGTCCTTCGTTGAGCCGACCGATTTTCTGATCGAACCGGGCCTCACTGGCGTGGTCGGTCCAAACGGTTGCGGCAAATCGAATCTGGTCGAAGCGCTGCGCTGGGTGATGGGCGAGACATCGCACAAGTCGCTGCGCGCCGCCGACATGGACGCGGTGATTTTCGCAGGCTCCGGCAATCGCCCCGCGCGCAATCACGCCGAGGTGGCGATGACCATCGACAATGCCGACCGTACCGCGCCCGCCGCGATGAACGATCAGGAGATGCTGGAAATCTCTCGCCGCATCGAACGCGAAGCAGGCTCCGTCTATCGCATCAACGGACGCGACGTGCGTGCGCGTGACGTGCAGATCATGTTCGCTGACGCTGCCACCGGCGCGCGTTCGCCTGCTCTCGTCCACCAAGGCAAGATCGGCGAAATCATTCAGGCGCGTCCTGACCAGCGCCGCCGCGTGCTGGAAGATGCCGCAGGCGTCGCCGGTCTTCATGCGCGCCGCCACGAAGCCGAATTGCGCCTCAAGGCCGCCGAAACCAACCTCACCCGCGTCGAAGATGTGATCGGCCAGCTGGCCGGTCAGATCGAAGGCTTGAAGAAGCAGGCGCGTCAGGCGATCCGCTATCGCGAAGTCGCAGCCAAGGTCCGCAAGGCCGAGGCCATGCTGTTTCACCTGCGCTGGCTGCAGGCCAATGCCGATGTCGCCGAAGCCGGTACAACGCATGACCTCAATGTCCGCGAGCAGGCCGAGCGCACCCGCGAGCAGGCGGAAGCCGCACGCATTCAGGCGATCCGCGCTTCAGAATTGCCGGGCTTGCGTGAATCTGAGGCCCGCGCCGCCGCCGGTTTGCAGCGGCTGACCAATGCCCGCGAAATGCTCGACCGCGAGGAAGCGCGCGCCAAGGAGCGCGTGACCGAACTTGATCGCCGCCTGACGCAATTCGCCGCCGATATCGAGCGCGAGCAGCGGCAACTGTCGGATGCGGATGTCGCGCTCGCACGCCTTGAGTCCGAAGACGGCGAGCTGAAGGACGAAATCAAGTCGCGCGTCGAGAAGCGCAGCGGCGCGGACGAGCGCGTGGCGAAGGCCGAAGCAACGCTTGCCGCTGCCGAGCGCACTTTCTCCGAACTGACCACGGCGCTGGCTGACCTCACCGCCAAGCGCAACCAGTTCGAGTCGAACGTGCGCACCCATCGCGACCGCCTCGCGCGGATAGATCAGGACATTTCCAACGTCGAATCCGAAGTCGAAAAGCTCGCTGCCGAAACCGGTGGCTTCGGCGATCTCGATGCACTGGCTACGGCGGTCGAAGCCGCGCAGCAGACCGTGTCGCAGTCCGAAGCCACGACGCAGGCCAGTGAAACGGCGCACCACGCCGCGCGCGCTAAACTCGAAGCGTCACGTGCTCCGCTGACCGAAGCCGACAAGCGCGTGCAGCGGCTGGAAACCGAAGCCAAGACCATCGCCAAGATCGTCAACGGCGAAACCAAGAACCTCTGGCCGCCGATCATCGACGGCGTCAACGTCGCCAAGGGTTTCGAGAAAGCCTTGGGCGCAGCGCTCGGCGACGATCTCGATGCGCCCGTCGATCCGTCAGCGCCGATGCGCTGGTCCAGCCTCGGCGTGATCGAAGGTGACCCCGCGCTGCCGGAAGGCATCGAAGCGCTGGCGACGCACGTGACAGCACCGCCTGAACTCGCGCGGCGTCTGGCGCAGATCGGCGTTGTCAGCCGCGAGCGCGGCGGGCAACTCGCATCGCAACTCAAGACCGGCCAGCGGCTGGTATCGCCCGAAGGCGATCTATGGCGCTGGGACGGATTTGTCGCTGCCGCTCACGCACCGACCGGTGCCGCACGCCGCCTTGCCGAACGTGCACGCCTGAAGGACATCGAAGCCGAGATCGAACTGGCCCGCGCGGATGCGATCGCCAAGCGTCAGGCACTGGAAAACGCCGACGCCGAGTTGAAAGCAGCTTCTGCCGCCGAGAGCGCCGCGCGTGAAGCCGCGCGCAGCGCCCAGCGCGACGCCAATTCCGCACGCGAACGTCACGCCAATGCCGAGCGCGAGATCAACCGTCATGCCTCGCGCCGCTCCGCACTCGACGAGCGCCGCACGCGTCTGGCCGCCGACCGCACCGAAGCGCACGGCTCGCATGAAAGCGCCGCGGCTGCTGTTAATGAATTGCCCGCCAGTGCGGAGAACGAGGAAAAGCTCGCTGCCGTTCGTGCCGATATGGACGGCCACCGTCGCCTCGCAGCGCAAGTCCGCGCCGAAGCGCAGGCTCTCGCCCGCGAAGCTGAACTCGCCGACCGGCGCGTTCAGGCCATTCTCGCCGAGCGCACCGAATGGCAGAACCGCAAGGAAAACGCCGCCTCGCAGATTGCGACTGTCGAAACGCGCATCGGCGAGGTGAAGACTGAGCGCGCTGAGCTTGAAAACGCACCCGCCGTGTTCGCAGAAAAGCGCAGCGCGCTGATCAGCGAAATCGAGTACGCGGAGAATGACCGCCGCACCGCCGCTGATGCGCTCGCCGCCGCCGAGACGGCGAGATC
>Ga0209023_10008201_pt1 | contig 10532 bp, 10 predicted proteins | sample LakOneMetagenome_FD_187468 | JGI IMG/M metagenome (GOLD analysis project Ga0209023, IMG submission 187468) | Freshwater and sediment microbial communities from Lake Erie, Canada (SPAdes) (version 2) | ecosystem: Environmental > Aquatic > Freshwater > Lentic | place: Lake Erie, Canada...
GGGCCACGACGCCATCGGCGGCATCCTGCGCCTGGACGAGCTTGGGGTCGCGATCCATGACGGTCGCGATTGCGGTTCGGCAAATCGTTCTGGTCTCGAATGCGGGGCCGGCGGCTGCGGCGGGCGTCGAGGTCAGCAGGATCGCGAAGATGGGCCAAAGGCGGCGCGAAGGCATCCCGGTTCCTCGTTTGCCAAGGCGGATCAATTGCCGCCGTGCACCCAGATGTACAACCCGACGGTCAAGAGCAGAAAAAGCGTCAGGACGGCGGTTACGGCCTGTATGCCCCGGATCCGACGAGACGAGCTTCGCCCGATGGTGAGGCTCGTCAACAGCATCTTGAGCGCGAATTTCTGCATCGGCTGGCTTTGCGACGACAGGCGAGCCCGGGCCGGGCTGCTCGTGCGGCATTATGTGCCTGCAATTCTACCGGTTTTTGACCTGCGTCAACAAAAATGCCGGCTCCGGCCTGGTGCCGACGGGTTTTCGTCACGCGAGCCGGCTTCAAGTTCGCCCCTGAAGCCGATGACACTTCACCAGTTTCGCGACCGGCGGGTCGGGTCACGATGATCCAGTCGTCCTCGCCGGATCGACCATCGCTCAAGACTGTTCTCCATCACGTCCGTGATCTCCGGATGCATCCTGAGCTGCTTCTCCGGCACGCACGCGATGATCGCGTTGCGGTCCTGGACACCTTGTTCGTCGACGATCCAGACCCGCAGGCGGTCGCCGGCAAGCCGCGTCGCGATCCGATCGGGCACGGGATCGAAATCGTTCTCGACCAGTACATTCATCACGATACGGCCGCCGGGCGCCAGCCGCGCACGGACTGCGTCGCAGGTTTCGATGTCGAACATTTCGTCGAACCGAAAATCGGGGCCGCCGACGTCGATGGCGATCCCGTCGTAGAGCGCGTCGTCGTCAAGAATGAATCTTCGGAAATCGGCAACGATAGACGGCAGATCATCCGGCAAGCCGAAGAACTTGTGAGCGATGACGAAGCTGGCCGGATTGTTGTCGACGATCGTCAGACCCTTGCCGAGACGGGCGAATCTGGTGGCTAGGTTGCCGCCGCCGCATCCGAGAACAAGAATGTTCGTCGCGTGGCGCAACAGTCCGTCCATCAGCTTGACGTAGGCGAATACGCTCTCACCGTCGGGCGTCGCCTGGCTCTGCCTGACGCCGTCTTCGAAATAGATGCGGGTCCCATCCCGCGAGCATTCGACGATTTCGATCTCGCCGTTCCTGCCCTGATAGCGTCCAAGCAACCGCACAGTCGACCACCAAGCATTAAATAGCATGTATGATACATGTCTTATCATGTAACATGCTGGATGCAAAACGCATCGACCGGTTGCCCCGTCGTCGCCAGCGCAGCGAGGCCCGCGCCGGAAGCCATGCTCGGACGGGAGCGATATCGCTGCTTGATATTTCGTAAATCTAAATTGATGCTTGAGAGCGCAATTTGGATGGTATAGACATGATCAGCTCGGAATCGGAGAGATCGCGTCCATGATTACCGCCAATCAACTCAGAGCAGCCCGCGCGCTCCTGAGCATCGATCAGCGCCAAATGGCTGGCCTGGCAGACCTGTCGGTTCCGACTATCCAGCGCATGGAGGCCAGCGATGGTGTGATCCGTGCCAATGTCGATTCGCTCATGAAACTGGTTTCCGCACTCGAGAATGCAGGGATAGAGCTGATCAACCCGGGCGCGACAAGTTCGATCGGAGGCCGTGGTGTCCGGCTCTGGGACCATGTCACCAAACCCAAGACGAAGGTCAAGGCGGCCCGCCGACCGAAGGCATCTTCTGCCCGGGCATCGGAACGGGCCCGGTAGGCCGGGACGGCCGCGCCGCCGCTGCTTCAAGGCGTCATCGCGCCCGCGTCCGCCCGTTCAAGCAGCGCAAGGAGACCCCGCAGCATCTGCGTGGGCGTCGGCGGGCAGCCTGCTATGTGGAGATCGACCGGGACAACCTCGGAAACACCTCCGACGACGGCGTAGCTGCCGGCGAAACATCCACCGTCCCGCGCGCAGTCTCCGATCGCGACGACCCATTTTGGATTGGGCGTCGCCTGATAGGTGCGCTCCAGTGCATCGCGCATGTTCTTCGTCACCGGCCCGGTCACCATCAGGACGTCGGCATGGCGCGGCGAGGCAACAAACCTGAGGCCGAAGCGTTCCACGTCGTAATAGGCGTTGTTGAGCGCGTGAATTTCCAGCTCGCATCCATTGCAGGACCCGGCATCGATCTCGCGTATCGAGAGACTCCGGCCGAGCCGCCGGCGGGCGGCGTTCCCGAGCGCAGTCGCAAGCTCCGCAACGGCGACATCTGCCGGCGTCGGCGCCTGCTCGGTGAGGGGCCGACGAAACATGCTTTCAAAAAGCAGCCTGCGCATCGCGTAACATCCTCAGAGATCTTGACCTGAATAGGAACAGTTGAACGATTTGTTGCAGAGCGGAAAGTCCGCGACGATATTGTTCTCGATCACGGCCTCCAGAAGCGGCCATTGAAACCAGGACGGGTCGCGCAGATGGCAGCGTTCGACCTTGCCGTCGCGCAAGCGGAGCCAGACCAGGACGTCGCCGCGGAATCCCTCGACGATCGCCATGCCCTCCCGCGGTTCCACGCGATGCGCGGCATGCGTGCCGAGCGATCCCTCGGGCAGCCGGTTCAAGATCTGATCGATCAGCGAAAGGCTTTGTTCGACCTCGCGCACGCGAATCCAGACGCGTGCGTTGACGTCGCCCTCGCTCAGGACCGGGATCTCCATGCGCAAGCTGTCGTATGGCGCATAGCTGAGGTTTTGACGCGCGTCGAAGTTGCGGCCGGAGGCCCGGCCGATGTAGCCGCCGGTGGCATATTGCCCGGCGAGCGCGGGCTTGAGCACGCCGGTATCGACGGTGCGGTCCTGCAGCGAAGCGGTGTTGTCGTATAATTCGACCAGCTCGGGAAAGCGCAGGCGGATGTTGTCCAGCGTCGCCCGGATGGTCGCCGCGCCGTCGGCGCTGATGTCGCGGGCCACGCCGCCCGGTACGATAATGTCCCGCATCAGTCGATGACCGAATGCGGCATGGGCCGCGCGCAGCACGCTCTCGCGCAACACGCCACAATGGGCTTGCATCAGAGCGAAGGAAGCGTCGTTGCAGATGGCGCCGATGTCGCCGAGGTGATTGGCGAGCCGCTCGAGTTCCGCGAGCAGGGCACGCAGAAACACCGCGCGGTCCGGCACGACCAGTTCGAGCGCCGCCTCGGCCGCCCGCGAGAACGCATAGGCATAGGCGACGGTGCTGTCGCCCGACACGCGTCCGGCGAGGCGGACGGCGCGCTCGAGACTGGCACCGGTCATCAGTCCTTCAATCCCCTTGTGGGTGTAGCCGAGCCGCTGCTCCAGCCGGACCACGGTCTCGCCGCTGGCGGTAAAGCGGAAATGACCGGGCTCGATGATGCCGGCATGCACCGGACCGACCGGGATCTGGTGCAGGCCGCTTCCCTCGGCGGTCAGGAAGCGATATTGCGCTGCGGTCGGCAAAGCGTCGATGCGATTTCCCAGCGGAAACCGCACGCCCCAGCGATTGTGGTCGAGCCAGGGCCGGGTATCGGATGAGCCTTCGGCCGATAATCCGAACAGATCGTGGATGGCGCGCTCAAGGCGCAGTGCCGGCAGGTGGTGCAGGCCGACCGACGGGAAGATGCGGTTGGGGCAATCGAGGCTGATGACGGCGATCTCCGCCGTCGCGCTATCCATGATCGCCATATGCACGGCTGTGGGTTCGCCCCACAGGCCGAGCAGGTTCCAGCGGCCGTGGGCCAGCTCGCCGGCGGCGAATTTCCACACCTGCTCATCGACGATCGTGCGCGGCCACGGGCCGTGATGCGGGACCTTGCGGCCTTCCAGCGTCAGATCGATCAGCGACGGCATGTCAGGTCGTCCCTATCCAAGAAGTTGAGCGACATGCTGGAACCATATCACCAGCGGTGCGGGCAGATAGATTCCCGCGCCGAGAACCAGCGCCAGATGCGCGAACATCGGCACATAGGAAGCCTCGGCCGACGCCGTGCTGCCGCGCGGCTCGCCGAAGGCGACGGTTGTCAGGCGCAGCGTCAAGGCGCCAAAGGCCAGCAACAGTCCGAACACCAGCACGACCGCGAGCAACGGCTGCCTTGCAAAGCTCGAACTGACGACGAGGAACTCGCTCATGAAGATGCCGAGCGGCGGCAGCCCGGCGATCGCCACGACGCCGACCACGAGACCCCAGCCGAGTGCCGGGTGGGTCACGGTCAAGCCCCGGATCCGCGATATCCGCTGGGTGCCCTTGATCTGCGAAATATGGCCGACGGCGTAGAAGATGGCCGACTTGGTCAGGCTGTGCATCACCATGTGCAGAAGCCCGGCAAAATTCGCGAGCGGACCGCCCATGCCGAACGCGAAGACGATGATGCCCATGTGTTCGATCGAGGAATAGGCGAACAGGCGTTTGATGTCGCGACGCCGGTACAGCATGAAGGCGGCAAAGACGACCGAAACCAGGCCCATCGTGACCATCAGCGGACCGGGCGAAATCGCCGCCGGGTTGGCCGCGAGCAGGATCTTGAAGCGCAGCAACGCATAGAGCGCAACATTCAGCAGCAGGCCCGACAGCACCGCCGATATCGGCGTTGGACCTTCCGCGTGCGCGTCAGGCAGCCAGGCATGCAGCGGTGCGAGACCGACCTTGGTCCCGTAACCGAGAAACAGAAAGATGAACGCGACATTGAGCAAAGCGGGATCGAATTTCGCCGCATGCTGGATCAACAGCGTCCAGATCATCCCGTCCTGGCCTTCGCCGACGACCGGGCGGGCCGCCATGTAGACCAGGATGGTGCCGAACAGGGCCAGCGCGATTCCGACGCTGCCGAGGATGAAGTACTTCCACGCTGCTTCGAGCGCTGCGTGGGTGCGATAGATGCCGACCATCAGCACCGTGGTGAGGGTGGCAATTTCCACCGCAACCCACATCAGGCCGATATTGTTCGACACGAAAGCGAGGTTCATGCCGAACATCATGGTCTGGAACATGGCGTGGTAGAAACGCAGGTAGATCGGCGTCAACCGTCCGGATTCCAGTTCATGCGCGATGTAGCTCGCACTGAAAATGCTGGTCGTGAATCCCACGAAGGTGTTGAGCACGATGAATACGATATTCAGGTCGTCGATCAGCACGTAGGGGCCGGGCGGCGGACGGTCGATCAGGAACAACGATAGCGCCGACAGAAATGTCGCGAGGCTCGCTACGACGTTCAGTCGCGCGGTCAGCCGGTAGCCCGGCAACGCGGCGAGCAACGCCGCCGCGCAGATCGGAATCAGCAGTACGGCCGTCACGGGGTTGAAAGAAGCCAAGTTCATCGCCCCTCTCCGCGGAAGTCGTCCAGTGCGGAGACGTCGACCGAATCGAAGCGCTCCCGGATCCGGAACAGGAAGATGCCGATGACGATGAACGCAATCAGGATCGAGAACGCGACACTGATCTCCACCACCAGCGGCATGCCCTTGGCGCCGGTCGCCGCTAGCACCAGCCCGTTCTCGAGCGACATGAACCCCACCACCTGGCTGACCGCATTGCGGCGCGTCACCATCACCAGAAGTCCGAGCAGCACGACCGACAACGCGAAGGCGAGATCCTCGCGCGCCAGCGGGTCGGCGTCGGAGGTGACCCGCAGCATCAACACCATGGAGAGCGCGACCAGCCCCATTCCGGCCAGCATGGTCGGGCCGATACCGACGGCCGACTCGATGTCGCGGTGAATGCCGAGCTGCTTGACGATTCGATGCAGGCCCACCGGAATGACGATCGCCTTGAAGACGAGGGCAATTACCGCGGTGACGTAGAGATGCGGCGCGTCCTGGACGTAGGCCTGCCAGGCCACGGAAAGGGCGAGCACGAGGGCGTGAAGGGCAAACACGTTGAGCAACGAATAGAGCCGGTCCTGGTACAGCATCATGAAGCTGATCAGGACCAGTCCGCCGGCGAGGGTGTGCGAGACGTCGAAGGCGAGGCTGTGCATCTGCATCAGAAGCTCCTCGATACGAACAGCAGCAGCGTGCCGAGCAGGCCCAGCATGAGCGCGGCGCCGAGAAACTGCGGAATGCGGAATACCCGCATCTTCGCCGTAGCGGTCTCGAACAGGGCGAGCAGGAAGCCGGCCAGTGCCAGTTTGCCGAAATAGACGCCGGCGCCGATCGCATACGCCAGCGGCCCGGAGCCGAACAGCGCGATCTTCCAGGGGAAGAACACGCAAGCGATCAGCGAAATGTAGAGCAGCAGCTTGAGGAAGGCGCCGAGTTCGATCATCGCCAGATGACGTCCGGAATATTCGAGAACCATCGCCTCATGCACCATGGTAAGCTCCAGATGCGTCGCCGGGTTGTCGACCGGGATGCGGGCGTTCTCCGCGAGCGCCACCATGATCAGCGCGATCAGCGCCATGCCCAGCGACACCCGCAGCCCGACATGGGACGCAGCCATGAAGTTCGCGACCGTGGTGAGCTGGGTCGAGCCGGCGACCAGTGCCATACAGAACACGATCAGGAGCATTGCAGGCTCGGCCAGTGCCGCGATCATGACCTCACGGCTGGAGCCGATGCCGCCGAAACTGGTGCCGACGTCCATCCCCGCAAGCGCCAGAAAGAAACGCGCGCTGCCCAGGAGTGCGACGATGGCAATCAGGTCGGCGGACCAGTTGAAAAGGAGACCGGTCGCAAACGTCGGCACCAGGGCTGCGGCCACCCAGATCGCGGCAAAGGTCACATAGGGCGTGACACGGAACAGCCACGAGGCGTTTTCCGCCAGCACCACTTCCTTGCGGAGCAGGCGCAGCAGATCGCGATAGGGCTGAAAAAGCGAGGGGCCGCGGCGGCGCACCAACCGCGCCTTGATCTTGCGCACGAAGCCGGTCAGCAGCGGTGCCAGCAGCAGCACCAGCAGCATCTGTATCCCCTGCACCAGTAAATCCGACATCACGACCATATCGCGAGCACCAGCAGCAGCGTGACGAGGGTGGCAAAGACCAGGCTGAGATAGCGGCGGATCGTCAGGAACTGGAGACGGTTGAGCCGTTCGGAAGAATATCCGACCGCGCCGGCGATCGGCTCGTAGATGCCTTCCCAGATCAGGTCGTGCAGTTCGATCCGGAGTCGCGCCGGCCTTGTATCGCCCGGGGCCGGCATGTCGACATGATCGCGAGCGTGGAACACCATCGTGCCGAATACGCGGCGGATCGGCTGCGCGAAGCTGCCGCCCGAATACTGTGCGGCGGGGGTGGCGTCAGAAAAACCGCAGCCCCATGCCGGCCCGCGCCGTATCGCCCGCGAGGCGAAGCGATGAATGAAAAACACGGCAAGCGATGCGCTGATCGTGATGAAGATCATCACCAGCAGGCCATTGTATGAACTGCGGCCCTCGGCGATCGGCGCGATCGAAAGCCAGGGTTCGTTGACCTGGATCGGCATGCGGCCGCCGAGGATCTCGATGGTGACGGGCGACAGCGCGTCGATCACCAGTCCCGGCAGGATTCCGGCGAGCAGGCAAAGCGCGGCGAGGATGAACATGGCCGCCAGCGAGAAGCGGTCGACTTCATCGGCGGTTTCCGCGGCCTTGCTTCGCGGCCGGCCAAGAAACGCCACGCCGTAGGCCTTGACGAAGCATGCTGCGGCGAGCGCCGCCGCCAGCGCCAGGAGCGCCCCGACTGCGGGCACCATGATCTTCAGTGCCCATTGCGGCAGATCCGGGCTCTGCAAGACGGCCTGGAACAACAGCCATTCCGACACGAAGCCGTTGAATGGCGGCAGCGCCGAAATAGCGACGCAGCCGACCAGGACGACGAAGCTCGTCAACGGCATGCGATGAATGAGGCCGCCGAGCTTTTCCAGATCCCGTTCGCCGGTCGCGGTCAGGACCGCGCCGGCGCCAAAGAACAGCAGGCTCTTGAAGAATGAATGGTTGAGAACGTGAAACAGCGCTGCGGTGAAGGTCAACGCCGCCGCCAGCTTCATGTCGTTGGCCTGGAACGCCATCGCAAGTCCGAGGCTTGCAAAGATGACCCCGATATTCTCGATCGTGCTGTAGGCCAGGAGCCGCTTGAGGTCCTTTTCCATCATGGCGTACAGAATGCCCATGACCGCGGTGATGCCACCGAGAAACAGCACGACCACGCTGGCCGGCCAGGTCGGTTGTCCCAACAGATCGAATACGACCCGAATGAAGCCGTAGATCGCGACCTTGGTCATGACGCCGCTCATCAGCGCCGAAACATGGCTGGGCGCCGCGGGATGGGCGAGCGGCAGCCAGACATGCAGCGGCACCAGACCGGCCTTCGATCCGGCGCCGAGCAGCATCAGGATCAACACCAGCGTGGTCGCATAGGACGTATGGTGAGCTGCGCGGATAGAAGTAAAGCCATAGTCGCCCGCGGGACCCGCCAGCAGGCCGAAAGCCAGCAGCAAGGCGAGGGTACCGAAGCTCGCCATCACGAGGTAAATGTAGCCGGCCTTGGCGTTGCCGGGCTCGCGGTGGTGCGCCATCACGAGCGCCCATGAAGCCAGCGACATGAACTCCCAGCAGAGCAGGTAGGAGAACGCGTCGTCCGCCAGCACCACGAGATTCATGCCGGCGAGGAAGGCGGGGAAAAATGGCAGCACACGGTGCGGCGCGTGCTCGTGACGGCCATAACCGAGGCCATAGAGGCTTGCCGATGCCCCTCCGAGATTGACGACGACGAGGAAAAACGAAGACAGGGCATCGAGCCGGAAATGGGCGCCGAGCCACGGCAGACCGATCGGCAGCGTCAGATCGGCGGCGCCTGCCGTGCCGCCGATCAGGCAGCGGATCGACCCGGTCAATGCCATCAACGAGACAGCCAGTGTCGCGCCGTAGACGACGGCCGTCGCGCTCTTCGAGCGGCTCAGAGCGACCGCCAGAACCGCCAATCCGAGCAGCCCGGCGACACACGTCATTTGCAAAGCGACCGCCGACATTACCTGCGCGTCCTCGCTCGGCCTGATGCCTGGGTTGCTGTTCGAACGGCCGAACGGCGCTTTACCGATGCGAATTCAGGATTCAGCCGTACACCGCGTCCTCCGGCGTTGCTGATGGCGCCTTCGCCGATCAATGTGATGCCGGCGGCCTCGAGCGCGGAGATCAGCCTGACCAGCGAATCGACGTTGCCTCGAACCATGGTCTCGCTCGCCTCCATGCGCTGGATGGTTGGCACCGAAAGCCCCGACAGTTCCGCGAGCCGCCGCTGATCGACGCCGAGAAGCGCCCTGGCAGCCCGCAATTGAGCCGCGGTGATCATCACTCTGCCTCGCTGCCGGGTTGAGGGCCAACATTTCACGTCATTCGTGCATCATAATTACTCATGTTAAAGTGTCAATAAATGATATCTCAGATATCTATTCTAAGGGATGGTTCCCGGTGTTGACCGCCGGACCCTAGCCAGCTCGACCTCGCGGTGCGTTGAATCTTGGTCGGACAGCCCGGCTGGCCGTCCAACGGGTTCGGCGTTACACTTCCATCAAATGGCGGGGGAGTGCGAACGATGTGGCAGCGGCCGTTCTATCATGAAGGCATGAGCGAACTGCAGGACCGGTTCGACGGCCGGCGTGTCGCCGAGGCGATCGAGCGGCATCGCAAGCACTACGAGTTCTGGGATGACGAAAAGGAGATGATCGAGACGTCGCCGTTCTTCTTCATCGGCACTTCCTGGAACGACTACGTCGACTGCAATATCAAGTCCGGCGATCCCGGCTTCGTGAAGGTCACAGGCCCTAACGTCGTCGAATATCCGGAATATGACGGCAATTCGATGTATCGCACGCTGGGCAATCTCTCGAAGAATCCAAACGTCGGCTTGTTGTTCGTGCGCCTCGACGGCAGGAGCCGGCGCATCCGCGTCAATGGCCGTGCGTCGATCCTTGACGATGCCGCGGCGCGGGACCGGCATTTCGGCGCCCAACTGGTGGTGCGGATCGAGTGCGAAATCTATCCGAACTGCCCGCGTTATGTGCCCGATCTGGCGGGGGCGAAACTGTCGCCTTACGTTCCGCGCGAAGGACACGAACCGCCGCCGCCACCTGAATGGAAGCGCCGCGACTATATCCGCGACATCCTGCCCAGCGGCGATCCGCATGCGGATGTTGTCAAGGCCGGCGGGCGCGATGGCTGATCGCTAGTCTTGCGCGGCCGGTTTGGTCGCGAATTGCGGAAACATGTCGGCGACGATGGGGCCGTCGGTGCGCCAGGAATGGCAACCGCCGACGAAGAACGGACGTTCGGTGCGGGCACGCTGATTGTCGAGCGAGTCGCGGCCTTCCGGATTTTCGCCATGTGACATGGTCTGAAACAGCGTGGTCACGGCGGGACCGAGCAATTCCGTCAGATGCGTGCAGCTCTCGAGGCGGCCGAGCTTGCTCTGGACCACCTTGCGCCATCCGCCGCCGATGCGTTCGCCGACCAGGCGTTGCAGGATCGGCTCGACCTCGATGCAGGTCGGGTA
>Ga0209023_10008202_pt1 | contig 10531 bp, 8 predicted proteins | sample LakOneMetagenome_FD_187468 | JGI IMG/M metagenome (GOLD analysis project Ga0209023, IMG submission 187468) | Freshwater and sediment microbial communities from Lake Erie, Canada (SPAdes) (version 2) | ecosystem: Environmental > Aquatic > Freshwater > Lentic | place: Lake Erie, Canada | collected...
ACGACGGCAACGGCGGCGGCAACGGCGGCAACGGCAACGGCAACGGCGGCCAGAACCAGTCGGGCACGATGAATGGCGCCGGCAACCAGGGCAGGTCCGGCGGATGAGTCCGAACACCACACACGCAGAGCTCCGGCCCATCGGGGGACCGGGGCTCGGGCGCGTCACAATGGTGACGTGATGCGCGCGCCACTCGTCCTGGTCGTCGACGACGAGGGTCCGATCCGCGAGATCGTGCGCCGCTACCTGCACGCGGACGGCATCGACGTCGTCGAAGCCTCCGACGGCCCGAGTGCGATCACCGAGTTCGTGGCGCGTCGGCCGGACGTGGTGGTGCTCGACGTGATGCTGCCCGGATTCGACGGCATCGAGGTGCTGCGACGCATCCGCGCGACGTCCGACGCCTACGTGCTGATGCTCACCGCACGTACCGAGGAGACCGACCGACTGATCGGCCTGTCCGTCGGCGCAGACGACTACATGACCAAGCCGTTCAGTCCTCGCGAGTTGGCGGCACGCATCAAGGCCCTGCTCCGACGGCCCCACATGGCGGATGCTGTCGCCGCCCCCGGTCATCACCCCGCCGGCTTGACGGTCGACGCCGACCGACACGAGGTTCGCATCGACGATCGCCTCGTGTCACTCAGTGCCCTCGAGTTCGACCTCCTGAGCGCGCTGAGCGCTTCCCCGGGGCGCGTGTTCACCCGCCGACAGTTGCTCGAACGGGTCTGGGGATTCGACTTCTACGGCGACGAGCGCGTCGTCGACGTCCACATCCGCAACCTGCGCAGGGCGCTCGGCGAAGACGCCGACACACCGACCTGGATCGCCACGTCCGCGGTGTCGGCTACAAGTTCATGGAGTCCCGACCGTGAAGCGCTGGTCGATGCGGACCCGCCTGCTGGCCTCGTTCGCCACGGTCGCGGGCACCGGTGCGATCGCGTTCATGATCTCCATGCGCGTGATGGTGCCCAGGCTCTTCGACCAGAGGGCGCAAGCCGGCTTCGGCATGGGCAACCAGGGAATGATGACCCAGCACGAAGTGGTCGTCTCGGCCGTCAACACGGCGATGCTCGTCGCGCTCGCAGCCAGCCTCGCCTGCTCGGCGCTGATCGCGCTGGCGCTGAGCAGCCGGGCTCTTCGCGGGTTGGACCACCTTCGCGCCGGCACCCGTCGCCTTGCCGCCGGACGCTACGACACGCCAGTCGAGCGACCCGGGGTGCCGGAACTCGCGACACTCGCCGACGACATCAACCAGCTGGCGGCGACTCTCGCGGCGACCGAACAGCACCGTGCCTCGCTCATCGGCGATGTCGCTCACGAGATGCGCACGCCCTTGACCACGATCAACGGCTACCTCGAAGGCTTCGACGACGACCTGTTCACGGCACAGGAGATGGCTGCAACGGTCCGCACCGAAGTGACCCGGCTGCACCACCTCGCACAGGACCTCGCCTCGGTGTCCCGCGCCGAGGAAGGGCAGCTGCCACTCGACCGCACCGAGGTCGACTTCCGCGACGTCGTGCGGACCGCGGCCACTCGCCTTCGGCCACAGTTCTCGGCGGCGAACGTGGAACTCGTCCTCGACACACCCGAGCGCCTGCCCGCGGTCGTCGACAGCGAGCGGATGGTCCAAGTCCTCAGCAACCTGATCGGCAACGCGCTGGCCTACACCCCGGCCGGCGGGCGAGTCGCCGTGACGACTCGGACCGGCCCCGACGGGATCGTCGCCGAGGTCACGGACACCGGACGCGGGCTGCGACCGGACGACCTCGAGCGCGTCTTCGAACGCTTCTATCGCGCCAACCCCCACGATCACAGCGGCGGCACCGGCATCGGCCTCACCGTCAGTCGGGCCATCGCTCGAGCACACGGCGGTGATCTCGTCGCACGCTCCGGTGGACTTGATGAGGGGTCGACGTTCGAGCTGACGGTGCCTGCGCAACCGATCCACTAGGCCGGCATCCGCGCCGACGCACCGGCGGCCGTTCACGCGCGTCCGGGCCTGCTCCACGTCGGCGCACCGCTCCGCCTCGACCTGCTGTGACCGCTGAGCTCGCGTCAGCCCGGCTTGCGGGCGATCAGCTGGACGACGGCGCCGATGCCGGTGTGCCCCTCGCCCTCGATCACGTCGCGCTCCAGTTGCAGTGCGTGCACGAACTCCAACCCGCCGAGCTCGCCGCGCAGACCTTCGATGGTCATTGCCATCTCCGGCACGGCCGGGCCGCCGGTGCCACGGCCGATCTGGTCGGGCGTATACGCCTCCAGGAGGAACACACCGCCGGGTCGCAGGCTCGTGACCACCCGCGCGTGCAGGTCGCGGCGCAGAGCCGGTGGCATGTGGGCGAAGATCGAGACCACCGACCCCCATTGCTCGACGCCGAGGTCGAAGTCGGCGAGATCAGCGACGACTGCGTCAACGACGACGCCGCGATGCTCGGCGAGGCGCTTGGTCTTGGCGACACCGTTCTCCGTCAGGTCGACGCTCTGCACATCACGGCCCGTGCCGGCCAGGAACACCGCGTTGCGGCCCTCGCCTTCGGCCAGGCACAGCACCGGCCCATCGGGCAGCACGTGGAGATTTGCTCGAAGGAACTCGTTGGGCTCCGTCCCGTAGATGTACGCCTCAGCGCCGTAGCGCGCCTCCCACATCGCGCGTGGCGTCGGCACGTCGCTCAACGGAGAGCGCCCTGCACATTCTCGGGGCTCGCGGCCTCCTCGTTGCAGTGGCATCGTTCCGCGGGCGGCACATGGCCGAGCACTTGCTCGACGTGAGCGCCGCATCCGGCCCAGCTCGGGCGGTGACAGGTGGGGCATGTCATCTCTCTACACATACCCCCTAGGGTATACACCGACGAAGCCGATCGTCAACCATGGTGGCGAACCCTCGGACGTCGTCATGGGACCTAATGCCGTGGTCATTCGACAACTCCTTCGATACCCTGGGGGGTATCGAAGGAGGCTCCCATGCGAGACCTGAAGAACCACGGTGTGCGGAAGATGGCGCTTGCTGCGATTGCGGTGCTGGGGCTTGTTGCATGCTCATCGGGCAACGGCGGCAACGGGGCAGGCAACGGCGGCAACGGGGCAGGCAATGGCGGGAACGGCAGCGGGAACGGCCCGTCCCAGGTCGGCGACGACGGAACAACACGCATGGACGGCAGCGCCCTCCGCACGCAGATCGACGCACTGCCGATGGCGACACTCACGCCGGCCGAGTCAGCGGGCCTCACCCAGATGCGCGAGGAGGAGAAGCTGGCCCACGACGTGTACGTCGCGCTCTACGACAAGTGGCAGCTCACGCCGTTCAGCAACATCTCGTCCGCCGAGCAGACACACAGCGACGCGGTCAAGGTGCTGCTCGATCGGTACTCGCTCGCAGACCCCGCCGCCGGCAATGCAGAAGGCGTGTTCACCAACCCGGACCTGCAAGCGCTGTACACCGCCCTGGTGGCACAGGGCAGCACCTCGCTCGTCGATGCACTGACCGTCGGCGCGTCGATCGAGGACCTCGACATCGCCGACCTGCAAGCGCTGGCCACCACGACACCGGACATCACGTTGGTCTACGACAACTTGGAGAAGGGGTCACGCAACCACATGCGAGCGTTCACCAAGCAGTTGGTCAAGAACGACGCGACCTACACCCCGACGCACATCACCCAGGCCGCGTACGACGCGATCATCGCCGGCGACATGGAGCGCGGCATGGCCGGCTGACTCGTGTCGGAATATACCCCCAGGGGTATATGTTGTGTCCGCTCGAACCTACTCCGAGGAGCCGATCCACATGTTCTTCCGCCAGTACTACCTAGGTTGCCTGTCGCACGCGAGTTACCTCATCGGTGACGCTGCGAGCGGGCTTGCAGTGGTCGTCGACCCGCAGCGCGACGTTGCCGAGTACCTGGCCGATGCGGAGGCCAACGGGCTGACGATCGTCAAGGTGTTGGAGACCCACTTCCACGCCGACTTCCTGTCGGGCCACCTCGAACTCGCAGCCCGCACCGGAGCGGCCATCGTCTACGGCGCGGCTGCCGCCGGCCGAGCCGAGTTCCCGATCGAGACCTATGGCAACGGCGAGTTGATCTCGCTGGGAAGCGACGCCCACGGCCTGCAGCTCGAGATCCGCGAGACGCCGGGGCACACTCCGGAGTCGATCAGCATCGTCATCTATCCACAGGGAGCCAACGGGCGGCCATACGGCGTGCTGACCGGCGACACCCTCTTCATCGGCGACGTCGGTCGCCCCGATCTCCTCGCGTCGGTCGGCGTCACCGCCCAGGAGCTCGGTCGGCAGCTCTACCACTCGCTGCACGAGCGACTGATGACGCTTCCCGACGAGACCAAGGTGTTCCCCGCCCACGGCGCCGGCTCGGCTTGCGGCAAGAACCTCTCGACCGAGACGATGTCCACGATCGGTGAGCAACGGCGGACGAACTACGCGTTGGCACCGATGACCGAGGACCAGTTCGTCGAGGCAGTGACCCAGGGCCAGTCGGTTGCTCCGCTGTACTTCTCGTTCGCTGCCAACCGGAACCGAGAGCGCCACGACCTGCTGGAGGCTGCCACCCTGCCGACGCTCACGATGAGCGAGGCATTGGCTCATCAGCGCGACGGTGCTGTGGTGATCGACGGACGCGAGGACATGGCGTTCGCCGCCGGTCACTTGCGCGGCTCGATCAACGTCGGTCTCGGCGGCCGCTTCGCCGAGTACTCCGGGGAAGTGATGGCACCGAAGACGCCCATCGTGCTGATCACGCCGCCCGGCCACGAAGCCGAGGCGCAGCTGCGTCTCGCGCGCATCGGCTTCGACAATGTGATCGGAGCACTCGAGCACCCGGTCGACACGTTCCTCGAACACCCCGAGCTCATCGAGCCGCTCTCACGCCTGTCGGTCGACGCGTTGGATCGGCGAATTGCGACTGTCCCAGGGCTGGTGCTGATCGACGTTCGCAACCCAGGCGAAGTCGAGCTCGGCACCATCGCAGGGGCACGCACGATCGCACTGCCGTCGCTGATCAACGAGTTGGAGGCCCTCGACCCCACGGCACCCACCGTGGTCTTCTGCGCCGGCGGCTACCGCTCTGCCATTGCTGCCAGCCTGCTGCGTTCACGCGGTTTCACGGACGTCTCCGACTTGCTCGGCGGCTACAGCGCGTGGGCAACGGCGCATCACAACGAGGAGAACCACTGATGGAAGCGAACGCTGTTCCCATGATCGACGTCGAGTCCGCTGCCGCTGCGACCGGCGTGGTGCTGCTCGACATTCGAGAGCACGACGAGTGGTTCCGTGGGCGAATCGCCACCGCCGTCCACATTCCGATGAGCGAGCTCACCGCACGCGTCGACGAGCTCGATCGCACCACGCCCATCATCTGCATCTGTCGGTCCGGCAACCGCGCCACGAGTGTGACGCAGTGGCTCATTCGACAGGGCTTCGACACCACCAACCTGAAGGGCGGCCTCCTCGCGTGGGAAGCCGCCGGGCACCCGCTCGTCAACGAGGCCGGCAACACCGGCCTCGTGATCTGAGCCTGTTGTGCGCGCCCTGCTCGCGTCACCCCTCGGGTTCCTGATCGGTCTGTCGCTCGGTGCGCTCGGTGGTGGTGGCTCGATCCTTGCGGTGCCTGCACTCGTCTACGCGGCCGGGCAGTCCCCCAAGCACGCCACCACCACATCGCTCGTTCTCGTCGCGCTGACGGCACTCATCGGCATGGCCCCTCACTGGCGCGCCGGACGAGTTCGTTTCGCTGCCGGTTCGATCTTCGGTCTCGCGGGGATCGGTGGCTCGCTGCTCGGCTCGCACTGGAACAAGGCAGCCGACCCCAACGTCCTGCTGCTCGCATTCTCCGGGTTGATGCTGATCGCCGCCTACGGCATGTGGCGACGGGTGCGCACGACCCGCCCGGCCGAACCGAGTGATGCGGTCGACCCGAGTGATGCGTTCGACCCGAGTGGCGCGGTCGACCCGAGTGATGCGGTCGAAGGGCTGGACGGCCTCGACCCTGTTGCCGTGCCGGACACGGCGAGCCGTGTGCGCATCGACGCGATCACCACGGTCAAGGTCATCGTCGCCGGAACGGTCGTCGGTCTGCTCACCGGGTTCTTCGGCGTCGGCGGTGGCTTCGTCATCGTCCCCGCGCTGGTGCTGGCACTCGGTTTCACCATGTCCGAAGCAGTCGGCACATCGCTGCTGGTGATCACGATCAACTCGGCGGTCGCCCTCAGCACCCGGCTCCAGGCAGGTTCCATCGAATGGAGGACCGTCATCCCGTTCACGATCGCAAGCTTGATCGGCGTCGTCGTCGGCAGCCGACTGGCCGGCAAGCACGACTCCAGCTCACTACAACGCTGGTTCGTCGGGTTGCTCGTCGTTGTCGCCGTGTACACCGCGGTCCGATCAGGTCTGGCGCTTCGGTGACCTTGTCGGGACACGGTGTGACATACGTCCGGGGGTATCCGAGTGGGAACCACGGTGACGTGATGAGCGACCCAGTTGATGAGCGTGCGAACACCTCGCAGAAAGTTCGCCAACCGAGCCGGCACCTTGTGGCGGGCTCAGATCGGAGCACGACGTGGACACGTTGAACCTCGCCCGGTGGCAGTTCGGCATCACGACGGTGTATCACTTCTTCTTCGTTCCGTTGACGATCGGCCTCGCGTTCGTCGTTGCCGGCTTCCAGACCGCGTGGTACCGCACACACGCCGATCGCTACCTGCAACTGACCAAGTTCTTCGGCAAGCTGTTCCTGATCAACTTCGCAGTGGGTGTCGTCACCGGCATCGTGCAGGAGTTCCAGTTCGGCATGAACTGGAGCGACTACTCCCGCTTCGTCGGCGACATCTTCGGCGCTCCGCTCGCCATCGAAGGCCTGCTCTCGTTCTTCCTGGAGTCCACGTTCCTGGGCCTGTGGATCTTCGGGTGGGACCGGCTGTCACCGAGGCTGCACCTGATGTCGATCTGGCTCGCCGCGTTCGGCACGATGATCTCCGCCTACTTCATCCTCGCTGCGAACTCGTTCATGCAGAACCCCGTCGGGTACAAGTTCAACCCCGCCACCGGGCGCGTCGAGCTCACCGACATCTGGGCCGTGCTCACCAACAAGGTGACGCTCGTGACCTTCCCGCACACGGTGCTGTCTGCATTCCTCACCGGCGGGGCAATGGTGCTCGGCGTGTCGCTGTGGCAGCTGTACCGACACCCGAACCGTGACGCCTCGTCGTTCCGCACGGCCGCCAAGTTCGGCTCCATCGTGGTGCTCGTTGCCGCCCTGGGTGTCGCCGCCACCGGCGACCGCCAGGCCAAGGTCATGACGCAGGTGCAACCGATGAAGATGGCCGCGGCCGAGGCCCTCTACCAGACCAAGTCCACCGCAGGGTTCTCGATCTTCACGATCGGCACGCTCGAAGGGCGCGACGAGGTGTTCTCCGTGCGCGTGCCGGGGCTGCTGTCGTACCTCGGCAAGGGCGACTTCGACGCCGAGATCGACGGCATCAACAACATCCAGGCTGCGTACGAAGCCAAGTACGGCCCAGGGAACTACACGCCGAACATCCCGCTCACGTACTGGACGTTCCGCCTCATGATGGGTGTCGGCATGTCGTCGGCGCTCGCGGCGCTGTGGGTGCTGTGGGCGTTCAAGAAGGGACGCATGCCCAAGAGCCGGTGGTGCGGCCGCCTGGCCCTGCTGCTGCCGCTCACGCCGCTGCTCGGCAACTCGTTCGGATGGATCTTCACCGAGATGGGCCGCCAGCCGTGGATCGTGTTCGGGCTGATGCCAACCTCCGCCGGTGTCTCCCCCGGCGTCAGCGCCACCGAGGTGCTGATCAGCCTGATCGGGTTCACATTGGTCTACGGGTTCCTCGCTGTCGTCGAAGTGAAGCTGCTGCTCAAGACGATCGGCGCCGGTCTTCCTGAGCTACCACCCGACAAGGGCAGCGACGACGATGACACCGACGAGACAGAACGCCAGCTGGCGTTCGCCTACTGAGAGGAACGGGATCATGCAACTCACGACCGTCTGGTTCATCCTGATCGCCGTCCTGTGGATCGGCTACTTCGTCCTCGAAGGCTTCGACTTCGGCGTCGGCATCCTGACCCGGGTGCTGGCCCGTGACGAGACCGAACGCCGCGTGCTGCTCAACACCATCGGCCCGGTGTGGGACGGCAACGAGGTCTGGGTGCTCGTCGCCGGTGGCGCAACGTTCGCCGCGTTCCCCGAGTGGTACGCCACTCTCTTCTCCGGCTTCTACCTCCCGCTGTTCCTGATCCTGATCTCGTTGATCTTCCGCAACGTGGCGTTCGAGTACAGAGGCAAGCGGCCCGAGGCGTCATGGAAGGCATGGTGGGATCGGGCGATCTTCTTCGGATCGTTGCTCCCGGCGGTGCTGTGGGGCGTTGCCTTCGGCAACATCGTGCGTGGCGTCGACATCGATGCGCACAAGGAGTACGTCGGCAGCTTCTTCGATCTGCTCAACCCGTACGCAATCCTGGGTGGGCTCGTCACGCTCTCATTGTTCGTCACACACGGCGCAGTGTTCGTCTCGTTGAAGACCACCGGCGACATCCGCGTCCGCGCACGGGCGTTCGCCCTCAAGTCCGGGCTCGCCGCAGCGGTCATCGCAGTCTCCTTCCTGGCCTGGACGTACCAGCAGCGCGTAGGAGCACAACACCTCGGCTGGTTCGTCGCACTCGCCGTGCTCGCCGCGGTGTGCCTCGTCGGTGCTCTGCTCGCCATCCGCGCCGGTCGTGAGGGCTGGGCCTTTCTCGGCACCGCTGCAACCCTTGCGTTCGCGGTCGCCGGCCTGTTCGTCTCGCTCTTCCCGAACGTGATGCCGTCGTCGCTGGACAGTGCCTACTCGTTGACCACCTCCAACGCATCGAGCACCCACTACACGCTGAAGATCATGACGTGGGTTGCAGCGATCTTCACGCCGATCGTGCTGGCCTACCAGAGCTGGTCGTACATCGTGTTCCGCCGTCGCATCGGCGTGGGCAACATTCCCCAGTCGCCGTCCGCACCTGAGGCGGAAGTCGTCGCAGTGACGCGGTGAAGCCGCTCGATCCACGCCTGCTCCGGTATGCGAAAGCAACGCGAGCCCACCTTGCAATCGTGGTCGCGCTCGGCGTGTGCACTGCAGCGTTGGTGATCGTCCAAGCCGAGTTGCTGTCACGCGGTATCGCACGGGTTGTGGGCGGTGGTGACCGTGACGCACTTACGTCCATCTTCGGTGGTCTGGCCGTGGTCGTCATCGGTCGCTCGGTCGTCGCTTGGTTCCAGGACAGCACCGCCCAACGATCGTCAGCACGCATCAAGTCGCAATTGCGGGGTCAACTCGTTGCCCGCGCGGCAAACTTCGGTCCGGATGCGGCAGCGTCGAGGACCGAGGTGTCGACATTGGCCACGCGTGGGATCGACGCACTCGACGGGTACTTCGGCCAGTACCTGCCCCAGCTCGTCCTCGCGGTCATCGTGCCGATCGCGGTGATCGCGCGGTTGCTGCCGGCCGACGTGACTGCCGTGGTGATCATCGTGCTCACGCTGCCGTTGATCCCCGTCTTCATGATCCTCGTCGGCAGGGCCACAGAAGCGTCGAATGCCAAGCGATGGGACGCCCTCGCACGGCTGTCGCACCACTTCCTCGACGTCGTCTCCGGGTTGCAGACGCTGAAGGTGTTCGGTCGAGCCAAGGCGCAGGCCGAGTCCGTGCGGCGCACCACGGACCGCTACCGCGTCACCACCATGGCCACCTTGCGCATCGCGTTCCTGTCGTCGCTGGTGCTCGAGCTGCTCGCGACCTTGTCGGTTGCGTTGGTCGCGGTCAGCATCGGACTGCGGCTCGTCGACGGTGGGCTCGACCTGCGCACTGGGCTGCTGGTGATCATCCTGGCACCGGAGGCCTATCTTCCGCTGCGTCAGGTCGGGGCGCGCTATCACGCCGCAGCCGATGGAATCGCGGCTGCGGACCGTGCCTTCACGATCCTGGAGACCCCGGTTGCGCCCTACGGCACGGTGACCGACATACCCGACCTCCGCGATCGCGGTGCGGTCCGCATCACCGACATCAGTGTCGCTCACCCCGGTCGACACACCCTGGCGCCCGCAGCGGTCGACCTGACGGCGAGGCTGGGCGAGATCGTCGTCATCACCGGGGCGAGTGGAACCGGCAAGACCACACTGCTCTCGGTGCTGCTCGGCTCGCGACGCCCCGACAGCGGCACGGTCGCCATCTGCGGCGGCGGCCGGGAGGTCCCGCTCTCCGAACTCGATCTCGCCGCCTGGCGCACTCGGCTGGCATGGGTCGATCAGACGCCGTACCTCTTCGACGGCACGATCGCCGACAACGTCCGGCTGTCGCTCCCCGACGCCGGAGACGCAGCGGTGCGCAACGCGCTCGACCTGTGCGGACTGACACAGATGGACCCTGGCGTGCGCGTCGGAGCCGGGGGCGGCTCGCTCTCCGCGGGTGAGCGGCGCCGCGTCGCGATGGCTCGCGCCCTCCTGCGTGACGCACCACTGGTGCTGCTCGA
>Ga0209023_10008203_pt1 | contig 10531 bp, 9 predicted proteins | sample LakOneMetagenome_FD_187468 | JGI IMG/M metagenome (GOLD analysis project Ga0209023, IMG submission 187468) | Freshwater and sediment microbial communities from Lake Erie, Canada (SPAdes) (version 2) | ecosystem: Environmental > Aquatic > Freshwater > Lentic | place: Lake Erie, Canada | collected...
CAAGCGTTATTTTGCCAAGATGAAGAAGCAGCCGTCGATGCTGCAGGCGGCCGACTACTCCGCAGCCACCAACTACCTGAACGCGGTGAAAGCGACCGGCACCGACGATTCCACCAAGATCATGGACCACCTGAAGGCGACCAAGATCAATGACATGTTCGCCAAGAACGGCGTGATCCGTCCGGACGGCCGCATGGTCTACGACATGTACCTGATGCAGGTGAAGACGCCGAAGGAATCGAAAGGGCCTTGGGATTACTACAAGGTCGTGTCGACGATTCCGGGCGACCAGGCGTACACGACCAAGGCCGAGACCAAGTGCGCGGCGTGGAAGTAATTCGTCACCATCGATTCAATTGTTTCGCCGTAATGCACGCGTGATTTGAACGCGTGGGCGGGTCTCCCGTCCACGCGTCCAACGTTATTCGCCTCACCGCGGCGCCCATTCCACGCCGGCGCCGCACACCTGTCTTCCGACTTTACCCCTGGTGCCTATGGAAATCTTCGGAGTCCCCCTGCAAGCCCTGATGTCCCAGCTGCTGCTGGGGCTGGTCAACGGCTCCTTCTACGCGATGCTCTCGCTCGGCCTGGCCGTCATCTTCGGCCTGCTGAACGTCATCAACTTTTCCCACGGCGCCCTGTACATGATGGGCGCCTTCATCGCCTTCATCGGCGTCAATCACTACGAGCTGAACTACTGGATGATGCTGGTGCTGGCGCCACTCGTCGTCGGCGCCTTCGGCATCGCGGTCGAAAAGACCATGCTGCGCTGGCTGTATAAACTCGACCATTTGTACGGCCTGCTGCTCACCTTCGGCATCACGCTGCTGCTCGAAGGCGTGTTCCGCTCCTTTTTCGGCGTCTCGGGCCAGACCCTGGACGTACCGGAACAGCTGACCGGCGCCACCGACCTCGGCTTCATGATCCTGCCGAACTACCGTGCCTGGGTCGTCGCCGCCTCGCTGGTGGTCTGCCTCGGCACCTGGTTCGTGATCGAAAAGACCCGCCTAGGCGCCTACCTGCGCGCCGGTACCGAGAACCCGAAACTGGTCGAGGCCTTCGGCATCAACGTGCCGCGCATGGTCACGCTCACCTACGGCTTCGGCGTCGCGTTGGCCGGCCTGGCCGGCGTGCTGGCCGCACCGGTGATCAACGTCACGCCGCTGATGGGCTCGAACCTGATCATCGTCGTCTTCGCCGTGGTCGTGATCGGTGGCATGGGCTCGATCCTCGGCTCCATCATCACCGGCCTGATGCTGGGCGTGATCGAGGGCCTGACCCGCGTGTTCTATCCGGAAGGCTCGGAAGTCGTCGTCTTCGTCGTCATGGTCATCGTGCTGCTGCTGCGCCCGGCCGGCCTGTTCGGGAAGGAGAAGTAAGCATGAACAAGAAAATCCTGTACGCGATTGCCCTCGCCGTGGCGCTGGCGGCGCCGTTCTTCGGCTACCCGGTGTTCCTGATGAAGCTGCTGTGCTTCGCGCTGTTCGCCTGTGCCTTCAATCTGCTGATCGGCTTTACCGGCCTGCTGTCGTTTGGCCACGCCGCCTTCTTCGGCAGCGCCGGCTACGTGACTGGCCACCTGCTGGCGAATGTCGGGCTGTCGCCCGAGCTCGGCATTTTGGCGGGCGTCGCGGCCAGCGCGGTGCTGGGGCTGGTGATCGGCTCGCTGGCGATCCGCCGCCAGGGCATCTATTTTTCGATGATTACCCTGGCGCTGGCGCAAATGGTGTACTTCGCCGCGCTGCGCAGCCCCTACACCCATGGCGAGGATGGCTTGCAGGGCGTGCCGCGCGGACGCCTGTTCGGCCTGATCGATCTGTCGAGCGACCTGACTCTCTACTATGTGGTGCTGGCGATCTTCGTGCTCGGCTTCGCCCTGATCGTGCGCACCGTGCATTCGCCTTTCGGCCAGGTGCTGAAAGCCATCAAGGAAAACGAGCCGCGCGCCATTTCCCTCGGTTACGATGCCGACCGCTACAAGCTGCTGGCCTTTGTGCTGTCGGCTGCATTGACGGGTCTTGCCGGCGCCACCAAGACCGTGGTGCTCGGCTTCGAAACCCTGACCGACGTGCACTGGACCATGTCCGGCCTGGTCGTGCTGATGACCCTGGTTGGCGGCATGGGCACGATGGCTGGCCCGATCATCGGCGCCATCATCATCGTGGCGCTGGAAAACAAGCTGGGCGAAGTCGGCACGGCGCTGGCCGAGATGACGGGCATCGAATGGTTCTCGTCGCTGGGCGAATCGGTGGGCATGGTTACCGGCCTGATCTTCATCGTCTGCGTGCTGCTGTTCCGGCGCGGGATCGTGGGCGAGATCGGCGCCCTGTTCGAGCGCCGCGCGCGCGCCAAGCCGGCCGCGCCAGCGCAAAGTGTCGTCAACCCAGACAGGGAAATCGCATGAAAGAAACCTCGCAGATCCTCAGCGTGAACGGCCTGCGCATGCACGTGATGAGTGCAGGGGAAGGGCCGGCCGTGCTGCTGATGCACGGCTTTCCGGACACCCACCTGGTCTGGCGCAAGCAGGTCGGCCCGCTGGTGAACGCCGGCTACCGCGTGATCGTGCCCGACATGCGCGGCTATGGCCAGACCGATGCGCCGGGCACGGTATCGGCCTACCGCACCAGGTATATCTGCGACGACATGCTGGCCTTGCTCGACGTGATGGGTGTCCAGAAGGCGCGGCTGGTCGGGCATGACTGGGGCGCGCTGATCGGCTGGCTGCTGTGCATGCGCGCGCCGGAACGCTTCGAGCAGTATGTCGCCTTGTCGGTCGGGCACCCGGCGGCGTTTGCGCGGGCCGGCATCATGCAGCGCCTGCGCAGCAGCTACATGCTGTGGTTCATGCTGCCTTTCCTGGCGGAGCAGTCGCTGAGCTTCAACGACTTCCAGCCGATGCGCAAGTTCACCAAGGAACCGACCCAGTACGATGTCTGGCGCCGCAGCCTGCGCGAGCCCGGCCGCCTGACGGCTGCCCTGAATTACTACCGTGCGAATGTGCCGCGCATGATGCTGCCGGGCGGAAAAGCCGATCCGGTTTCGGTGTCTGTGATGGGTGTCTGGAGCAGCCGCGACGCGGCGCTTACCGAAGAGCAGATGCGCGACTCGGCGCAATTTGCGCAAGCCGGTTTCCGTTACGAGCGCATCGATGGCGCCGACCACTGGCTGCAATTGACGGCAGCCGATCGCCTGAATGCGTTGCTGCTCGATTTCTTTGCGGCCGTGCCGCGGCCAGCGGCAGCGGCCGGCATCTAGGCTTTTACAGCCGCATCTTCTACAGATGCGGCTTTACAACGCGGCGGCGTAGATCGCTCGCGCATCCGCGCGCGTCAGGGTGCGCGGATTATTCCCCAACAGGCGGGTCTGGAGCATGGCGTCATCCGCCAGCCGGTCCAGGTCGCTTTCGTTGATTCCCACCTGTTGCAGCGTGGTCTGGATGCCGGTGATGCGGGCCGTCTGCTGCATCGCCGCGACCAGGGCTTCGGTGCGTGCTTCCGCGCTGCCGCTGGCCTGCGGCACAGCAATCGCCGCCAGCTCTGCATACAGCGGCGCCGCTTCCGGTGCGTTAAAGCGCAGCACATGCGGCAGCACCAGCGAGTTCGACAAGCCATGCGGCACATGGAAGATGCCGCCTACCGGATAAGCCAGTGCATGCACCGCCGCCACCGGTGCATTCGAAAATGCCTGGCCGGCCAGGCAGGCGCCGAGCAGCATCGCTTGACGCGCTTCGAGGCGGCTGCCGTTTTCGCAGGCGGGGATCAGGTTTTTTGAGAGCAGCTCGAGCGCCTGGCGCGCCAGCGTATCCGACATCGGATTCTTCTTGTGCTTGCTGGTATAGGCCTCGATCGCATGGACCATGGCGTCGATGCCGGTGGCGGCAGTGACCATCGGCGGCAAGCCCAGGGTCAGCGTCGCATCCAGCACGGCGAGGTCGGCGTAGAGCTGGGGCGCGACCACGCCCGTCTTGGTGGTGGCGCCGGTGGTGACGATGGCGATGTTGGTCACTTCCGAACCGGTGCCGGCGGTGGTCGGCACCTGGACCAGCGGAAGGCGTGAGCCGCTGACCTTGCCGATGCCGTAGATGTCGGCGAGCTGCTGTTCGCCGGTGGCCAGGATGGCGATCAGCTTGGCGACGTCCATCGAACTGCCGCCACCCAGGCCGATGACCAGGTCGCTGTCCTTTTCCTGGGCGAAGCGCACTGCCTCCCTCACTACATCTTCGGGCGGATCGGCGACCACGCCGGAAAAGACGCTGACTGTGAAACCGTGGCGCTGCAAATCGAGGCAGGGCAGCTCCGCCATCCGGGTGCGCAGGAAGCCGGGATCGGTGACGACCAGGGCGCGGCGCGCGTTGGGAAAACGTTCGCGGACGATCTGGCCGAGGCGGGCGGCGGCCCCGGTTTCGGAAAGGATGCTGGCAACGGTGCTGAAGGCAAAGTCGGTCATGGTCTCATCCCAGGTGTTGTTTGCCGATTAGCTTACACCAGAATGGCTGGGTCGCGGCGATGGGGCAACGGCCCGAGGACCCTGCACTGGCTGGCAAATCATGCGTACAATTTCGCCTTTCCAAGTTTCGAAAGCAGTAGATGATTGACTTCGTATGGCTGGGCGGCGCAGCCTTCCTGGCGGGGCTGGTGGACGCGGTGGTTGGCGGTGGCGGGTTGATCCAGGTGCCGGCGATCTTTTCCGTGTTGCCGAAGGAGGTGCCGGCGACCCTGCTCGGCACCAACAAGCTGGCCAGCATTTTCGGCACGGGCGCGGCGGCAGTGAAATATGCCCAGCGTGTGCGGGTGGCATGGAGCGCGGCAGCGCCGGCCGCCCTGGCAGCGTTTGCGCTGTCGTTCGTCGGCGCCTGGACCGTGACCCGCGTACCCGGCGACTTCGTACGCAGCCTGCTGCCCTTGATCCTGCTGGCAGTCGCCATCTACACCTTCCGCAAGAAAGACCTGGGCTCGGTACATGCACCTGTGCATAGCGGATCGGCCGAGCGCTGGTGGGCAATCGGCATGGGCGCGGCCATCGGGTTTTATGACGGCTTCTTTGGACCAGGGACGGGCAGCTTCCTGATCTTCCTGTACGTGCGCTTCTTCGGCTTCGACTTCCTCAGTGCTTCGGCGGCGGCGAAGATCGTGAATGTCGCCTGCAATTTGTCGGCGCTGATGTGGTTCGGTTACAGCGGTCACATCCTGTGGCAGCTCGGCTTGCTAATGGCGGTCTGCCAGGTGGCCGGATCGTTGGTCGGAACGAAGCTGGCGATCCAGCATGGCAGTGCGTTCGTGCGCAAGCTGTTCCTGGTCGTGGTCTCGGTACTGATCGTCAAGACTGGCTTTGATGCGATTGTCAGGTGGTTTAGCTAAGTCTTTTTGCGTTGTTTCACGTGGAACAACAGCCGGCCCAGCCGGCTTTTTTTCGTCTCGACCATCCGATTGTTTCACGTGGAACGTCGTTATCAACTTCTCACGCTGTGTTCCACGTGAAACAAAAGCGGCTGTGTTTTTTGGTTGAGCTGAGTCTGCGTAAAGAAAAGCTCCTATAATCCGACTCTATACTCCGCGTCTACGCGCAACTTAGTCCTTTGCTTCACACATCCCATCATGCTATTTCCAACTGAATTCGACGTGATCGTCGTCGGCGGCGGCCATGCCGGCACCGAGGCGGCGCTGGCGTCCGCGCGCACCGGGCAGAAGACGCTGCTCCTTACCCACAACATCGAGACCCTGGGTCAGATGTCCTGCAATCCTTCGATCGGCGGCATCGGCAAGGGCCACCTGGTCAAGGAAGTCGATGCCCTCGGCGGCGCGATGGCCATCGCCACCGACGAGTCCGGCATCCAGTTCCGCACCCTGAACTCCTCGAAGGGCCCAGCTGTGCGCGCCACGCGCGCCCAGGCCGACCGCATCCTGTATAAGGCGGCGATCCGTTCGCGCCTGGAAAACCAGCCGAACCTGTGGCTGTTCCAGCAGGCGGTCGACGACCTGATGGTGGAAGGCGACCGCGTAGTTGGCGCCGTTACCCAGATTGGCCTGCAGTTCCGCGCCCGTGCCGTGGTGCTGACGGCCGGTACTTTCCTGGACGGGAAGATCCACGTCGGCCTGCAGCATTACTCGGCTGGCCGCGCCGGCGACCCGCCTGCACTGTCGCTCTCCGCGCGCCTGAAGGAACTCAAGCTGCCGCAAGGCCGCCTGAAAACCGGCACGCCGCCGCGCATCGACGGCCGCAGCATCGACTTCTCGGTGCTGGCCGAACAGCCGGGCGACCTCGATCCGGTACCGGTGTTCTCGTACATGGGCAACGCCGCCATGCACCCGCGCCAGGTGCCGTGCTGGGTGACGCACACGAATGCACAAACCCACGACATTATTCGCAACGGCCTGGACCGCAGCCCGATGTACACCGGCGTCATTGAAGGCGTCGGCCCGCGTTACTGCCCGTCCATCGAAGACAAGATCCACCGCTTCGCCTCGAAGGAATCGCACCAGATCTTCCTGGAACCGGAAGGCCTGACGACGCACGAGTTCTACCCGAACGGGATCTCGACCAGCCTGCCGTTCGATGTGCAGCTGGCCCTGGTGCGCTCGATGAAGGGCATGGAAAACGCCTTCATTTTGAGACCGGGCTATGCCATCGAATACGATTATTTCGACCCGCGCGGCCTGAAATCCACGCTCGAAACCCGTTCCATCAAGGGCCTGTTCTTTGCCGGCCAGATCAATGGCACCACCGGCTATGAAGAGGCGGCGGCGCAAGGGCTGCTGGCTGGCCTGAACGCGGCGCTGCAAACCAAGGGCGAAGAAGCCTGGACGCCGGGCCGCTCCGAAGCCTATCTCGGCGTGCTGGTCGACGACCTCACCACCCAAGGCGTGGCCGAGCCTTACCGCATGTTCACCAGCCGCGCGGAATACCGCCTGTCGCTGCGTGAAGACAATGCCGACATGCGCCTGACCGAGATCGGCCGCAAGCTGGGCGTGGTCGGCGACGCGCAATGGGAAGCCTTCGAGAAGAAGCGCGAATCGGTAGCGCGCGAGCTGGAACGCTTGCGTTCGATCTGGGTCAACCCGCGCATCCTGGCTGCAAGCGAAGCCGAGCGCGTGGTAGGGCAGGCGCTCGAACGCGAGTACAACCTGGCCGATCTGCTGCGCCGTCCGAACGTCGCATACGACACGCTGATGAGCATGAATGGCCTGGAAGGCCAGGCGCTTGCCGGCCCCGGTGTGGAAGACCCTGCGGTCAAGGAACAGGTGGAAATCCAGCTGAAATACGCGGGCTATATCGACCGCCAGGCGCGCGAAGTCGAGCGTCACGACTACTACGAAAATCTGAAATTGCCGGACAACCTGGATTACCTGGAGATCGCGGCCCTGTCGATCGAGGTGCGCCAGAAGCTCGATAAACAGCGTCCGGAAACCCTGGGCCAGGCCTCGCGCATTTCCGGCGTGACCCCGGCGGCGATTTCGCTGCTGTTGGTGCACCTGAAAAAACGTGGCGCAAACGGTTTTACAAGCGCACCAACTGCCAACGAGGAGGCCGCCCAATGAGGGGATTTGACCGCGAAAAACTGAGCGAAGTGCTGAACGACGGCATCGAGGCCATGGATTTGCCGCTCTGGGCCGCCCAGCGCGAGCAACTCATGGATTACCTGGCCCTGATGGCCAAGTGGAATGGCGTCTATAACCTGACCTCGCTGCGCGACCCGATGCAGATGGTGACCCACCACCTGCTCGACTCGCTGGCGGCCGTGTCCGCCTTCGAGGGCGCGCAAAACGTGCTCGATGTCGGGGCAGGGGGCGGTTTGCCAGGCATCGTGCTGGCCATTGCCCGACCCGACATGAACGTGTCCCTGATCGACACCGTGCACAAGAAAACCGCTTTCCTCACCCAGGTGAAGGCCGAGCTGGGCCTGAAGAACGTGACCGTGTACACGATGAAGGTGCAGGAGCTGAAAGCCGGGCCTTTCGACGTGATTACTTCGCGTGCTTTTGCCGACCTGTCGGATTTCGTCAACTGGTCCGGACACCTGCTGGCAGAGGGCGGCAGATTCATCGCCCTGAAAGGCACGGCGCCGGCGGATGAACAGGAGCGGCTGCCAAGCGAATGGAAGATACAGGAATTGAGACCGATTAAAGTGCCAAAAGTGGAAGCGGAACGTCACCTGGTTTTCATCGAAAAATCAACGTCCACCAATTAATAATGTAAACGGTTTATATCGTTCACACTGAATAAACCGTTTATACGGTTTAAACGAAATGAACGGTATAGCCCGATTCAGTAGCGTTCGAAAGAATAGATGGCAAAGATATTTTGCGTAGCAAACCAGAAGGGCGGCGTCGGCAAGACGACCACCAGCGTCAACCTGGCGGCAGGCCTGGCCAAGCTTGAGCAGCGCGTGCTGCTGGTCGATCTCGACCCCCAGGGCAATGCCACCATGGGAGCAGGCATCAACAAGGCGACGCTGCAAGCGTCGACCTACCACGTGCTGCTGGGCGAGGCGGAAGTGAGCGAAGCGCGCGTGCGCTCGGAAGCAGGGCGCTTCGACGTGCTGCCGGCCAACCGCGACCTGGCCGGAGCCGAAGTGGAGATGGTGCAACTCGACAGCCGCGAGCGCCGCCTGAAGAATGCGCTGGCCAAGGTGGATGGCGACTACGACTTCATCCTGGTCGACTGCCCGCCCGCCTTGTCGATGCTGACCCTGAACGGCCTGTGCGCCGCGCATGGCGTGATCATCCCGATGCAGTGCGAGTATTACGCGCTGGAAGGACTGTCGGACCTGGTCAACACCATCAAGAAGGTGCATGCCAACCTGAATACGGACTTGAAGATCATCGGCCTGCTGCGTGTGATGTTCGATCCGCGCATGACGCTGTCGCAGCAGGTGTCGGCGCAACTGGAACAGCACTTCGGCGGCAAGGTTTTTAAAACCATCATCCCGCGCAACGTGCGTCTGGCCGAAGCGCCGTCCTATGGCATCCCGGGCGTGACCTTCGACCCGTCGTCGAAAGGCGCGCAGGCGTATATCGCGTTCGGGGCCGAAATGGTCGAGCGCATCAAGACCATGTAAGCGGAGACATCTATAAATGGCTACTAAAAAATTCAAAGGCCTCGGCCGCGGTCTCGATGCTTTGCTCGGCGGCGACCTCGATGCGGTACCGGCCCCGGCGCACGCACCATCCTCGCTCGCCATCGCGCAGCTGCAAGCGGGCAAATACCAGCCACGTACCCGGATGGACGAGGGGGCCTTGCAGGAGCTGGCCGCGTCCATCAAGACCCAGGGGGTGATGCAGCCGGTGCTGGTGCGTCCGGTCGATGGCGGCCGCTACGAGATCATCGCCGGCGAACGCCGCTTCCGCGCGGCGCAGCTGGCCGGGCTCGACGAAATCCCGGTGCTGGTGCGCGAAGTCGACGACCAGGCCGCCGCCGCAATGGCCCTGATCGAGAACATGCAGCGCGAGGACTTGAATCCGCTGGAAGAAGCCCAGGGCATCGCGCGCCTGATCTCGGATTTCAATTTCACGCATGAGCAGGCGGCGGGCGCCGTGGGCCGTTCGCGCAGTGCGGTGTCGAATTTGCTGCGCCTGGTGAACCTGGCCGGGCCGGTGCAGACCATGCTGATGGCAGGGGATATCGACATGGGCCATGCCCGTGCGTTGCTGTCTGTGGATAATGCCAGCCAGATCGCCCTGGCCACGCAGGTGGTGGCCAAGCGCCTGTCGGTGCGCGAGACCGAGAAGCTGGTGGCGCGTGCGATCGAGGAACTCGACGCACCGGCGGCGGCCGCGCGCCAGAAGGAAAAGTCGGGCGACATCGTGCGCCTGGAAGAAGAGCTGTCGGACAAGCTGGCGACGCCGGTCGCATTCAAGATGGGGCCGAAAGGGAAGGGACAGATGATCATCGACTTCTCGAACCTGGATGTGCTCGAAGGTGTATTGGCGCGGCTGCGGGCTTAACATCGTTGGCGGGGATTACGTAGGGTGGGCGCCCCGTGCCCACCCTACGTATCTCGCATACCGGCTTCAACAACTGTCGCGCATATCCAACAATTGTTGAACGCGCGGACGGGAAACCCGTCCACCCTACGTTGCCAACTACAGCGGTATCGCGAACTCGGGCCGACTGGCGCTGAATGGGCGGTCAGCAAGCCCACCAGTACCCCATTCTCCCCGGGTAAATCCCCCTCCGGCGGCCCAGTCCGGCATCTGCATTCCGCCCCGCGAACTGCACGTAAAACCTGCCGATCTATCAAGATTTATGTGACATTTCAAGCCCTTGCACCCCGTTACTGCACAGCTGGAATCGTTTGACTCAGATACATGAACGAACATATAATCCCGCTGATTCATGTAATTACCACACCGTAACTCGGTTCAAACGGCCAAGGCAGAAGAATAAAAATGTTGCGCCTGGTCTCCCTGCAATTGATCGCAACAGCTGTCGCCGGCCTCGTCGCCGCACTGCTGGGGGGATGGCCTGCGATGTTTTCGGCGGTACTCGGTGGAATCTGTTGTGTTGTGCCTAACGGCATCATGGCGCTGCGCTT
>Ga0209023_10008204_pt1 | contig 10530 bp, 11 predicted proteins | sample LakOneMetagenome_FD_187468 | JGI IMG/M metagenome (GOLD analysis project Ga0209023, IMG submission 187468) | Freshwater and sediment microbial communities from Lake Erie, Canada (SPAdes) (version 2) | ecosystem: Environmental > Aquatic > Freshwater > Lentic | place: Lake Erie, Canada...
GTTTTCGGGCTGGGGCGACCGTCAGCCCAACCCAGGCTTGTCATGCTGCACCGCCGCACGTTGTCTGAAATCCATTCAGGGGCGCGTGCCGATGACGTCCGGGGGCATGCCACAGACCTGTCAGTTCAGCAGGGTGAAACCGACCATGGCAGCAATCACGTCCGACAGTCCCGGCCCGTTGCATACGGCGCGGCAAAATGCCCGCGCCGATCTTATCAAGAGGATCGGCAAGGCAGGCCTGAAGCCCATGCTTTGGGTATTGGCGGCCCAGATGGTCGCATCGCCGCTGATGGCGCAAGATGCGCCGGTTGCGGACAAGGGCGATGTGGCCTGGATGATGACGGCTACAGCATTGGTGCTGTTCATGACGGTGCCGGGTCTTGCGTTGTTTTATGGCGGGCTGGTGCGGGCAAAGAACATGCTGTCGGTCCTGATGCAAACGATGATGATAGCCTGCCTCGTGATGGTGATCTGGGTGCTTTACGGCTATTCGGTCACCTTTGGCGGCGGAACCAGCCCCTATTGGGGTGGTTTGGGCAAGCTGTTTCTGGCGGGCGTGACCCCCGCCAGCACGGTGGCGACCTTTTCGCCCGGCTATGTTCTGCCCGAATATGTGTTCGTCGCCTTTCAGATGACCTTTGCCGCGATCACGCCCGCGCTGATCATTGGCGCTTTTGCCGAACGGGTGCGGTTCAGCGCCGTTTTGATCTTCAGCGGCCTGTGGGTCACGCTGGTCTATTTCCCGATCGCGCATATGGTCTGGGATGCAAACGGGCTGTTGTTCAGGATGGGGGCGATCGACTTTGCCGGGGGCACGGTCGTGCATATCAATGCGGGTGTGGCGGCGCTGGTCGGCTGTCTGGTCATCGGCAGGCGGGTGGGGTTCGGCCGCGAGAATATGGCACCGCATTCGATGGTCATGACGATGATCGGCGCGTCGATGCTGTGGGTGGGGTGGTTCGGCTTCAACGCCGGTTCCAACCTTGAGGCGAATGGGCTGGCGGCCCTGGCGATGTTCAACACGTTCGTGGCCACCGCCACGGCGGCCCTTGTCTGGTCTGCGGTCGAAGCGCTGGCGCGCGGCAAGGCCTCGATGCTGGGCGCAGCGTCTGGCATGGTTGCGGGGTTGGTGGCGATTACGCCCGCTTGTGGCACCGTGGGGCCGATGGGCGGTATGGCGCTTGGCGCGATTGCTGCCGCTGTCTGCTATCTGTTCGTGACGGTGGTGAAAAACGCGCTGGGGTATGATGACAGTCTGGACGTATTCGGCGTTCATGGCGTGGGTGGCATCATCGGCGCGCTGTTGACCGCGGTCTTTTCGGCGGGCGCCCTTGGCGGGGTCAAGGGTGATGACTATTCGATCGGCGCGCAATTGATCGTGCAGGCCGAGGCCGTCACCCTGACAATGATCTGGAGCGGAGTGATCTCATACCTGCTTTACCGGTTGGTCGATATCCTGGTCGGTTTGCGGGTCGATGCCGACAGCGAACGGCAAGGGCTGGACCAGACCTCGCACGGCGAAAGCGCCTATCACGGCTAGCAGACCGTGACAGGCTGGGTGTTGGTCTGGTGGTTTTTAGATCCCGACCGCCAGAATGGCGCGCGCCAGGATCGGCACCGTCGCACTGTTCAGCCCGGCGATGTTCATGCGGCTGTCGCTGACCATATATATCCCATGTTCGGCGCGCAGACGCTCGACCTGTTCGGCCGTGGCACCCAGCCGCGAGAACATGCCCCGATGCTGGGCGATGAAGCCAAAACGGTCAGATCCGGCCAGATCGCGCAGCTCTCGCGCAAGATCGGCGCGCAGGGTCAGCATGTTCAGGCGAATGGCTTCCAGCTCTGCCTGCCAGTCGGATCTTAGCGCCGGATCGTTCAGGATCGTGGTCACCACCCGCGCGCCATGGTCGGGCGGAAAGGAATAGTTCTGACGGTTCAGAAAGGCGAGGTTGCCTTGGGTGACGTCGCGCAGGGCGGGCGCACTTAGCGCGATCAAGATGCCGGTCCGTTCGCGGTAGATGCCGAAATTCTTGCTGCATGACGCCGCGATCAAGACCTCGGGCAGGCGCTGGGCGATCAGTCGCGTGGCGGCGGCGTCTTCGTCCAGCCCGTCGCCAAAGCCCTGATAGGCCAGGTCGATCAGGGGAATGGCGCCGGTCTTTTCCAAAAGCGCCGCGACCGCGGCCCATTCCGGCAACGTCAGGTTGGCCCCGGTCGGATTGTGGCAACAGCCGTGCAGCAACACCACATCGCCCGCCTTGACCGCCGCCAGATCCGACAGCATCGCGGCGAAATCGACCCCCCGCGTCTCGGCGTCGAAATAGCGATAGCTGCGCTGTTTCATGCCAAGATAGGACAGGATCGAATTGTGGTTCGGCCATGTCGGGTCAGACACCCAGACTGTGGCATCGGGGGTCGCCATCCTTATCAACTCAAAGGCCTGACGAATGGCGCAGGTGCCGCCCGGTGTCGCGATCGAGGCGACGCGGCCTGTGTCCATCGCCGGCCCAAGGATCATCGCCCCCATCGCCTGATTGAACTCGGGCTCGCCCGCAAGGGCCGTATAGCTTTTGCTAAGCTGGTTTTCCCACAGACGGTGTTCGGCCGCCTTGACCGCGCGCATCACCGGCGTCAGGCCGGTTGCGTCCTTATAGACGCCAACCCCAAGGTCGATCTTGACCGGGCGCGGGTCGTCGCGGAACTGGCCGATCAGTTGCAGGATCTTGTCGGCCGGTTGCGGTTTAAGTGCGTTCAACACGCGATGTCCTTTCAGCCTTTCGCGACCTTCAGATCGCCATACATGCCCCATTCGGCCCAGGCGCCGTCATATAGCGAATGGTCCAGCTTGCCGATCCGTTGCAACGCCAGACTAAGTATGGCCGCCGTCACGCCCGATCCGCAGGTGGTGATCGCCGGTTTCTTCAAATCAACCCCGGCATCGGTGAATATCCGCGTCAGTTCCGCCGCAGGTTTCAACGTCCCGTCCGCGTTCAGAAGCGTTGCATAGGGCACATTGTGCGCGTTCGGGATATGGCCCGCGCGCAGACCGGGGCGCGGCTCTGGCGCCTCGCCCCGAAAACGCGCGGCGCCGCGTGCGTCGATGATGGCGTGATCGCCCAGTTTTGCCGCCGCCGCCACCTGCGTCACGTCGCGCACCAGATGGGCCTGACGCTGAACGGTGATATGCCGGTCTCGGACAATCGGGGCCATGTCTTCAATCGCCCGACCCTCGGCGCGCCACTTTGGCAGGCCGCCATCCAGAACCGCCACGTCGGTTTTGCCCATCAGCCTAAAGGTCCACCAGACACGCGCGGCCGAAAACAACCCCGACCCATCATAGACCACCACCTGATGCCCGTCGCCGACCCCCATCGCCCGCATCCGGCTGATGAACATCTCGGATGTGGGCGCCATGTGCGGCAGGCCCGAGCGTTTGTCCGAGATGTCATCAATGTCGAAAAACCGCGCGCCGGGGATATGGCCTGCGGCATATTCCGCCTTTGCCTCACGCCCTGCGTCCGGCAGATACCAGGACGCATCAAGGATCCGCAGATCGGGGTCTTTCAGATGGGCGTCAAGCCAGGCGGTTGATACCAGTGTCTTTGGATCATCGGACATGGGGCCCTCATTTCGCATACTCTTTCCGAATATCCGCGACTAAGGGTGCCTTGCAAGGACCAGTTCGTGTACCGGGCGGCGAACGGCCACCGCGCGCCGCCCGGCAGATGCAATTATTTCGCCATCGCGTTCTTGATGATGCCGACAATAGCCATCACAACCCCGCCACCAACGCCGCCCGACGCCAGCGAGGATATGATCGACGCCATATCCATCCCGCCCGCCGCAGCCGCACCACCGCCCGCAAGCGCGCCGATGATCTGGCTGCCAAGGCCGCCACCGACGATCCCGGCAATCGAATTGCCCAAGGGGCCAAGGTCAAGATTTTTAAGAACTTTCCCGACGATATTGCCGCCCGCTGCACCTGACAAAAGGCTGATGATGAGTTGTTCCATGTCGCCTGCTTCCTTTTAACCGGGCCGCGTAAAACGGGCCCAAACCCCCGGTCCACACCCACCGGATGGTCAAAGCCTGTCACGAACAATTGAGCGGCGCAACTTTTTCCAAGGGGGAAAGTCAGCCCTGTTTTAACAGGCGCTGTTTTTGCCGGCCCCAGTCGCGCTTGGCCTCGGTCTCGCGCTTGTCGGAAAGTTTCTTGCCTTTCGCCACGCCGATTTTCAATTTTACCCGGCCGCGGTCGTTGAAATACATCACCAGCGGCACCAGCGTCATGCCCTCGCGTCCGATCGACTGCCACAGGCGCGCCAGTTCCTTGCGCGACACCAGAAGCTTGCGCTTGCGCCGCTCTTCATGGCCGAAAACCCCGGCCTGTTTGTAGGTGGCGATCGACCCGTTGATGAGCCAAAGCTCGCCCTCTTCGATCGAGGCATAGCTTTCGGCGATATTCGACTGGCCGGTGCGCAGGGATTTCACCTCGGACCCGGTCAGCATGATGCCGCATTCCAGATCGCTTTCGATAAAGTAATCGAACCGCGCCCGGCGATTTTCGGCAATGGTCTTTGAGTTGGGATCGCTTTTCGGGGCCATGATCGGTCTGAGATAGGTCAGCCGGGCGGCTCTGTCCAGATGTCGGCGCCCGCCAGGGTCAATTCCGGCCGCGCCATTTTTATTTATGATACCTGTCAGGGGTGGTGCAGCTTCGTGCAGCTCGCCACCGGATCGGCGCGGATGATGGCAAGAGGCGCGCCGCCCGCCGCTTTACTTTGGCGGGTAGATACGCGGTCAGAAGTAACTTCGCACCAGCGCGCTTGATACCAGCGTCCAGCCGTCGGCCACGACGAAAAACGCCAGTTTGAACGGCAGGGACACGATGGCGGGGGGGACCATCATCATCCCCATCGACATCAGGATCGCCGATACCACCAGGTCGATGATAAGAAAGGGCAGATAGAGCAGAAATCCGATCTCGAACGCGCGGGCGATTTCGGACAGCATGAATGAGGGCACCAGCAGCGAAAATGGCGCCGTCTGACCGGTGGCGATGCTGGCGGTTTCGGGGCGCAGGATGGCCAGCGCATGCAGCGTGCGCGGATCCACCCGCCCCGCCATGAAGGCGCGAAACGGCAAGGCGGCCTTGTCCAGCGCGGTTTGCGGGTCGATCGTGCCGTCAAGCAGCGGTCTGGCGGCATGGGTCCAGGCATCGGTAAAGACCGGCTCCATGATGAACCAGGTCAGAAACAGCGAAAGCGAGACGATCAGCATATTCGGCGGCGCCTGTTGCAGCCCGATCGCCTGCCGCAGGATCGACAGGACGGTGACGATGAAGGGAAAACAGGTCACCATCACCGCCAGACCCGGCGCCAGACTTAAAAGCGTGATGCCGGCCATCAGCAGCATCGACTGACCGGTCAGGGTGGGCAAGGCAGCGGGCATCGCGCCTGTATCCTGCGCGCCGACCGCCGAGGCCGCCGTCATTGCGATCAGCAACAGCGGCGTGGTCCAGACCTGATACCGCACGGGCCCGTGACCCCGGTCAGTCGACATTCACAGACCCTCTTTCAGGTCGGCCACTTCGGTCAGGCGCACGGCAAGCTGGCCTGCGTGTTCGCCGTCCAGTTCCGTCAGTTCGCCGCGCCCGATCAGCTTGTCGCCGACATAAAGCTCGACCAGATCATCGACGCGGCTGTCCAGCGTCAGGATCGAATCGCGTTTCAGTCGCAACAGGTCGCGAACCGCCGGGCGGGCATGGCCCACGGCAATGGTGATGGTGATCGGCACATGGGTAAATGGATTGGCGCCAGACAGATCCTGATTGTTCATGGCTGTTCCTCTTGTTTCTGAACCTGAAAAAACGCCCCGACTGCCGTCGCCATGGCGGCGATAACCCGGTCAAGGTCGATGGTCATCTCGGTTTCCGCGACCTTCAGATAGGCCTGCCCTGGCCCAAGCGTGTCGTCGCCAACCACTTTCAGCGGCAGGTCGCACCCGCCGGCCAACAGCTGCGACACCACCGCCAGATTGTCCGGTGCGACCCGCACCAGAACCGGGGCGGCGGACAGTTCTGCCGCCGCGGGCGTCAGACCCTCAAGGATCATCGGGCCAAGCGACTGGCGCGCCGCCATCGGCAACACTTTGGCGACCATGTCCTGCAAAAGCGGCTCGATCGCGGTCAGCACATGGCGCCTTGCGTCGTGGTGGTTTAGCGTCATTGCCGCCAGATTGCGCCCGAGATCGGCGCGCAGGCGTGCAACCTCGGTGCTTTGTGCGGCGATCGCGTCATCCCAACCGGCGCTAAATCCCTGTTCGTATGCGGTCAGGCGAAGGTCTTCCAGATCACCGCCGGGCGGGTTGCCAAGGGCACTGTCCGACTGCGACATATCAAAGGATTCGAGTTGCAAAAGCCGTGCCATCAGGATCTTTCGGGTTCGGGTTGCGGGTCATCCATCCAGTTTTTCAGAACCTCGACGGTTTCCTCCTGCCGCTCGGATATCAGACGCCGGAGCCGCGCCACCGGGTCATTGACATCGGCCTGCGCCCCAAGCGTGGCCATACGGGGGGAGATCGGGGTGAAATCGCCCTCGTCAATGACGCCGGTCAGCGCCGGGCCGCCCGACGGTATGGCGCCGGGTGGACCAGCCAGGGCATTTCGCGCCAGGGGTGTCGCGATTGCCTTGCTGTTGGCCGAGCGCCCCGACAGGATCGGCCGCACGACGAACAGGCCAAGAACCAGGGACACCAGCGCCAGAACACCAAGCTGAATGATCGTCATCACATCAAGCGCAAAGGGCGGAATAAGCGATGTTGCGGCCTCGGATCCCGAAGGGGCGATCGGCTGAAACGCCAGGGATTTGAGGGTGATGACATCGCCGCGCTTTTCGTCGAAACCCACGGCCGCCGAAACCAGTTCCTTCAGCGCGGCGATTTCGTCATCGGGGCGCGCCGCCCATTGGCTTTGCCCCGCCGCGTCGGTTGTCGTCACGCCATCGACCAGAACCGCCACCGTCAGCCGCCGAATCGCGCCCGGCTGCTTGACCAGCTCGCGCTTGGTTTCGCTGACCTCATAGTTCACGCGCTCGCTGGTCTGGTTGTCGTTGTTGGTCGAGGTCTTGCCACCGGCCGACGCGCTGCCGCTTGGCAGGTTGGAGGCAACGCTGACCGACCCCGAGCCATCGTTCTTCGCGGACGAGGTCTTTTCGGTGCTCTCGGATGAAATCGCCACCCGACCCTGCGGGTCGATGCGCCGTTCGGAGATCGATTCGCTGTCGGTCACGGTATCTACCGATACTTCGACCACCGCCTTTCCCGGCCCGACCCGTGCCTCCAGCAGGCGGGTCACGTTGTCTCGCAACGCCGTCGCGCGGTCGTCGCTGGCACCCGCACCCAACATGCTGTCGGACTGGATCAGACGCCCTTGCCCGTCGATGACAGCCACATCATCGGGGGTCATTCCGGCGACCGCTGCGGAAATCAGATAGCGTAGCGCCCGGGCCTGACCCGATGAGATCGTGCCATCGCGCGACAGCACCGTGACCGAGGCCTTGGGCGCCGCACTGTCCTGAAAACCGGCGGGCTCGACATTCGCGATATGCACCCGGACCGAGCGCAAACCGGGCAGGCTGCTGATCGTGCGGGCCAGTTCGCCCTCTTTCGCGCGCCAATAGGCGGCGTCGAACATCTGTGCCGTGGTGCCAAAACCCGACAGCGAATCAAGCAGCTCATAGCCCTCGCCCGAATTGGCGGGCAGCCCCTGCGAGGCCAACTCCATGCGCAGGCGGTCGCGCATGTCTGATGCGACATAGATCGCCTGCCCGCGAACCTCGTACTTCGCGCCCTGCTGATCAAGCGCCGCCAGAACCTCGCCGGCGCGGCTGCCGTCGATACCCGCGTAAAGCAGGGCCATGGACGGACGCGTGGCGACGCTGGTCAGGCCATAGACCGTGGCAAACATCGCAAGGGTCGCCAAAGCCACGATCAGCCTTTTTCGTGGATCGAGTGCCTGCCACACGGAAATCAACTGCTGCACCTGAGACGTCTCCTCGGGGTCGGGCGTTCTGCCCCTCCGCGGTCATGTCTGGCTGATTGCCCTTAACAATCGGTTAGTCGGCATCAGGTATTACCGGGTCAAACAACGCCGGAACCCACATGTCAGACGCCGCCGATACACCCGCCGACGCAGTGCCGAAACGATCCAGACGCCCGATGCTGGTCGGGCTGTTGCTGATGCTGTTGCTGGGTGGCGGCGGGTTCTACGCCGTCTATGCCGGTTTGATCCTTGGCGGGCATGCGACCCGGGGCGATACGTCACCCGAGGCCGAGGGAGGCGAGCCCATCACCGGCATCGCCTTTGTTCCGATCCCGCCACTGACCGTGTCGCTGGGGGCCGAGGCGGGCGCGCGATACCTGCATTTCACCGCGCAGGTTGAGGTCGGAAAACCCGCCGAGGAGGAAGTCACCATGTTGATGCCAAGGATTGTCGATGTGCTGAACAGCTATCTACGGGCGGTTGAAACCCGCGAACTTTCTGATCCGACCGCGCTGGTGCGGCTTCGCTCGCAGATGCTGCGGCGGGTGCAACTGGTCACCGGCGACGGCAAGGTGCGCGACCTGCTGATATCCGAATTCGTTATCAACTAGGAGGCAGCGATGGAATTGATCGCCAATGTCCTGATGGGGGCCGGCGCGCTTGGTGCGGGCTGGTTCTGCTACGTCCTGTCAAAGCGCCTGAGCGCGTTTGGCACACTTGAAGGTGGCGTGGGCGGTGCAATCGCGGTCCTGTCGATGCAGGTGGATGATCTGACCAAAATGCTGGATGCGGCGCGAAAAGCCGCATCGGATTCGTCTCTTGCCTTGCAGGCGCAGACCGAACGCGCCGAAGAATCCGCTGGGCGGCTGGAACTGTTGCTGGCGGCCCTGCATGATCTGCCCGAGGCCAAGGCGGCAAGCGACGCACCAAAGCGCCGGGTCGTTCACCGCGCCTTTCGGACACAACCAGCCGAGGCCGAAGCATCACCGGGTGGATTTGCGACCCAGCGCGCCGATATTGCATCGGACGAGGCTGCATGATGGGGCAGGCGTTTTTCTCGTTTCTTAACGTTGGTTTGGCGCGCAAGGGATCGCATCCGCGTCGCCGTCAAACGGGCCTGTGCTTGCTGACGCTGTTCCTCGGGGTTTCGGGCGTGATCCGGCTGGGCAACGGGGTCGGCCTTGCCTATGCTGAAACCAGCAAGCCGCCAAGCCCTGTCGCTGGAGCCGCGCCAACAGGTGCCGGCACCGCCGAACCCGTCGCAAGCGGCACATGGGCGACCGGCGCGACCTGTCCTGCCGATGCAGGCGCGCTGGCCATGTTGCAGTCACTGAAAGAGCGCGAGGGGCGGTTGGCCGAACAGGAGGCAAACGCGGCGGAAAAGGAACAAAGCCTGACGCTGGCGCGGGTCGCGGTCGATCAGAAGATCGCCGATCTGCGGACCGCCGAGGCGAAGCTGGCCTCGACAATCGCGATGGCCGATCAGGCGGCGGACAAGGATGTGTCACAACTTGTGACCGTCTATGAAAGCATGAAACCAAAGGATGCGGCGCGGCTTTTTGGCGAGATGGACCCGAATTTTGCCGCGGGTTTTCTGGCCAAGATGCGGCCCGAGGCGGCGGCGGCGATCCTGTCGGGGCTGGATCCGCAAAAGGCCTATCTCATCAGCGTCACCTTTGCCGGACGAAATGCCGAAGCCCCGAAAAGCTAAGGGAAAACACCGGGTCCGGCAGATGGTTTATTAACCCGCCTGCCCGAAGATCGGCGACGAAGGCCAAGGTCGGGGAAGATCAATGATAGGTTTTGTCGGAATCGCCATCATCTTTGTCATGGTCTTTGGCGGCTATGTCCTGCATGGCGGCAAACTTGACATCGTTCTTGAGGCCGCCCCGTGGGAGATGATCATGATCGGTGGCGCCGCCGCGGGTGCATTCGTGCTGGCCAACGACATGGCCTCAATCAAGCACACGATGAAGGATATCGGCAAGGTTTTCAAAGGCACCAAATGGAAGCCGCAGGATTACCGTGATCTTTTGTGCCTGTTGTTCGAGTTGATAAGGCTTGCCAAGGCCAATCCGGTTGCCGTCGAAGAGCATATCGAAAACCCCGAAAACTCTTCGATCTTCGGGAAATATCCCAAGATCGTCCACGACCATGCGACGGTCGATCTGATATGCGACACGTTGCGGGCGGCCTCGATGAACTATGACGACCCCCATCAGGTCGAAGAGGTTCTGGAAAAGCAGCTTGAGGCCAACCTGCATCATGCGCTTCATTCCAGCCACGCGCTCCAGTCTATCGCGGACGGGATGCCCGCGCTTGGCATCGTTGCGGCGGTGCTTGGGGTTATCAAGACAATGGGTTCGATTGACCAACCCCCCGAAATCCTTGGGGGGATGATCGGCTCGGCGCTGGTCGGGACATTCATGGGGGTGTTCATGGCCTATGGGCTGGTTGGCCCCTTTGCGGCCAAGGTGAAATCCGTTGTC
>Ga0209023_10008206_pt1 | contig 10528 bp, 5 predicted proteins | sample LakOneMetagenome_FD_187468 | JGI IMG/M metagenome (GOLD analysis project Ga0209023, IMG submission 187468) | Freshwater and sediment microbial communities from Lake Erie, Canada (SPAdes) (version 2) | ecosystem: Environmental > Aquatic > Freshwater > Lentic | place: Lake Erie, Canada | collected...
TGGAATGCACACCATCATGGTATAACCTGATCGTTGATGGAATAAAATCATTTTCATTGGCATCCGGGATACGCATAAATTGTTGTGGATTCCTGTCCACCAGCGGAAACCAGCTGCTTTGTACCTGCACCATAATACAATGGCCTTTTAAAAAGGTATGACAAACATCATTCAGGTTTATATTCACTTCGGTTATTTTTCCCGGGCTGAATGCTTCCGGTATTGTATAATTATTTCTAAACTTACCCCGCATCACTTCCGCGCGAACCAGCATTTGCGCGCCGGGCATGACGGATAATTTTTCCGGCCGTATATTTTTAGTACCTGTAATTGTTTCCGGGAATACATCAATTAATTTTACTACGAAATCAGCATCAGTTGTCGATATGGAAACCTGTAATGCTGCTAGCAAAGGGCCGGCAAGTGTTACATCATGTTGCAAAGGTTCCGTGGTAAAATACAAAACATCTTTTCTGCCCGATGCGAAGCGTTCATCTTCTGCCATATATTCATTATTCCTGCGTGCCGATTGCACTCCCGTATAAGGAACCGGGTTGGAGGGATCACTGGTGTATTCATCAAACCCTTTTTGATTCAAAGATTTGTCTGTTGACAATGAATTATTTTGTCCTAAATAATAGTCGGTAGATTGAATATTTTTAGGCGGCCATTGATTAAAATGTTTCCATTGATTAGTTCCGGTTTCAAAAACAGTTGCTTCACCCGCATTAAAATTTCCCTGGTCTTTTAAATAAAAATCAAAGAACCTGGTTTGCAGGCTATCCCTGAAATACGCGCTGGTATTACTTCCAAATTGATATGGCCCAAAATGATCCCAGGTTTTTGAAGCCCATGCGCCATGTGTCCAGGGACCCATCACCAAAATATTTTTATTATCAGGACTTTGCTTTTCGATAGCCTGGTAAGTATGCAAAGCGCCGAACTGGTCTTCTGCATCATACCAGCCGCCTACTACCATGACTGGTATTGTTATGTTTTTTAAATGTGTCCTGATATTTCTTTGTTGCCAGTAATCATCATAGGTATCATGTTGTAAATATTCATTCCAGATATAGGAACGGTGGTTAAAATATTTTTCTGATTGCGTATTTTTAATCGTGCCCATTTTAAGAAAAAAATCATAGGCATCCGTTCTTTTTGCGTTAAACATTCCATCTCCATAATCTTCTAATGGCCCATTTCTTTCCTTGCCATAATAATTCATAAAATCAAAATTGTCGAGCAAAAAAAAGGCACCATTGTGATTCGCATCATCGCCAATAAATTCATCCGTAACAGGTGCCTGCGGGCTCACCGCTTTAATAGCCGGATGCGCACCAGGCAGGCTGGTAGTCGCATAAAAACCGGGATAAGAAATTCCATATAATCCTACACGGCCATTATTATTTTTTATATTTTTCAGTAGCCAGTCAATGGTATCCCATGTATCACTGCTTTCATCCACATCCTTTTTACTTTTTTTGTTTTCGATATAGGGTGTCACCTCCGGGTTAATGCCTTCACTCATATAACGGCCCCGGACATCCTGGTACACGAAAATATATTTATGGTGCATTAGTGCGGAATCCGGGCCAATACGATCCGGATAATTTTCATTGCCATAAGGCCCGGAAGAATAAGGTGTCCGTTCCATTAAAAAAGGGTAATGCTGTGTTTCATCTTTGGGAATATAAATAACTGTATATAATTTGATACCATCGCGCATCGTGATAGTGGTATCCATTTTTGTATAATTTTCCCGGACAAAATTATCCTTCGGTTTTTCCTGGCACTGCGCCGAAACAAGCGCCAGTATTGCAATGGGGAGCAATTTCAATTTCATGGATTTTATTTTAAAACAGGTATAATTATTTTTGACATATGCTGCGGTTCATGATACACACGAATATCTGACTTTTTGAAATCACCATCATCGGCTGTATAAATATTCATGAACTGTTGCGGGTTCCTGTCTGCCAGCGGAAACCAACTGCTTTGAATTTGAATCATAATCCGATGGCCTTTTAAAAATGTATGCGCAACATCCGGTAATTCCCACTTCACTTCGGTGATTTGTCCCGGCACGAATGCTTCAGGTTTTTCAAAACTGTTCCTGAATTTTCCGCGCATGATCTCCCCGCGCACCAGCATTTCATAGCCCCCCATTGGATATGGGTCTTTGATAGTTGATTGAATGGCTTCTGTATATTTAAAATCATCCGGGAAAACATCAATTAATTTTACTACAAAATCTGCATCTGTTGTGGAGAGAGACACCATGAGGTCCGCAATAACAGGGCCTGCAAGGGTTATGTTATTATCTAAAATTTGCGTTGAATAAGTCAGTACATCTGTTCTGCGTTCTGCAAATCGCTGGTCATCGTTCATGTATTCCCGCGTCCTTTGGAAATGGATATCCTGCGTATAAGGAACCGGATGCGCGGGATCACTGGTGTAAGTATCAAACTCATCCCCATTTCGTGGCGGCGGGCTGTTCACATACAATTTTTCATTTCCACCTAAAAATAAATTTTGATTTTCTACATTTTTTGGTGGCCATGAAGCGAACTTCTTCCAGTTATTTTCTCCGGTGAAAAAAATATTTGCTTCCGCGATACCATCTGTATTTCCTTTACCCAATAAATAATAATTAAAGAATGGAATTTCCAAACTATCCTGGAAATATTTCGAGGTATTGCTGCCAAAGTATACATTACCCAAATGAAAACCTTCGCGGCTCCATTGCCCGTGATACCATGGCCCCATCACGATACGGCTGTTAGTTTGCGGGCTTTGTTGTTCCGTAGCTTTATAAGAATTCCAGGCGCCGAAACAATCTTCAGCATCAAAAAGCCCGCCCACCCAAAGCATGGCGGGTTTTACATTATACAAACCAACCCTTGCATTCCTTGCCTGCCACCAGTCATCATAATTGGGATGTTCATACATTTCATGCCAGAATTTGATACTATCGCCAATTAATGCCGCAAAATTTTTCAACGCACCTGTTTTTAAAAAAGCAGTATAATTATCATCCGATTGAAACCGGAAACCATTCCCGTAGGTCATGGTAGGCTTTGGATGTGGCTTACCAAAAGTCGGGTAAAAAGAAAAACCATCCATTGTAAAAAATGCACCTTTGTGGTGAAAGTCATCTCCCATAAACCAATCTGTCACAGGTGCCTGCGGGCTTACAGCAACCAGCGCAGGATGCCCGCTCAGCGCGGCTTCCGTAGAATAAAACCCGGGATAAGAAGTGCCTGACACACCAACCTTCCCATTATTTGAAGGAACATTTTTAACGAGCCAGTCTATTGCATCATATGTATCACTCGCTTCATCAAATTGTTTCCCGGTTTTATTTTTTATATAAGGGCGCACGTCAACAAAATCACCTTCACTCATATAACGGCCACGTACATCCTGTGTAACAAAAATGAAATTTTCTTTGGCATAAGCCATTTTATAACTGTACCAAATGGGTGTAAATTTATCTTCTCCATAAGGCGCGCAGGAATAAGGCGTACGCGTCATCAGGAAAGGATGCTTTGAAGACTGATCTTTGGGAACATAGATAGCCGTAAATAATTTCACGCCATCCCGCATAGGAATATACCGTTCCATTTTTGTATAATTATTGACAAACCAGGCGCTGTCCGCATTTTGCGCGGAGGTTGCAACTACGAAGAATAAAAAAAACAGGGGGAAAAATAATTTTTTCATGTAAATATTTTTTAAAGTAACGTAAAAAGAAAACGCTTGTTCCGGTATTTTTCGGTGAAGTTAAAACTAAAACTTTTGGCCGTAAATTACGTTTCAAAAAAATATTACTGAAAATAATATGATGAAAAAAGTTTTGTACTACTTTTTGTGTCCTGTTGACTTTTTCAATTTTTATTTTTCGCTTATTTTATTGCCAGTAAAAAGAAGTAAATATTAACTGAATTATAGAGTCAACCTTTCATCCTTGAAATTGCGTTCGATACAATCCATGCAATACAAATTCTACATGCATCATTCCTTATATTTGCCCGCATTTACGTATATTAATATTATATGGCTACTGTTCTCATTATTCTTGCTTTTATTCTTGGTTATACAGCCATTGCTTTTGAGCATCCATTAAAATTAAATAAAGCAGCATCAGCCATTATCACGGGGGTTATTTGCTGGACAATTTATATAATGCAAAGCAATTCTGCTGAAACTGTTTCAGATGAATTACTGCATCATCTCGGTGACATTTCTTCCATACTTTTTTTCCTCCTCGGCGCCATGACCATTGTTGAACTCATCGATTCACACAATGGATTTGAACTTATTACGAGTAAATTAACCACAACGAGCAAATCAAAAATGCTGCTCATCATTGGAGTACTCACATTTTTCTTATCGGCTTTATTGGATAACCTTACCACAGCCATTGTGATGGTGTCCCTTTGTTCGAAATTACTACGCCTTAAAGAAGATAAACGCTGGTTTGCAGGCGCTATCATTATCGCCGCTAATGCAGGTGGCGCCTGGTCTCCATTAGGCGATGTGACCACCACCATGCTTTGGATAGGCGGGCAGATCACTGCACTTAATATTATACAACAACTCATTTTGCCCGGCATCGCGGCATTCATTATTCCCACTCTTATAATCATGTACCGTTTTCGGGGAAAAAAAATTGAACATCCGCATATCAGCACAACCACTGAAAGAGAAAAAAAAGATGGGGAGATCATTTTAATTTCTGGCGTGGGATTATTGTTATTTGTCCCGGTTTTTAAAACGGTCACCCATTTACCTCCATTCATGGGTATGTTATTATCCCTTGGCATCATGTGGATCATTACTACTCAATTGCATAAAAAAAAGGGAGCAGAGAATGCAAGGCGGTATACAGTTGCCCGTGCTTTGGAAAAAGTAGATACGCCAAGTATTCTTTTTTTCCTTGGAATTTTACTGGCGGTTTCTGCGCTGCAATCTTTTGGTATGTTGCATGGGTTGGCGGCCTGGCTGAATGGAACGCTGAAAAATAATTATTTGATCGGAACGGCTTTGGGACTGCTTTCTTCAGTTGTTGATAATGTTCCTTTAGTTGCCGCCGCACAGGGTATGTATGGTATGGAAACCTTCCCCACAGATCATGCATTTTGGGAATTTATCGCGTTAACATGCGGCACAGGCGGCAGCGCCATTATTATTGGTTCTGCTGCAGGCGTAGCGGTAATGGGTATTGAACAAATAGACTTTATGTGGTACCTGAAAAATATTTGCTGGCTTGCATTACTGGGCTTTTTTGCAGGCATTCTCGTATTCATTCTCCAACATGCATACATGGGTCAAAGTATCGCAGGCATACATGCATAATTATTCATAAAGAATTATTTTTTTTAATATTAACTATAGAAAATTAAAGCTATCAAAATAGATTTTTTATTCCTGTACCAGCATGGATAAGGATTGTAAGAAAGTCATCCGTGTAGCTAAATAAATTTTTTTCGCCGGGAATATGTAAAGGCTAAATTTTTTTATAAGGTATTCATTATTTTATAAAAATCACCGGAAGCGAATTGCTTTTACCGGCTTTACGGAACGTACAAATAATGTAGGCAGTAGTAAGGATACGAGGCAAACCACCATCGTTGATATACAAATTAAAAATACATCCCGGGCTTCAACGGAAACCGGCGCTACTGATACATAATAGTTTGCTTCATCTAATTTTATAAAACCTGTATATTTTTGTAAAAAATAAATTCCAAGCCCGGCCGCCAACCCAATGAATACGCCCATTCCGGCAATGATGACCGCATGGTATAAAAATATTTTCTGGATCATCCAATCAGAAGCGCCCATTGATTTTAAAATCCCTACCATGCGAATGCGTTCTAAAACCAAAATGAGTAAACAGGTGATGAGGTTTATAATTGCAACGATCGCCATGATAATGAATATGACATTCCGGTTTACATCCAGTATATTCAGCCAGTCAAATATATTGGGATACATCTCGCGGATGGTATGGCTTTCCCAGCGCAACGGTAGTTCCCCATGCAGTTGATAACTGATGGTATCCATTTGTGTATAATCATCCAGGAAAATTTCATAACCACCGATCTCGCCATGTTTCCAGTTATTAATTTTACGGAGTAAACGCAGGTCACCTATAGCGAATAGTTTATCATAATCATCAATACCTGTTTTATAAATTCCTCTTACCTGTAATTTTCTTACTGAGGAAGAAGTAGCATCCGGTGAAATAAAAAAAACATTGATGCTGTCATTTACATGAATATTGAGTGCATCAGCTGTAGGTTTAGAGACTACGATTTGCCTGCTGTAAGAACTATCTGTAAAGTCAAGCCATTTACCGGCAACTAAAAATGATTGTAAATTTTTAAAATCATAATTCGATGAAACACCTTTAAATAAAATGCCTTCAATATCTTTATTATGTTCTGCGACAGCGCTTTTCGTGGCATACGATTGTACTTGTTTTACGCCGGGGAAATTGCGCAGCATCTGATAAACCGTATCATTTTCTTCCAGTGGTGTTTCCTCAGAAATAAGTGACTGCGAAGGCTGCGCCTGTTGCACCCGGATATGCCCCCAAAAACTAAATACTTTCTGGCTCACTGCAAATTGAAAACCATTCACAAAAGAAAGAGTGAGTATCATGGAGGCGACACTTAATGCCGTGGCTGCAATAGATAGCCTGATAATAAAGCGCGAAAAAGTCCGTTGCCGGTTTAGTGCGATCCTTTTTGAAATAAATGCGCTCAGGTTCATTGGCGATAAAACTACATTTGTAAAATATGCTATCCAAATATGCTTTTATTTTAAACAAATTGTTGTGCGTTTAAAGGTTATTTTTGAATATAAGACTATAAATAAAATTGTTATGAAAATAAAAATGCCACTTCTTTTTTTCCTTTTATTTTTAATTTGTTTTTCTGTAGAAGCGCAGCGTGAACCGGATCAGACTTTTATGCCTTCTATACAAGGCATTAAATTATTTGTACAGGGAAATCAAATTTCTTATCCCATTATACGGCTGGGACGTACACAGGTTTTGGAACTTGATTTTGACGACCTCGATGCCAATATAAAATCGTATAATTATTCATTTATACTCTGTAATTCAAACTGGCAGCCCGCGGATATGAGCCCCTTCGACTATATTAGCGGCTTCACACAAGGCAGGCTTGGACAATACCGAATGTCTTCAGTTTCAAAAACAAAGTATGTGCATTACCAGGCGCTATTGCCGGAAAGCAGCAGCATGCCTACTCAAAGCGGCAATTATTTATTGATGGTTTTTTTGAACGGCGATACATCGCAACTGGCTTTTACAAGAAGAGTCCTTATTGCCACCGATGCTGTACCCATTGCAGTGCAGGTGCAGCAGCCTTTCAATTCAAATTATTTTCGGACCACGCAAAAAGTGCAGTTCAGTATTGATGTTTCTAAATTAAATCTTATAAACCAGCAGCAACAATTGAAGGTTGTAGTGCTGCAAAATTATCGCTGGGACAATGCAAAAACCGGTTTGCAACCTTTATTTATGCGGGGTAACCAATACGAATATAATGGAGAACAGGATTGTTTATTTCCCGCGGGAAAAGAATACCGCTGGGCGGATTTGCGCAGTTACCGCTTTTTAAGTGACCGCATAGATAGTGTAAATGTCAACCAAATTCCAGCTTCCGTTTATTTGTACCCCGATCCTGAACGCACACAGGAAAGAATTTTAAATTTACAGGACCTGGATGGTTTTTTCGAGATCGCCACAACGGATGCCAATAATCCCTGGTGGCAGGGTGATTATGCAAATGTGCATTTCACTTTTTTTCCAAAGGATAATCAGCCCTTTCAAAATAAAAATGTGTACCTGCTCGGGCAGCTCACACAAAATAAAATTGATAAAAATAGTATGCTCACGTATAATTCTGCAAGAGGTGTTTATGAAACTACGCTTCTGCTCAAACAGGGATATTATTCATATACATACGTCACCAGGGAAATGAATGATTTGAAAGGAAAAGCAACGGCCACACAAACGGATGGGGATTATTGGGAAACAGAAAATGTTTATACAGTTCTCGTTTATTACCAGTCATTCAGTGACCGTCATGAATCGCTGGTAGGAGTTGCAACAATTAATTCCCGCACAAATAAATCTTTCTTTTAAGCTTTCACTTTTTATAAAAAATTTTCTGTCTTATATTTGCAGCGGCAGGTCTTACACGGCCAGCTCCTGCTGAACCCTCCCAGGGCAGGAATGCAGCAAGAGTAGGCGGTTGTAGCGGCGCGATGTAAGTAGCCTGCCATTTTTTTTTAATTTCATTCCTTATTTATAATACCTCAAAAAAATTTATTATGCAGTTTTTCATTGATACAGCAAACCTTGACCAGATTAAAGAAGCCCATGACCTGGGCATTTTAGATGGTGTAACTACCAATCCTTCCTTAATGGCCAAAGAAGGCATCAAGGGAAAAAATGCCATTGAAAAACACTATGTGGATATTTGTAAAATTGTAGACGGGGATGTAAGTGCAGAAGTTTTTTCCACCGATTTTAAAGGCATTGTAGAAGAAGGTAAAAGATTAGCCGGTTTACATGAAAAGATCATCGTGAAAGTACCCATGATCAAAGATGGGGTAAAAGCGATGCATTGGTTTACTGAAAATGGGATAGCTACCAATTGTACACTCGTTTTCTCTGCGGGGCAGGCAATTCTTGCGGCAAAGGCCGGCGCTAAATATGTTTCTCCATTTGTAGGCAGGATCGATGATACTTGCTGGGATGGAATGGAAGTAGTAGGACAGATCAGGCATATTTATGATATCCAGGGTTTTGAAACATTGATCCTTGCTGCATCTATCCGCAGCTCTTTACATATTGTACAAGCCGCTGAATTAGGCGCTGATGTTTGTACCTGCCCGCTGGATACAATCATTGGGCTTCTAAATCATCCATTGACAGATAATGGCCTGAAGAAATTTTTAGAAGACGCAGCTAAGCTGTAATGTGTTTCTTTTAGTAAAATACTGGCTTACCAATCATTGACTGCTTAAATTTTCTTTGATGGAAAAAAAATACGACCCCGTTAAATATAAAACGCCAACGGGAACTACACTGAATTGTAAAGGCTGGATACAGGAAGCAGCATTGCGCATGCTGCTGAATAATTTAGACCCCGAAGTTGCGGAGCGGCCTGGTGACCTTATCGTATATGGCGGGCGTGGAAAAGCGGCCCGTAATTTTGAAAGCCTTGATCTTATCATTAAAGCATTAAAAGATTTAGAGAATGATGAAAGCCTGCTGATTCAAAGTGGCAAGCCGGTAGGTATTTTGCAAACACATCCTGATGCACCACGCGTTTTGATTTCCAATTCCCAACTAGTTCCCAAATGGGCGACATGGGAACATTTCGATGAACTGGAAAAAAAAGGGTTGATGATGTATGGGCAAATGACCGCCGGAAGCTGGATCTATATTGGTTCACAGGGCATCGTACAGGGCACATATGAAACCTATTCGGCTATTGCTGATAAACATTTTAAGGGTAGCCTGAAACATACATTGAATGTTACTGCAGGCCTTGGCGGTATGGGTGGCGCCCAGCCATTGGCTATCACCATGAATGAAGGAACTGCATTAATTGCGGAAGTGGAAGAATGGCGCATTGATAAGCGTATTGAAACAAAATACCTGGATGAAAAATACCTGGATATTGACCAGGCAATTGACCGTGCACTTGAAGCAAAAGAGAAAGGGGAAGCGATCAGTATCGGTGTTTGCTGCAATGCAGTGATTTTATTGAAAAGATTACTGGAAAGAAATATTACACCGGATACATTGACAGATCAAACATCTGCACATGATCCATTGGTTGGGTATGTGCCGCATACCTTAACGAATGAAGAAGCCAATTCACTTCGTGAAAATGATCCTGAAAAATACATTTCACTTTCTTATGACAGCATGAAAATGCATGTGGAAGAAATGCTTGAATTACAAAAAAGAGGCGCGGTCACTTTTGATTATGGCAATAATATCAGGGCGAGGGCCAAAGAAAGAGGCCTGGAAAATGCATTTGATTTCCCGGGATTTGTACCGGCCTATATCCGCCCCCTTTTTTGCGAAGGGAAAGGTCCATTTCGCTGGGCTGCATTGAGTGGTGACCCTGCAGATATCGTTGAAACTGATAAAGTGATCAAACAACTTTTTCCTGAAAATACTTCTTTATTGCGCTGGCTGGATCTTGCCCAAAAAAGAATTGCCTTCCAGGGTTTGCCTGCAAGAATTTGCTGGTTGGGACAGGGTGAAAGAGAAAAAGCAGGCCTTGCTTTCAATGAACTTGTAAGCACCGGGAAAGTAAAAGCGCCGATCATTATCGGCAGAGATCATTTGGATACCGGTTCTGTTGCAAGTCCAAACCGCGAAACAGAATCCATGCTGGATGGAAGTGATGCCGTGGCCGACTGGCCAATATTAAATGCACTTGTGAATACGGCTGGTGGCGCGAGTTGG
>Ga0209023_10008207_pt1 | contig 10526 bp, 6 predicted proteins | sample LakOneMetagenome_FD_187468 | JGI IMG/M metagenome (GOLD analysis project Ga0209023, IMG submission 187468) | Freshwater and sediment microbial communities from Lake Erie, Canada (SPAdes) (version 2) | ecosystem: Environmental > Aquatic > Freshwater > Lentic | place: Lake Erie, Canada | collected...
CCCCCCCCCCCGCCGCCGAGATCATCGGCGGATGGACATGAGGTGCGCCTGGTGCCAGGAGTCGCTCGCCGGGCTCCGACGAGACGCCAAGTTCTGCTCGAAGCGCTGCCGCCAGGCGTCACACCGGTTCAACGCCGGCGCACGCAACATCGCCACCCGCCGACCCGTCGAGGTCGGCCGAACACGACGGTTCGGCTACGCAGACCCGCCCTATCCCGGCCGCTCCGGCTACTACCGCCACCACCCCGACTACGGCGGCGAGGTCGACCACCGCGAACTCATCGCGACGCTCACCGCCAGGTTCCCGGACGGATGGGCGCTGTCCACCTCCGCCCGCGCACTCCAAGACGTGCTGTCGTGGTGCCCGAGAACGGTCCGCATCGCTGCTTGGGTTCGCGGACCACGACCCACCGCCTCGAAGGTTCCCCTCACCACTTGGGAACCCGTCATCGTCCACGGAGGCCGACCCCAGCTCCGCTCAGCCGTCGACGCCCGGCTCGACTCGCTCGTCCGCGGTGTCACCGCTCGCACCACCGACCCGAACCGGGTCACCGGCGCCAAGCCAGCCGCGTTCTGCTACTGGCTGTTCGACCTACTCGGTGCCCAACCCGGCGACGAGCTCGTGGACCTCTACCCCGGCAGCGGAGGCGTCTGCCGAGCCTGGACCGCCGTCAACGACGCCTCACCACCTGGTCCACACGACACCTCCACCGTGGTGGCCCACGACGGGTAGAGCCTCAGACCGTCGGGCAAGGCTGCCGCGCGCCACCCACAGTCGAGTCGAAGTCCCCACCGGCTACCCCAAGGAGCTTCCGCCATGACCCGGCACACGATCAACCAGCGCACCGGCGCCACAAGGCCGTCGCTGACGCCCTCGGCATCGAGGTCGCCAACAACGACGGCATGAACGGGTACGCCTGGCTCAACGTCGACACCGGGGCGGTCATCGCTCTCTTCGCCACTCACACCTGGCGGGACCACGGCGCCTACGAGCTGTGGCACGTCACCGGTACCCGAGCCATCCGTCTCGGCCGCAAGCCCTGACCGCACGCGACATCGACCAGGCCGACGAGGCGCAGCTCAGCCTCCTCGCCGTCGCCGCCTCGCTCGTCCCGCCCGCAGCGGAGGAGGCGTCCCGACACGGCGTTGTGGCGGCCTGAGCCGCAGTCCCCGGACCGACAGCGCGCGCCGAGCGAGATCCTCAGCCACCAGTCCCACCGCGACACTTGACCGAGATCCGCACGCGACGTTTCTGGTCAGGTCCTCCACGACGCATCGGCCCCGCCTGTCATGGTCGGCGGGGGCACGTGGAGTGGGTCGCGCTCAGGCGGTGGCTGATGCACTGGCGGACGGGCGGTTCGCTCCAACTGCTACGAGGTCGACCGATCAGAGTCGAACCGGCGCACGTCAGCAGCGACCACCGCGAGGGCTCGGCGCAGCCGCTCCCCGGCATCGAGGAACCAGTCGAGATAGTCGGACCAGTGGTCCTCGTCCTCGATCGTTCCGTCGGCGCGGTACGCAGCGATGCGACAGGCACGCTTGCCGTCGATCGAATCGAACTCCAGTGGGAGGCCGTACGCATCCTCGATGACCTGCCGGCGCTCCCGCAGGAACTCGAAGAGCGCGAGATTTGCGTCCCCGTCACCGCGGTCGATGTAGAGCTCGTGGCGGAGGCGACGGCCCTGGGCGAAGGACGGGTTGATCTGGGTTCCTTGGAATGGGCCTCCGAACGACATCCAGTTGGCCGGCTGAGGGGTGCCTCGCCGTCCCCAGTCGCTGTGCTCATCGGCCTGACGGTCGAGGTACTCAGCCCAGAACGACCGGTATTTCTCGCTTCGGGCGCTCGCTGAGCCAGCGCGGGTGGAGGACCGCACGCGCTTCTGCCAGTCGTTGGGCTTGGCGACCACCTCGAACAGCGGGGCCGGGGCGGAGGTGCCGATTCGGACGAGGCTGAGCACGACGCCGAAGAAGTGGATGTCCTCGCCGGTCTGCTCGTTCAGCCAGTCGAGAGCCTGGCGGTGTTCATCCCGGAATGCCGTCGCTATCCAGACGATCGTGGTGGCCCCTGTTCCCGACGCGTAGGTGAGAACCTGACCGAGGTGGGTGTGGTCGGTTGATTCGAGCTGGTTCTCCACCATGAGGACCGCGTCGTTGGTGAGGTCATGACCGATCAGGTCGAGCGAGTAGCCACCGACCGGGTGTTCGGCCGCATGGAGTTCCAGCTCAATGCCGAGTGCTCGTCCAAGCCGCTCTGCGTTGCTCAGGAGCCACGGCGTGAAGTCGCGCGCCTCGTTCGCCCACACTGCCCGAGGTTCGACGGGCTCGATGTCGCCAAGTTCCACCGCCGCACCCTATGGCGGGCGACGGATCTGTGACGCCTGACGGTCACGCCGGGCGGGGGGCTTGGCGGAGCGAGTTGCGGGCCGCCGCGATGCTCTGCTCTGCGGGTGGCGACGGCTCGGGTTCGGCGTCCTGCTCGATCGCCTTGTTCACTTCGGCCAGCCGGGCGCGCTTCTCCCCGAGGTCGGCCTGGTGCTTGAACGGTGCGGCGAGCTGTTCGCGCAGCTCCTCGACCCTTGGCTGCAGCTCCTGCCCTTCGCGCACCGCCCGGTCCCGTGTCGCTTCGAGGTGGGCGATGCGGTGTTCCAGGCTGCGCAGCACGCCTTGGGCTGAGCCTTCGGAACGTTCGATCGTGATCTGCCGTCCTGGAAGGTCACGGGCCTCGATCTCGGCCCACTCCCAGTTCCGCTCGCGACGGATGTGGATGTCGAACCCGCCGAGATGGCCGACCAGGCGGTCATGGCGTTCCCCTCGCCGGTGCGCGTCGGTTGCGTCACGGCGGGCTAGTTCGAGCTGGCCCACGGCGTCGGCCCGCTCGGTGAGCACCGTCCCGTCAGGCTGTGTCCACCGGAAGTTCCCTGCTCGTGTGTCGACACGGCGAGGGATCGCCTTGTCCGCCAGCGCAACGGTGGATGCTGCTCGGTCGATGCGGTTCTCGGTGGCCGTCAGTTCCGATCGGGCGTCGCGCTGGTCGTTGAGGTGCGCTTTGCGGAGCCGTTCGAGTTTCGTCACCTCCGATTCGAGTCCGGCCTGTTCGAGGATCAGTGGGTTGCCGGACGCCAACGCCTTGATCTCCGCATAGGAGAGGGCTTCCTCATCGCCCAGGTCATCGACGGACCGGGCCATCGCTGTGTCGCCGGCCTTCAGTTGCCCGATGAACCGCTGCTTGCGTTCGACGGTCTGCCACATGAACACGTCGAAGGAGCCCTTCGTCGCGTACGCGTAGATCCCGACCTCAGCGTTCTGGTTCCCTTGGCGGATCGCCCGCCCCTCGCGTTGCTCGAGGTCTGACGGTCGCCAGGGGCAATCGACGTGGTGCAGGGCTGTCATCCGGGCCTGGATGTTCGTGCCGGTGCCCATCTTCTCGGTGGTCCCGATCAGCACCGAGATCCGGCCGTCACGGCACGCAGCGAACAGGCGGGCCTTGTCTGCGTCACGGGGGTAGTCGTGGATGAACGCCACCTCCTCGGTGGTCATGCCCGACGCGACCAGCTCGTCGCGCAGGGCCGTGTGGAAGTCGAAGGGTTCGCTGCCCTTGACCGCCCGGTCGCAGAACACCACCTGGAACCCGCCTGGCCGGGGCGATGGCTTACCGTCGGTGCCGAGGTACACGTTGTTGCGGGCCGCTTTCCACTCAGCGACGACCCAGCCGGCGACCGCAGCGAGCTTCCCGCCGTTCTCTGCCGCTGGCAGATGCCTCGTCCGGGGGTCGAGCGCGGCCGAGCGGCCGTCGTTGGTGATGACCAGCATGTTGTCTTCGCCCTTCACACCGGAGCGGCCGAGGTTCTTCGCTCGTTCCCCGAGTCCGTCGATGTAGTCGACCAGCTCAGGGGACGGCTCGATCGACACGACCGTCCGTTCCCCGCCTCGCAGCGCCGGCACTGGCAGTGCGATGTCCGACGCGGTGGCCACGTCCGCGAACTCGCGGTACATGCCAACGAGGTCCGGGACGTTCGCGAACCGGGCCACCCGAGTCGCCACCCGGTACCCGGCCCCGGACGGCTCCAGCTCCAGGGTGGTCACGGTCCGACAGAAGTTCGCTGCCCACGCGTCGAAGTGCTCGATCTCGGCCCGCTCCAGCGCTTCAGGCCGGAGGAACGACTGCATCACGTACAGCTCCCGCAGCGAGTTCGTCACCGGGGTTCCGGTGGCGAACGTCGCGACCCTGCCTTCGGGCCGCTTCGTGCGGAGGTAGTCGAGCTTCATCGCCATGTCCTCGGCTTGGATCGACCCCTCGTGGGCGAACTCGCTGATGGCGGTCACCACCCGCTTGTTCTTGTACGCGTGGGCCTCGTCCACGAACAGGTAGTCGCAGCCCGACTGCTCGAAGCTCACCCCGTCATCGGTGCGGTGATCCATCAGCTTCGAGATGCGCTGCTCCAGGCGCAGCTTCGCCGCCTCCAAGTTCTTCACCCGGGCCTTCGAGGAGCCGCCCTCCCCCGCGGCGTAGCGGGCCTCGGTCGACAAGGCGGCAAGTTCCCGCTGGAGGTACGCGGCCTGGGTCTCCTCGGACATCGAGATCGCCTTGAACGCCCCCAGGGTCACGACCACTGCGTCCCAGTCACCCGTCGCCGTCCGGGCCACGAACTCCTTGCGGCCAGCCGCTTTCAGGTCCGAGCCGACCAGCACCGACGCGGCCGGGTACCACTGCTTGAACTCCCGTGAGAACTGCTCGAGCATGTGGTTCGGGACCACATACCAGGGCTGGCGGACCATCCCGAGCCGGCGCAGCTCCATCCCGGCCATGATCATCGTCCCCGTCTTGCCGGCCCCCACGACGTGATCGAGCAGCGTCGTCGGTTCCGCCACGACCCTGGCCACCGCATCGCACTGGTGAGGGTGCGGCTTGAACGCTGCTGACAGCCCCGGCATCCGCAGGTGCGACCCGTCGTAGGTGGCGGGCACCACGGCGTTGAACCGGTCGTTGTAGACCCGCTGCAACCGTTCCGCACGCTGGGGGTCCTCCCACGCCCACGTCGCGAACCGGTCGATCAGCTCGCCTTGGCGTTCACGCGCAGCAGCGGTCTCCTCCGCCAAGATCATCCGCTGCCCATCAACGGTGCGCGTGACCGTCACCGTCCGCTGGTTCAGAGCGGCATCGAGCAGCTCCACCGCCGACCGCTCGCGGGTCCCGTACACGTTGCGCATCAGCCGGCCGTGCTGCACATCGGGACGCACACTGACCAGCCACGTGTTGTCGGTGCGCCGGTAGTCGACCCAACGGCCGGGCGGTACACCCAGCACGTCGGTCATGAACGCCGACACATCAGTGTCGGGAATCCACGTCGCACCCGGTCGGGCCTCGATCTCCGCAGCGGTCAGGTCCGGTGGGATGACCGCTTCGAGCGCGCCGACGTTGCGGGCCCATCGGTCACGGTCGCCTTCGGACGCCTCCACAGCGGTGCGGAGCTTCGAGCGGACATCGCCCGACAGGTACAGCCAGCCGGGCACTACCGCCTCGGTCGCCGGGTCCTCGAACACGAACCCGGCGACCTGGTCCCGTGCTTCGCTCGCCGTGACTCCCAGCAGATCACCGATCGCTTCGAGGTCGACACGTCCGTGCTCACCCCAGCAGATCGCCAGCGCGTCCTCCGCGTTGTCGGCACCGAGCACCGCCGTGGTCGCCGCGACGACATCGGTGGTGAAGATCGGCATCTTCGCCACCGTCTGCGTGTCGTCATCGAAATCCTCGAGGGCGCGCAGCGTCGGGAAGTCCGGATCGTGACGGAACCCGCCCAGCGCCGGGTAGCTCCGCCTCACAGCGACTGACTCGTCCTTGGGCCGGGTCCACTTCCACCGGCCCAGCGGCCCGTGCGCCGACACGTACGAGTCGTACAGGCGGTTCAGGTCAGCCCGGAGCCGGACCGTCACGGCCGGATCTGCCCCTTGGGCTTGGGCATCGATCAGCGCGAGGGTCGTGTCGCGCAGGTCGATCAGCTCCCCGAGCTCACGGCGACGAGACGCCGGCGGGGCGTAGTCGACCAGGCCGCTGCTGGTGCGGCGGACGAAGCCGCCGCCATCTGCCCGGCCGAACGCTCCGACCTTCAGGTCACGGCCACCGGTCAGGCGCTGCGCATCGACCAGCGGTGCCGCCACCTCGGTGGGCTCGGGGTCACTGATCAGGCCCGCTTCGAGACCGGCCACGATCAGATGATCAGCGGCCCCCGACAACCCAGCGGCCCAGGCTCGACGGCCTTCGGGTGCGCGGACCATCAGCTCGGCGTCGCCGTACATGCCCCGCCCGGCGTAGAGGGTGCCGACCACCATCTCCGGCCGGTCCGCGAAGTACTGGTTCATCCGGACCGTGCCGCCGTCCACCTCGACATCGACCGTCCGCTCCCACTCGGCCGCATCACGGACCGGGTTGCCGTCGTGGCGGCGTAGCACCAGCAGGTCCGTGACCACCTCGGTGCCGGCGATGCGGCGGTGCGCCCCCGTCGGCAACCGGATCGCCCCCACCAGGTCGCCGTAGCGGGCCATCTCCCGGCGCGCACCAGGAGACTGGGCGTCGAGCGTGTACCGCGAAGTCACCACCGCGACAAGACCACCGGGGGCGGTGAGCCGCAGCGCCTTGATGATGAAGTGGTTGTGGATCGAGTGCCGGCCGCCGTTGTAGGCCGGGTCGTGCAACGCCACCTTCCCGAACGGCACGTTGCCGACCGTTGCGTGGAACGACCCCTCGGCCATGCGGGTCTTCTCGAAGCCCTCCGAGCGGATCTGGGCCGACGGGTACAGGGCGGCAGCGACGCGTGCGGTGGTCGGGTCGAGTTCGACGCCGACCATCTCTGCTGCGGCCGGAGCGAACCCGATGAAGTTCCCTGACCCGCAACCCGGTTCGAGGACCCGGCCACCAGCGAACCCGAGGCGTTCGAGGATGCGCCACGTCTCGCTGACGATCGCCGGATCGGTGTAGTGGGCGTTGATCGTGGTGCGTGCCGCCGCTGCCCACTCCGTCTCGTCCAGCAGGCCACGGAGCCGCTGCTGTGCCAAGGCCAGGCCATCACCGGGATCGTCGCTGAACATCTCCGGGGCCGCTCCCCACGACGACCAGCCGGCCAGCACCTGCTGCTCGTCCGCGGTGGCGGGCCGGTCCTCGCTGGCGATCGCCTCGAGCACCTCCAAGGCGGCGAGGTTCGATGCGACCCGGTCCGCTACCAGTGATGGCACCGGCCACGCGTCGACGTCGACCGGGGGATGCCAGTCAGCACCGTGCGGGCTCGTCGGCGGACTGATCGGCTGACCGCCAGGGTCAACCACCTCAGCGGGAACGGGTGCGTCCCAGTCGAACGGCTGGTCGAACAAACCGAGCTGGTCGGGGCCATCGGATTCGATGGTCACGGTCTGCGTGTCGCGGTGGACCGCGACCGGATCGTCGGGGCTGCCCGGTACCGCCGCCCGGCCTCCGGCGACCGCCGTGTCGTGGGCGGTGTTGAACCGTGCGGCGAAGTCCTCGTCGGGGACCGCGAAGGTGAGCACGGCACGTCCAGCAGACGACCCGAACCAGCGGGCCACCCAGGCATCGTCGCTCTCGCCGTCGAGGCGCACCTCCGCGCCCGCCCACCCGACCAGCAGGTCGGATTGAGTGCGGGCCAGCCTTTCAGCGTGTGCGACCGCCCCGCCGAGCGTGGCGGCGCTCGGAGCGTTGGTCACCCAGCGCCGACGGTGCGTTGCCGGGTCGTGGGCGAACAGGTTCGTCTCCCACACCATCCCCGTCGCGGTTGTGACCCGCCTGCACTCGACCTGTCCGTTCGGGCCTCGCCAGATCGCGAGCCCCGCAGCGGTCAGTCGGTCGAAGACGGGACCAGGGAGTAGACGTGCTCGACCATCACTTGCTCGGCTGCTCGGAGCCGGCACTCGTTCAGCACCGCTTCGCGCTCGTTCCCGTCGGTGATCTTCTCCGCCACGCACCGGTCGTGGCGCATCGAGGACGCCAACGCTTCGATCTTCGCTGCCAGCACCGCCCCCAGAAGCCGGAAGTGCCTCTCCGGGTCGGCCATCGCGGCCACCTCCGCCGGGGCGTACTCCTCCCACACCGCCTGGGCGATCTCCCCCGGCCCCGTCACCGCCATCAGGTCCCAGTGGGGATCGAGGAACACCTGCTCGGTCTCGTCGAGCATCCCCAGCAGGTCCTCGTCCCAGTTCATCGTCGTCATCGAACAGTGTCCCTTCAGCCATCGCAACTCACTCCATGTGTGTGCACCCCCTTGGCGGGGTGCGGTCGATCCCGGTGTCATCGCCCCGTTCACGAACCCCCCGGCCCCTACATCGGGGCCACCCCCTCATCGACGTGCAGCGTGTCGTCGCCGTGGCCGACCTCGCAGTCGATCGCGTCGGCTTCGGACTCGAAGAACAAGCCGCAACCACCGCACGCCCACGACGCCTCGGCGGCGTCGACGTGCGACACATCGGCGGTGGCCACGTGCGACGCATCACCCGACGTCGCCCGAGACGGATCGGCGGCCGCTGCCCACGACACGTCGCTGGCGGCCGCCCGCGACGCATCCACCGATCGGAACAGCGGGTCCTCCCACCAGCGGATCGCCCGCACGTGCGCCGGTGGCAGCGTGCCGTGGATCACCACGGCGTCACCGACGCGCATCTGGCGGATGATCGTCTCAGGGGCCATCGACGTGACCGTCGTGGACTGCTGGACCTGCGTGTGGCCGGCGAGTCCGCCCGTCGCCCCCGACAGGGACGCTTGGGCGACCTCCTCCTCACCGATGAGCTTGCGGAACATCTCCAGGGTGTCCGCATCGGACTGCCCGGCCATGAGCATCTTCGTGAGCATGTTGGCCAGCAGGGTCCCGGTGCGCTGCCCGAACTTCGACTCGATCTGCGACACCGACTGCCACACCGTGATCAACAGACCGCCCATCCCCGCCACCACCGACGCGTACTCCGGGAGGTCGTTGATCGGGGTGTTCCCGGCCTCGTCCACGACGATCGCCAACGTCGGGTCCAACGGCTTCCCGGACCGGTTGAAGTGGCCGGCGAGCTGGGCGAGCATGTCGTTGAGCAACCCGGCGAACACCGGTGCGTACAGGCGCATCTCCGACGGCGGAGCGCAGATGTACAGGGTGTTGACCCGCCCGCCCGTCGAGTCGAGCAGCCACTCGAGGTCGATCTCGTTCGTGACCGCCGACATCTCGACCTGCGGCGACTGCCACGGCCACAACATGTTCTGCGCGTTCGCGTACACCGACCCACGGGTCTCCTGCGCCTGTGCCCACACCCCGGCCAGCCAGCCCTCCACCCGGTCCGCTTCCAGCTCCTTCACCGAGTCACCGGCCGCCTCCGCCCGGCCCCGCACCCGGTCCAAGACGCGCAGCAGCGACGGGCCCTCGTCGCTGGTCATCGGCGTCAAGCGGAACACCCAGTGCGACACCTGCCCCACACCCCACAGCACCGACGACCCGTCGCGTGGCAGGTTCCCCGCCAACCAGATCAGCCCCGACAGCAACTGCGTGGCCTGCTGCGAGAAGAACTCCGAGTTCGTCGTGCCGGTGTCGGCCGGCTTCGAGTCCGACAGGGCCTTCGCAGCGGCCTGGGCGGACTGCGCCGACATCCCCTCCACCACCGGCGACCAGTTCGCCGTCACGTACCGGCAGTCGCCGTCGGCATCGAGCAACGAGCCCGTCGGGTCGAACACCTTCACCTCGCCCCGCACCCGACGGTCGTCGTAGGTGGCGTCGAGAAGATCGCCCTTCACCGAGGAGATGATCATCGGGCCGTCCCACACCTTGATCCCCGAAGTGAGCATCACCGACTTGTACGCCCGAGAGATGCCGAACAGCCCGACCGCGCCACGGTCGAACTGGTGAGCCCGGAACCAAGCCCGGCGACGGAACTGCCACCACGGCGGCTGCGGCACATGCATCCGCGACTCGGTGGCCAGCACCGTGTCACCCCACCCGCGGTGCCGGCCCAGCAGGAACCGGCCCGTGGTCGGACCATCAACCGCCAGCGTCGCCAGCTCACTGCGCCGGGCGAACCGGCCCCGCACCACCTGGCCGAGCCGCTTGCGCCGCCGCTGCCCGAGGTTCGACCCCACCCACAGCCACACCAGCCACACCGCCACGACCAGCACCGCCAGGACCACCGCGGTGCACACCCAGTAGGCGAACGGGCCGGGCAGCACCGCCGCCTGCTCAGCGGGCCACGCCCGCCGCGGGTCGCTCATCTGAGACGGAACCGCCACCAGCGCCGCCACCGCGACCGTCAACCCGGCCCCCAACCCGGACTGGGCGAACACGGCCGCAGCGAGGACCGCCCCGCCCCACCACGCGCCCACCAGCGTGGCCAGCGCGAACACGACCAGCTCGAACCCGCCGAGCCCGCCCGAGCGTTCCCCGCTGCTCACGCCGCTCGCATCGCCGCGTCGGTGTCCACCAGCGCGAACTCCTCGGACCCCAAATGGTGCTGGACGACCGCCAGGCGTGCGCCGCCGATCTGCCACAAGATCGGAA
>Ga0209023_10008208_pt1 | contig 10525 bp, 14 predicted proteins | sample LakOneMetagenome_FD_187468 | JGI IMG/M metagenome (GOLD analysis project Ga0209023, IMG submission 187468) | Freshwater and sediment microbial communities from Lake Erie, Canada (SPAdes) (version 2) | ecosystem: Environmental > Aquatic > Freshwater > Lentic | place: Lake Erie, Canada...
GTGGCAAAGATTCCACGGCAGCTCTTAAGATATTCCTTGCTGCGCATAAACGTGCTGATATTTCGGTATCGAAAGTAACAATCGCTTACTGCGATACTGGTGTAGAAAACCCAATTTTAGATACGTATGTGCGAGGGCTTCTTGCTGACGTAGCATGTGAGTTGTCAACGTTGGGCTCCGAGTTCAGCACGATATTTTTGAAGGCTCCCGTCCAGGATAGATTTTTTGTCCGCATCATTGGTCGAGGTTATCCCCCTCCGACAAATAGCTTCAGATGGTGCACGACCGGTCTGCGGATCAAGCCGGTTTCTACGTTCATAGCGAGACAAGACCCCGATAACACCGTTGTAGTTTTGGGATTGAGGAGGTCTGAAAGCCAGCAGCGTGATCGGTCGCTCGCTCTCAGCGATGACCTTTATTGGCAAAAACAACGCGAGGGAAAGGGTGACTACGATCTATTCCTTCCCATCGTCGAATTGGACGTGCCAACCGTTTGGGACTCAATATTCTGGCTGGATCGGCCGAAAGCATTAAATCCGGTGGTTCTTGAGGAGTTGTATAGAGGAGCATCAGGAGAATGCCCCATAATTAAATCACCGCAAGCGCCACCATGTGCTTCGGGTCGGTTCGGTTGTTGGACATGTACAGTCGTTCGAAAGGACAAATCAGCTAGAGAACTCATAAGGGCTGGCTATTTGCAGCTTCAGCCATTCTTGGAGTTCAGGGATTGGTTGGCTGAGTTTCGAAATGATCCCGCAAAAAGGTGGAAAGCAAGGCGGAATGGGGCTGCAGGACTAGGGCCGTTCACCGTTGCAGCTCGTAAAGAGATATTAAAGAAGGTGGATGAGCTGGAAGACAGAACGGCCACAACGATTATCGATGCCGAAGAGCGAGGGACAATTGTAGCTCTCTGGGCAATGGATCACTTCCCTCGGCTAGCATTTCGCGGTGTTCAGCAACAGCCTTGAGCTGGCGTCAAAGTGATAGGAGCCAATATTTTTAAAACATAAACCAGCGTTTATGTTTTACGGGCGGAAGATTTCATGTGATTCACGCTGATCGCTACTTCGAGACGCGGCCCATCACTGCATTTGCAAATGGCTCGTAGCTGATGCGCCCATCTGACGTAGTGGGCAGGCGTTGGCGCAGCAGAGCTTTCAACTCTTCTTTCTTGACTGATGATAGCTTTGCAATTGCAGTACCGGTCGGTCCGACCGGCATGCTATTGATTTCCCAGAAATCATCGAAGCTTGCGTAATCCACCCGAATTCGGATGACGCGGGTTTCGATTTCGATCAGCCCGACTTGCTCCCACACCGCCCGCATCCGATCCTCGCGAGACGCCTGATGGTTGGGAAGATTGACCTCATCCTCGCCCATGAAACGCATGGCAGCGCGGATGGGCTCAGCAGGCAGCCCGCCGCCTGAAACGTCCCACATATAGGCAGCGACCGTACCGCCAGATCGCACCACCCGCGTCATTTCATCGACGGCCTTAAGTGGATCAGGCACAAAGATAATCACAAGGGGCATGACAGCTACGTCGAAGCTGTTGTCTGAAAATGGCAGATGTTGAGCATTTGCCGTCTGAAATGTCGCAACCTTCGTGCCGAAACGGGTTCGCGCGTAGGCTATCTGCCCCTCGGAGGGATCAATGCCAGTGACCTCGCTTGGTGCATTCTTCGCAATGAGTGTCTCGGTGAATGCGCCGTTGCCACAGCCGACGTCAAGCCACGTCAATCCCTGAGACAAGTTGAGCCAATCAAGAAACGTCGATCCCGCCACTTGGCTCCAGCGGCCCATCACCTGCTCGTAAGCCCTACCGTCGGAGAATTGGGAGGGGGTTTCGCTCATTTTTTCAACGCCCACCGACTACAAGAACTCGCCGGTCTAAAATTTTCCCAACACCCTTACACGCACCAAACTATCGGCTCGCTCTAGGCTTGGAATCGCAGACACGATTCAACCGCCGACTGCCTTGGCAATTGGGTGCCAAGTGCGTTGCTCCATTTCAATAAAGGCGCGGGTCTCTTTCAAGCTCATGCTTAGCGGGAACGTACCCATATCTTCGAGCTTTGATCGCACAGCCGCTTCGCCAGCAATGCCGTTCATCGTTCGGTGAATAAGTTGCACCACACCGTCCGGTGTTCCCGCGGGCGCAGCAAGAACGCTCCAGCCAACCGCCGTGAAGCCCGGGATCGTTTCCGAAACTGTCGGCACGTCCGGATACTTTGCCAAACGCTTTTCCGTGGCGGTTGCCAGAAGTTTGAGATCTCCGGATTGAACCAAGCCGAGAATGGCTGAAAGGCCGGTGACGACCATTTGGACCCGGCCACCGAGGATATCGCGTGCGACTTCATTCGTTCCGCCTGACGCGTAAGGGACGATGGTGATCGGTGCCTGCGCGACATCAACGAACCGCTTCGCTGTTAAGTGAGGAAATGTCCCAGCTCCATTCGTGCCGCACAGCAGGCGTTCGGGTTCCTTGCGGGCAGCATCGATCAATTCCTTTAGCGAATTAATTCCGGTTTTTGGGGAGATCGCGATGATCTGTGGAAGTTGTCCCAAAAGACCAATCGGAATGAGCGAACGATTCAGGTCTAGGTCACTGTTCTCGCGGCGTGCGGGCATGATCGTGAAGGTTGACGCAGCAGCAGCTAGCAGCGTGTAGCCATCAGCAGGAGCGCCCACTGCGGCCTTAGCCGCCACCAGTCCGACACCCCCTGCCTTGTTCTCAACGACGAATTGCTGCTTCAGGAGAGCAGAAAGCCGGTCCGCATAAACGCGCGTCGCAATGTCGACACCAGTACCCGGCGGATCGGTCGAAATGAGCTTCACTGGCCTGATTGGGTAGGAATCCTGCGCAAAGCAACCACCCGCGAGTGAGAGCGTCGGCAGGGTCGCCATAGCAGAAGCAAGAAATCGCCTGCGGTTCATATTCACACGTCCTTCTAGTGAGCTGGAGGACCTGAACTGCATTATTGATAACGACGGCTCGATCCAGCTACAGGGAACGTAGACACCCAGAACCATAGGTGAAATACTCATTCTTATTAAGGTGAGATAGTTATTTGGCTATATCAAAGATCGATTGGAGCAAGACTCTCGGTCGGCGTCTCAAACTGCGCGACCTGTATGTTTTCTTGACCGTCGCTAACGAAGGCAGTATGGCGCGCGCAGCGACAGAGCTTGGCGTATCTCAGCCAGTCGTCACCGCAGCGATCGCCGATCTTGAAGCCGCGCTTGGTCTGCGACTGTTCGACCGAACAAAACGAGGCGTGAAGACGACGCCGTTCGGCGATGTCCTGATACAGGGCGGGCTAAAGACGTTCGACGAACTGAAAAACACGATCAGTGATCTTGAATTCCTGGCTGACCCCGGTGCGGGTATTGTAAAAATCGGTTGCCCAGAAACCATCTCGCCCATTCTCACGCCAATCTTTGAGCGGATGCGCAAGCAGCATCCTCGCCTCGTTTTCGATGTCGTGGATGTCGTCGCGCCGACTTACGATCTGCCGCAACTGCGGGATCGAACGCTGGATCTGGCCGTATTGCGTGTGTTATGGGCACCGCCACATCCGGAAGACTTGCTGGTGGAGGAGTTGGCCGACGACGAAACTGTTGTTGTTGTCGGTGCCAAGTCCCCCTTTGCGAGGAAACGGACTATCGAACTTGCCGACTTGGCCCACTCTGATTGGGTTCTTCCACCGCCCCATAGCACGAACAGTATCGTGGTCATGGAGGCGTTTCAGTTGCGAAAGCTGCCAATCCCGAACGTGGCCTATGTGACTTTCTCCGTCGCGCTGCGTGCTTCGCTGCTATCGACGGGTCGCTATGTTTCAGTGATGCCGAAAACCTTGATGAAGATTGAGGGAAGCCGCATGGGTTTGAAGGCATTGCCCATCCAGCTCGCCACTAGAAAATGGCCTATCGTGCTTGTGACACTCAAGGGCCGCACGCTACGTCCCGCCGCAAGACGATTTATCGATCTGTTACGTACTCACGAGTTCACGCGCTCGGCCTGAGTATCGGCGCCGCCGGAAACAACAGTGATGCATCGGCGGCGAGCAGGATTGCCCAACCCTTCCATATTGCATCAACTGCGCACCAAAGTGCGGTACCATCAAGATTGGAACGTATATTCACGCTCGGTATTCCGGACTATAGACTATACTCGTGCAAGCGCGGCCGCCCATTGAGTTGCGGCAGGAGATCTACCATCAAAGCCAATTGGGATTCCGATCAGATTGATATCCTTATTTTACCGAGGACAACGCGATGACCCATTTGTATTTTGAAGATGCCGAAGTCGGGACCACCAGCAAGGCTGGCCCCCGCCTCGTCTCGAAGGAAGAGATTGTTCAATTCGCGAAGCAGTACGATCCGCTGCCCCGTCACATCGACGAAGAGGCGGCGGCACGTTCAATCTTTGGAGGATTAACCGCATCGAGCGCCCATACTTTTTCAGTATTCATCTCGCTTACGACCAAGCTCCAGCCTCGGCTCAATGTCCTCGCTGGAATGGGTTGGGATGAGCTGCGCTTGCCGACCCCGGTACGCCCCGGAGATGAACTCGATCTTGAAGTGATTGTTTTGGAGGTGAAAGAGTCGAAGTCGAAATCCGATCGGGGCATCGTGCGCAACCAAATCTGGTTGCGTAATCAAAAACGCGAGATTGTCTTGCAGACAGTAGGCAGTATTCTCGTCGCGAGGCGACCGAGTCCATGACAATTGCCATAGTCTCCATCGACGGCGCTTGCCAAAGCCAAGGCTCCTGCTTCGGATTAAAACCTCGGTTTACGCCAACGGCCTTTGGTGCTTCCGCTATGAGTCGTTTTCAACGGTTCCAGCCGAGACTAATGATTTCAGCTTTGTCCGAATGGAAAGAGCTTCAAGATGGTTCGCAATTTTCTGATTGTTCTGCTTACTTCCATTTCCACGGCGGGTTTCGCAACTGAGGTGACTGGTGTCGCCCGAGTTATTGACGGCGACACGGTGCAGGTGGCGAATACCCGAATTCGCCTCCAAGGTATGGATGCCCCTGAGACAGAGCAGGTGTGTCTGAATGAACAGGGCGAGCGCTGGACTTGTGGAATCTCCGCGCGCGACGAATTGATCCGTCATGCAGGAGCCGGCCCGTGGACGTGTCGAGGAACGGCAAAAGATCGCTTCGGTCGGTTGATTGCGACGTGTGAAGTCAATGGCGAGAACGTTCAGAAGTGGATGGTAAAGAATGGATGGGCGCTGTCGTTCGTCCGCTTTTCTCACGTCTACGATGCTGAGGAAGCCGAAGCGCGTGCTTCTCGCGTAGGCCTATGGAGCGGGGCGTTCATTGCGCCGTGGGACTGGCGCAACCGGAATAAGAACACGACGATTCTCGGCGCGACGACAATTCCGGTTGAGGCACAACACAAATTGCTATCGCCTGTTTCGGCGGCGGGTGCACCTTCGCCGGGTTGCAACATCAAAGGGAACGTCAACAAGAGCGGGGTCTGCATCTACCATCAGCCGGGTGGCCACTGGTATGCAAAGATCAACATGGAGCTGAACGGCAAGAGGTGGTTCTGTTCAACCCAAGAAGCAGAGGCCGCAGGCTGCCGCCCGACGAAGCGGTAGATCAATTCGGAATGATAAAATTGCTTTCTTTGGAAATCATCTTGTTGCTGCAATCATCGCGGTTCTCGCTTCATCGTCCTGCGCTCTTGCTGATGGCTACTTTGGTCTCGCTTGTAGTTACGCCTGCGATATCTCGAGCTTATCCCGATCGTCCGATAAAGTTTGTGGTTCCGTTCTCCGGGGGCAGCGCAACGGATGCGCTTGCTCGCATTCTCGGGGAGGAAATGTCTAAGAGATTAGGGCAACCTGTCATTGTTGAAAACATGGCGGGGGCGAACGGTGTGCTGGCTGCGCAAACTGTCGCGCGTGCGGCCCCTGATGGGCACACGGTGCTGATATCAACAAATACGACGCATGCTTCCAATCAAAGCCTGATGAAGAACGTGCCTTACGATGCTGTGACCAGCTTTGAGCCGGTCACTAAGTTAGGCACCATTTCACTCGCACTGATCACGAGCCGCTCTATTCCGGCGAAGAACCTTGTTGAATTGATCAGCTACGCTAAGTCAAACCCCGGAAAGCTGACCTTTGGATACGGCTCCGGCTCATCCCGAATAGCAGGCGAGATGTTGAAATCGATGGCGGAGATCGATGTGCTACCGGTTCCCTACAAGAGCAATCCGCAAGCGATCACCGATCTGCTTGGCGGACAAATCAGCATGGTCTTTGCGGATATCTCGACAACGCTGCCGCAGGTGAAGGCAGGTGTTGCGAACGGATTGGCCGTGTCTACAGCAAAGCGTAGCGCACTGGCACCAGACCTTCCAACCATCGCAGAGGCCGGCCTGTCCGGCTACGATCTAGCCGCGTGGTTCGCGGCTTTTGTTCCGGCGATTACACCGAAGCCTGTTATCGACAAACTGCACGGGGTGTTTGTTGAGGCGCTGAATGATCCGTCTACACGAGAAAGACTTCTTAAAGCCGGCATTGAACCTGAGGTGAGTACACCGGAAGAATTAAAGGCATTTGTCGTCAGCGAAATTAGGAAGTGGGCTGAAATTGTCAAAGCTGCGGGGATTCACCCCGAATAGGATTTCTTCACTGCTTGGAGCTGGCCAACACTTTGGGATCGGGTTCCAATTGGCGCAGCTAGGGTGCTAATGCTTGCTCCTTAGCAACTCGGTTCGGCGTTCGGATACAACTTGAGGGCTATGATGCGCAGGATCGTCTTCGCAATCGCAGGCACGATGATTTCAGCCGTATCATTAGCGCAAGATCAGCCCAGATCAGTCAGGACGCAGAAGATTCAAACACCGTCACTCACCGATACCGCGCTCTATGCGATTGAAGCCGACGGTACCGTGAAGATCGATTGGAATGCTGTCGAGACATTGGCATCATCCAAAGCAGATAGAACAATGTCTCCGGTGGCGGATGTGATGCTGGCTATCCGTGATAACAAGTGGAAGCCGATGCGATGACTGTTCGCTCACCACGATACAACAGGGCGATTATTCTCGTCAGGCTGGACGAAGTAGGTTGAAGTTCGCTCGGGATTCTTTCCTTCAAGCAGAACAAGAAAATTGGAGCGCTCGGCTCCTTCAATCACGTAGGTTATCTGGCACCTGACTCTATCAATCTTGGGATCATAGTCGGTCGCTAGAATCCGCCTTACGACCACATTGATCTTTGCTTCGTTGTTTGCCGCTGGCTTCGCGTAAGAGCCGTTCGAACCATAGGGGTTGGACGGCTTGTCGCTAAGCAATTTCTCCGTGCGGGCGGTCGTTTCCCGAATGTTTGACGTTAGCAGGTCAACAACTCTCGCATCAGCGCACTTCTGAGCCGGTGTAGTCTTAAAGGCTGAGAACCATCCGAGCACGACATCATCGTATCGACCCGGTGCAAGGCAGACAAAAGCGATCACTATGAGTACCAAAAATTTAATGGTTTGGCTGAGGCTGATCTTCTTATCGCTAACAGACATAATACCCCCTATTTGTAGAACTCAACCTAAGGCGTCGTTCTACGGCGATCCCACTCAGCTTGATTCCGAGCGGCGTTTTCCTTGCGCTGCTGGATCGTAAACGCGCCATCGGCGGCGACGTCCAGATTGTCCAGGATGTTGTTGGACCAGATCGCGGCAATCAGAATGGCAGCCAGAATGAACGCGCTGCCGACAATCCCTTTAATGGTCATGATAGCCCCTGAAATGTCGGTTTAGGCAGACAGACGTTTTTGTCGGTTTAACCCGATACACGGGAATCGACAACCGGGTTTCTGTTCGGCTCATGGACTTGCGCCGAACCTTTGCAGCGAACGTCACACGGCTGAGGGCTGAGAAAGGCCTCTCGCAGGAAGACTTGGCGCATGAAGTCGGCATGAACCGGGCTCATCTCAGTGAAATCGAGACCGGCAAGGCGTATGTCGGTCTCGAAATCCTAGGGAAGATTGCGGATGCCTTGGGCGTGGAAGGTGCCGATCTTCTGAAGAAACCAGCGAAGGCGTCCGCGAAGGCCAAGTGAGGCTCAGGACCGTCCGCTCTTCTTGTCCTTAGCAGCCTTGAAGTTTGCCCGAACGGACGTGGCGCAGGCAGCCAGAGCATCGTCGAGACCTCCGGCTACGGTGATGGTCTTCACCTCGTCGAGCTGAGCCACCAAGTCGTCCCACGTGGCCGCTTTCAGAGTGCTCTTCCCCTTGGCGAGCTCGAGTGGCTGCTTGCCATATCGCAGTTGGAAGTAAATCGCTCCGCTACCGTCAACCCAGAACTGCTCTTTGCTGATCCGCTTGCCCTCACGGAAGCTGCCGATCTTGAGAATCTGCTGATCGATACTGGTGGTCAGCTTGTTGCGGCGCTGCAGGATCGGCGTGTTTGCTGAAGGCTTCTGAACCGAGACCAGAGAGATCGTAGATTTGGCTTCCATGATGGGTGCTCCCGTTGTTGATGGAGCCGCCTTCCAGCCAATCCAACATTCGGACAACGGGTGATTGCAGTTTTCTCAGGACAAAATTGAACCGAGCGGTTGACAGAATTCATCCCGGCTCGGACGGCGGATTCATCTCGTCCTGCCGTGGGTTCGCTCTACATGTCCAAAACACCGAGTCGCCGCCTTATTCTCCAAGGCGCAGCCAGTCTGCCTCTCGTCGGTTACTCTGCCTTGTCGTTCCGATCCGCCGCCGACAATGGACGTGTCGATGAGTTGCAACCGCTATGGCTTCGCAGAAGAGACCTGATCTCCCGCTCTTGCGAACTTGACCGCATATGGCTGGAACGCCGATCCCAACTTCCCGAATGGTGTCTTCCCGGTCCCAAGTATCAAAACAGCGATGGGAATAGGACCGGATCAGTCGTTGGCTGGCCTGAGACTTGTGGCGATCTCATAGCGGATGGGGACAAATGGCTCTTGCGACCATCGCCAAGGGATTTCCGACGCCTGCACGATAGCGAGGCTGGATTACACGCGGAGTCAGCATATGCGCGCTATCTGGAGTGGATGCGATTGCTGCGAAGTCGTCTGCGTGAGCGGCGAGTTCTAATCGCAAAGATCGGTTTGCCCATCACATCCGATTGGAAGGTCCTCGACACCGAGATTGAATCAATCGAGCGAACCATCCTTAATCTTCCCGCGTGTCCATACATAGGCGCTGCAAGGCTGATAATAGCGTTCCGAAATCGCCGGATAAAATCCACGACCGAAGATCGGGATGAATTGGACCTCCTGAAAGCGTCCATTCATGCGTACCTTAGTGGCGAAACACCGAATTTAAGCAGGTTCATTCTCGAATCGATATCGCATGATTTGGAAATCTGAATTTTGTCCAAGAAGGCTCTAGAGGTCTGCAGAGAGATCGCGAGGCATCTCTGGAATGCGCTTCTCCGGCTCTCAAGGCTACGATCACATTGCTTGAATCAGCGGCTAGATGGCGTCAGCTCGATCTAACTCTTCCTCATTCTCGCGAAGAACCTGCGCAATATGGGGAGCATGTATATCCCGCACTTCAGCATCAAGCCGCGCTACCGCTGAAGGGTCCAAAGTTGATCGGGTGCCGCTCTGTGAGAGGGAATGCGGCCATAGCCCCAGTTGGAAATACACACTACCCGTCCGGCCGATCCAGAACTGGCTGCGCCAAAGCTCGGCAAGGTCGCCAGTCTTAAGATTCTGAGAAGTGTAGGCAGGAACAATAATCTGCCCGTGGCTCATTTCTTTCAGCGTCAGAAATTTCCCTCTGAATTGAGGCCAGTTCACGCGCGATGTCTTCTTGATCATGGCTATTCCCCTTCTGAAGGAAAGGGTCAGCTCTTTGCAAGGAAAGGACAACGGCACCCAAGGAAGCCGAAGACGGCTCTGCAAGCTCGACCATTCATGCCAGTTGATTTTTAGGCGCCCGGTGATTTGCTACTAAATAAACCGAACTATCGAGTTGCCTGTAATGTCTAAGACTTCCAAATCAAAATCTCCCAACTCCAAAAAGCCGGATCGCCCGCCGGTCCCTCCACCGACTGCACGCCAGTTATCGGAGGCGATGCGTTCCTCATCTTTGATGGATATCAGTGATTGGCAGTCGGTCGTCGCCGTCACCCTCAATTTCAAGGAACACCTGCGCAATGACGGCGGTAGCTTCACGAAGTTGACCGAAGATATAAGCCGAAAAGAGCTTGTCGCTTTCGGCAATCGGCTAGATAGGGCTATTTATGGCAATGCATCCACACGGTACGGAAAAAGGGTGCGGCGGATTGTCTATTTGGAGAAGGGACAAGTTCGCGGCTGGCATGCTCATCTGACGTTGGAGCGCCCAGAGCGCACCGAGGATGTCAAATTCCACCAGATCGTTCGCGATTGCTGGAATCGAAGCTCGTGGAGTGTGGGTGGAGAGATTGAATTCGACGCAGATTCTGGCTGGACGAGGTATTCCGCAAAAGTTCGCTCGAAGGACGAGCTTGTCTCCTGGACGGACTCACTTGTGACCGAGG